>SDBT01012889.1_pt1 | contig 13413 bp, 7 predicted proteins | sample 2277101 | NCBI WGS metagenome assembly SDBT01 (sample SAMN10404973, study PRJNA504765) | marine sediment metagenome | isolation source: marine sediment core GS10_PC15, 103 cmbsf | place: Arctic Ocean: Southern Knipovich Ridge | collected 2010 | reverse complement strand
AGTATATGCTGGTGTCACCAGCCGGGCGATATAGAGACTGGAGGGGATTTCTTTCCCATCCCGATTCCGGCCATTCCACTGAGTTCGATGGTACCCCCGTGCCATGTAACTGTCCACCAGCCCCGCCACCTCCCGGCCCAGCAGGTCGTAGACCGCCAGGTGCACCTCAGTGGCCACCGGCAGGTCGAACCGGATGGTCGTGCTGGGATTGAAGGGGTTAGGGAAGTTGGGGTGCAGGGCGAACTCCTGGGGCAGCAGGGCCTGTCGGAACACATCCAGAGTCGTGGCGTCCACGGAGAAAGTGAAGGGACCGTTGGATGCCCAGGTAATGATCTCGCCGTCGCTGGCGAATATGTCCCAGGTGCCCGTAAGGGTCAACTGCCCCAAGCCCTCCATAATCGCCACCACTTCGGCATAGGGCAGCCGCACCTCGGTGGCGGTGGTGTCCCCGAAGGTCAGGAGGAAGCCCAATCCATCGGTGAGTTCCACCCCGTAGTGCACGGTGTCGCCGTCCACATCCACGGCCCCTTCCCAGGCAAAGGTCAGGGTGTCAGTCAGGTTGGCGCCGGTGATGGCCAGGGTGGATTCGTGCCCCGGCGACACCAGGGCGAAGGCTTCCGGAGCGTCGTTTACCGCAATCACGGCCAGGGTCACCACCAGGGTGTCTGAAAGAATTCCATCCGAGGCTATCGCCCGGAAGGAAGTATCCATCGTTCCCTCCAGGGGTGTGCCGAAAACGCTGTCGGCGGCATCAGAGAGCCATGAAGGTAGGTGGTCAAAGGTCCAATCGATGGTGGATCCTTCGGGATCGGTGGCCTTGGCCAGGTAATTGAAATAGGTATCCTCGGTGGCTCTGGCGGTGGGCAGAGAGGTGATCTGCGGCGGGTCGTTCACCGCAGCAACGGTGACCGTTATCTCGAGGGTATCGCCCAATAGACCATCCCAGGCAATCACAACAAAGGATGTATCACCGTCACCCTCAAGTGGCGTGCCATAGACGCTGTCGTCAGCAGCAGCGAGCCAGACCGGCAGATCCTCGAAAAACCAGATCAGAGTTGGTCCGTCAGGGTCTTCCGCCGTGGCGTGATACACGAAGGCGATGTCCTCAGTGGCCTCTGCGCTGTCCGCGGAGGTGATCGCCGGGGGATCATCGGAGGAAAATACCAGGAGGGCTATTGATAATGTATCGGTTAACTCTCCATCAAAAGCGATGGATGTGAAAGTCGTATCCTGCGTGCCCACAAGAGGGGTCCCATAGATGCTGTCGGCCTGGGCTGTGAGCCAGGAAGGCAGCACGGGGAAGGTCCAGATGAGGGTATCGTCCTCTGCATCAACGGCCGTTGCACGGTAGATGAAAGGGCTATCCTCTAATGCAAAGGCGCTGTCGGCAGAGGTGATCCGTGGCGGATTATTGAGGTGCCGGATTTGATAGTAGACGGTATCGCTCATACCACTGCCGGATGACTGTGCGACAATCCATTGCAGATTTAGGGGCTCGCCGGGTACCTCAAAAACGTAGGGCAGCATCGCAAATCTTCTGGCCCCAGGAGGAACGTTGATCTGTCCGGTCTGATCAGGGACGGCGCCATCCGTATGGAGGCGATAGTTGTAGGACTGATCAGCCCAACTCTCGTTGATAAACTCAAATTTTAAACTGTCCGCCAGAGCATGAGAATCGATCCACCGGACGCCACTGGAGTCAGTGAAGTCGGGACCGATTACGGAATGTGCCTGGGGATAGAGGTTGGAAATTCGCTCCGACCGGTAGATTTGTTTCACCCCCAGGTCGAGGTACCAGACCATTTGCGAGTCAGGCGTGGCTTCGACAATATAGCCGGATTGTCCCGTAGTCATCAACGTATTGCCATTGGGCAGGCGGTCGCAATCGCCCATAATCTTGCCATACATATTACTGGGCAGGACATATTGCCATACTACCTCAGCCGTATAACCGGAATCCGTACTGGTAATTGCTATCTCTAATCCCCGTGATCGAAATCTATCAATGTATTGGCCATCTTGGTATGAGAGTATGCCGTTATCGAACATCAGCAGGTTGCCGTTTTCAAGTTTTTTAATGGCATGTTGATAGTTGAATCCAATGTCCGTGCCCACGGTAACATCACCGGAGGCCAGGCTATCGCCCATCATCCAGATAACTTCCCCCGACGGATAATCAATTTTTGTAATGCGCGAAATATTTCTGGAAGAAAAATAAATCGCACTCTCGGAGGAATCGAAATAGATGGCGTTACTATGGGTCCAGTCGGTCGTGCCGCCTGAGCCGACGCCGGTCAATTTGGGTGGCGAGTAATCCTCCATGCTGAAATGATCGAAGGTGCTCCAGGACCATACCACATTACCATTTTCATCAAACTCCAGGATATCATCTCCTCTCCAATAAATATTATAATCCCAGCTACAATCTTCAGTAATGGTCACACACTTAGGAGCCTCAACCCTTCTGTTCACGATCCCCATGTATCTATTGGGCCCCTGTACATCCATTTTAATGATCTCGTGGTGCAAATCAGCCCTGTTACTCTGCCAGTGAATAGTTCCATCGAGAGCCACCTCTCGCCCAGGGCCATAATCATCCCTATAAAGCATGAAATGGCCATTAGGCAAAAATTGAGTGATCCGAAATCTAGTATCAGGATAAAGGGACGGGACATCCATATACCATTTCAGTTCGCCCCCTTGGTTGACACCCATGGCAAATCCTTGTGAGTTCGCATTCAGTATGGTGAGCCCCAAAGAAACGGAATCCGGGACCAGATTTCCGATAAAAAAAGTGGTCCTGTCTGCCGGTAGTTCTAAAATAGAAAAATGGCGTATACTGCTCCATTCACCAATTATATCATCCGTGAAAATTGGACGCACCCGCCAGGAATAACTCAGCCCCCAGTCGAGTTCTGCATTGATTATGCGGGTGAGGGTGGAATCGATATAATTGATGACCGGTAAACCCCCATCCTCCGATACCTCTAGCTCGTACGCCATAGCCCCTGGCATCTGATCCCAGGAAAAAAGAACTTGAGTATAGTTCAGACTGGCCTCATCTTCAGGCAGCCATTTGGCTATGCCCACTGCGCCGGGGAATAATGCGATCACTGTGAGCAACAAATACAGGTGTCGCGTCATCAAGAGAAATCCATACTATTGTACCCTATTGGCCTTTCATGACCGAAAATAACTACTGGAGAAAACCAACAGTCTCACGCCATTAATCGTCTATTTCATCAAAATGAGCTTTCGAGTCTTGACGAAGCCCTCTGTTTTGAACCGCGCAAAATAGATGCCGCTGGCAAAGCTCCCGGCGTTCCATGCAGATTTGTACAGCCCGGCCGGCTGATATTCATCGATCAGGTGCACTACTTCACGTCCACCGATATCGTAAATGACCAGCGATACCTGCCCTGCAGTGGGTAAAGCATATTTAAGGTACGTTGTGGGATTAAATGGGTTTGGATAAGCTGCATCGAAGGCATAGGTATCGGGTAGCCCGTTGATCATGATGGCTTGTGGTAACTGGGAATAGACTTCATACTGATAGACTACCTCCCGCGCCGGAGCATTGAGCGGTGTTACGGTGACCTGCACTATATTCGGATACATATCGTAACTTACAGTTCCGTTTACCGTGAACATACCGGACCCACCAGGGGCCAGCTCGATTTCACCGTTATCCTCAAACCAGCCGTAGCTATCAATCACTTCATAGGCATACGTTTCGGCCATATAGCCTTCGTTAAATAACTTGAACTGCAGACTCGCAGCACCTGATGGCACGAAGATTGTGGGTGTCGCGATACCGGTCGCCAGGGCGGGCTGTATCATGCTAAAGGCCTGAGGGTAGAGGCCGGGGAAGCGCTCTGAAGCATACATGGCCCTGTTGCCAGTCGCACCAACCCGCAAACTCCAAACAATATTATTATCCGGGGTCAGTTCAAAGATATGGGCGTTAATACTCCGGTCAGTGGGATTCGCTGCCGTTATCAGATAGTTGCCATTGGGCAGGCGGTCACAGTCGCCCTGCGATTGAGTATAGAGACTATCGGGCAAAACATATTCCCATACTATTTCTGCTGTGGTATCAAGGGCAGTTTCCGTAACCACAATCTCCAGACCACGGGAGCGTTGAGGATCAGCCCGGTTGCCGTTGTCATACAGGATCATCCGGCCGTTACCTAAGTACTCGATAGCGTGGGTATGACTGAAATCCAGATCGTTACCGATCCTGGTATCACCTGAAGGCATGGCCTTACCCATATTCCAGATAACATCTCCAGTAGAATGATCAATCTTTGTGATCCTGTCCATATGCCGCACGGACACATATATGGCATCTTCCACCGGATCGTAGGAGAGGGCGTTGGAGTGGGTCCAGTCAAAGTTCCCTCGGTCGAATGCGAGAGTAAAATCGATTGAATCATAGTCAGTCATACTGAAATGATCAAATACACTCCATCTCCAAATTTCGATTCCGTCGTGGTCCCATTCGATTAACAGATCACCTTGCCAAATCAGGGAATCTATACCCGCTGTATCGTATTGGACAGACCACGGACCCTCAGGGATCGGTCCCCATTGATCTTCACGGCCCAGAGCCATAAAATTACCGTTCGGCAATGAGATGATACCATGATGAATAGCCTCAGGCGGCTCCCAGAGCACCTCGTTATCAAGGGTGATTTCAACAGGGGTGGTTAGGAAATTGCCGTTTGGCAGTATTTCCGCCAGGTGAATATTGCGCGTACCCCATTCAACGAAGAATACCGGTTCACCCAGCATGTCAACTGCCAGCATAACGGCGTCCCGGGAAAGATTGGTCATGGTCAGACCTGGGTGATAAGCTGTGGTATCATTGATAGTAATGATGTAATCGGGGGTTGTCCCCGGCAGCGAGTCGACCACAAAATTATTCGCCTCACCCCAGTCTCCAAGGACCCCGGCTGCATTAATGGATCTGATCCGCCAGGTGTAATCTTGGGCCCAGTCAATGGAATCGGTTACAATTGCCAGGGTAGTTGAATCCACTATGTCGACTAGCGGGTCACCGGCGAAAGGATCAGCCCCGCCGGTCGTGTCAAAAATCGCTACCTGAAGCTGGTAGGCGACGGCCCCCGGCTGCTGGGCCCATTGGAATAACACATGGGTGTAATTCAAGGTATCGCCGTCGATAGGAAGGACCCCTGCGGTTGCTGAGGCCCGGGCCGGAATGACAATAATGATACCGATCGCCAAGGCATGGGTTAGAATAGATTTTAATCGCATTTGTATATCCTTTTTGTCTGACTGATCGAAATCTTATCGGTTCTGAAAACTGTGCTATTCGGGTGGGAAGGTAATGGAAAATGGACGGCCTATTCAAGCCTAATTCCCGGCAAATTCAGCATCCGGTCTCAAACTGGTACCGAAACACCATTATGTTAGGTATGCTCAAGTACATCTAAACCTTACCTTCATGCGGCCCCTCCGGCACTCACAGTAACCGCCAGGCATCATTTGTTACCTCACTCCTTCACGCCCGCTGTAATTTCGCCTGCTTTTCAGCTATGGCAATTATTATAATCGCATCCACAAGTCCAAAATATAAAGGTTAACAACAAAATGAAATGGGTATACTTTTTTGGTGATGGACAGGCTGAAGGCCGTGCCGACATGAAAAACTTACTGGGTGGCAAAGGCGCCAACCTGGCCGAGATGACCAACCTGGGAATTCCCGTGCCGCCCGGCTTCACCCTCACAACGGAAGTCTGCAACCAATATTACGAAAACGACCGCGCCCTGCCTGCGGACCTGGATGCCCAGATTAAGGCCGCCCTGAAAGAGACCGAGTGTATCATGGGCCAACAGTTCGGCGGGACCGATAACCCCTTGCTGGTTTCGGTACGCTCCGGGGCCCGCTCCTCCATGCCCGGCATGATGGAGACGGTCCTGAACGTGGGCCTCACTACTAAAACCATCCCGGCACTGATCGCCAAGTCCAATAACCCCCGCTTCGTCTACGACGCCTACCGGCGCCTGATTATGATGTACGCCGACGTGGTGATGGAGAAGGCCGAGGGCATTGAAACCCAGGACGGCACCGGCATCCGCCATCAGCTGGAGGGGCTGATTGACGAATATAAAAAGAGCCACGGCCATCGGGAGGACCTTGACCTGAGCGCCGATGACTGGCAGACGCTGTCCGAAAAATTCAAGCAGCTGATCAAGCAGCAACTGGGCAGCGATTTCCCTGACGACCCTCACGATCAACTGATGGGCGGCATCAGTGCGGTTTTCCAGAGCTGGATGGGCAAGCGGGCCATCGCCTATCGCCGCATCGAGGGCATCCCGGGCGAATGGGGTACCGCCGTGAACGTGCAGGCCATGGTCTACGGTAACCTGGGCGACAACTCCGCCACCGGGGTGGCCTTCACCCGCAACCCGGCCACCGGTGAAAACCTGTTCTTCGGTGAATGGCTGCCCAATGCCCAGGGGGAAGATGTGGTGGCCGGCATCCGCACCCCCAATTCCTTGAATGAGCTCACCAGGCCCGAGGAAAGCAAGGATCAGATCTCACTGGAAGAATTTATGCCTGATGTTTATATAGAATTGGATAAGATCCGCACCGAGCTCGAGACCCACTACCGCGACATGCAGGATGTCGAGTTTACCATCCAGGAGGGCCGGTTGTGGATGCTCCAGACCCGTACGGGCAAGCGCAATGGCCCGGCGGCCATCAAGATGGCGGTGGACATGGCCAACGAGGAGCTGATTACCCATCAGGAAGCCGTTCTGAGGGTCAACCCCAGCCAACTCGATGAGCTGCTGCACCCCATGGTCGACCGCCAGGCCGAAGTGTCGGCCCAACTATTGGCCAAGGGCCTGCCTGCCGGACCGGGTGGCGCCAGCGGTCAAATCGTCTTCACCGCCGACGACGCCGAGAGCCAGGCCGCCGAAGGCAAAACTGTGATCCTGGTCCGCGACGAAACTTCGCCCGAGGATGTGCACGGAATGCACGCGGCCGTTGCCATCCTGACCGCCAAAGGCGGCATGACCAGCCACGCCGCCCTGGTGGCCCGTGGTTGGGGCATGTGCTGCATCGTGGGCTGTGGCGCCTTGAAGATTGACGCGGCCGGCAAGCGGATGACGGTTGACGGGCAGACATTGCAGGAAGGGGACTGGCTGACGCTCAACGGCACGGCCGGTAAAGTTTATGCCGGTCAGCTGCCGCTAAAGGACAGCGACCCGGAGGGTAACCGGGAATACGCCCAGCTGCTGGAGTGGGCCGATAGTTTCCGCACCCTCAAGGTGCGCACCAACGCTGACCGCCCCGAGGACGCCGCCCAGGCCCGGGCCTTCGGCGCCCAGGGCATCGGCCTGTGCCGCACCGAACACATGTTCTTCGACCCCCAGCGGATCATGGCCATGCGCAAAATGATCCTTTCCGGCGATTTGAGTGAACGCCGGGCGGCGGTAATGGAACTGCTGCCGTTCCAGAAGCAGGACTTCAAGGATATTCTCAGGGCCATGCACGATCTGCCGGTGACCATTCGGCTGCTCGATCCCCCGCTGCACGAATTCATAACCCTCACTGACGCGCAAACGGCCGAGTTGGCTACCGAGCTGGGCCTCTCCAGCCAGGATATCGAGGACCGGGTGGCCGGCCTGCACGAACTCAACCCCATGCTGGGCCATCGTGGCTGCCGGCTGGGGATTGCATATCCCGAGATCACCGAGATGCAGGCCCGGGCCATCTTCGAGGCCACGGCCGAGCTCATAAAGGAGGGCGTCAAGGTACTGCCCGAAGTGATGGTGCCGCTGGTGGGCACCGACACCGAGTACCGCCACCAGGAGGCCCTTATCCGGCGCGTGGCCGGCGAGGTGATCGAGAAGCTGGGCGTCCAGTTCGAGTACCTGGTGGGCACCATGATCGAGCTGCCCCGGGCCTGCCTGACCGCCGATGAGATCGCCGCCGATGCCCAGTTCTTCAGCTTCGGCACCAACGACCTGACCCAGACCACCTACGGCTTCAGCCGGGACGACATCGGCGGCTTCCTGCCGGCCTACTTAGAGCAGCAGATCCTGCCCCATGACCCCTTTCAGAGCCTGGACATTGCCGGTGTCGGTCAACTGGTGGAGATAGCGGTAGAAAAGGGCCGGGGGGTCAATCCCAAACTGAAGATCGGTATCTGCGGCGAGCACGGCGGCGATCCGGCCAGCGTGGAGTTCTGCCATCGCACCGGCCTGGACTACGTCAGTTGTTCGCCCTTCCGGGTGCCGGTGGCACGGCTGGCGGCGGCCCAGGCGGCGTTGCGGGAGAAATAAAGCCCTCCACCGGCTAATCCACATCTGGTTATTAGTTACTGGTTACTGGTTTCTTGTCTCTGGTTACTTGCGCTCGGCCGCCTGCCACCGGGGGCAATCCACAGCCCTTATTTGGGAATGCTCCCCCCATTTATTTGACAGGCGATTCTGAATCCGTCCCCTTAATCTGATCCAGAATTGGTTTATAACTCTTTGGATCAATAAGGGGCATTATGGCTGTTTCCAAGATCGTTCCAGCACCTTTGGAGCAGAGTGCGCCCCTCGTTGTTGAATATGAAATCGAAAGAAATGTGATTAATAGATTGTCTGGGAATTGAATACTGTCCCCAACCTGCGCCAGGGGTTCTAATCCTTGGAACTCGAAGACGGATTTTGTTTCGATTGATGCAATCTGGAATCGCCCCTCATCTTTGCCAATAAATGTAACAACCTTAAAGTTGATGATGACCGATTTTAATGATTTTTCAATGAGTACCTCAAAATTGAAATTGAAATGAACGGTATCCGTATTTTTTATTTGTTCAGGGGGTTGGTGATATGCGAAATCCAATGTCCTAAACGATTTGAACTTCATCTGGATTTTAATTTCTTCCTGTTCAGATTTTCCCTTTGACATCACTCCCCCACAGCTCGGGATGGCTCAACTAAATAATCTGATGGTACGGGTAATCGGGCGGCAAGGCTATGCCCCGTTGGTAGATGCAACTGCTTCGCAAGCGGGAACGCGTATAACACAGCATCCCCCGATTTGGCAAAAAATGCTCCTCCCTTACCTACGTAGTACTCAATGGGTACTGGTAGGATAAGGATGTCGGCGTCGAGTGCCGCCTCCATGCGTGCTATAGTTTTCAATGTCAAATTTCCTCCACCTGAGAGGATCTTACTGAGCTGTGATGGTTTCATTTTCACCTTGTCGGCAAACTCTTTTTGAGTATAACCGGCAATCTTGATGAGGTGGCCGAGATGGAACGCAATATCGCCCTGTATTCGAACAAAGCGTCTAATCTCTTTGGGAATTTCTGCCAGAACTTCTTCATGAAGTGTGGGAGTCATCCTATTCCCTCTCAAATATTGGATTACCATCAAACGCTAGTACATTACCAGCAAGTATAATCCCGATTTCCTTGTCTTGCCTTCGCTCGAGGTACCGCCGATCAAAATAATTGAGGCGATCAACACAATTTAAGAGGAAGCGATCATCTTCGTATCGATCAACCTCCTTCACACCACCGTTTCCAGCTACCATCAGTTTCTCAGAAAGTCTCCAACAGTAAAGCCTCAAGCGCTTATTTTCGTAATGGAGAGCCTGGATCGGGTCATTTGGTGAACTCTCATATTTAAAGAAGCGTTGCTGAAATCCGTATCTATTGATCAAATCATCTAACCTCGCCCTGAGGGGCTGGAAATCAGCACAGGCTCGGTTTTTTGGGTTAGATAGAAATTGTTTGTACTCGGTTGTGGCCTCATCTTCGAATTGGATCGTATATAGCGCAGCGCGTTTACCAGACTCAACGAACTTAATTTCGAATTTTAAGTTCACTTATAAGTTAATTATCGGTGGGGTTAGCAACAACTTTAATCTTTCTTTCAGTCGTTAGTGTCTCGTCTCAGGCATTAATTCTACTGAGGGAATATACTACTATCAAGCCTTGAAATTTAATACGACTGCGCCCAGGGGAATCTCCTGTACCCCCTATCTGCTCGGGATAGGCTCGTTCGTTCGCAACCCGAGTCCTGAATCAAATATGGATACTGTAGGCCAAGGGGAATATTCTGGCCCCCCCCCCGTTCCTCTGTTGCTTTACATTGGCTTGACTGTTCTTTCACTGCTTACCAGCCAAAGCTGGCCGGACAGCAGAGACCGAAAATTGAGGTAGGCACCTACACTGTTTGGTGACGCCCTCCTATCCCAATATTCCCTTTCCACCCGCCCCCGAATTTCTTATACTACACTGCAACATCGGCATCTCCATAACCAACCAGCAAGCAGGCCGCCATGCCCGCCTATTTATCCCCGAAAAGCGCCCAATCCGCGATTTGGCGGGCCAGGGACTGCTGGTAATATTCACCCCGGCACTCAGCGATAAACATCACCGCGCCGGCCGACCTTGACAATCAGGACCGTGCGTTCCCGGTCGTCCACCGCATAGACTATCCGGTAGGCCCCCTGCCTGACCCGGTAGCGTTCCCGGCCCACGAGTTTTCGAGATCTACAGTGTCTTTTGAAACAATCCCACTCCAGCACTATCCCCCCGGCCAGTGTCCGGGGTCACGCCGGACGTGCATGACGGCTAGCACTACCACGCGATCATGCTCTACGAGATAAAAGATGCCATAGGGGAAGCGACGAATAAACGCTCGTCGGATAGCTGTATAAATCGTGGGGAAAAGGTCAGGATTCTCCTGAATCAGCCGGAAAGTTGCATCAAGGGCTAGTATGAAATCGCCACCTAAGTCGGGCTGTTGACTTTCATACCACCGGAAAGCCTCGGCCATGTCGGTCTCCGCCTCAGGGCGAATGACCAGTTCATAGGCCGCGGTCAGTTTTTAATCCGATCCCTTGCTTCTACCCAGGTCGAACCCGATTGAGGGTCCAGGTGATACATCTTCAGTCGATGGTCCAGTTCGAGCTTTTGGGCATCCGTTAGAGGTATCCGGTCAACTTCGTTGGCAATACTATCCCAGATATCTTCCACAACCTGGATACGCTCAGGCATCGGCAGCGATTTGATTTCTCTCATTCCCCGTTCATTCATGATGCCTCCAATATACGGTGCCCATCGGCATGTTGCAAGCCTGCCCTGTCACCCTGCGAGCCCCTACCAACCAGATCGAATGCGGCTACCTATCCCCGAACAGCGCCCAATCCGCGATTTGGCGGGCCAAGGCCTACTGGTCGTATTCACTCCGGTAGTCAGCGAAAAACCTGACTCCCGTCCTACGGCCGTCCCCTCTCCGCATGCGGAGAGGGGCTTCGCATAGCGAAGGGGAGAGGTTCCGCTCACCGGCCGCCGATCCGAGCGGCGGGCGAATGACCGCCTAAATTGTCTTTAACCTTATTTAAGGGATAGGTTAATTTTGCACTTAAATATCTGCGGTGGTTTGCTTCACCACCGCACTTTTTTGTCTGTTGGAAAACTGTGAGGGTGACCTTGAAACACACCGGCGCCAAGCTAGCCATCGGGTTGATCGTAGCGCTATTACTTACCGGCTGCAGCATGCTCCCCCCTGGTAATGAAGAGACCTGGGCCCGGCGGACCCTCCGCCGGCTGACTCTGCGGCAACGGATCGCCCAGATGATGATCACCAGCATGAGCATGCGTTTCATCAACTCCGATTCCCAGCGTTGGCAGGAATTGGAGCAACTACTGAGCACCGATGGTATCGGTGGGATTCATATCTGGTACGGTGAGGCGGGTTCTTCCCTGACCATGATGAATCAGCTGCAGAAACTGGTCAAAGTACCTATTATGTTCGACGCCGATCTCGAGAAAGGTCTCGGCCAGCGCTTCCCCGGTGGCACCCAACTGCCACCTTTCATGGCCCTGGCCGCCAGCGGTGATCCCCAGAGCGCCTACCGGGCCGGGCGCCTCACCGCCCTGGAGGGCCGGGCGGTGGGAATCCAGGCAAACCTGGGACCGGTGGTGGACGTCAATGTCAATCCGGCCAACCCCATCATAAATGTCCGTTCCTTCGGCGAAGACCCGGCCCAGGTGAATCAGTTCGCCGCTGCTTTCATGCGCGGTCTGCGGGATCACAACATGGCGACTTGTGCCAAGCACTTCCCCGGCCACGGCGATATCGAAATCGACTCGCACTCCTTCCTGGCCGCTATCCCCAGTGATTCGGCCCGCCTCTGGGAGGTGGAACTGGCGCCCTTTGCCGCCGCCATCGATGCCGGGGTGGACATGGTGATGGTTTCCCACCTTCAGGCGCCGGATTATCAGCCCCACGCCGGTACCCCGGCCACACTCTCGAGCTTCTGGCTGCAAGGCATCCTCCGGGGGCGATTGGGCTTTGAAGGTGTGATCATCACCGATGCCATGGCCATGGGCGGGATAAGTGAGAACTACTCCCGCACCTATGCCCTGATCGCGGCCATCAATGCCGGCGCCGACCTGATTATCTTAGACGGACCACCGCGCGACGCTATCGATACCGTTGAGCAAGCCGTGAATAACAGCCTTATCTCTCGTGGCCGCATCGACGAGGCCGCTTTGCGGGTGCTGCGCCTGAAAGCCCGGCTGGGTCTCCCCCGCCAGCGGTATCTCAGCATCGAGGATACCCGCCGCAACCTGGGCCGCTCCGAATACCGGGAGACCGCCCGCGAACTGGCTGCCCAGGGGATCACGCTATTAAAAAACGAACGGCAAGTGCCGCTCCGGGAGACCAGCGAAACCGATACCCTGGTGGTAATCGACCTTTACGATTATCCTTTCAATCACAGCACCAGTTTAGTCACCCGCCGGATCGTGCAAACCGGCTTGCCGGTGAAGTCCTATCAGCTGGATGAATCGGACGACGCAGAGGTCTACTCCCTGGTGACCGATTCGATCGCCGCCGGCGCCCGCATACTGGTAAACGCCTTCGTGAGCATTGCGGTGAGCAAGGATCGTATTTTCCTGCCCGATAAGCAGTTGGCCTTCGTCCGGGGCCTGTTCGCCAAGACCGACCGCCTGGTTATCGCCAGCCTGGGCAGCCCCTACCTGATCCAGGCCTTCCCGGAAGCGCCCGCCTATATCTGTGCCTTTAACAGCTCCGCCCTGATGCAAAACGCCCTGGCTGATGCCCTGCTGGGTTATCGGCCGGTGGGCGGCCGGCTGCCGGTGACGGTACCCGGCGTCGCGGAGCGGGGAGCGGGGCTGGATTTGCCCCTCGATTCACTGGTATTGGTGGAACCACCGCCCGACACATTACTTGTTAACGGGACCGTCGTACTTCCCCCCAACGACGTGACCCTGCGCCGGGTAATGCCCTTCGAAGTGGCCGCCGCCACGGAGCAGGTCAAGCGCCTGGTCCGGGAGGCCGTCGCCGACTCGGCCTGGCCGGGCGGGGTGCTGCTGGCGGCCAGGGACGGCAAAGTATTCATTCACGAGG
>SDBT01012888.1_pt1 | contig 13413 bp, 14 predicted proteins | sample 2277101 | NCBI WGS metagenome assembly SDBT01 (sample SAMN10404973, study PRJNA504765) | marine sediment metagenome | isolation source: marine sediment core GS10_PC15, 103 cmbsf | place: Arctic Ocean: Southern Knipovich Ridge | collected 2010 | reverse complement strand
GAGGCAAAATCCAAGTTTTCACGTTTAGTAACGAGAACCGATGCTGTGGAGATTAATAATCTGCGCAAACTGATAAAACTAAGCGTTTAAGCACATTTTAAGCGTGATTATTTACTGCACAGTTCATTTTATAACTGGGTTTTAGGGTTAAATTTTAATCCCCAAACCCGTAGTCAAGGTTTCTTGACTAGATAACATTTCAATTAGAAATATTTTGGTCAAAGTTTCTTGACAAAAACCCTTTTTCATTAGGATGCAAAATATTGTTGATAGTGTAAAGAATGAAAAGAGCCACGATTACAGTTTCACTATTGATTTTCCTTTTTTTGTTAGTTCACAATTCTTTAATTTTGCTTACACTTCTTCGGTTATGTGGAGCCGAGTTTATGAAATCGGGCCCCATCTAGAAGTTAACTCTATGATTGAAACATCGGATGGAGGATATACCATAGCTGGAGGATTTGACACTCCGGCTGATTTTTGGTTAGTCAAAATTGACGAATTGGGAAACATCCAATGGAATAGGACATATGGTGGAGAAAAAAAAGATGTTGCATATTCTTTGGTTGAAACTTCTGATGGTGGGTATGCATTAGCTGGTTTCACTGAATCGTTTGGTCGCGGAGAAGAAGATTTTTGGTTGGTTAAGACCGACTCTGATGGAAATATGCAGTGGAACCGAACATATGGAGGACCAGAACCAGAAGTGGCGTATTCGCTGATTGAAACGTCTGATGGAGGATACGCTTCTGTTCTCGGCAATTGCTTAATTAAAACTGATGCACAAAGAATTATGGAATGGAAAGTAGGATATGAGACTAATAGGCACCTGTGGAAGAATGGGAACGACTGAATGTCGTGATTGAAACATCTGACGGAGGATATGCTATAGCGGGTGACATTTTTGATTGGTTTATAGGCGATGGGCTAATTTGGGTGATTAAAACAAATAATTATGGTATTATTCCAGAGTTTCCATCATGGATTATTCTACCACTTTTTGTTTTAGCAACTTTAACCATGATATGCGTTAAATGCAGAAGATTGTTGAAAAATAGGTTTTTTCTGAAAATCATACCTAAAACACAAAAACAAAGAGTAAGGGTGTTCTTGGATGAATTCTCCTTTTAGCCTGTGGTTTATGCTAGCAGTTTCAGAAGTATTGCTTTTGCTGAGTATAGCCTGTTTTCGCTTTGGAGGTAGATCACCGAGTTGGGGTCTTCAGTGATGTCTTCGGATATTTCGTAGCCCCTGTGGATTGGCATATCATGCATTATCAGGGCATCACTATCCCCCAAAAGCTTCCTGTTAACCTGATAAGGAAGCATAGTCTTGATCCGCTTCTCATTCTCCTTCTTGAACTTGGGATCCAAAAAATACTCCATATCCACCCACGTGTCCGTGTAGACCACATCAGCGTCCTCCACAGCCGCCTTAACATCAATAGAGTTTCCATATAAGCCTGAGTCTTTCGCCGCCTCCAACAGCTCCTCATCCACTGAAGCCTTGTTCACCAGCGGCGTAACAGTCACGATCTCCATCCCCGTCTTAGTGCAGCCCTCAATCAACGAATTACAGATATTATTGTGAACCCCAATATAGGCCAACTTAAGCCCCTTCAGGCATCCCTTTTTCTCCTTGATTGTCACCAAGTCAGCGATGATCTGGCAAGGATGATACCGCTCATCACAACCATTAATCACCGGAACACTAGAAGCCTCAGCCATAGCCCTCAAATCCGAGTTTTTTAGCACACGAGCCATGATGCCGTCAACATAACCAGAAATAGACCGCATCTCATCTCCAAGATCCGCCAAAACCAGATTAGTAGTCATCCAATCCATGTAAATCGAGTGCCCCCCCAGCTGAGTCATAGCCACCTCAAAAGAAAGCCTAGTCCGCGTAGATGTCTTCTGAAAAATCATAGCCAAGGACATGTCCTCCAAAACGAACTCGTACTCCTCTGGCTTATTCTTGATTTCCAACGAACAATCAACAAAATCGTTAATCTCTTTTGAAGACCAGTCCTTAAGAGTAAGCAGATGCACAAGTGACCTCTCCATGATTTCCGCAGATACTTCTTCACATCAGACTGTTATATAAATTATCAAAGGAAAAAGGGGAGACACACAACCACGAAAACATAGCTGGAGACTAATAACAGAGCATTGTTGAAAACAACCTTTTTTCAGAAAATCCAAAGGGCACCAAAAAAGATTCATGGATACCCATTTACTAGTTTCTCACAAATTCTACTGGATGGGCGTCCCCTCATTCGGGTCTTTCGTAGCCTCATCAAACTCCCGCATTATCCGCTTCGTAACTGGACCCGGCTTTCCAGTTCCTATCACACGCTTGTTTACATCTCGTATTGGCGCAACCTCTGCTGCGGTTCCAGTGAAAAAGACCTCATCAGCAGTGAACAACTCGTTGGGAGTGATGTTCCTCTCCGCAACTTCGATTCCCAGCTTCTTCGCCAACCTGATAATCAATGCTCTTGTTATTCCATCCAATGCACCCGAGGAGATCGGAGGAGTCAAAAGTTTGCCGTCACGCACAATGAATATGTTCTCGCCCACACCCTCACAAACGTAACCTGCCGTGTCGAGACAGATGGCTTCGTCAGCACCGACGTTGTTGGCTTCAATTTTACCCAATATGCTGTTCAGGTAGTTTAGGGACTTCATTTCGTGAGTAGCAGCATCCACCGGATTCCGTTTCACCCACGTTATGATAGCGTTTATTCCATTCTCAACCTTCTCAGCGGAGTGCAACTGAAGCAGCGGCTCAGTGATTATGATAATTGTGGCTTTGGGACATTTTCTGGGGTCAAGCCCCAAGTCTCCAATACCTCTTGTTACTACTAAGCGGATGTAAGCGTTTGTCAAATTGTTCTTTCTGAGGGTTCCCAGCACGGCTTCAGTAAGCTCAGCTTTAGTCAGGGGTATCTTCAGAAATATTGGATGCGCAGACTTGTAGAGACGGTCTATGTGCTCTTTCAGTTTGAAAACAGCACCATTGTAGGCTCGGATTCCCTCAAAGACTCCGTCTCCATAAAGGAGACCGTGATCATACACAGAGATTTTAGCCTCAGATTTAGGATAAAACTTGCCATCAATGTAAACAAGAAGCTCTTTTGCCATACCAAACACTCCTCCGAAAGGAAAACTTCAAACATAAAAGATCCACTATCTATTTAAATTTTGACTTTTACGGTAGCCCTACCACGTTAGTACGAGTTACCCGCCTTCCTAGAGCATGATTCAAAGGGACAACTAGAATATTCTGCTAATCAGCCATCCCATTTATTATGAAAGCTAGCAACCAATTTCTCCGAATACGTTATTTTAATTTATCCTGAGGCTCAAGTTACGAGAACCGATCGAATAATTTTTTGTTGTGGATTGCGTGCGTATATGCTAATCTCCAAAATGGTTAAAGTGGAAATTACCTGTAGGCGCGTGGCAACTGAAAAACCGTTTGTGGCTGTGCTGAAATGAAACAATTATTATCAACCGTTGAACTACATGATGGGACACAATTATTGGATATGCTGAGAATGGGTTTTAAGAGAATTTTATTGGTGAAACCAGACGGAAGAACGGGATTAGGGTTTGCGTTGGCTTTAATTCCACTAGGCTTAGAATCTGTCGCAGCATCAATCGAAGATATCGTTGATGAAGTCAATATACTTGACATGTTAACTGAAAAACGCCATTCGTTTCCATATTTCCTAGATTTATTTAATCCCGATTTAGTGGGAATCTCAATGTCGGCAACAGAACATGAAAGCGGTTTGAGTATCGCTGCAATCGCCAAAAAGAGGGAAATTGCAACCGTGCTGGGCGGCTATCACCCAACTGCTATTCCGGACGATTTGCTTGCACATAAACAAGTGGATATGGTAATTCGTGGTGAAGGGGAATTAACGATGAGAGAACTGGTTCAAACTGGTTCTCCTGAGGGTGTTTTAGGTATTTCTTACAAAGAGAATAACAAGGTGACTCATAATCCCAATCGTCCATTGATTGGGGACTTGGATTCAATTCCCTTCCCTGCACGACACCTTAGACGACACAAATACACTAGTTCGCTTATCAGGGATAGAGAGGTAGATGAGATTCACATGTCTCGTGGGTGTTGGGGGCGTTGCACTTTTTGTTGCGAACCGAGTATGAGCAGAGGTCGTCAACGTTATCGTTCTCCTGAAAACGTAATAGCAGAAATCGATCAAATATATAATGTAATACACAAAGGGAAGCCTCTGTGCATCCTTATAAGTGACCCTAATTTTATGGGTGACCCCAAAAGAGTTGACCGTTTTTGCGATTTATTACACGAATCAAATTTTGACATAATATTTCATACCATGGTTCGGGCAGATTCAATGGCTAAACACCCTGAAGTCGTTAAAAAAATGTGTGACAATAACATTATTTATTTTTGTATGGGAATCGAAAGCCCGAATTTAAAAGATCTAACTATAACGCACAAAGGAATAGATAATGAAATACAAAAAAAGGCTATACAGGTAATTCGAGATTCCGGTGGAGCTGCTGCAGGCACTTTCGTAATCGGTTTACCCGATCAAAGCGAAGAAGAGATAAAGCAATTTCCAGCATATGCTAAAAAAATAGGTCTGATGAACGCGACATTCGGTATCGCAACACCATTTCCCGGGACTGAATTCTATGAGTCTTTGGAACGAGAGGGTTTAATCTTTGAACGCGATTGGACCAAATACGATGAAAATAACTCTGTATTTAAATTACCTAAAATAAGCAAACAACGAATTGAGGAACTGAGAACTTACTGTATGGGAAAGTTTTGGACACCTGATACCTTCTTTGACCGGCTTGCAGTCAATCAAAAAAGAGACGCTAAAAAAACATCGCTGTCTAAGTTCATAATGGACAGAATTGCTCAGTTGGCATTCTTGGGTAACGCAGGCTTTACTCAACAAGCATCTTCCAAGAATATGGCTACTCAGTTTAAGGTCTTCGTAGAATCAATGGCAGATCCCAGCGTTGAAGAACGCACAAGGAAAATAAGAATGCATCAAGTCATAGATATGACGAGATTCCTTGCCATATTAGGTCCACAAACAATCCAATTAACTATAAGCTACAATAGTAGACCGGTTACCAGTTACATCATGAAAACCACAAGAAACACCGTAGAACATATAAAAATTATACCCGGAAAACAAGACAAAGCAACAATAAATCTTGACTTCAATTTCGATTTCAATCAATTGCAGGATAACAGCGATGATCCATCCAAAATGTTAAAAGATTCTGTTCAAAATTATATGTATCACATCTTTAGTCCATCAACTGCCGATGATTTACGCGAGAGGCTGAATATGATCAAGTTAACCCTCGCTACCTGCGTAGAAATCATTTCAACTATCAGACCTAAAATCTTTCAAAGACTGTCGTTTTAAGGTATTTTCTAATTTGCACTTTTTGTTGAATTAATGATGTAACAGATTTTTTGAGGATTATGTGAAGAAAAAGACGAACACTCTTCCTTTTGATGGAATTATTTTAACTGCATCGCCAAATGAGGTTGTGTATGCTTGGGAACCATCAACGCCGTATCTAACGCCAATGCCTGCATATCTTCCGAAAGAGGCTTTAATTGTGTCACAGGAAACGATATCCTTTAGTTGAATGGATTTTTGATTAAAAAAGCCGTATCTAACGTAGAGTTCTGTGGTGCTTAGCTGTATTTTTATTCCCCTGTAGTTCCAAAATATAAGCAATACAATTGCCAAAGTCGACACGGTAACTGCAGTCCCAAATATATCTTGAATGCCTGGAACTAACAAAGCGATTAACAAAGTTCCCAAAACAATAATTGTGGAAAAAAACGCCACTAACCCCTTCACAAGCGCTCCAATTGGAACCCATTCTTTGTAAATACTTTTCTCCAAATCAACTACCAATAGAATACAATAATGCCATTCAAAATTAATGTATTTGAAAAGAGAGCCTAACAATCAAACAGAACATATTTTTTCGTAACTTCCCTAGACAAATCACAAAGAACGAAAAGGGGGCGTATCATATTTCCTAGTTTTTTTGCATTCAGAAACTTTGTTTATCTCTTTCATGATTTTCCAGAAAAAGGATGTTTTCAACAATCAGCTGTTATTAGTCTCCTAATATGTTTGGTAAACGCGTGTTAGGCTGTTGCCTTGCCTTTTTTTGGTGGTTTCTTCTGTGTTCTTCAATGCGTCTGGTAGTTTTTGGGTTTGGGATTAAAATTTAACCCAATTTTTTATGTTGGTTTGTTAATGTGACATGTTCTTATGAAAACATGGATGCTGTTGATTTAGTTGTGCTTTGAAAATAACCCAAATTGATTTTATCTTGAACATGTACAAAACTAGATATTTTGATATAAGGCGTATGATGTTTAGGTTGTGGGGACTTTCTTTGAAGTTGGTTGATGTTCTGGAGAATCTTTCGAACGCTAACGGAGTAACGGGAAGAGAAGACGACGTTCGAAACCTAATGAAAGAGTATCTGAAGCCCTATGTTGACGAAGTCAGGGAAGACAAGCTTGGAAACTTGATCGCATTCAAGAAGGGAACGAAGGATGTGCCTACCGTTATGATTGCAGCCCATATGGACGAGGTTGGGCTCATGATAAAGAACATAAAGAAAAAAGGGTTCCTTCAATTCGCGAAGATTGGGGGAATCGATGATCGCATTCTCTTGGCACAACAAGTTATCGTTCACACGGACAAAGGTCCCTTAACTGGAGTTATTGGCTCTAAACCAGTTCACATACAGAAGGAAGAAGAACGAAAAAAGGTAATTGAGGCTGATAGGCTCTTCATCGATATCGGAGCCAGAGACAAAGAAGAAGCGGAAAAGATGGGTGTTCAAGTCGGTGATGTTGTGAGTTTTGACACAAAATTTGCTCGAATAGGCAACGGTGTTGTTTTGGGGAAAGCTTTCGATGACCGTGTGGGATGCGCCGTAATGGTTGAAACCATGAAGAGACTACAACAAGTTGACTGTAACGTTTACGCTGTTGGAACAATACAGGAGGAGGTTGGTCTAAGAGGAGCAACAATAGCCGCCTTTCAGATAGAACCGGATGTGGGCATCGCCTTGGATGCAAGCGTGGCTGGGGACATGCCTGGAGTGGGAGAAGGAGAAGCACCGGCGAAAATTGGGGCTGGTCCTGTGTTGACTGTGGCAGATGCGGGCTTGATTGCACATCCCAAAGTGTTACGGTTGCTTATTGATTCGGCGAAGCAAAACAAGATTCCGTATCAGCTGGAGACTGGAATCAGAGGTGCCACGGATGCCGCCAGAATCGCGTTAAGCAGAGAGGGTGTTCCAAGTGGAATATTGTCCATTCCTGCTCGTTATATTCACAGTCCAGTAGCGGTCATTGACCTTGATGACGTAGATAAGGCAGTTAAGCTTGCGGTTGCAGCTATAAAGAATGTCACAAAATATTTTTGATCACAGTTTTCCCCAATAAAAAGGAGTGCAAGATGAAGAAACGTTTCAGGTTCTTGGAGCACACCGCCGACGCATACATTGAGGCGTATGGCGCCAGCTTAGAGGAGGCGTTCGAAAACGCGGCAGCTGCAATGACGGATGTTATGACTGAGCTTGAAAAGGTTGAAGCAAAAACAGAGGAAAGCTTCGTGGTTGAGGCACAAGATGAGCCTGCTCTTCTTTACAGTTGGCTTGAGGAACTGCTGCTTGAGTTTGAGTTGAAAGACAAACTTTACTCCCGTTTTGAGGTTTCATACATTGAAGAAACGTCTGAAGGGTTTAGGCTGCGTGCGAAAGCGTGGGGAGAAAACTATGACCCAGAACGGCATCCGTCGAAGGTGGGAATAAAAGCGGCAACGTATCACCAGATGGAAATCTTGAAAGAACCAAAGTCTGTGACTGTGAGGTTTATTCTGGATATTTAATACGTCCACTTGTCTTCAAACATTTGAAGAAACGAAAATTTTGGGTAACAGATAGTTTGTTTTGACCAGAACGGTTGAGCAAATTGTTTATTAAGTCAGAAAAGCCCAGTTTAATGGGGATTAATTTTAGGAAGTGTTTGTATGGCATCACAAAAGTTGCTTGAATTAATGAACCGGGAAATAGCAAGAGAACTGCAGGTGTCTATCCAGTACATGTGGCAGCATGTCTCGGTAACAGGCACCAAAGGTGCAGTAGTTGAGGGACTCTTCAAAGAGATAGCGATTACTGAAATGAAGCATACCGAAGAGATTGCCGAAAGATTATCGTCTCTTGGCGGAAACCCAACAATAAAGCATAATCCAATATTTGTAGGCTCAACTCTGGAAGAGATGCTCAGACTAGACGAAAAGGCGGAAGAGGAGGCAATAAATCTCTACAAGCAAACCATAAAGGTTGCAAGCGACGAAGGCGACACCACAACCAGAAGGCTTTTTGAGAAAATTCTTGCCGAAGAAGAGGAACACATTGACACATTCGGAAAACTGCTGGTTGGAATGATTCCGCTCTCAGACCCAGAAATCTGACAGAACAAAAGCATACAGAACCAACTAGACAAAACTTTCTTCAATCTTTTTTCTAATCTAGTTGCTTGCTTTAGCCGTTAATCTGGCACCTAACGTTTTCCCAAGACGTTGAAGTTCGCGCCAAACGTCTTCTTGGTCTTCAACTCTGACACATTCATCAGCAGACGCCTTAGCATTTTTTCCGTGCAAAAATTTTACGTTACTCATTTCACAGTCGTCTCCCTGACCACAAGTGAGGCATGGAACATTACCTCTAAGTTTTACCTGTCCAATAATTTCCATTTTGTCCATGCGAAGCTCATTTGCTAGCATTCTGTTTACTTTGTCAACAGGCAAAACGAATCGGCTAATTAATCTAGAAAAACCTGAGAATCGAAGAACAGGATTATCCAACAGTTTGGGGTAAACTCCAGATACCACAATGACAACCGGTTTGCCTCTGAGCAGATTGTTTACGTGACGCAAAGACCATAAACGTTCCAAGAAAGATTTGGTGAATGCATCAATGGAACTGTATGGGCTGTAAGCGCCGATCACCAGAGCATCAGCATTTAACACTTTCTTGTAGAGCAGACCGAAGTCGTCTTCCTGTTTACAAACGTTATCTGATACGCATCGTTTGCATGCCATACATGGACGAATGTGAATGTCGCTTAACTTTACAAAGTCGTGTTCTAGTCCACTCGCTTTCATTATCGCCTTTACTGCGCGGTCAGTGTTGCTGTTGGGGACTGGACTCCCAGAAACGCCTAAAACAGGTATACTCACAAAATTCACCCTTTCACTAAAGAGTTACTTTTTTCTTACTCATACACTTTTTCCTTGAGCATTCACAGGGTATATGAACGGTGTTTTGTGTATAACCAGGCAATTTAGGCCATGTTTTATTACATTGTGTTTGTTCACTGCCAACTTTTTTGGACATGGGTTTTTCTTGAGATAGACTCGGAAACTGCCGAACTTGAGGGTTCCCCGAAATAAACTGTTGAAAATTGTTTTTGTATTTTCTTAGTTCTCTTTGTCGTTTAGGATTCAACTGTAATACACAAACTTCCTTTTTTGGACGACAATGCTGTTTATTTTTTTCCAGTGGCAAAACGGAATAATGGTGCCCATGTCTCCCAAGAAAATTATGGAGGAGGCAGGAGCAACCTACACTTACCCATCTTGGTCTGGTCCTTGGGATTAGCGGCAAATCTAATAAAATCAATTAACCAAAAAACCAAATACCGTAGCCGTAAAACAGACGGATTGTAATAGACTTTAACATAATCTGGTGAGTTCTACCGCAACTCCTCTTTTTTAATTTGAAGGGGCTTATTTTTTTATGATTTTCTTACGATTTTATAACGGTGTGATAAATCGACGAACTGTGCGGCTACAACTTGGGCAGATTTTTAAACAAAAAAAGGTGGAAGATGAGGAGGGACTATTCGGGGTTTTGCATCCAATCGGGAGCCAGTTCTTCTCCTGTTTCTGAATCAAATTTTCTAGGTTCTTTTGTCATTGTTATACTTCCATTTTAGGTGTGGCTTCAGCTTTCGGAGTTTTGTTGTTGCGTTCCTTGTCAGTTTGCGGAGCCTTGTATGGCGTCCACGTTTCCTTCGTTGGCAGAGGCTGTCCTTTGAGACCGTAAGCATAGCTTTTTTTGTGGAACGGGTTTTCTGCGATAACAACTTTGCCTTCCTTGGCTAGGAGTCTCACCAGTCGTCTGGAAGTTTCTCTTAACGGCCAGTTAAACTGGTCCCTTAGTTGAACGGAAGTAACGTAGTGTCCTTGTTCGTCCATCCACGCTAAAACTTCGGGGACGTTAATCTCAACTTTATGGATTACTACTTTGTTGCTTACATTTTACGCACTAAGTAGAACGTCTTTTTTAACAATAAACTAAATAATAAAAACACTATTAGTGTAAACTTACTTAGCTATACCATAGTAACGATGAAGGATGTATACACCACAAATCTATAATCGAACAACACAAACCATAGAAACACAGGAATCTATCTGGCTACAACTCTCAAATTTCCTCAGAAGTTTGGGAGAAGTTTTCGTAGCTGTCGGAAGAGCTTTGGTTCAAATAGGAGAATTCATTTACGAAGTATTTTTCCAATAAAGAAGTATTCGTTGATGTATTCTCTGCCCCCCCCCGTTTTTCAAATGTAAAACTTTTTGGGGTTAGAAAACCAAGTGTTTCTCAGTTAATCTGTAACCTAAGAAGGGGTTAGCCAAGGAGGACTTTAATTTCCTCGGCTTTTTGAGGCATTAAAGTCGTCAAAACTTGCCTTAGTTGTTCCACAGATACTCCGCTGATCTGCGTTGGCTGGGAAGTGCCGTAGATTTGAAGTTCCGATATATCATTGACATACTTCTCTCTCATGGCTTCCTCGTCTGGGAGGCTGTAAGTTTTTCCTTGTGCGCCTCTTGGCACGTGCCCTAGGAGTCTGTCCACCCAGTTAAGAGGCATACCCGCCTTCTCCAGTATAGTCTGTCCACGCTTACGATAGGTGTGTAGTCGAAAACTTTGAGTGTGGCCGTTGGCGTAAATTCCAATTTTCTCGGCTGCATTCATCACTTTTTTGCGAAGTCCACTGTAACCAGTTGAAAAAACCTTTGTTGTTGACAGAAGCCCAGTTCTGTTTTCCATAAAAAGCTGTAGACTTTTTTTGGCATCTGCACAGATGAATGTAAAATACTTTTTCCTCGATACTTTGACCTTGTGTTTAAGCCAAATTTTGGCTGGTAGTTTGTCACTGTTTAATTCCTCCAGTATATCCGCCCATGTTAGTTGAGCCACCGCACCTGAACGCCCACAACATTCCGCTAAAACGAGCAAGTATGTTTTGGCTTCTAAGTCCAATAGTTCACACACTTTGCGGGTTTCCTCTTTAGTTGCCAAGTAATCTTGTCATTCTAACATTTTACCTCATCTGCAAGTTTAAAATCGTATGTTTCCAAACTGAGGACGTGCGCGCAAAAAAGACCTATTTTTTTATGAACGTGGATGTAATAAATATAGGCCTGTTTGGCCCACCTTTGTGTAAAAGCTTATAGATTGGCATCCAGAAAAGACTGTGAATGTCGGGATGGCAGAGCGGATAACGCGCAGGCCTTGAAAGCCTGTGACCCCCTGGGTCGCGTGGGTTCGAATCCCACTCCCGACGCTTTTTCTACTTATTTATTGACTATTTTTGGCAAACATTTTGCTTCACGTGTGTAGTATTTTTGCGTTTCATTTCATTAGCTAACTCAACTTATCATCCGATCAGAATCTGGTGCCCACCTCAGCTTGACAGTCACGAGGCAGTTTGCCTTAAGGGGAAATTAGGTGACTACAAGTTTTGCAAATGTAGTCACCTTCGTCTAAACATTTTCTTAAGCGCCCTGTATTCCTTGAGCATTAACTCAAGAGTTGGACGTATGTTGTGGTCTTTTCCATACGCTTGAAGCGCGGCATAGTATTGTGATCTGTTTCTCAGTTCAATGTTCAAGGGCGGCAAATCATGCTTCAGCAAGATGTTGTTTAACAGCAGTCTCCCAACCCTGCCGTTTCCGTCTTGGAAATGGTGAATGTTCTCAAATTGATTGTGAACAACGGCTGCTAGAACCAGTGGAGGGTACTTTTTCTTATTTCTGTTATACCATCTAATCAGTTCTTTCAGCCGCCTTTTCACCTGCGCGGAAGGCGCTCCACGGTGCACAACGTTTCCAACGGCATCTGTAACTACCACGTCTACTCCCTTTTCTCGGAATTTTCCTGCAAAGGACTTTGAGTTTTTGAAAACTATCATGTGAAGCTTTTTAACAAGTTTTAGGGAAACATGCTCCTTTGTTGTGCGAATGTAGTCAACGGCTTCGGCAACGCCGTAGGTTTCGGAGATATCTTCTTTGCTTATATTCTCCGGCCATTTCCTCTTTCTGAGTATGTCCGCGACTTCTTTAGCTTCTACAAACGAGCCTTCAATTGCATTTGTGTCATAAGTGAAGGCTTCCTTGAATCGATTCCAATCGAGTTCTGAAAGGTGGGGTACACGCAGTTCTCCATGTGCTCCAAGAGTTTCAAGCTCCTTCAAATCAGAAGACGAAAGCACTGTAATAAATGGGTCGCGTATCGTTCGCCTTTCTTTTATTCTCTTTTTGAGTTCGGCTTCACCGTGTTTTCTTTTCAGTTTCAGGTCTTCAGGGGACAAATCTGCGCCAAGGTAAACCCTGATTTTTCTGACACTGCCTTTAACCCTGAATGAGTGTGCCAGGTAATACTTTTTATGCCCGTTCCTTTCGCGAAGCTCCAGATGCATAAGAAAGTTTGAGGTGACTACACATATTTAAGTTTTATCATAGGTGACTACAAAAGACTGGTTGCCTGCTTCGAACCACCCAAAGATATTAACGAAATGTTTTTTTTCAATACTGCCATCGTTCTAATTACCCAGAAACCGTCAAAGCTGGTTCTACTGAAACAGGTTCTCGCGTGAAATTTAAAAGTGTTTTTAGACCTAACTCCCAACGCCACAAACACAACCACGGTCAGCATCGTAAATTTCACTCTGTCGCAAGGCTCTTCGTCTTGCTCCCCACCCACCGCCCCCGACCACGGCTTATTTTCAGCACAGACAAGTTTTGGGGGGGTTAAAATTTAACCCAAACCCCAAACCCAAATGTACGTGTTCGGACGAACGTGCGCATGTGTCCGTGTATACGTGTTTGGTTACGTCCGCCCGCTCGCTTGCTCTCTCACTCGCACGAAAAAAAATACGCTTACACAGGATCAGCAGACAAACCAAAAACCAATTATTTAACTTCCCCGCGCACGACGTTAACTATTTATGCCCTCAACTCCTAGTACATGTGGTGATGATTTATGGCAAAAACACCTG
>SDBT01012887.1_pt1 | contig 13414 bp, 27 predicted proteins | sample 2277101 | NCBI WGS metagenome assembly SDBT01 (sample SAMN10404973, study PRJNA504765) | marine sediment metagenome | isolation source: marine sediment core GS10_PC15, 103 cmbsf | place: Arctic Ocean: Southern Knipovich Ridge | collected 2010 | reverse complement strand
ACTTCCGGTAAACTCAAGGATAACAAATGTGAATTTATACCTCCTGTTTCAAGTGAGGATAAGAAGGACCCAAGCACGAAGCGATCAGATGATGCCACGGAACCTTATACGCAGATGGAAGATGAAGATTATGAGGATCATAGAACAGCAATGGAGTTCGACGATTTGATCGATGAATAAACACCAACAAGCGATTGAAGTCTGGCAAATATTGATCGGAGAAAAACACGGGGCGACGGTACAAATTGTGCTCGCTCTGTTGTCACAAATACCAGCGTCGACGGCGTACGATGCCATCTGACGCATCGACACCGAAACGTCGATTGGACCGTTGCTCAACCCAAGTGCTTACACTGACGGCTCGCGATTCAAGAACGCAGATCACTACAAGGAAGTGTTGCAAAAACTCGGTGATTTGATGGCAGTGTTGAATAAAGCAACAAGAGCCACCCACAACGAAGAGCCAACGAAATTACCGGAATAACCACCTCCAGAGGAAGGGGAATGGCCGTGAGTGAAAAGCTTTGGAGTGTTTTGGAAATGGGAAAAATGTTTTTGCTAACCGACGACGAGTTTAACAACGCGAACAACGTAGAATACTTTTGTCGTGATTGTGGGCAGTTGAGATTGTTCGTTGCTGGTGCGTCCAGACAACTGAAAAAATGTGGTAATTGTGATGCAACGCAAGATAGATTGATTACAGGTGAACCAAAATCGTTGGACGTCGATGGGTTAAAGAAACAATATGCAGGCGCGTTTGAATAGTTGTATCATATAAAAACCCATGTGATGCGAGGAGTAAGATTCTATGGCCACAAAAAGCAATGGAAAGCCCAAACGTGGGTTCCGTACCAGAGCAGCAAAAAAGAAGCCGTCGACTCAACACAAGAAGGACGGTACACCAAGAGCAAAACCCAAACGCCCGACTCGAAAGCAGTTCAATGACATGTTGGACAGAGCAGGTGAATTGTTGCAAGCGGGTAACAGAGATGGACAGATCAGAAAGATCATCTCGAAGGAGTACAAAATACCGAGAGATACAGCTGCAAGATACGTGACACGCGCGAGAAAAATCATACTTGAAGAAATAGGTTTACCCAAGGAAGAACACCAAGCTAATTCATACACATTCTACTGTGGAATTGTAGCTGACGACGATGAAAGTACGCATGATCGATTAGCAGCCCAGAAACGAATTGATAAATTGTTGGGCCTTGAAGCGGTAATGCGACTGAACATTGATGGAAAGATTGATGTTGATCATCGTCACATGCATCTGGTGAGTATGGTTGATTTGGATGTGGTGTTGAAGGAATTAAACATTGATGGGCTTGTCGTCAAACGAAAATTGTTGGAACGTTTGCGGGAACGCTCGACAGACAAACAAACCGAATAGGATGAGTTGGAGAGGAGTTTGAACAATGAACGACAAGTTGATCTCTGGGATGTGTGAAGCGTCCAAAATCATGGGCTCTGAATTATACACCACCGATCGCTTCATTAGGATGGCTATTGAGTGGCTTTCGTCGAGGGGCAAATTACAAATTGAGAGTCTAAACGATCCGGAATCGTCTATAGAGAATCCAGGCTTTAGCGTTGGGACTCCTGGGTGTTTCTGCGCGGACGATTCGTTGTATGGGGCCTTAACGGGTGCAGTCTTTGGACAGGTTGAAAAAGAAAGACTCGAAGCTGAAGGTGGATGGTAATAGTGAATGTTTGGAATGCAATTGGAAAAACAAATCAAGGAGTGGAAGAATGAAAATCACTTTTTTGTGGATTGCGTTGTTTGTTTTTATGGTGGGGTTTGTGATCATTGAAATACTTGCAGTTAATTTGGCACAAGGACAACGTAGACAACCGTTGCGGGTACCTGCAAGAGTAAACGTTAACAACATTGGCAGATTCCAGATCAGCGGCAACTTACGTATTGACACGGCAACAGGCCAGACGTGGGAAGCAAAACGTGTTAAGGTTCGTCGATCAATTGATACCGTTGTCGATGGTGAGAACAAGACGCGATTGTGTTGGTACGAATGTTACACGAAGTATCGTGCACAGGAGGAACGTGAGCACCGCGAACATCAACTCCGAGAACTACGTCAACGTAATTTGTCAGTTCCAAGTGATGGGGAGTCTGATTGACGGATGGATTTTCTGATCAAACAAGAGACAGTTGCAATGTGTGAATCGTGCCGCGAAACGAAAACGCGGTTCACGATTTACAATTACAGATTATGCATGCGTTGTTGGGATGAGATGCGCTGTAAGTATCCTCTGCCGTTGTCGTTTTTGAGGTGGTGCCGCAATGAAGGCCGTGATCCATTTAATTGAGTCGAAAGGAAAATGAGTTATGGGTGACGCGGCAGATGATTTGGATGAGGATGGTTGTATGCAATACGAATTACATCTGTCTGGTTAGTGTGACGAAACAGACTGTCAGTATTGCATGGAGGAACATTGGTTGAGTGATGAAAGGGGAAAGTGATATGCGTGAATGTGCCTGTACCCAAAAGGAAGCCATTCGACGTTTGAAGAAATGGGGATACCTCGACAAGCTTGAAGTGACCAAGGCCGTATTCAAGCGTGCGTTGCGAAGGTTTCAGAAGTTCAACGGCTTAAAGTCCGATGGGATATTTGGGTCACGTTCGGCTCGTCAGTTCATGCACCCGCATCGATGTGGGTTGCCTGACATCATGCCTATTGTGAGGGACGGGCTGTGCCTCTGGCCTCACAAGGACGTGCGGTACTACCAGCAAGCAATGTTCCTTCAAGGCGTGTCTTACCAACGTGCCGCGTCGCTGTATAAGCTGGCGTTGCAATCGTGGTCGAATGTGTGTGATATCCAATTCTTGGAACAGACGACTTTCATCCGAGCCAACATTTGGACTTCAACGGGACGCGGCCGGCTCGACAACTTCGACGGCAGAGGAGGTACATTAGCATGGGCGGAGATGCCGTGCTCGGGCGTTGTTGAGGCAACGCGCTTGCGGCAGAAGTATGACGCCGATGAAATCTGGACCGAGCGGATGTTGTTCATTGCGTTCCTTCACGAGTTGGGTCATTCAATCGGCATCCAGCATTTGGAAGCTGGTAATGTCATGGCACCGTTCTTGAACATCGACTTGAGTGGATTGCAGCCTGGTGACATCGCCGAGGCTGTGAAGCGATACGGCGAGCCTGTGGGTGGGCCTGGCGGTCCTGGCCCTCAACTGCCATTACAAGCAACGCTGGACGTCTCAGGCTTCAAGCCCCACACATTTGAATTGGAGCCGGTGTAATAATGATGGGTACGTCTCGCCGGTCGGAGTGGGTTTTTGAAACTCGGCCCTTCTACTTGTTATAGTGAAATCTCCGACCGGTTTTAATTTCAATTGGAACCCGTGTAGTAATGCAATTGATTGAAGAATCAGAGTCACGTGATGATCGTCTTGATCGTCTTAAAGAATTTGCAAAGCAATACAACTTCGCTGATCGACCAGTTGGAATTGCTTTGTTTGCAGGTTGTGGAGGAATGTCCCTCGGCTTCAAGAATGCTGGATTACATGTTCCGGGATATGTTGAGTTAGATTCAAGTGTTCGTCGTACTTACGAAATGAATTTTCCGGAAGCTGTCTGTTTAGGGCATGATGTGTTGGCAATTGGTGATGATGAAGTGAAGATTTGGAAGAAGACTTTTCGTCATGTGGATGTGTTATTCGGCGGACCACCATGTCAAGGCTTTAGTATGGCGGGAAGTCGTGACATTCTTGATTCTCGAAATGAACTTTATTTACATTTCACAAGAATCGCTTCAATCTTAAAACCCACAGTATGTGTTTTTGAGAATGTTCGAGGGATTGTTACAATGAAGTCATCAGATGGCTCAAAGGTCATACACAGAATTATTGAGGCATTCAGTAAAATTGGATATTCATGTTTTTATCAAGTGCTTAATGCACAAGATTTTGGCGTTCCACAGTCTCGCAATCGCGTCTTTATAATTGCTCAAGCACACAAAAACAAAAACAGATTTGTATTTCCTGAACCAACACACGGATCATCTATTAGGTATGCCACGCATTCATTCTCAGGCAAAACATTAAAACCGTATCGAACATTCAGGGATGCTTGCGGTGATTTGGAAAGCTTGGAAAGAGATAAATCATCTAAGCTCGACAAGTTTCATTTTGCGATCAAACATTCAGATTATGAAATTGAATTGATGAAAGACGTGCCTGAAGGTGAAAGCGCTCACAACAATCCCAATCCTGAATTGCGACCGCGTTCTGCAATTTATGGTTATCCTGAAACGTACAAGCGATTATGTTGGGATAAACCTTCGACAACTATTGTTACAGAATTTCAAAGCATTAGCAATTTTAGTGGTGTTCACCCAACGAATACACGTGCCATCACTATTCGAGAGGCAGCACGCCTTCAGACATTCCCGGATGATTTTGAGTTTTGTGGAACACTTCGTAAAATTCGAAATGCAATCGGAAATGCCGTTCCACCAAAACTTGCTGAAGTTATCGGACGGCATTTGCTTAACACAATCATTTGAATTGGAACCAGTCTGATCACTGACAATCGGTAATAATACAAACAACAAACCTGCAAAGGCTTGAGGCTAGTTGGGTTTGGAGCGACGGGGATAACCGAATGGCGGTGGAATCCTCAAGTCACCGAGGATGGCAAGGTAACTTGTGCACGTGCATTCCGACCCATCTTTCCCGTCGCTTTTTTTATTTGATGTCGTTCCGCCGTGGTGGCCTGTGGGTGTTGATAGACTCACGAGGAGAAGGGCACCACGGTTTTGTGTTCTCGATGACGAATAACTAAACGCAAACTGTCTCCTGCCCCGGATGGATTTGTCGGAGTGAATTCCGCCGGCTTGCTACGCGTTGTGGCGTGTTCATCCGGGGCTTTTTATTGGAGGTATGATCAATGGAAGTAGTGACGACTGACGGAATGCGGGCAGCGTATTCAATTGTTTTGAATGAGGTTATGGTTCGGATCAAACAGAAGAAAGAAGAACTCAAATTGTTGGAAGATGTCGCAGCGTACAATAGGAGTAATGATGGCTGTGAAGTTGAAACCGTGCCCGTTGTGTGGCAATGAAAACGTCCAAGTTGTTCGACACAGTGTCGGCTCGAAGCCGCGAGGCGTATGGAACGTGGGGTGCGGTGACGATGTATCGGACTACGGTTGTGGACTCGTGTTGTTCGGAGGCAAACAAAAGATGTGGGAGATGGTCAAGCTGTGGAACACGAGGGCTGTTCCGCCATCGTTGGTCAATCACGATTGTGGTCATGTTGATGAGGATGCTCGCCAGAGTTGGACACAATGACTGTCCGTCGGTAATAATGTATGTGTGGGTCAGGGATACAATCTGTGATGACGTTGCAACAGTTCGTGGATGTTTGGTTGGTAGTGGTTGTCTTGCTGTTGGCGTTGTTTCTTGTCGTCGAATGGTTGAAACGTTTTCGGGAGAGATGAAATGGATGACGCGATCAAAAACAATCAACGCGAGTTCAAGAGTCGGCTTGCATGGTTGGTATTGATAAATTATCGCGACCTAATACGAGCTGCAATTTGGAACAAATATGAGGGATTGTCGAAATCAGTGTGCCATCGGCATTGGTTGCCTGCGGATGTAACTAGCGAGGTGATCTTGCGATTACATCCACACATCTTCAAGCACAACGGCAGGTATCGGTTGCCGACAATTATTTACAACGGTGTGCGATGGATTTTGTTGAAGATGCACCAGGAATTACGCGTCGTTCAAGAGCGGGATGTAATAGTCAGGGACACTTGTTCTTTAAAGAACGAGGTTGAACCAATCGCGGTTGATGCTGCAAGCAATGCCGAATTGGTTGACGTCGTCGCTGACTGTTTGCGATTTCTAACAACGCGGGAACGGGTAATCATCGAACAACGAACAAGGCAGCACGGCACGTTGGCGAAGGTTGGCAAGACGCTAGGTATAACTAAAGGACGTGTGCGACAAATAGAATCAAGAGCAATTAGCCGCATGCGTTGCAGTTCGTATGATAGGTTGCTGCCGTTTGTCAATGAAAGGTTTACAAAGGAGGACGAAACATGAAATTCAAAAACAAACACGATGCACACGAGGCATTTGAAGTGAAGGCACAGGAAGTCGAGCAAGCAATTGCTTCGGTACGTCAAGACATCGAAACGTTGTCATTGCTTGTATTACAAACTACTTGAAAGGAACGAAACGATGAGCGACCACTACGAGTTAAATCATTACAAGTTCGACAAGGTGGACCACTTTTTACGTTGCACGTATACGGGGGGACAACGGCCTCACAACGTTGATTCCGTCGAGTACATCCGAAGTAACATGTACAGCGACTGGTACAATGCAAAAACATGGGAACGACTTCTTCCGAGGAGCGATCGACGTTGTAGCATCGAAAAGGCGTTGCTACAACGTCGATACAACGAAGCGCTTGAGAAGGCGAAGCAAAGTGACAACCCACCACTGCCTGTTCCAATGCAGTTGAGTGATTCAGTCCAAGAGGTTATCCGAAACGCGGTGATCGCCAGCAACGTCGAGACGTATAAGACATTGACGGATACCGTGGACGCGTTTGTAAAGGAGACAACTGAATCTTTTGGTAAGGTGACGGTGAGTAGTGCGGAGTTAGGAGAGACACTTGTTGCGAAGATGTTGGATTTGCAAGGTGTTGTCGACCTGATAAAAGAGGTAACGATGGATCTTCAGAGGAGGGTTACTGTGCTTGAACAAACAACCAGATCAATTCGGACAATCATTCAAGCGGGGAAAAGTGAAAACATGCCCAAAGGAATAGAAGCCGATTGACTTTGACAACGAAACACAATTGAATAACATAACACCCATCAAGTAAAGGAAACGAAAATGACAAACCGGCGTGAGTTAGCATGGGCATACCTTGACGGGTTGGATAAACCGTCGTTCATCTATAGTGAAAAAACTGGCAAGCGATTCTCATCATGGCAAGACTTGGAGGACCATTGGGATAGCTGCGCTGCGGACGATTATGCGTACGTGGTTGTTGGCACTCCAGAAGGTCCTGGGGTAACCGTGCCCACAAGAATGGGACATGACGGATGCGAACCAAGTCCCGTATCGCTCAAAATAAATAAGGAGCAGACATGAAAATTGTACTGGATGTGGCACGACAACAGATCAGAATCAAAACCAGTGTGAATGAGATTCTTGAATTTATCAGCGAAGCGGCATTGATCGAGCATTTTCTTGAGCACGTCAGCATCGGCGGGGTCGAAAGTGGTGGTGCACTTGTGCCGCCACATCCTGCATCGAGGTTTAGGGTTCAGGTTCCGAGTGCAAACACAACAACAGGAAAGGAGACGGAGCGACCAACAGCAAAAAAGAAAGCACCCACGTCCTTAAAGAAGCACGCGGCGGGAGTGAAGAAAGTAGCGAAACGAAGTCGAACGCAAGGGAAGAAGTAACTGGTGTAATTTTTCAAAATAAGGAAGAACTAAAATGACTAACGAGGAATTGGAAGCGCGAGTTGTAGCACTTGAAAAGGTGAACGCGGACTATCTCATTCGAATCGATAACCTTGCGGACTATCGGGTTCGAACGACAAAGGCATTGTACGAATACACGTACGAGTCGCCACAAGCAAGTCTGAGATCGTGCCTCAAGTTGATTGAAGTATTCAAGGAATTGATGTCGAAAGTAGTGGATAGCCAATTGAAGAACGCGACCTGGAAGTTGGGCGAGGCCGTCGATCAGTTTGCAACGAGGCAGACGGCAATTGCAATTAAGATGGGCAAAATTATGAGTGACAAACACGTCTACTGACATTCATTTTGTTAGTTTACTGAAACCTAAATTTGGAGAGATGACATGAGATCAATTGTAGTGATGGTGGCGAGCCTGTTACTCATAACAGGAATTGCCCAAGCGCAGGATGCCCCGACGACCATTCCTGAAACTAAGGAAAACCTACAGCGATCGGTGACAGCGACGAGCAGTTCAGAAAAGGAGTTGATCGATCGCTTGCAGCAGCTTGAAGAATTATTCAAACGCGACGACGTTAAAGCATTGCTGAAACAGAAGTCACAATTATGTGAAGGTTGTTTGTTACAACGACGGACGTCGCGCAGGCATCTGCAATTGAATCCAACGCGGACAACTCGTAATGGATTTCGATTACGACCGAGGAGCATTGCATCACAACAACGGTTTCCCAGACGGGTGCAAATCAGCGGTGACCTCCCCACGTGGTTGCGTCCGTATTTAACGCAGCAACTCTCGAACGGCTATCAACAAGTGGCAACAGCCGCAAACTCTGGTTGGACCAGCCCAGCGACAGCGTACGCTGACTATGGCCACGGCACGTTACACCTGGTTCATCCAAACATGAGACGCAATCGTCACGTGGTAAGGTTTCAGGCTCTTGATGATTGTCCTGTGAACACGCCATACGATATTCAGCAGTATCAGCAAGACCCGGAATCTTACGAGACGACGCGGTTGGTTCGTCGCATAACCAATCCAAGGAGTTATGGGCTTACAAATTTGCTTAACGGTTGGACGAAAGTACGTCATGGTGTATGTGGCAATTCAAACGTGCCCTCCACGTTGTCAAGAACGAGTCGGGGCATTGAGGTTGTGTTGAACGAATCAGATTTGACAAATGCTCAGCGAAGTTATCGTCCGATGATTAGGCGGTCCGCGTCGGGTCGATAGTGTGAGTTGTGTTGCCGCTGAGTGCGTTGGGTGCCTGGAGACGGCGAACGAAAACCATCTCCAGGCATTTTATTTTGGTGGAAGGAAACACCATGATGATCGGTGATGTGCGGGAATTGTATGTTTCAATTGAACACCTTGGCAATGGCCAAATGAAGGAACAGAGTTCGGTTATTCACATGAGACGAATGCTGAATGGGAAAGTTCAATTGTTTATCAAGCATTACATCATCACAATTAACGAATCGGATTTGTTGTCGATGCTGGAAGAAATAAAGGAGGACACTTTGTGAAAATTACCAAGTGGCATTTTGTAATCGGTCGTTTTGATTGTTGTTGGTATGATGCTTGGAATAAAAAATTTGGTCTTGAGTTGACATGGGGCAATCGTCGAGGGGCAGGATATACGACGATTTTAAGTATCGGATTTTGAGATACATGACAGAGACATCAATTAGCGAATTGGAATTGGTCGCTGATATCTGTCGGCAATCGCTGTTCGAATCGGTCAAGGAATTCTGGCCGCTGATCATTCCTGAGAAGCCTGTGTGGAATTGGCACATTGAATACATCTGTGATGAGGTACAATCAATTGTCGAGCGTGTGATTGCGGGCAAGCCCAAGAAACATGATTTGGTTATCAACGTCCCTCCTGGCTCGACCAAGTCTACAATCATCAGTGTGGTCGTTCCCATTTGGGCATGGATGCGAATGCCGTCCTTTCGCACAATCGTTGCAACGCATACTTACACACCGCTGGGCTTGAACTTGTCGAGACTATCTCGACAGATCGTACGTTCTGATTTGTACGGTGAGGCGTTTGGTTTGCCGTTGACAGAGGACCAAGACACGAAGGGATACTTTGTCAACGTCGAAGGTGGATCGCGTTTAACGGTCACCGTGGCCGGCCATAGCCCAACTGGTATGCACGCTCATCTCCTGATTGTGGATGACCCAATCGATCCAAAGTCGGCACGCAAGTTGTCACAGATCGAAATCAACGAAGCCAATCGATGGCTATCTGAGGATTTGCAATCAAGGAAAGTGGATAAGCAAGTCGTGCCGATGATCTTGTTTATGCAACGATTGAAGGAAAACGATCCGACGGGTTTCTGGCTTGATCACGGTGGTGATGTTAAACACATCTGCCTGCCTGCTACATCGGATGAGGGATACGAAGTCAAACCGAAAGCACTCAAGAAACGATACAAGAATGGATTGCTTGATCCAGTACGTATGACACGTAAATTTTTGATGCAAGAGAAGATACGGAACGAGTGGTCGTATGCCGCCCAGTACGGGCAGAAGCCGACACCACCGGGCGGGAGTATCTTTCGAGTTGATAAGTTGATCCAGAACATTGCAGACCCGCCTGAGATCATCAAGAGGGCTGTGAGATCGTGGGATAAGGCATCTACAAAACAAGGAGGAGCACGAACTGCTGGCGTCAAAATGTGTGAGGATGACAAGAAACGAATATGGATTCTTAATGTGGTAAAGGGTCAGTGGGCAGTTGATGAGCGTGATGAACACATAGCCCAGACGGCTGCAATTGATGGCGTTGGTGTTCCAATAACGATGGAACAAGAGGGTGGTTCGGCTGGAGTGTTCGAAGCCCAATACGCCGTACGGGCGCTTGCTGGTTATGTGGTCGAGACGCCAAGACCGACAGGAGACAAAACTGTACGAGCTATGCCATTCGCAAGTCAAGTGAATGCGGGACGGGTTTGGTTGGTGCGAGGTGATTGGAACCATGATTACATTGAAGAGTTGCGACACTTTCCTAATGGCACATTTAAGGATCAGGTGGATGGATCTTCCCAGGCCTTCAAATACTTATTCAACGTCGATGCATCATTGGAGGAATGGTTGGATTCCGAAAACATGTTCTGATTCAGGTCTGGTCGGTAATAATGATGGTATGCAGTTGTTGCGTTTTTAACTACCAACAAAGGAGATGAATTGATGGGGCAAGCGTATGTGGACATCAGTGGCGAACTGATCTTGAGTGCTCTTTGTTTTCCCGAAGGCACGAAGATCATAGCCGCAGGCAACGGTGAGTATCCCGGCGATGTCAGGTTGCTTGTTGATCACGAGGACTTGGACGATATTGGTGTGGACGGTGACACGTATGAACCGCCACTCATTCATCCAAAGTTTGAGCAGCGGTCGCCAGTTCACATGGTTGATTGGGGACAGAAGGAGGATAACGAAATAACATGATCTATCTCGCATCACCATACACTCACGATGATCCAGAAGTGGTTAAGGAGCGTTATGCCAAGACTTGCAAAGTCGCCGGTATTCTGATTCGAGAAGGCTACAGAGTATTCAGCCCGATAGCTCATACTCATGCAATTCTCGTGGTCGCTGATCTTCCGGGTAATTTTGCATTCCATCGCGATCTTAATTTTCACATGATTGATTTGTGTAGCGGGTTCTTCGTGCTGCGAATGAATGGCTGGGAAGAATCAGTTGGCGTTCGTGCTGAGACGGATTACCTACTCAAGAATCGTATGGGTATTGGTGTCAGATACATTTTGGCAGATGAGACAATCCAAACGAACGACGTGGTTTTCACGTAATCAAATCAAAAAGAGAACAGAATGACATTGAAGTTGAGTAAAGGATCGGCAGAGTTCACGTCGAAGGTGATCGACTATCTGAATGGATTGGTTGAACTCGATCAAGAGGCGATGCAAGAGTTGATTGATCATCGCGTTGATTGCAACAAACAACTCGCTGATCATCCAACGTGTCGGGTTAAAGCCGAGCCCGATTGTGATTATGGGGTGGGCATGCTTGGTGTGCTCAACGGTCTTTTCGGAATCGATCCTGACAGTTGGGGACCCATCGCGGCTGTGTTTGAAGATGACGGCACGTTACTGCGTTTTGTTTGTACGCCTGAAATTAAAAAGGAGTAATTGAGATGACATATGAAATTCGGATGGGACAGAAAGTGAAGGACATCGTCACCGGTTTTGAGGGCATTGTGGTGGCTCGTGTTGAATTTATTAACGGTTGTGTTCAATACGCCGTACGCCCGAAGGTGGACGATAAAGGGAATATGGTCGAGTCGGAATACATTGATGTTGATCGTCTGAAGTTAGTCAATAGTGGTGTTCAAGGGATGATGAAAACCTATGAGACAACAATAGGTGGTGAGTCCCCACCAACATCAACCACGTTTGATTGAGGAACGAAACGATGAAAACAACCAGTAAGTATTTTGAGATCACTCTACGAGTCGATCAAGCGGCGGCGTTGCTCAAGATGTTGGACGAAGAAATGTTGTGGGTGTGGTGCCACGAACGGCGGGTAGGTACTAAACAGGAAGTCAAGATACTTCGTGGGCTTCGATCACAGATTGACATAGAACTGTCAAGACGCCGTCAGGACGACGTTGATGCTGCCCAGACGATGGATTCGTCGTCTTCCGGCAATGAACGCGAGCAAGAGCATCCTACCGACGCTGTCGACGTCGATGGTGAAGTACAGGGAAAGCATTGGTTGGGCGAAGAAAGTGGGCGAGTTCCACTCATTTAGATAATAATGTAAGTGGAAAAGTTCATCGTCGATAAGAAAAGGGAGAACAGCAATGCCCAAAACGAAGGGACAAAGGCTGACGACAATTCTGTGTTGGGATCATTGCCATGCTTGTAGTCGGTCACAAAATCGATTTTGGATTAAGACATTGGCCGAGTTTGGGGGTTTGTGTGCAGAAAAATTAAAGCACAGGTGCTCATTTTGTAATGGGCGTTTGGTTTCCTATAACGAGAAGACAGATCCGCCATAAACATTTTTCAAAAAGGAGAACAGCAATGTCAATCGGTGAAGCAACAGCGCGAACGCTTGCTCCGTTTATGTCTGCGGAAACCATGAATGAGTTGCACGCAAAACTTGTGGTGATGTTGGACGGTGCTCGCGAAGCAACGGAGCCCACGTCGATGACTGCTGACTTGATGATGTCGACGTGTTGTGGCGAAGTCATTAAAGGCTGGCAAGCAAAACAGGACACACAACGGAAGAAAACATTCGATCAGAAATCGGTAATCGAATGTGATGTCCGTGTGAGCCGGATCACTCCAACGCGGTCACAGATCGTGGCGGCGTGTCAGGGACCAACTGATTCACTCGGTGATATGCGGTCCAAGGTGATTTCGTCCGTTCGTCGAGCCGTCAAAAAGGAATTGAGATGATAATTGATGCGGATCGCATTGTTGATATATTGGACCTTAAAGCGAAAACGGTGGATGATGATGGTTATCATCTTGATAATGTTGGAGAAGATGGATTTCCGGAGGAATCATCGGCAGTAATTATCTGCTGCATCAATCAGTATGGCCAAGTAGAGATGAAAACATTTGGCGAAGGTGACGCAAAAATAATTCTTGATGCCTTCGTTGATGATGCTCGATAAGCGTTGAAGAGTGACGATACGACGGGACCTAGGTTAAAGTTGGTTAGGAGTACAACATGAGTCAAATCGACCACGAGCGGCAGCGATTACAAAACAAGCGACCGGGTTGGACGTATGGATCAACGGTTCCATGTAAATGCAAGCCGCGAGTGAAAACGATCAAACGTGTGAGTACATTAGGTGATGGGCATATCGCGTTGAAGATGTGTGTCGAGTGCAACAGCCAATGGGTTCACCACAGCGAGGGATGAAATGAAGGAGGTTGGTGATATGTTAGT
>SDBT01012886.1_pt1 | contig 13415 bp, 36 predicted proteins | sample 2277101 | NCBI WGS metagenome assembly SDBT01 (sample SAMN10404973, study PRJNA504765) | marine sediment metagenome | isolation source: marine sediment core GS10_PC15, 103 cmbsf | place: Arctic Ocean: Southern Knipovich Ridge | collected 2010 | reverse complement strand
CCAATGGAGCAGGGCACCAACGTCGCGGCCCTGCGCTCAGCGCGCGGCGACGTGCTGGTAGTGGGCCTAGGGATCGGCATGGTGAGCTTGGCGATGTGCCGCAAGAAGGAAGTCCGCAGCGTGACCGTACTAGAGATCGAGCCGGAGATTGTGGCGTTGATAGCGCCGCACGTCAAGCACCGCAAGCTGCGGGTCGTCGTAGCGGACGGCAAGCGCCCACCGATACGTGGTCGCCACTTCGACTTCATCTACGTGGACATCTGGCCGAACATCTGCTCGGACAACTGGAAGGAAATGAAACCGCTGCTGGCGATGTACCGCAAGCACCAGCGGCCCGGCGGCTTTGTGGACGGCTGGCTGAAAAAGCACGTCCAGACGTTGCACAACAAGCCGGGGATGTGGTGATGATCGATGTGCCAGCAGCAGCCGCATCGTTACGGATGCCCGCCGACCGGCGCGTGTTCTTCGGCGGGTTCGTCATGTTCAAGGGGGATGGCCCGCCCCGCCTACGCTCCGTCAAACAGTTTTGGCGCGGACGGGTACGATACATAGCCTACCACTACGCTCACGCGACGGTGGTAGATTGGATAGAGGCTTACTGATGCCAAACATGATGTCATGGTTCCAGCTACGTGGGCGGAAGGTCACGGTCACGGACGGCCCACTGAAGGGCCTAAGTGGTGCCTTACAGGATGTGAGTGGGGATCACGCCACCGTCGGATACCGAGACGGCCACGGCTACTTCTCCACCTTTGAAGTCCAGACCAAGGACTTGAAGCCGGAGCTAAAGGAAGGCGAGGAGCTTAGTGCCTAAAATCTGCTACGTCCGCAAGAACTTCCGCGAGAGCAGCCTAGTCGTTATCGAGCAGGCGAACGAGATCATCACGGAGTACGCGGCCCAAGGCTTCGACCTGACGCTGCGCCAGCTCTACTACCAGTTTGTATCCCGCGCGCTGATCTCCAACAGTGATAGGGAGTACAAGCGCCTTGGTGGCATCATCAATGACGCGCGCCTCGCGGGCCTGATCGACTGGGATGCCATCCAGGATCGCACGCGGAACCTAGAGACGCTATCACACTGGGGCTCGCCGGAGAACATTCTGGAAGAATCGGCCAAGCAATTCAGGATGGACAAGTGGGCGGGGCAACCCTTCCGGCCTGAGGTGTGGATGGAGAAGGACGCAGTTATAGGCATCGTCGCACCCGTCTGCGAGAGGCTGGACGTACCCTACTTCTCCTGCCGTGGCTACACGTCACAGTCCGAGATGTGGGTAGGCGGCCGCCGGATGCGCCAATGGCACGCCCTTGGTGCCACGCCGGTCGTGCTACACTTGGGCGACCATGACCCGTCGGGCATTGACATGACGCGCGATGTGACCGAGCGCCTGGCCCTATTCGCGGGCGAGGTGGCAGTGAAGCGCCTAGCCCTGAACATGGATCAGGTCGATCAGTACGGCCCGCCGCCCAACCCGGCCAAGACGACGGACAGCCGATACATCGGGTACACCGAGCTGTACGGCGACGAGTCATGGGAGCTGGACGCGCTCGAACCGCAGGCGATGGCTGACCTAATCGAGAACGCGGTCTTGGCGCTGCGGCAAGACGACGACGCCTACGAGGCCGTGCTGGCCGAGGAGCAAGAAGCCAAGAGCCAGTTGGAGGCCATCGCCGACAACTGGAACGAGGTGGGGGAGTACCTAGAAGGGATCAACACATGAACAAACCATTCGTCCTATTCGTCCTACAGAACGCCTGGCGACGCGGGGCCGTCGCAGGGGAGCTAGAGAGCGACCATAGCCACCACGTATGGATGCGCGGGCTATGGCGCTCCCTGACCGGCAGGCGGCTGCGGGAGATGATCCCCGAAGACCTGATGATCTCCATGAGGTTCGAGGTAGTCAACGCCAGCCCGTTCGTCGGCAAGACCAGCAGCTCAATCTTTGGTGCCGACAAGGCGCTCATGACGCTGCGGCTGGCCCGGTATGAGCCACACCTGGTGGTACTGTGCGGCAAGGTGGCCGAGCAACTGCGGCCGCTGCTGGACGAGTTCGGGCAGGGGTACGTCGTCACACCGCACCCGGCCTGGCGCATGCTGTCCAAGGAACGGAGAACGGCGATCCGTGGGGAGATCGAACTCGCCACGCGGGATTCCTTCCCGGTCACACACGACCTAGAGGACGCACCGGACGGGGCCGTGGTGGACGGGTACGAACGTGTCGGCGATGATTGGGAGAGGGTGAGCTAGATGGCTACCATGAGTGATGCGACAGAGGTGGACACCCGGCCCGTCCCGTGGGGCGGCAAGCTCCATAGGGTCAACGAGAGCTACCGAGGGATGTGCTCCGAGTGCGGCGGCTGGCTAATGGAAGGCGAGTTCGTTCATGCCCACTTCGGCGGGATGATCATAATCCACTGCCGGTGTGCATGTGGGGAGGAGGAGACAGTCTATGAGCACCACTACGCGAACAAGCGGTCTGACGCGCGCGTGTGACCGCTGCGGCGGGCCGATGGAGCGCATGAGTGACCTGTACGGGGAGTATGAGGACTGCCTGCTATGCGGCTACCACCTGGACAAGACGGAGGGGCCACCGTTCGCCCTGAAGCCGGTCTCCCCACCGAAGGCGAAGGCGAAGCCGCGTGCGAAGGCGAGGATGCGACTATGATCGACCTGCTCACGCACGAGGTTCCGGTGTGGGCGTTGCTAGTGTGGCTGCTCGTTGCCCCCGCACTCAGTGCGGCGTACCGGCGACCGAGCGCGGCCATAGTGGCGTGGGTTGAACGGAGGATCAGAATGGCGAATAGACAAGAGAGCTGCCCGTGCTGCGGGGAGAAGGATCGCATTGACAAGCTACCATCAGCGGGTGACACCATCCGGTACTGCAACGCCTGCAAGTTCCAATGGAGCACCGAGCTAGGAACAGCGATGCTGATTGCACTAGCGAGCACACACGACCGAGAACGGAGGGCCAACAATGGAGTATAACGACCACCTGCTACGGTACGCGACCGAGCACAGCAACCGCGTTGAGGGCGAGGCCACGACCGGCCCCTCATTCGAGAACCACTTTCGGGCCACACTATTGGCCAGGCGTGCTGCTGAAGTTAATCAACTATTGCATCCGCGCGTCTACCATCAACTATTGTTCGAAGGACTGCCCATTAACTCGACCCTGCGGCCGCGTGTGCTGCTAGTTCCGGGCGAGTACCGGCCGCGCGGCATGAGGGTGTACGTGCAGTCACAGGACGGCCGCAGCGAGCACTTCTTCCCTGACGGCGACCTAGTGCCCGCGCTCATGAACTCATGGCGCATGACAGCAGAGACAATGCACCAGCGCGGCATGCCTGCGACGCACGAAGAAATGCGCTGGAAGTTCCACGCCTGGTTCGAGTCAATCCATCCGTTCGTGGACGGCAACGGCCGCGTCGGCCGCCTGCTCTGGTGGAACATGGCCATGATCGCCCACGCGCGCATCGAAGTCATCGCCTACGAGGAGCGGCAAGTCTACTACGACCGGCTCTCCGTCTGGCGCGAGGTGTACGGTAACAAAACTAACATGAACCCGTTCTCCTAGTGTAATGAAGAAGCTGTACATCGTCCGTGCCTCGGTGGTCAGACGGATCACCACGCAAAGCCGGGTCTTCGCGGAAAGCGGGGCCGAGGCGGAAAGGCTTGTGCGCGTTGGCATGGGCGAAAGGGTAGACAGGGACGTAACCACGGTCGAGCAACCGACGTTCGACGCGAAGCTAGACAAAGGGGCAAAGGAATGAGTGAAGGCCACCCGAACCTGAGTGACGACCTCAACGAGAAGATCGCCGAGATGGAGCGCAACGGCGGCATCTGGCTGAAGGATGTGGCGGAAGGGCAGACCGTGCTGGTGCAGACCGCGAACACGCTCTACACCCTGGTCAACCACGGCGACCACTGGACGGCCCAAGGCGGGTCACGCTTCGAGCGTCCTCGCATTGTCAACATCAATGGCAGCACCTTCGGCGGCTCTATGATTAGGGTAGGGTTCATCGGCATCGGCATGTATCTCGAACTCTCCATGCCAGGCGATAGGGACGACGGCGGGGAGCGCGGGACTATCACATCGCCCATCGTGTCCGCCGAAATCAAAGGGGAACCGGCATGAACCCGCACATCAACATCGCCACCGCCAGCATAGCGGACGTCTTCGCCTACCTGCTGGAAGCACAGGGACACAACGGCCTTGACCCAGACAAGGCGGGCAAGTACGGCAACGCCGTATTCCCGCACGCACATTGTAACACGGGGGAGGGCGGCTATCGCGGCCGCTGCCCGGAGTGCATCGCCGTGCGGAAGTACCGCCTTGACGCGGGGGAAACGAACGCAGACCAAGAGCTACGCTGGAACGCGCGCCACGCGCATTCTGGGCAACTAATCAAGATCGGAGCATCATGAGCAACCGAGTACGCATCCACCTCGACACAGCCATCCTAGTCAGCAGCCAGCGGTACTCCAAGGTACTCGTCGGCGAGCCCAACGCGCCGAACGACGTTCGGCATCCTAGCGGATCGGTATCCCGCTCGTTCATGATCAGCGGATACGTGGTTGCCTACAAGCATCACGAGCTGATGAAGCCGACGCGGTATGACCTAGCAGATAGCAACATCCTGGCCGTGTCGGACTACCCGGAGCCGTCAGGCGGATACCACGAGAGGAACGCGCACGAGTTCCTGGCCCGACAGTTGTTCGCGGTGCCCGATGATTCGCCCGTAACGCGACAGCAGTACGACGATGCCAAGGCAATCAGCCTCGGCCTCGCCTATAACATGAGTGAGACTGCCATCGCCACGCTACTGAAGCGGCCTGTATACCAGGTCACGGAACTCCTGGATCGGTACCTCAGCTTCCTAGGCGTCGACCGCGCGGGGCCGTGGCGGGCGGATCACCCTGTCAAGCCGTGCGCGTGGCAGTACGAGCACCGGCGGCACAGCTATCGCAGGTCGGATGTGAAAACGATGTGCCTGGGCCGGGATCACTAGCATGAACATGGGCCTATACTTCAGCATCCTGACCGTTGTGTTCCTGGTGGGGCACATCGTGCTCGACGCCTATCGCATGTGGCGGCAGGTGCGGCGGCTGCGCCACGTCCAGTACGAGAGCCTGGACGGCTTGAATTGCCCTCGCTGCTTGACCATTGAGGAGAAGATGACTGAGCTGAAGCACGAGGCGGAATGGACAGGGGCCGCGCTCATCTTCCTAGCCCTCCATATCGTAACGGACTTCATCCCATGAGGAAGCAGACACCGAGCAACAACACCAGGGCCGCCAAACGGCACCACAAGAAGCATGGAGACATGCGCGGGGAGACGTGCCTGCTGAGCGAGTGCCGCCAGCATTACCCTGGTGTAAAGAGCGTGCGGCCACCGCTCTACTTCATCGAGTATACGGATCGCCAGCGGTGGGAGGAGCTGCACCGCACTGACGAATTCCGTGAGTCATCGTTTGAGTTCCGGGCCTACATGGACGCGCGGACGATACGAGAGGCGCGCGCGGCGGCCCGTCGCCTGCTGACACAGTGGGAGTTTGCCCAGCCGTGCATCTGCCGCCGGGTGGCCTTCATCGAGCGGCATGGTGGCATGTGGGATTACAGCAGTGAGGAAGTAGCGTAAGGGGGAACCATGAGTCAATTCGATGTGTGCGTACAAGCAATGGAAGGCGTGGGTTGCCAAGTAACCGTGGAGACGGATAGCGTCAAGGTGCGCTTCCCCGCCGACCCGAACGATCCTGGTGCCGCGCCGGATGGGGAAGAACGTCAGTACAACAAGGCGTACTTCACGCTGCTGATCACACGCACGTGGCTCGGCCTGATCGAGGAGCACGTCATCTCTAGCGAGGGGGAGCCGCTATGCCCGACGTAATCAACGGCGTGGTGTTGGCCGTTGATCGGTTCAAGGTGAACAATCGGCTATGCGCGCAGGTGGACTGTGCCAGCAGCACTATCTGCATTGGCCTATGTGACACCCACTTCCATCAACTCGTGACCTTATCAGATTACGGGTTCGAGCTGCCGGAAGGATACTGCTATCTAATCGGCTCCGGTTACGTTTTCATTAGGGCACCCGGCCACCCAGAAGCGAACCCGTCAGGCTGGGCTAGAGAACACCGCAAGGTCTGGCACGATGAGCATGGCCCAATCCCCGCTGGCTACGTTGTGCATCACATCGATTCCAACAGAACAAACAACGCGCCCGGTAACCTTCAAGCCCTATCGACCACCGAGCACGGACGGGCACATAGACGGTATGGGGTAATAGCATGATCAAGTGTGATGTGTGCCACGGCCGCATCCGCCCGCCGAAGCGGCCGTGGACGGACGCGCCGGAAGGCTTCCACTTCTACAGCACCACACCGGGGGCCATGGAAGCCTACGCCAAGGAACTCGTCCGGCTGAACAAGACGCTACCGTTCATCCACGAGCGTTGCGTTGACGCGGCGGCCCCTGGTACACTTCCGAAGAAGTACCTGGTGGCACAAGACTTCGAGGCGCGCGTGCGATACCAACAGCACAAGAGGAGAGCATCATGATAACCGGATTGATTATAACAGCTATCTTTGGCGGTATAGCCTTGGCAATAGTCGTTGGTTGCCGTATATTGTGGAAGGCCACAGGATGATCCTGCTAAGCCAACGGGCCGAACCACAGACTAACATCGGGTATATCCTAGTGACGGGTCAGCCCACGAAACGAATCCCTGCGGGCCGGAAGCTCCGCATACACAAGGTAGTCATACCGAACGCGACAGGCGGGACGACCGAGTGTAGCCAATTCGTCTACCCGGCGGCCCGCTTGACCACGGACTGGGACAAGGTGACATGCTACCGCTGCTTAAGCAAGATTCCGAGGAGGGATTTGAAATAATGGAACTCAACTGCGTAGACTGCACCACGAAGGTGGGAACGATCCACGACAAGAACGTACCGGCCCGGTGCCCGCCATGCGATACGAAGCTAACCCTCTTGCGCGAGGGTGACGATCTTGGCAAGCGGAGCGGGGCCGTCGCCAGCCGTGCCGCCAGGAGCACCGATAGAAGGCAGCTCTAGCTCCTCCCAGGCAGCGTAGGCGGCGCTAACGAACAGCGAGAAGTCATCCGCCAAGAAACTCTGCATTGGACGGCCCTGAGCATCTGCGAACATGATCTGATGCGAGACCGGCGCGTCGAGACTGTTGTATTGCACCAGGATCGTCACGTAGCCGTGGATGGTGCGGACGGCCGGGGGTTCCTTCCGCGCGAAGATGCCCCACCTATACTCAACCGTGGTCGAACGTGGCTTAGGCTTACTCATTGGGCTTGCTCCTCTTGGGTAGATAGGACGACAGCGAGTGGGCGGCCGACCGTAGCCAGAGCCACCAGCCATAGACAGTGCTCTCACCGAGAATCTGTTCCGTCCCGCACTCGCCTACAGGATATACATCGATCTCCGGCATTAGTTCAGCGCGACGTTCGTCCAACGTCTTGGGAAGAGCAGCGTGGTCAACCGGGCACGGGCATGTGTCCTCCGCCAGCGCCAGGAGCGGCAACCCCTCGACACGACGAACCGTGTTCACGGTAGCCAGGTCAACACGAGCGAGACTCCATTCCTTGTACGTGACGCCAGTATTGCGACGAGTGATGTAGGCCCCGCTCGCGCTACGTGGGTAGTACCAGTAGCGCTGATCGCAGCGCGTGTTGTTGCAGAACGCCGGTACGCGGTCACGGCCGGGTGTGCCGTCCAGCATGACAAACGGGCCATACATCAGGAAGATGGATTTCTGCTCGCCGCAGGATGGGCAGGTCTCAAATGGTTTGCGTGGACGGCTCATTTCATGTCCCCCTTTTTCTCGTAGTTGTAGCACGCGCAGTTGCAGCATCCGGGCTCGCCGCACACGGGCGCGTCGCAGAAGGTACTACCGTCATAGCTCGCGTGTGCGTGGCCGCAATGGATGCAATCATCATCTTCCAGGTCGGCTAGGGTCTTGTCGCGCGCGTACAGGTCGCAGGTCACGGTAGCATCCGCTCCGGGATTTGCTTGTCCCTGGTCTCCCCCGTCCGCATCATCACGACCATCGGCGCGGAGGAAGGCACCACCTGACGGCGGGCCTCACTGTTGCACGTCGGGCAGCGGACGCAAGCGGTGTCGCGCTCGGCCATCGGCAGGCGAGCGTCGAACAGCTCGCCGTCTCGTGGGCACCGGCTACTGCCGCATTGGAATTCGTATGTTGCCATGTCAACCCCCTATAGGAATAGCGGCCGCCCCGGCTCCGTCAGCTCGCAGGTGCAAGCCACTTCGTCGCAGCCGGTGCAGTAGTATGCGATCCGGCTCTGTGTCTGCTCGCCGCACGAGCAGTAGTGCTTTGGTACCGTAAGACCGTCATTGTCTGGATGATTTTCATTCGGGATGGTGAGGCCGCCGTCAATCCAACCCAGCCCGAATCCTACGCGCAACTCCGGCCCATAGCTGAAGTCACCTGGCTCGTCGGAGGTAGCCTTACGGCCCGGACCGAATGAGAAGTCGAGGTCGAAGCTGAACCCGAAGCGCGGCCCCCAGCTAAGCCAGGCTTCGGCGGTGCGGGACGATTTCCAGGTCAGTTGCCGGTAGTCGAACAGCAGCCGCCACGCACGCTTCACCAGGGGCGGCACGCCGTGCCGCACTGCGGCGACGGCCATGTACCACCAGAACTCGATCTCGACAGGAACACGCATGGCTTATTCCTCCTGCAACTCGGCTTGTAGTGCTGCCTTCTTGGATTCAGGAAGGTCTTTGTTCCACGCGGCTTCGGCGGCCTTGAACGCCTTTGTGAGGCGCTTGTCCAGCGCGGCACAGGAATCCGGCGGGGTGTCCTCGGCCAACGCGAGGTAGACTGTGCTCTTGAGAAAAGTATGGTAGGACGTAACGTAATCGGCGATCCGCATGGCTACGTCCCCTTTGCTAACTGCTCGCGTGTCGGGGCCTTAGGAGAGGCCGTCTTTTCCCTGACCTCAGCCCACACGGCGTTCGCCCGGAGACGCGGCAGCTCAGCGGCCGCCTGCGTCTGCTTCCCGATTTCCTTGCGGAATGCATCCAAGGCCCCGATAGCGGCCAACTTGCCGACCATCGCGCTAACGAGCGCGTCCGCGATCTCTAGTTCCTTGGCAGTCAGGATGCGGCCCTTTGGTGCTTCACTCTTGGTCTTTGTCATCAGTTTCCTCCCCCTTATGGCGCTTACGCCACCAATGAACAATGAACCAGCCGACAAGAATCAGCTTGGCGTTGAACAGCGTGTCCACGGCGATGAGAAGGGTTAGCAGATCGTTCCAATCCACGTTGATGGCCCTCCTCAGTGTTGTGGTTCATGTCTCCCCTAGTATAGCAGTGGCCGTGGGCCGTTGTCTACTCCGGCTGCTCGTAGCAGTCTCGCTTCGCGCACGCATCTTCCGCCTCGTGCACCGTCGTCACCAGCAGGGATTGGGGGTGACAGCCGACGGCTTCGTCGACGGTGCCATCCAGCGCAAGCTGGCGGGCGGCGCGTCCGTCCTCGGCCTCGACCGAGTAGGTGCGGTAGATAACTTCCTGCATTTCGACGTGGAATAGGGTCATGGCTTTGCTCCTATTTGACAGGCACCCCTTTGGCCCCTTATAATGTTGGGGCGAGCTGACTGGTCTCCTCCCTCTCCCCCACCTGACTGGTCAGCTCGCTTTCCCTGGCCCGTCAATCTCTAGCTCACCGCCAAACATTTTTCTTCCTCAATCCGACGCATCCGCTCTTGCTTGAACCGGCGGCGCTTCATCTTCTTATTCCTGCCGCGCTTGTAGTCCGGCGGGCACTCGTTGTGCCAGACCGTAATCGGCACCAACTCCCGCTTGTTGTCCCCCGACCGCACCCACGCCATCAGCTCCTCTTTCATCAGCGTTCCCCTTCCTTGTGCCCCTTCCGTGGGGTGTGCATGAAACAGCACGCGGGCTTCGTCCCGTCGCAACAGTCGCCCAGCTCGTGTGCAACCCGCCCCACGGGCTTGAACGAGCGGCGATGCTCCGGCGTGAGGCCGTACTTCCTCATCGCCGCCTTGTGCTCCGGCGTACCGTAGGCCGCATTGTGCTCCCAACCGTACTCCGGGTACTTCTCCGCCAACTTGGCCATGTACGTGTCGCGGTAGACCTTAGCAATGATGGACGCGGCCGAGATGGCCGGGATGATGCTATCGCCATAGCGAATGAACCGCACGGGCATGTCGCCCAGGTCGATCTCGAAGGCATCCCCGTCAATGGCTACCGCAGGGACATCGACCTTCTCGCGGAGCGCTGCCACGGCACGCTCGATTGCCCAAGCGTGCGCCAGACGGATACCGTGCTCGTCAATCTCAGAGGCTTCGGCGTGACCCAGGCCCCACTTGCACTCTTCCTTGATGCGCTTGTTGAGCTGGACACGCTTGCGCGGCCCGATAGCCTTGGAGTCTCCGAGCTGGTCTACCTCCGGCCAATCGTAGTTGTCGATAACAACAGCCGCCGCGAAGATGGGGCCAGCGAAACAGCCGAGGCCAACTTCATCGACGCCGCCATACGAACCGTATTCCTTCTCAAGAGTAGCTGTGATCCACAGGGATACACCCCGTTTTTCAGTCATTCTGCGTTAGACCAAGAAACCTCTCTGCGCGCTTCCAGACCTGGTGTGCCTCGAATGTGGCAATAGTGGAGAGAAGGGCCGCTGGTAGGAGTTTCCAGTACCGGCGCTGTTCGGTTGCCCAGGTCGCCCACTCTTGTGCCATACCGAGCGTGACGGTCGCTGCCAAGAAGCTAAATGCTGCACGAATCAGATACTCGCGCCTGGTCTCCATGATGGGCCTCCGTGCCATTATACCTCACCAGACTAGCCCTCGCCATCCTCGAAGGATCGTTTATGTGCCGCGATAGTCATCACGGTAGCGACCCAAATACCCTCGTGGCCGCATGTGACACCGCCAGCCAGCTCGATCACCATGCGCGAATCGCCCTTGCCCTGCTCGGCCATGTATTCGTTGACGGCCGTCACCAGTGCGGCTGCGGATTCTGCTGTGACTACCTCGATCTTCTGTGCCATGTTTACCCCCTAATCCGATTCCGGCTGGGGAGACATATGCTCCTCAGCCTCGTCGCCGTCGCCGATCTCGGCGAACAGGTGCGTAACATCCGGGATTTGCTCTACGTCGATCTCGCCGTCCTCTGTCAAGGGCACTGCTGGCGGTACCTGCGACACGTGGCAGGGACACTCGCAACTCACGTCACAGTCACGCCCGCCATCGCCGTGCGGGCAGTCCTCGACTAGGCCCTCAGCCACGTGGCAGGGGCACTCACAATTGTTGTTACAGTTGAGAGCGGCGTCAGGGCATTCGCATTCCACGACGGCACGGACGGCGGCCGCGAGACGCGCTCCGGTCTTAATCCCAAGGGTGACGGCGGCGGCAACCGCTTCCACCGTTTCTGCCGTCGGCCCACCGGGGCAACACCACTCACGACACGGGAAGCATTCCGTCGAGCACGTGTCGGAGCCCTGATGCTCGCAGCAGGGCTCTAACAGCGCTCCCTCGCGCACGCTGCGGTGCCCGTACATGGGCTTGATGCGCGTGTTGAAGAACTTGCCCTTCGACTCGGCCTGCATCAGCTTCTCGTACTCTGTCTCCGGCACCATCGGGTAATCGTAATACCGATCCCCTTGGAAGCGGATACGCAGCGTTTGTGACTGCCGATGGTAGCCGATGGCTACGATGTTGGAGGACTCGACCTCCTCTAGCGGAATGTATGGCATCTGATTTCCCTCCCCTATACTGATTCGATGGTGATGGGTTCCCAGTCACCAATGCTTTGTACCCACTCGTACTCTTGGCCATCAGCGTCAGTGACAACCAACCGGCCGCCATCCTTGAGATAGTCCTTCCACAAGGAATTGACAAGGATACCGCCCAGCGTGCGCTTAATCCACTCAAACATCTGATTCCTCCCCCGATTCTAATAGGAGCTGCATGTTCGCGCCTCCCAATTCATCGTACATAGTCCGCCCGCTTGGCGCAAGCATGTAGGGCATGAACTCCCGTTCCAGATCGACGATGCCGAACTCGATGGCCTCGATCTTCGCCTTCAGGTACCAGTACAGGGCGCGGAGGTTCTGGCGTTGCTGCTTGTCGGACGCATACTCGATACGCAGGCGGAAGGCGATCTTGCGGCCATTCCATGATAGGGCCGCCGTCAATTGCTCGAAGCCGACGGCGTTCCCCTGCGGCAGGCCGCTATCCCAACGGAAGCCGACCGCGCCGACCTTGTGAAGCAGCTTCTCAATCTGCTCTTTTGATCGGCCCGCTGGCACCGACGTGTGGGCATAGCTACTGAGCGACATCAGTTCTCCCCCGTGCAGTCATCGCAACCCGCTTCCAGGCAGTACCCGGTGCGTCTGCTGTGCTTGTGCCAGTCCTCGCAGGCGTCCTCATCCGGCCGCCCGAACAACAGATACCAGGCGGTCGCCATCAGCAATTCATTCACGTCAGGGCTCCTTCCGGTAGATGTACAGAGTGAAGTGGTCTACGAGGGGCACGAACGCCTTGCCCCAGCCGAACACGTTGCGGCGCACGTTCAGCGGCTTCTGGATGTAATGCTGGACGCCTTTGAGACGCAGGCCACTCGCCTCGATAAATGGCTGCGCCTCCGCGCCGACCATGCGATAGCGGCCGCCCTTGTGCCGGTCGCCGAACCAGAACAGTGCGTAGGCACCGGGCTTGAGCAGAATCTCCGAGTAGCTGGCGACCTCGGCCATGTACTCGTAGAAGTCCTCCCAGGTGCCGGTGCCGATGTCGGCCTTCTTCGCGCCGCCAAGAGTAACCATGTTGAACGGCACGGAGCCGCCCTTGTCGGCGGTGCGGCCGTGATCGACACCCCACGGCGGGTCAGTGAACAGCAAGTCCTGCGTACCGGCGCGGCCGCGTGTGTCGATCAACCATTTCAACCAGTCGATAGCGTCGGCCTGCATCATGCCCCAACCGTTGGGCGGATGGTGGCCATAGTGCAAGCCGACTTGGGCAGCGGTCTCACGGTTCTCCGCGTACAGGTCGCAGCCGGAGCCCAAGCGATTCGCCATAGCCGCACCTACAAGGATTCCGCCCTCGCCCGCGAACGGGTCGAAGACCTCGGCACCGGGGTTGGTGAAGAAGCGGATGATGTCAGCAGCAAGAGGCGGCGGAGTCAGAACGCCCATCTTCAGGGTGCCCTTTAGCTCCTGTGGGATTTTCCACTCGTACTCCTGGATGGAGTGCAGCCGCCTCACCCACTCTTTGGTGTCAAGCTCGTTCAGGGTGTTGTTCTTGATCGGTTTTCCTGCTTCGGCCATCCTATCCCTCTCCCCTAGTGGCCCCTAGAATCCGGGCCACCACCATGTCTGCGAGCCGTACTCGTACTCCATGCGGGAGTC
>SDBT01012885.1_pt1 | contig 13415 bp, 11 predicted proteins | sample 2277101 | NCBI WGS metagenome assembly SDBT01 (sample SAMN10404973, study PRJNA504765) | marine sediment metagenome | isolation source: marine sediment core GS10_PC15, 103 cmbsf | place: Arctic Ocean: Southern Knipovich Ridge | collected 2010 | reverse complement strand
CTCCTGTTGGGCTGGTATCAAACCTGCCTTGAGCCGATGTTGAACTAAGGTTAATGGTGGTATTTAACGAAGCATTAGCTGGATTATCTAAGCTGTCCTGGGTCTGGATGGTCATTACTCCCGAGGCTTCTCCCCCGGTAATTGTCTGCGCTGCGGTAGTGAAGACCAGCTTGGCGATTGCTCCAGCAATAACATTAAATGAGTTGCTTGTTTCTGATATAGAGTTGCCTATGGTCGTGATTTGGACATTAGTTTGAGCCTGGGTGATAGTAACATTGCCTGTCCAGACACCGCCACTGAAAGCGCCGGTAGTGGTTGGTGATATGGTTCCAGTGGTATCGCTGAGTGAGTTTGTTCCTGTATAGCTGGTAGCTGTGTTGTCAAACTCATCCTCAGCCGTGATGGTAATTGAGAAAGCTATACTGACAGTCTGGTTGCTTATGGTATTGAAGGTGAAGTGGTCTAATAAAGCCGGGTTAACCGTCTGCTGCTGGGTGGCATCAGTCCAGTCCGCGCCTAAGTGTTCACTTGGGATGTCAGCGGCAGTAATCGTTGGTGTCCCGGCGGTGGTATCCTTGTAGTAGAAGTGTCCTTTATTGTTGCCGTCTGTGATAGTTACTGAAGTTATCGAGCCATCAAAGGCTCCAGCAGAGTCAGTATCAAATCTGCCGGTTCCTGAAGTTGAACTGAGGTTAATTGTGGTATTGCCCGTGACATCTTCTTGTCCGCCACCAGCATTCTCAGTCCTGACAGACATCACTGTTGAGGCTTCTCCAACGGTAATCGTCTGCGCTGCGGTAATGAAGTTTAGCTGGGTAATTGCTGCAGCCAATGCTACCCCGCTAGTGGCTGGGAGCATAATCAGGGCCGGTAACAAAGCCAGCGATATTATCCTGAATAATCTTTTCATTTTCCTCTATACCCCCAAGCTGTTAAATTGATACCTGACATTTCTAATAAGTTTAGTCAACGTTCTTACCCTTACTAAAGTAAGATTACCAAAGCAAAGTAAATATTCAGGTAAACAAGGTAAACAGTTAGGTGAATATTTGGTAAATATTTTTGAGAGGAATAATAATAGCGGTCGGCTAAGCTAATGGTGGACTAACAAACTTATAACCTAGTCCTCGCTCGCTGATGAGGAGTTGAGGGTTACTGGGGTCTTCTTCCAGTTTATTGCGCAGGCGTTGGATATACACCTTGAGGTATTCAGGAGAGTCGGTGTATTCCTCCCCCCACGCCTTTCCTAGCAGTGCCCGGTGGGTAAGCACAACACCTTCATTTAATACCAGGTAATGAAGCAGGCTATATTCAGTAGGGGTTAGTCTTGCTGGCTGCCCGTTGACAGTCACGGTTCGAGTGTCAAAATCAATGGTCAACCTGGGGCTGTAGAAGAGCTTTTCCTCAGCTTTAAGTTCCGGCAAGTGAGTTCGGCGGAGGACAGCTCTTACCCGTGCCAGCAGTTCCATGTGGCTAAAGGGCTTGGTGATGTAATCATCAGCTCCCAGTTCTAATCCTCTTACCTTGTCCATTTCATCGCCTCTTACCGTAACGATGATAATGGACACATCGGAGAAAGATCGAATATCCTTCAGCACTTCAAAACCATCCGTATCAGGCAGACCAAGGTCAAGGATAATGACATCCGGGGACTCAGTCTCAGCCAGAGTTAATCCTTTATTTCCTTCAGCAGTGGATATTACTTTAACCTCAGGCCAGCGCAGCTCGAAGCACAAAGAGATAGATTCAACAATATCTGGAGCATCCTCAATTATCAAAACCTTCAAGATGACTCTCCGCCAGGCAAATTATTCGCCCGCCTCCCTGGCTATGGGTTTTTGGCACTTTCCTACTCTTCCTGCTCAGCAACAGGTAGGGAAAAGGCGAAGGTACTACCCTTCCCCAACGCGCTTTCCACCCACATCCTGCCCTTATGCAGTTCCACCAGTTGTTTGCTCAAGGCAAGTCCTAGGCCTAGCCCGGGGAAGCGTTGCCTATCAGTCTCAATCCGATAGTAGGGCATAAATATTCGTGTCTGCTCCTCCTCGGTAATGCCCGGACCATCATCCTTTACTTCCACCACCAGTTCAGTAGCTTTCCTTCTCAGCCTGAGTTGTATTTTGCCGCCTTCCCCGGTGAATTTGATAGCGTTGGTCAGCAGGTTAAGCAGTACTTGCTCCAGGCGCTGCCCATCTGCCTTGACCATAGGTGCTGAAGGTGGTATATCCAGAGTCAAGAATTGCCTTTTTTCAGTTGTGACAGGCAAGAGTTCACTGACTACGTTCTGCAGTAACAGCCGGAGGTCTAGAAGCTCCAAAGTCAGCGTAAAGCCCAGGCTCTCCATTTTAGCCATATCCAGAAGCTCAGACAGCCTAGCTCCCAGCTTGTTGGTAGCAGAGAGCACGTTTTCAATCAGTCTTACCCGCGGGCTTTGTGCCTCCTCCTTCAGCTCTTCAAACAGTAATCCGCCTGAGGCAACGATAGAGGTAAGAGGTGTTTTGAGCTCGTGAGCCAAGGCATTAATAAACTGTAATCTCTCCCCGCCTTCCCTTTCCAGCTTCGCACACTTTTTTCTTTCCAGTGCGTAAAGACAGGCTGTCCCCACGGTCCCAGCTATCTGTGTGGAGAACTGCTCCAGTATTTCCTGCCCCCTTTCCCCATAGGCATTTGGCTGAGTACTGGCAATAATTAATGCCCCGAAGACTTCACCTTTGGCCAAGAGGGGCAGGTAGACGATTGACCTTAAACCCAGTTTGAGGTGATATTCATCAGCCCAGAATTCTCGCTTCTGCGCTAGGTCAGGTTCAACCAAAGCCTTCTTGGTGGCAGCAACCCAGGCTATAGCTGTCATTTTAAGAGGAAGGAAATCGCCCGCTTTCCAGATTGAGCCGATTTTTGAGGACAGAGCATAAAAGTAGGCTTTCTTTCCCTTGATTAACGCAACACTAGCTCGATCAACATCAACCACCTTCCTCATCTCACCAACGAAACTTTCGTATACCTGCTCAATGTTCAAGTCGGAGGTAATGAGGCTTGTGATGTTGTTGGCTAGCACCAGTTCCTGCTGTGCTCCTTTCAACGCCTCAAGTTGCGCTTGTGTATCTCTGGCCATTGTGATGGCACTACCCATCGTGTGCGGAGGCTTGTGCTTGCTCGTTACGCTCATCTACCCTCTCTTCCTTCTCTGGTGCCTTACCTCTATACCGTTAAGGATTCTGACAACGGCGGTCGGGGTTCTGAATCCCGGTCCCTTTCCTGTCTTCTTAATCACAAAATTTCGCTCAAAAAACACGGGCTCCAATCAACATAGCGATTAAAGCAAAAATAATGGCTAGTTTTATAATGGCGGCACGTCTAACCGAGTCCTTTATTTTTTCCTCCTTTGAGACTAAGAAGCTCCTCGAGGTACCTGATGGTATACTCCATCTGCCAGATGGCTGCTGGTGACATAAGGTAGAAACTACGCTTCAGCTGGACCTTCCACTGGCGAATTATCCCCTCTAGTTCGTACATTTACTCCCCCTTCTGTCGCTGTTGGGTAATGTTACTGCCTCATCTATCACCTCTATCACCTCCTCTATTAATCAGATCCTCAACCATAGCTATAATATCTTCATCAAGTTCAGGATATTTCCTGCGGGCGTATTCAGCAAACTCAATATTACAGCCAATTCCCTTGGCAATCTCCTTAGCCATACTCTTTAAAAGGCTGACGATGGTAACGACGGCAGACTGTATCTCCACAGGCTCTTGTGATAACACCGCAATCACATAAGGGTCCAATCTCATAAACTGCGTCTCGCTCTCAACCCTGCCAGTGGTTTGGGATGACAGGTAGCCAGCTAAAATGAGTAGCTCTATTTCCTCAAAGTCTAAAGGCTTGGTGATTTTACGCAGGACACGGGCTGAGGGGAAACGTTCTCCTCTCTCGATGCGACCCAGATGTGATGTGGAAACACCTGCAGCACGAGCCAGCTTCCTTATTGTCAGCGACATCATAATCCTTCGCTGCTTGAGTATTCTGCCTAAACTATTCTTATTATCACTCATCCTTCCGCCACCTTGGATTGCCCTCTGCCCTTCCCTCTCAAGGTCCTCTGAAAATGCTTCTGCTGGCAGCCAAGGCAAATTCCGTAAGATACTACTGCTTACCCGAGATCGGGGTTTCTACTGATTACTTGGCCACACCAGGCACAGATAATTGCCATTTCTCCCTGCTTCAGCCAATCAAGGTATATTTTACATTGGGGCAAGCAGTCGCCTCCCTGACAAACGTCCGGATTAAATGGGCACGCCAATCCCTTGTTGTTCCCAGCCAACTTGAACATTCTTTCCCTTGTTCTTTCACAAGCGACTGCAAGTTCCACCATTGCCTCGCCCATCCCCCCTTTTATGGCTCTATTTCCCCTCTTACTTTAGAACAATCTCCTTGTAGTAAGCACGATTAGCTTATCGCGTATATCTACCAGGTGAAGGAGATAAACTGTGTCACCATCCCCGTACTTTTCCTTTTCTTTACACACCCGATCTATCCCTTCACTGACCAGGGTCTTGAGTAAATTGATATCATCTCGTTTCAGTTGAATTGTCACTTTACTCCCAGCCGGAACAACCTTATTCCCACACACGGGCAAGGGCCTCCTGCTACTCTATGATGGTCTGGTAGTAGTCGCAGGCCTGGAGGTATTGCTCATAGTGCTCTTGCTTTAAGCTCGCCAACTCTGCCTGTTGCAGAGCTCCCAGCAAGAGCACTACCACGAGCACGATTAAGAGCAGTAGTATGCTTTTCATCGCCAGTCTAGGCGGCGTATCTCCTTCTTATCCAGAAGAAAACGAACAATGCCACTATTACCACCGCGGCTATAATCAAGCCAACTAGGGGCCAGTTGAAGAGTCCTTCGGGTATTGTCGTCGGCGCTGGTGCTGGTGGCGGTGCTGGTGGCGCTGGCGGTGTGGGAGCTACTACTACTTCTTTTACCGAAAAGGAACCACTAAGCCCGTCAACATCCACCAAGTAGTTGCCAGCGGTATCCCTTGATGTGGTGAAGGTTACCTCCTGGCTTTCACCGGCCTTGAGGGTTACCTCCTTGGTTTCTTCTACCACACCATCTATCTTAAGCGTCACCTCATAGCTGCCAGCGGCGCTACCGGTGTTGGTGACCGTGGCTCTGATGGTTACCGTCTCCCCAAGATTAACCTTGCCTGGGGATATGGAGAGGCCACTGCTAGAGAAGGCGACAGCCGGTGCTTCTCCCAGGGTAGTAAAGCTATAAACTTCAGATATTGCCTCGTTGCCAACCCTATCTTCTACTATGACATTATATTCATAGATATTTCCCGGACTCAGGTTGGTTAGGGGCATAACATGTTTAGTGTCCAGAGTTGTATGTGGGGGTGTCAATATGCTTGGGCTTGCCCAATATTCAATTTGACAGGTAGTTTTTTCGTTCGTTTCGATGTTTATGTCGGCACTGTTATGAGTGATATTCGTAGTCCATATCTCTACAAATTGTGGAGCTATTATGTCTCGTGGGAATCCACCACCACCACCACCCCCCTCATCGTAATCAATAGTCACTGACAGGTCAAACTCAGTTACTTCGCCACTATGCCACGCTATGGTATCAGCAAGTTCCCCATCTACATAGAAAGTTATGGTAGCCCCTTCTTCAATGTCACCTTGAACCACCAGCTTGGGGTCTAAACCACCCGGCCCACCATACTTACCGGCCTCACTAACCGTTATCGGATTCCAATCAGTATCGGCTAAAACTCCTTCGCCCCTGGCTTCAACCTCCTTACCGACAGAGGCTGGGTCGCCGTTTATCTCCACTTCTCCGTAGAAGGCATGAGGTAAAGGAGGAACATCGGCCGAGGCCGGGGTGACAAAAAAGCAAACCAGTAATAACAAGCCTGCTAGTACTATCCTTTTCAATTGAAATCACCTCCCTGGTGGGCGAGGGGGATTGAAACCCCCTCGCCTTAGTTTTTTGGCTTGCACTACTCTTGTAACGGAGTCGTGCTGAAGCCATATAGGGTATCAGCATTTTCCATAACCACCCAGTAACCTCCAAAAGCAAGCAAGTCCTGTATTTGACCGCCAAGGGCATAAGTCCACGACGTCTGGTTATGTGGCGGGCTAATCACCATGGTATAGCCTGTAAGACCTCCCTCGGCTTCGGCAATGCTCGCTAGAGCCTGATCCAGTGGCATGTCCGGGAAAGCACTATTTCCTAAAGCTGGAGCGGGGCCGATCAGGTTAAGCCCCGGCTCAAGCTCTCGGCTGGGCGGCCATGAAAGCACCTCGGACGGGATGAATTCGCCCGTAGCCGAATCACCCGAGATAACCTTCACGTAGGTCGCCTCCAGAGGCAAGAACTGATAACCGGTAGAAACTAGAGACCATTGCTCATTCACGGCATCCCAGCTGTAGGAAATCTCTATGCTAGCGAGCGATGCGGTATCGAAAATTTGCTCCATAGCATCACTATCAGCATCCAGCTTTATCGGCGTGGACAAGAGAGACCAGCCCTCAGGCAGAATAAAGGTGAAGGAAAGAACATCTGCCTCGGTAGTAAAGCTCCACACCTTAACCTCTTCCAGCGAGAGACCGGCCAGGTCTTTTACTGCCCCGGCAGGGATAGTTACCGTATAGCTGGTCTCATAGGCAAAGGCGTCGTGGGCAATAGTCAGGGTGACGCCATCAATGCTGGCACTGACCCCACTAGCCCCACTGATGGCAATACCACCAAAATTAACCCCTGCCTGGATGTCCTCAGATAAGGTAGCAGTCACCGCAGTTGCTACAGCCACATCGGTGGCATCAGCTGAAGGTACGGTGCTGAGCACCGTTGGCGGAGTGACGTCAGCGGCTCCGGTAGTGAAGCTCCATGTGTATAGGGCATTGGGGTTACCCGCCAGGTCCTCAATCGCCCCGGCAGGGATAGTTACCGTATAGCTGGTCAAATTGTCAAAGGCGTCGTGGGCGATGGTCAGGGTGTCAGTTGCCTCATTTAAGGTAGCTGAGACACCAGTTGCCCCAGGAATGGTGATTCCTGATAGGTCAACGGCGGTAACATCCTCATCAAAGGTAGCAGTCACCGCAGTTGCTATACCCACACCGGTGGCATCAGCGGAAGGTACGGTGCTGAGCACGTCTGGTGCTACGGTGTCAACGGTGAAGCCATCACTGGCGTAGTCTACCTCGGCGGTGGTATTGGGAACAGTAGCAGCGTCAGTCGCCCTAACATATACCGTATGAGCCCCATCCAGAAGCACAGCCGTGGTAAAGGTATAGTCCTCACTAAGGCTATCAAAAGTGCCATCGCTGGCAGTAGCCGCCGCCCAGCTCCCACTATCAACCTTGTAATCCACCGAGCTGATACTGCTCCCTGTATCGGTCGCTGTTCCGCCGAAGGTCGGGGTATTGTCGTTGGTCGGGTCAGGCGTCAGCGCCGTTATGGTTACCCCTGGTGCAGTAGTGTCAGGAGATGGCACACCCACCGTCAGGTCAAGCTCGGTAGGGTCAGCCCCGGGGCTGAAGGCATAGGTCTGGTCTGCCAGATCACCATTGATTTTGAAAGATATAGTAGCCCCGGTCTCAATGTCACCTGAGACAACCAGCTTCTCGTCAAAGGCACCTGAGCCGCCATACTGACCGGCAACCGTAGTGGTGATGCTGCCGACCTGAACGTTTGCTACCTCAGCCGTAACTACAGTGCCTATCGGGGCTGGAGAACCAGCTATAGTGAGCGTCCCGTAGAACGGATGGGGTGGTGGCGGTACATCAGCGTAGACAGAGATGTTACCGATGAGCAACGCCAGCATTAGCAACGGGCTAAGGAGCCATAACAATCTTTTTCTTTTCACATTCTCCCTCCCCATATTTTGCGTTTTCATTTTTCTATTCCCAAATGTCTACTAATTTTATGGGGGAGGGGATTGGGATTCCCCCTCCCCCATCCTGTTCTGGTCAGTCATGCACTACACTTGGCAGTGCCTCTAGTCAAGGTCTGGAGCCATTGGAAGAATAGTAAACCCGGCTATGGTAGCCCCGTTGATCATGAAAATCCAGTAGCTCTCACCTATCACCAAAATGTTAACGTTGGTTCCGGTAACATAGGCCCACTCGCTGACGTTCATGGACGGGCTCACTAGCTGGCCAAAGCTGGCGCTAGGTATTGAAGCTACAGTCTCAGAATCATACTTGCTGGTGAGACTAGCCAGTCCCATCAGGGTCCAGCCCGCCGCCAAAGCCTTGGTCGGGACGTGGAAGGCGGCGCCATCAACCTTAAGCAGCACCGTCTGGGCGCTCGCCATCTTGATGTAGATGCCATCCAACGGATTCAGGACATCGGTAGTTACCTGCGCCCAGCCGCCATCATACTTGTAGGCAACGGTCATACCGGCAGGAACCAGCTCATCAAGAGCATCTGCCGAAGGTATGAGCTTGCCCGGGACGGACAGGGTATTCCAGCCAACCGCCAGACTCCTACTGAAGGTGGGGTAGCTGGCGTTATCGGTCACCACATCCGCCAGGGACTTGTGCAGCCATGGTTCGTAGGTGACAGAGCCGCTGCCGATATCAACGGTTATAGCATCGCCGGTGCCGCCGGGGTTAGTCGAGACAGTGGGTCCGGTGGCGCTGCCATACCAGTTATACTTGGCAACCAGTACAGCGCTGTCGGCTGCGTTATTGTATATCCCGTGGGTGTTTCCGCTGAAGGCGTTGTACTTTATCGTCATTTCTTCAGGGTTCCACTTGTCGGTGGCGGGGGCAGCACCTTTGTTAAGGCCAATACCGATGTAGTTAGTGGTGAAGGTATTCTTAATGATACGCACGTCGTGTTCGTGCGTATCACTGGCTGCCTCAACCAGATCGAGAGCGTACTTTAGCCCAGTAAAAGTATTGTCCTTGATGATAAGCGAGGCTGGGGAACTACCGCTTATTAGACCCGTACCGGCTTGGTTAGTTCCTATCAGTATTCCATTCTGCATGGCGGTGAATGTGTTGTTACTGATGGTGGTGTTGTATGTAGAGATGTTGACCTCGTGAAGCTCTATCCCTGATTGATCAACTGTTCTACCGGCTCCGGTAAAGGTATTGTAGGTTGCGGTTAACTTAATGACTTCAGCTGTACCATCAGATGTAACGTAAAGCCCAACTCCCCATTTGTAGGGGAGGGTAAAGGTATTTTGCGTCACTGTCAAACCGGTAACAGGTACACTATTTACTATTATCCCATGAGAACCCACTCTGCTCTGAACAAAGGTATTATAGGAAATAGTAACATCATCCGCAGCACCGTAAATTTTGACAAGATACTGCTCGCTACCTTCCTGCAAGGTAAAACCTTTACCTGTCGCACCACCGAGCACAAAGTTATCGGCGCCGGCATTAAGGGAGGTAAGACCTTTTATGAAGGTGGTCGCCTTACCGGCCGTGGACTCAATGGTCAGGTTAGGTTGGTTGATGCCGAGGTTCACCGTATAGGTCCCCGGTCCAACCTTGATGACGTCACCGGGGAAGGCCACAGCTATGGCGCTAGTTATGTGGTCCCCGCCTTGTACCTGGTCAGTTCCGATACCACTACTTGCGTTAAGCTCGGAATCAGTGGTGCCGGTTGACACAAAGGTCCGTACCGGGTTGCCGCTGCTGTCGTAGAGTTCAACACCCGGGGCGACGGTAAATGTCCATTCGGCGTTGGCATAGCTGGCATGCGAGAAGGTAAGGGTATGCGTCCCTGCGATGGTACCAGCGAAGTACACCTGCTGGGCCGTAGTGGCGGGGCCTGCCGTAGTCACGTTCAGGGTGGTTGCCGCGGTGTAAGTACCGGTGCCGCTAGTGTTGCTATTGGTATAGAAAATCCCCGAACTCGATGTGGCCAATGCCACCGTTGCGGTAGTTGCTTTGGCATTGCCATACGTGTCGCCAATGGTCACGAATATTATGCCGCTTATTATGTTAATCCCGCCAGCACTATCGGAAATGCGTGAGGTGCCCGTCCCGATGTTCCCATTGGCAGCTATTATCTGGGTGGCCACACCGGGCTCAACCGTGTGGGCGCCTGCCGTATAATACTGGCCATCCTCGTTGGTGAGCGCTACAGTCTTATATAAACTAGTAGAAGCTCTCTGGGGATTGAGGACGCCAGCACCGGCGAGTATTCTCATGCCATCACCGTTCCCATCCGACGTTACAGATGTAACCGCCGTCACCGTCCTCTTGTCTACATCCACAACGGGTGTCGTGCCGGTAGCGACCCAGGTGCTACCATCATCGTTGGTGAACTCAACGAGGGTGGCGGCTATGGGAGTGGGTACCACCGTCCCCACCGGTAACTTGACGGTTACGCTGTCGGTATCCGAGTTCAATTGAGTTGTCGAGGTATACATAAAGGTGTATTGTGCCGCCACTCCAGCCGAAGTAGAGATGATAGCGGTCGAAAGCGCTGAGAAACTAACGGTGGCGCCCAGGGTAAAGGCAGTGGACAGCACCGGGTCAGTATCCTTGGTGGTCTGCACATACATCTTAAAGGTGGTACCCGCGCTAGTGGCGTCAGTAATGCCGCTGGAGGCAAACTTTATCCACACATCAGCGCCGGCAGCATAGTCTTTCGGCACCTGCACCTTCACCCGGTAGCCGCTGGCGACGGGGGTAGCCGAGGTGTCAGTCCATGTCCCGCCTGTTACACTCGTCCCGTAGTTAGTGCTAAAGGTCACCTGGCTTGCCGTTACTGTGCCAAGGCTGAAGGCGCTGCCGCCCATACCTGACGTCCCATCGGGGAAGGTCACCGTTACATAATCAACACCCATCAGCAGAGCGTTGGCGGGCTTGAAGTGTACGAGATATGTGTTTCCTGTATCGCCGATATCATTCATATCATCCGCGTACGGGAACTCCACCCACACACTGGTAACGGCGGAGGCACTCACCGGCACTGCCACTACCATGAGCAGGCTCAAGGTCAGCACCAGGGTAAGTAAGATACTAAAGATTTTCTTTTTCATAATTCGACCTTTTTCTCCTTTAAAATTAGAAAATTTCCCTCTCCCTCTGAGGAGCAGGATCTCGGGAAAACTCCGAGTTTCACTTCATTCATTTTCTCTTACTCTAAGGGCATCACCTCCTTGAAAACCGGAACCTTTATGGCCAGCTATTTTAAATTCAGGTATCCCCTCCAGCACTGAGGCTCGTAGCAGTGCTTGCGCGGATACTTGAGTAGCCTCCCCGTAGTGTCCGCATTTCTCACCCGGGCGCAGCTTCATGTTATTTCCCCCGGTCTCTCTCTTCAGTTTCCACCCCTCCATGCTCTTCCTCCCAAAGCCTGATTAGTTCCTGTAGCAGGCCCTCGTAGCTCTGTCCCGTGTGTTTGATCTGGTCTAAGGCATCCTTGGTTCTCCGCGAAATACTGATTACTGACCGCTTCCTTCTGTTGTTGACCACTTTCAAATCTTACCTGCCTATAGAAAAAACTTTCCACCGGGTGTCTACCAGATTATATAGGTTTATCTACGACTGTATATACTTTTTAACATAAAAGTCGGGATTTGTCAACCCCCTTTTGATAAAATATTTATAGCCGCGAAAATATAAGGGGGCTGGCTTTAATCCGTCTTCTCGGCAATGAGGCAAACGCCATATTTTATGATTTAAATAATATGCAGGTTGCCCGGCGGTGACCTGCAATAGAGATTGGAGAGCGGGTGTTTGTCTACTAATGAGCTAGCCGACTTCCTGCGGGAGCAATGTCGGCAGCGGGGCCTGTCCCTGCGCAGTCTGTCCATAAAGTCTGGGCTCAGCCCGGGGACGGTTCACAGTATTCTCAAAAGAAAATACCAGCCGACCCTATTTTCACTGAATCGGCTGGCTGATTTTCTTGGTACCAGGCGGGAATATCTGTGGCAGCTGGCTGGTTTGCTCGATGATGTGGACTTCGACGCTGAAACTACCTTTAGCGACTCCAAGCTGAAGTCGAACTTTACCCGGGTTGATAGGCTGCCTAAGACCGCCAGAAACCTGATAATTGGCCTAATCGAGGCGGTGATAATCTCCCTTGAGACCGGCGGCATAAAGAAATAACAGGATTACTTGCAAAGGAGCGCCAGAATAAAATATTTGACCCCGACGAGGAAAGGGTGTACCAGGAGATACACCGCCTTTACCGGCTGGGGAAGCACCAGAGCGGCTTCCCCACCGTGACGGTGAGTTGTGAGAACCTCCACGGTGTCACCGATATCATCTGTCTTGGGCAGTGATGGCCCCGAGAAAAAATACCGTGAGGTTGTTTGGTAAGCGTCTGGAGAGACTCGGTGGAGGCCCTCTAGTTGCTCACCGGAACAGTTCCTCGATTCCCTTGTAGGTTCTCTCACTTCGGCGGCGGATTCCGCCCACTTCAATACGCCTGTTTCCGCCGGTTTCCGAAACCCCCAAAACTCCTCTCGGTGCCGTCAAAGACCAATGCCGGGATTGTGGCACCGGAGTCTGGATCTGCAGATCGAGCTGGCCGCTAATCGCTGACCTTCAACCTCAGGTAGCCTGCAATGGCTGTTACGTCTTGAGACTGGCCAGGGCTAAAAACCCTCGGGTCCATGAGCCTACCGAGGCGTAGCTGGAAGAGATTAAAGAGTTGCAAGAATAAGATGAAAAGATTACTACTTAGTATTGTGCTTTTAGTGATGCTGCTGGCTGGGTGTAACACGGTAGAAGTAGCAACGGAACCGGTTAAAGATATACCACCAATTAATGATACGCTGCCTACCAAGGATATACCACCTGCCGGTAACCTGCTCAGCTCTATAACTGAATCCGAGCCTCAGATACAGATAACAGGCGGACTCCTGCTCTGGCACAGGACATTACCACAGGAGACTTTCACGCTTGAAGATATAGCCATAGAAATCTATAACTATGGCGACTTTGCCATTGAGGTTTTGGCGCTTGAGATTATAATAGACGGCGAGGGTCATACATATAGATTAGATAGTATGCGAGTTGACCCCGGCCCTATTCTGGTACAACCCGAAGAGAAGATTGAGGTCGCAATTCAACCGATGTTGGGGGGATACCACAATGGCAACCACATTATCGTTATTAAGCTGCTGAGTCCAAGCGGAGCAGTACTTTACACCCATCCTGAAACACACTTAAAATCTCTCACCGTGAAAGGGACAGGTTAACAATTTAGGGAGAGAAAAGGAGTAGTAGGATGAAAAATAGAGTTCTCATAGTTGGCTCAGGGGTGGTTGGTCAAGCTTCGGGCAAGGTTCTTACCGATAAAGGGGTCGAGGTAACTTTCACCGACACCAATCCTGCTGTTATCGGCCAGCTACAAGATGAAGGATACCAGGCTTTTAGCAACGGCGGAGAATTGGAAAACCCGAATGCCACTGTCTTCATGCTGTCGGTCCCAACC
>SDBT01012882.1_pt1 | contig 13417 bp, 12 predicted proteins | sample 2277101 | NCBI WGS metagenome assembly SDBT01 (sample SAMN10404973, study PRJNA504765) | marine sediment metagenome | isolation source: marine sediment core GS10_PC15, 103 cmbsf | place: Arctic Ocean: Southern Knipovich Ridge | collected 2010 | reverse complement strand
GCTACCAAGACTCCATTCTCAGACGTCAACAAAGTATTAATTGCTTCTTTCTGAAAATCGAAAAGTCTGATTTCCGATTCAAATTTTATTGGATTAAATTTCTTTCGTTCATCGCTTATCTTATATTTTAAATTATTATCATTTAAAAAATTAATTAAATTGGCAAGAAATCCACGTGGAATAATAACTGCGTCATCATCTGATTGGATCATCTTAAAGTATTTCTCTAAATGATATACACTTAGGCCGATACGCTTTTTGATCAGATAATCTGAATTGATAAAATTTAAATTATCCCTTAAGAAATTTATTAAATTTTTTGGCAGGATATTTTTGCTAATGAGAATTTGTTCTCTCAACCTAATATCAATGAGATTTCTTGATTTCCTCTCAGTGATTTCCCTACTATTATGGAAATCTTCATATAATTGATCTAATTGCCTGGTAGAAATCCGTTTAATATTTTGTAATAACTTCCATTGATCTTTAACCGGAGATAAATCATTTTCTGTATTAAGAAAAATTGTATTGTCATTTTTTCTTGCTTTTCCCTGTAATGGTAAAGCAATCAAATTTCCAAAACCTTTACCGCTTAAGGTATCCTGATTTGGAAAAAGACGATCAAAGCTATCTTCTTTATCAAATAAATCAATAATTTTAATTTCTCTTAGAACATGCAAAATAATGCTTCTACTTTTATAGGCAGGATACTTTTGAGTAAAGAAAATCCAGACATGTCCTCCGTTTCCCGATCTGGATCTTTCCAAATATGATGTTAGGTTGAATGACTCACATTTTTTTATAAAGGATTGAGAATCAGTCTCCCAGTTTTTTCCATCAAAATCAGCGGCGATGAAATGTGATGTATTATCTTTTAAAAGAGGATAGACACTATAGCATTTATTTCCTCTTAAATGTTGTTCGATATAATAATCATTTATAGCAGCATAGTTCTGGCTTTCACAATCTCTGCATTTACCTTTGTTGATTTTGTCACAGATTCCATTTTTCCACTCATTTAAACAAACCGGTGTGTACCCACTGGCTGACTTGTCTGCCTTTTCCCAGCGTATTGCAAAAACATCTTCTCTTCCTTTGAAGATGCTTCGGTAGAGAATTATCTTTTCCTGAGGGGTTAATTTTATCATAATACATTATAGGAAAGTTGTGAAATGAATTCCACTTTTTAGTAGAAGCCGTATAATATTTTATAGCTGTCTTTTAGCACGCAAACATAGTAAAATTTATGAGTGTATTTTATCTCCAAACAACAACTTAATAAGTTTCAGAAAGCATTGGTAAACTTTGATTTGAGCTCACTGGCTGAGCGTATTGGGTCTTAAATACTTGCTCGTGCCGAGTTTGAAGCCCTCAATAGTGAAATACATGCCTTGAGAAATCAGATAAAAGAATACGAGACAATAAAATCTGGAGCATTAACTAGATTCACATCATCTGACATCGGAGATTTACCAATGATGATCATCCATGCTCGAATTGCAAGGGGACTTTCTCAACGTGAGTTGGCAAATTTAGTTGGTTTGAAAGAACAACAAATACAGCGTTATGAATCAGAGAAATATTCAAGTGCAAGTTTGAATCGGCTAAGAGAAATAGCAAAAGCATTAAATCTCAGCATTACTGAAATTGTTGAACTAAACGCTGAAAAATTAAAGGCAGAGAATTTGAGTTCGGATTCAGAAGAACTAGAGTGGCAAAAATTTCCAATCAAAGAAATGTACAAACGTGAATGGTTTGAGAATTTCTCCGGATCATTGAATGCTGCATTACAAGATGGTGAATCCCTGGTGAAGCAGTTCATTACGCGGGTGAGAAATAGACCTGTTCTTGCGCTACATCGTAAACGAGTTCGTGCTGAGTCAATAATTGATGAATACAAATTACTAGCATGGGAATGTAGAGTACTTTCTCTGGCAGATAAAGCAAAAATTAATTACAAGTATGACCATGGTTCAATTGACCATAAATGGTTAACTGAACTTATACAAAAAAGCCGATTGACTGACGGCCCTCGAATGGCACAAGATCAACTTCGCGAGGCAGGCATTGCAATGATTATTGAGCCACACATGCCAAACACTCATCTTGATGGGGCAGTATTCTTTCATCGAGATACACCCGTAATCGGCTTGACAATTCGATATGATCGATTAGATAATTTTTGGTTTGTCCTAATTCATGAGATTATTCATGTAATCAAGCATCTCAGGAAATTAAAGGTGGAGCGTATTTTCGATGACCTCGATTCTCCTAATGAAAACGAGATCGAAATTGAAGCGGATACTCTTGCTGGAGAGGCTCTAATTCCTGAAGAAATTTGGAATAATAACCTTGCAAGATATACTCGATCTGAAGAATCTGTAAAGAGACTCGCGGATGATCTTAATATTTCCCCCGCCATTGTCGCTGGTCGTATCCGACACGAGGCGAACAATTATGTAATTCTTAATAAAATGGTAGGCAAGGGCGAAGTCAGAAAGCACTTTCCCGATGCTGGATTTGTGCATCATTCATGACTAATTTCGACATATCTTTTTATTAATAATAAACTCACTATTTTGATGAGCTTCAAAATATATCATAATAATAAATATATCAAAAACTTGTATAGAAATCTGTATGTGTGGGGGACTCAATTTTATATAAATATAGTCATCTGATGTCTAAATTCAAATTAATCACGTATCATTTTAAAGTTCGTTATAATCCAAATAACGAGGCAAAAAATATACTGCCCATAATCGCAATGCCGAATATCAGCTTGCTGCGTGTTTGCGCGCCGATAAATACGGAATAAGGGGATTCTTATGTCAGACCTTTGAAATATTTACCCAACCCAAACCAATTTTCCTACAGGCGTAGGCCATTTCCTGCATATAATCGCCACAGGCCATCATCCAATGAAATCCTCTGTGATCACGGAGCAATTTTTCCCAGTCACCGTCAATTTTGATATCATATTGAGAACGGCATATATCATAAAAAGGATTCTTTTCTACTGTACCTGTAAATCCCAGCCATTCATTCTGACCGCTATCAGGACATATCATCGTGATTTGGGTTCCAATCGGCAGTTCAACTTTAGGCGTGGCCCCATAATCCGATTCATAATGAGTGACAATCTTGGCTAAAGCATAATTTTGGCCGTCCATACGACGAGGGGCCGTACAATGAGCGGCTGTTACAATCCCGGCATGAGGGTAGGTTGGATCATTCAGGAATACAGGTTTGCCGGCTAAATAATGTAACAGAATTCCCGATGGAATTACGTTGAAATCGGACTCACAAAAAGCGACCAGACCTTCGTCGTTAAGCAGACTAAGCGGCAGACAGGCGGTTGTCTCTGACATGGGTATCACCGTAGACATGCATTCCTTGATCGTAAAAATATTTGTTTTTGCCTCGATCATTAGATCTTTAAAAATATCATATAGCAAAAATGCATTAACCAGAAATTTTTTGTCTGTATGCAGGCTGGTATCATTTAAGGCCAGATATTTCTCCGTCCATTTTTCTGCTTTACTGACCCGGCTCTGGTCTTTCCGGGCTTTCTTAATTCTAAACTCCAAATCGCTATAGTTGACCTCCTGAATATCCAGTTTGAATTTATCCTGTGATACCTGAGGGGCGAGTGGACAGCACCATCCACCGCTCCCACCGAGTGCAACGATACGTTTACCAATAAAATTTTTAATCCCATAGAGGGCTTTTAGTTTATAGAGCATTTCATCATAGTCATCCACCACAACATCGTGAATATCCATGCCCGCTGGATTCCGATAGCTATCCAACTCAAATTCAGGTCCACCTTTACGCAGAAAACGGTTATGAATTATTTCATACCATAAGTAAATTGGACCGGAGCGATGTCTTAAAAATATCAGATTATCTCTTTTATCTGAAAAACAAGCTTCCAACATGTCAGTGCCACCGGAAGCCGCATAGACGATGGGTACATCATAACCTGACGATTTCTCCAAATTCGCTGCTTCATCCTTCGATTTAACTTTAAGGAGTGGAAGTATTTGAATTGGAAAATCTGCTTTTTTCACTAAGTCTTTTAGTTCAATAGAGATCCGATTTACTTCAGAATCTACATCGCTCTCTGTATGCAATCCCCCCCATGGTCTCCAGGAGGTAGCCTCTCTTCTTTGAGCAATTGAATACAGTAAGACAGGTTGAACACGTAGTTTTTTTCCTGATATTTTGTAGGGCTCATTTGGATTCCAATCTTGATCTGAACCATTGGAAAGATAAGGATACATAAGGCTGGTACCTGCTATACCAAGTGCTGACATACCAATAAATTCGCGCCTATTCATCTCTGATTTTTTGCATTCACAACACATGACAGACTCCCCGATTTTTATTACCTATGTTAGCCATTTAAATTAGCTTTACTGCTATATGGTTTACACTTTAATCCTACCTGGGTTGACCTTGTGTTTGCACATTGAAAACTTTTTTCACCGTGAATCGTAATTAAAGATTTATTTCACAGCCAATATACGAAATAAGTGCTTTTGATACTAAGTTTGAGGTGATTCCAGCCCTGCCAACTACAGTGTCATAATGACTACCTATGATGACTATTTCGTTTGCCTTTCGGCCTCCAGAAATCTCGACCTCGATGTTATAACAGGTTCTGCCCGCAACCTCATAGCTCTGCCGCTTCACCTCATAACCAGCTTGCTCAAATGACAATTGGATAAAGTCCGCCGCTGCACAAAGATTCGCATACCGTTGGACATTACGCTCTCCGATTTCACCTGCAAGCCACTCTAAATCTTGTCGAATCGTCTCTCGAAATCCAAGCTCTTCATTAGTAAGAGGCGGTAGAGAACCAATATATGTTCTGTTGGGCATTCTGATCATACCGAATTCCTGCTAAATCCTTCACCTATTTCCGGCCTACTGGCAACAAACACAGGGGATGCTCTAACTCTGGCAGATCTAAAACCTGCTTGATACTCGCATCGTCAAAAGCCCCGACAATGACAGTTCCTAAACTAAGCGCTCCAGCCTGAAGGTAGACATTCTCGGCAGTATGTCCGACTTCCATGTGGACATACCTAATACCTCGGCTCCTGTAACTCCTTGTGCCGACCACAACAGTTGCGCCAGCTCAGCCAAAGAGATCGCTTCAGGCGAATACTCTCTTATCGATCTCCGTTCAAGCAGTGCCTCTTCGACACTTTTTACACCGCTATGTGATGCGGCAGGAAGTAAAATATGACCTTCCTCACCCACTGAATCTCCCATGATTCGGTCTTTTGATGAAATTTATTTTGGTTTGAGATTTCAGAAGAATTATTTTCTTCACTTCCCTGAAATCCCCAGCAACTAACTGATAATAGTAAACGCCACTCGCCAAATTTCCTGCTTCAAATTTAAAAGTATGATAACCGGCAGATTTCTGCTCGTCTATTAAAGTATTAATTCTCCTGCCAAGAATATCAAATAATTCCGGTTTTACCTGTGCATTTTGCGGCAATGATTCTGTAATGGGAAATGGTTTTCCCAATCATTTCTCAGCACCCGTCAATTAGCGCCGAAGCCTGCTATTGCCTCATATATACCGTGCGTGTTGGGAACGGGATCTCGATGCCACTTTCATTCAGGGTATTGTAGATCAGCTCCGTCATTTCCAACTTCTTGGCGAATTGCTTCCCATAATCATCCACCCACACCCGGGCACTTATGTCGAGGGAGAAATCGCCCATATTCAAGAATAACACCTGTGGTCCAGGCTCCTGCAAAATGTCGTCCAGCTGGCTGATCGCATCCAAAACAATCCGTTTGACCTCGGCCACGTCACTGCCGTAGGCCACCGCGAAATTCACGCTGACCCGGATACTCGCATCGGGTTTGGTGTAGTTCTTGATCCGTGCATTGGCTAGTTGCGAATTGGGAAGGGAGATCACTTCATTGTCGTAGGTCTTCATCATGGTGGTGCGAAGACCAATGTCCAACAACACTCCCACTTCCCCGCTCTCGAGTTGTACCTTGTTCCCCACATTGACAGAACGATCCAATAGGAGCTGAATGCCGGCAAAAACATTGGACAGGCTGCTGTTCAAGGCCAAGGCGATAGCCAGACCGCCAATACCGAGAGCGCCCAACAGGGGGGCGATTTGGACTTCCCATTTCCCCAGGATGATCAGAACACCAAGGATGACAACGCTTGCCTTTACGGTCTTGCGCAAGAGAGGCAGCAGGCCTTTGTCCAGGGTAGAAGCGGTTCGTTTTAGCCAGGTCCTCTCCAGCAATTTGGACATGTCGTCAACCAGGCTGATTGCACCGCGCATTAGCAGCACAGCAAGAAAAGAGAATAATATCCGCTCGGGAATAGAGGTCTGTAGAGCCAGAGGCGTGAGGGCAACCATCAGACCGATGACCGGGATCGAATAGGTAACGACGTTCTTGACCACCTGGATCAGGATATCATCCACCTCGGTCTTGGTCTTTTGGGCCAACCCGAGTAAGACAAATCGTAGGCTCCAGCGCGCGACGACGGTCAGCACCAGTGAAAGGATGAAGATCCCCAAGGACTGAATCCAAGGGTTTTCAAGATAGGGACTTAGCATGTCAGCAAGAGCGTCCATGGCAACCCTCCTCTAAACATGGATCTCGTTGACCTTCCAAAATGAACCCCCAGCCAGGATGGAAAACGCCCATGGACAGGTATGTCGGATTAGACGCCCATGCGTCAATCTGCACCGTCGCGTGCACTTGTTTCAAGCGCCTTTGCCGGTATTTAGGTTTCTTAGCCATTTATCTCCTCCTCTTTAAGCGTTAGGCGCGAAGTGTGTGTTTATACTGTGCATATTTCGCTTTTTCTTTCCTCATTTACAGGCCTTTTAATAAAGTTCTCATTGCAGGTTTTTCAGATAAGATTTAGTAGACCGTGATGGGTGCGTCATTCATGATGAAAACACTTCCTTTTAATTTTCAAGGAGAGACCTTTCATTAAATTGTGGAAATGTTACGAACAAGTCAAGGTAAAAAGAAAGGGTAGGAGAGAAGAATGCTTGAGAAATGCTCGGGCCGAGAATAGTCAGGCTAACGCAAAAACTCACAGTCACGGGTGAATTTCCACCTATTTGCCTGCCGGTAAAAAACAGAGCATTCGAGGAACTGGTGATTATTTGGGAAAGACCGCTCTTCGTGAACACCTCTTAAAGTTGGAATTGAAAGTGGCCGAGTTGGCGGATACAATCCAGCAGGAGAAGTGATGCTAATCAATCTGCTAAACAGGACCCGCCAGGCGGGTATGTTAGCAGTGGCCGTAGGGCTCGCTGGGATATTTCAATTGACATGCCTGTTATCATCCAAATTTTTGAAATTTATTGGTTCAAAATATTCATTAATAAATCTAAATACCTGTCGACAATAGTACAAAATCGTTTTATGTATAGATGAATATAGGAGAATATTTAAAATGCGAAGACTTTTAGAAATTCTTTTGGGTATCTTTGTGATAAGCTCAGGATCAAATTTATTTGCCAGTACCTATCTCAAATTTTGGGTCAATGGCGTTCAATCCAATACCATCACACAGGGAGATATGCTTGCCTGGGAAATGGATGTGGCTACACCGGGATCGGCCGTTATTATAGAACTGTATCTTGACCTCGATGGCTCACAAACGATTAACGCAGCTGATTTATTACTGGAAAGATTTCAATTGCAGGACGGAGGCGCTGGCGGCGATGGACCTTCTGATTCGAGCGGAACACCGGATGGAATCATCTATGTGGATTTAGGGCCTTTTGGTTTTGCTCCTCAGAACTATATGATGAAAGTTACGGATCAGGATAACAGTACTGTCACAAATTGGTTTATCATGGAACCGATGTTAAATCCACCGGCCACGATATCGGGTAACGTGAATATCGAAGGTGTTTTATCTCCGGATCCCATTTATGAAAATATTATGATTGGAGCTGAGGGAACAGGATTATTTTCAGGGCTGACAGATAACAATGGCCTGTACACGATTAATTTACCGGTTGCTGATTCGACGTGGTCTGTGGAAATATTTTTCAGGAATACGGTCCCCGGTTTCATAGCCCAGGATACGACTTATCAGATCACCGCACCTGCCGGAAATACCGGCTCAATTGATTTTAATTATACAAAACCCCGGGCTTGGGTGTATGGAGATCTAAAGGATGAAAATGGCAATATACCTGACAGACAGATACATATTGGTCTCGAAAATCAAACCACCGGAAGCGAAAGTTCGGCCATGCTCGACAACGGGCATTATAATTTGCCGGCAGCGATTGAAATCTTCGGAAATGATTCAACCAACTATTTCCAGCTTCATCTGGATGCCGATGCGTTGATTCCGGACTATCTTGTCCCGCGTGACAATGAACCCTTTCCTTTATCGATTGGTGATAGTCTTGAAAAAAATCTGACAGCATATACAACAGATGCTTTAATTTATGGTTATGTCACTGAAAACGGGGGTACTCCCTCACAGTCTTATCTGTTTTATGCCGGTTCTGACATTTTTGGCTACACACAAACGATGTCCGGCCAAAGCAGCGGTTATTTTGAACTAAGTGTTAGAAATGGTACAGAATATGGGGTTGGTCTGATGGATGATCCGGACTGGGGAACGCCTCTACCTTCCGGTTATATAATAAGTGGTGGGAATTGGCGAAACGCCGAACCGGGTGATACGCTTTATTTTGATATGGTTAATGCGGGAAATTTACTGGCCGGCAACATCAGCTTTGATCCGGGTGATCCCACTATTTTTGATTTTGATCGAAATCGAATAACTGCGTGGGATACATTATATACAACCAATTATAACACCAGGGTGGATAACAGTCTGCATTATGAATTACCGGTTGCTGACGGCGTTTATCATTTGAATTTTGATACTGAAGTAAATAATTATCTGGTAATGCCTTCGCGATATAATTTTATTACGGTCGCTCAGGATACAGTAGATACTCTGAATTTTAAGCTCAATTATGCCCATGCACATTTAACCATCAAATTGATCAATGCTCCCATTCCAGCATGGTTTAATTGGTATGGTATTCATACAGAGGGCAGCGATCCTTATATTTATTCGACCGTGGGAGAATTGCAGCCGGATTCTACCATACAACTGCGTATTTGCGAGGGAGAGTGGGACCTTGGAATTCCCTTTTACGATCCGAATTATGTGGTTACACCCGGGGATACAACGTTAGTGGTAACCGAAAATGACAGTTCGTTTTATATCGAATTCATTTATAAATCCATAATGGGCATTAACCGCGAAGAAAAGATCCCGGGTACATTCTACCTGGGTCAAAATTATCCCAATCCGTTCAATCCCAAAACGACGATTAATTACCAGTTACCCTCAGGCAGCCAGGTAGATTTAAGTATTTACAATCTTCTCGGGCAGAAAGTGGCGAAACTGGTTTCCGAAAAGAAAGCTGCCGGATCTTATAAAGTGGAGTGGGATGCCTCTGCTTTTGCCAGTGGAGTGTATTTTTATAAACTTGAAACAAATACCGGATTTATTCAGATAAAAAAACTGATTTTATTGAAATAGCTTCCCTTCAATTTACCTGTTTATCTCGGTAAACTCTGATGTATATTGATGTGAAATGTCCTGAAAAGTAGGATTCAATAGTTCATTCATTGGACGATTATGACTGATCAGATAGACGATAAATGCGGTGCGGATTTTATCTGTTATTCCCTCATTATCCAATAATAGTTTTACGTCAAATAAATCTCTTGGGTGCTGACGGTCTAAAGCTGCGCATATCTCATCCTTGACTCTCTTTTGGAACTGTAATTTTATATTTGGCATCGAAAACCCCATTTTTTACGATCATCCGGTTGCCATTGCCTATATTTATTTTATCAAGATTAAGCTCTTTGAACCATAAATGGTCCTGTTTTTCGGCCATATATAGGAATAATCTTTTTACTTTAACTATGGAGCATGATTCTAATAACATTTGCACTTTGTCAGGACGCAATGTGGTCATAAACTCAACTATTTTCATAGCTTCATCAAATCCCTGTTTTTCAGGAACGTAGTACAACATTTCCAAAGCAGCACGTTCCGGTATAGATATTTTTATATCAAAACCATCGATATTATTAGTTGTATAGCTCTCCTCCAGGTCGGCGGGTAATAATGCTGTTCTACTTAATTCCAGTTTTATACCCCAATTAAAATTTTTAAACCACTTGGGCAATTTGTTATCTCGTGATAAAAACAAAAACAAGTTCGGCTCTAGTACATAAGCATAATGGCTATAACCTTGTTTTATTAAGGCCGATTTACCACCAAGATGGATTCCCAAATTTAGTTGATTTTGCAGAGCATGTAATCCACCGGACCATTCTATTAAATCCCCTTCTTTCTTAAATGCTCCGGAGCCTATTGATTCAAGCCAACTTGATTTTTTATATGCAAATTGTTGATCGTAATTGATTCCCTCCTTTTTAAGAAAAGAGGAGGTGAAAACCAATCCTGGTTTCCATAACTTTATTAATTGATTTATTTTTGTGCCCCAATATTGAATTTATTTCAAGCTATGAGCACAAAATTAAATTAAAATTTAAATATGAAAATCAAAATTTGTTTAAATAAATTAAGGACAGGGTACTATAAGTACCCTCAAATAAAAATATCTAAACCGCATAATTTTAATTCTGAGTATTTAATGTGAATTATGAATAAATTTGATGCCAGTGCGGCCAGGGTGCGGTAAAAATTACCAAAACATTAGCAGATTAACTCTTAGAAAAAATGTCTTTAATCGCCTTACAAAATATTAGTATTCACTTCGGTGGCCCCCTTATACTTGATACTATCAGCGTGCAGATAGAAAAGAAACAACGCATCTGTCTGTTGGGCAGAAATGGTACCGGTAAATCTACCCTCATGAAAATTCTGGCGGGGGAAATTCTACCTGATGAAGGTCTTGTCCAAAAAGGGCAGGCAACCCGCATCTCCTATTTTAGTCAGGAGATTCCAGAGAATATGGATAGTACTGTTTTTCATATTGTCGCCAAAGGATTAGGGATCCAGGGTGCGCTTTTGGAGAAATACCATCTTGAAGAAATACGCCTTGTGGACAATCCGGAGAGTGATCATGGGGCATTTAACAATCTTCATGACCAGATGGATGCGCACAATGCCTGGGGGGCTGTTGAAGAGATTAACCAGATTCTTTCGCGCATGGCTTTGCCGGCCGATTGGCAATACAACAATCTATCCGGTGGACAGAAACGTAGAGTGATATTGGCGGCTGCTCTGGTATCAAAACCCGATCTGCTCTTATTAGATGAGCCTACCAATCACCTGGATATTGATACAATTAATTGGATGGAAGAATTCCTGGTACGCCAGAATATTACCCTGCTTTTTGTAACACATGACCGTATGCTCCTAAAACGCTTAGCCACGCGCATTATAGAACTAGACAGAGGCAAATTGGCGGACTGGTCTTGCGACTATGAGACCTTCTTAAAAAGAAAACAGGCTGTATTGAATGCAGAAGAAAAAGATTGGAAAAAATTTGATAAAAAACTTTCCCAGGAAGAAACATGGATTCGTAAAGGTATTAAAGCCCGCCGAACAAGAAATGAGGGGCGCGTAAGGGCATTGAAAAAAATACGCGAAGAGCGCCGGGCACGTCGCCAAAAAGAAGGTACCGCCAAAATTCAGATATCAGGGGCCGGTCTTTCGGGGAAATCCGTTATTGAGGCCCGCAACATTTCTTTCAGCTATGATGAAAAACCTTTGATAAAAGATTTTAATGCGCGGATTATAAGAGGCGATAAAATTGGTATTATTGGGCCCAATGGCTGCGGCAAAACCACCTTGGTAAATATTCTGCTTAAAAAGATTGCCGGGTTTTCAGGAACGGTTGCGCATGGCAGCAATTTAGCCATCACATATTTTGACCAGTTACGCGGGCAGCTGGATGATAGTAAAAATGTATGGGAGAATGTCCTACCCAATGGCGACACGGTCTTTTTCGACGGTGGTACGATACATATCATCTCCTATTTACAGAATTTTCTTTTTACACGGGAACGTGCTAAAACATCGATTGTGAATCTTTCCGGGGGTGAACGAAACAGGCTGCTGCTGGCCAAATTATTTACACAACCAGCCAATTTTTTAATATTAGATGAGCCCACCAATGATCTTGACGCCGAAACATTGGAGTTACTTGAAGAACTGCTGATAAATTTTAGTGGTACGCTGATACTCATATCTCATGACCGGGAATTTTTAAATAATGTGGTAACCAGCATCTATGTTTTTGGGGAAAATGGATTGGTAAAGGAATTCTTTGGCGGATATGATGATTGGATACGGCAGTCTAAATCCATGCTTGTTAATACACAGACAGCTCCAAAACAAAGCAAAAAAGAAGCCTACCGGCAGGAGAAAAAAGCCCGGCGCAAGTTTAAACTTTCTTTTAGTGATGCCAAAGAGCTGGAGGCGCTTCCGGCATTAATTGAAAAAATGGAAACAGAGATTGCCCTGCTTCATGCAAAAATGTCAGAGCCTGGTTTTTATAAAAACCATGAAGAAGTTAAAAAAAGCAGCACAGAACTAAAAAAAATAGAGTCAGAATTAGGACAGGCATATACGCGGTGGGAAGAATTGGAAAGTTTAGGGTAGGAATATAAAAACCAGTCATCTTCCTGCAATTTTTTGTAGGGAATCTAACCGTTTTTGTGCATCTATCAATTCCGGTAAATCTTCATCTGCATTTTTCCACATTTCCAAAAATTTTGTGTAATATTTAAGGGCAAGATTACGATCACCTGTTTGCTCATAAATTTTACCTAATAAATAAAAGCTTCTCGGAAAATACAATGCTCTCAATCCAAGACTTATATCTCGGATGGACTGCATTTCAATTAATGATTGAGCTGACTTACTAAATTCTTTTTGTTCAAATTGACATTTAGCCAAATAATAAAGTAATTCTATTTTTATAAAGCCAGGACATGATAGCAGCACTGTATCTACCAAAATCTCAGACTCTGTACATTCCTTCTTTTGATTGTGTATGAGCGAAAGCACAGCTAATTCCCACCATTTAGTAGAAGTCAATTTGGCCTGTTTTTCTGCCAAATCAAATTCACCATTAAAAATATAGAATATAGTGAGGCTACTCCAATAATAAATATAATCAATACTTGATTGATAGGGAAAAGTTTTTCTTATTTCAATCTCAGCTGCTTTAATATCATCCCAGGCTGTGTATATAAGATAACCTTTCGCTACCTGCCAATATGATGCCAGCGAAGTATCTTTTTGCTGCCAGTAATAGTCGATCATATAATCACAAGCTTTTATTGATTCCCTGTGTTTTCCAAGATAACAATAAAAATTTGC
>SDBT01012881.1_pt1 | contig 13417 bp, 16 predicted proteins | sample 2277101 | NCBI WGS metagenome assembly SDBT01 (sample SAMN10404973, study PRJNA504765) | marine sediment metagenome | isolation source: marine sediment core GS10_PC15, 103 cmbsf | place: Arctic Ocean: Southern Knipovich Ridge | collected 2010 | reverse complement strand
AGATCATGTTATCATACATAGCATAGAATTTTCCGTCGATTTTATCAGGCCATGATTTTTCTGTACTAAATGAGGATGAGATTATTCGATACTCCCAATCAATTTGTAAAGTAGTCGCATCTACATTTGGATTACCATATAACATGTATAAAAAATCGATACCGGTGGTTGTGACATTAATAACAATTTTAAAATACTGATCCTGTGTGTATGTATCTATAAAATAAGTTAATATCACACCATCCTCAGTTATAAATCTTATATCTTCACCATTACTCTGTGTATGTCCATAACTAAATCCCTCTATCTCCAATAAAACACGATGGTTACTTTCCGACGTTGAGCTACTTAAAGTGATTTCCCTATAGTACCTCCAATCAATTAAACTTCCGCCTAAATAATTTTCATCAACCACAGATATTAACTCATCCATTTCTGTATAATAAAAAGTGCCTGAAATAGTCTGAAAACATTTGTAACCATTATCACAAAGTGTATAAATTCCACTATAGGTTGTTAGATTAATATTATCGATACCAGAAGCAGTAACTACACATAACCGATCATTGTTACCGTGTATATACCTGACATTATTATCTGTAATAATTGGATAATTTAAATAAGAAACCATCTGCGGCATACTTTCTATAGTAGCTAAATCACTTTTAAAAATCCCGCTTGCTGTTGTAGAAACATACAAATAATTATCATCTGCCCAAACACTAGAAGGAACATTTTTATTTACATAATCGTAATACAAAACATCACCGATTGTTGATTCAATATACTCATAATCTCCTACATCATCCCCAGAGGAATAACTCCTTACAGTTATATAATTTATATAAAGAGTAGAATTATGATTTTTGAAAAAATATAAATCTCTGCTTGTTGCGTTGTTTGTAGTACCTGATACAGTAATATCAAAAGATGTAACCCCTCTATCAGCTTTTATTCGTATACTGTCTTCAGCTATGAATGTCGTTAGTACCGTATCAACTTCTTTAATGCCCCTGTCAATTCCCGGATAATTTGTACTAACACCGTTGAAATATACACGTATATCATACTGTCCATCCGGATACCAATTAAACCCATCGTTGTTTGGTTCTAACCAAACCCCCATCTGTGTGAACCAATCCTCTGGATTCATATCTATATTGGTTATTTTCATATCTACAATAAATGGCGGTGTAAATTGCTGATTATTTATCCATGCCCAAGTGTACTGATTAGCTGCAGTAGTTACACGCAGTTTACCACCATTAACATAAAGATGATTTGCATAATTACTACTCCAATGTGAACCTAAAGATGTGCCATTAAAGGTATCATAAAATAAAAACATATCAATTGCCTGATCAAACTCATTACCAATCGAATTACCGAAACACATTTTAATTACATCTGTGCCATATAAATTTACTTTAATACATATATCAGAATAACCGTTGTATTCCCAATTTAATAAACAAAAATCTAATTCATTACCTGAAAGATCTTTAAAATGTATATCGGTGCCACTTACATTTGTATGTGAATATACCATATTGTCTGGATCTATTGTCATATAAATTAAGAAACTATCTACTTTAGTATGTGTGTCAAAATCAATATATACATACTTTTCAAAATCACAATTTGAGCCGGGCATCGAAACCTCACTAACTATAGATGAAGCATCACTGTTATAAACAGTCACACCACTCATCGTGGGTTGAAATATATAATTATCTGATGACCATATACTATTATAATCATATTCCATTACCTAAGTATTCTCCTTTTAATCTCTGGCTTCAACAAATCATACAGAGCACAAAAAACACCCATACCACCATAAACAGGAAGCACAGTACTTGCTATGTTTTTAACATCTGAAATAGCATCATCAGGGCATACGGAAAAAGGTATCATTTTCATACATTTTAAATCTGAAAAAGTACAACCTACATACATAACTTCTTCTGGTGTTATACTATATCTCCTTAAAACTTTTGAAATTTCTGCTTTTTTATCCTTATAGTTATAAAAAAATGGTATGCTACGGCCTCTAAATAAGTGAAAACTTATTTTATTATCAGACGAAACAAAAACTACTTTAAAATGTTTTTTTAATTCATTAATTATTTCAAAATCTTTAAAGTTAAAAAATTTAAATGGAACATTTCCTAACTCATCTACAGGATGTTCGCCTGAATTTAATATCCCATCTACTTCACTTATTATAACTTTAAGTTTGGATAGTTGTTCTTCTAAACCAATCATACAAATCACCTCTCATTATTTTTTTTTACTTCTATAGTTGCGCAATTTGCTCCTTTATTTCAGGTATATTTAATTTTGAACACAAATCTTTTTTAGTGGACATTGTGCGGTCAATAGATACAGAAGCTTCAACCGGTGTGATGTTAGCTCCAACACAATATCTATCATTAATCATACTTACTAATTCAAATTTATCCACGATGCTCGGGGAATGAATATGATAAAGATTTTCATCATACCAATTATTACTTATAATTTTATCACATACTTTTGCATATTGGAGTGTGGTAATACCGTTCCACAAATGATTAGTAAATCCATTGATATCTTTTCCGGTCTGTGCTTGGACCCACGCTATTAAACTAGCGTTTTTATGAACTTCTGGTCCTATAATACTGGTTCTTAATACCATACAATTTTCAGGTTCTCCTAGTGATTTAGATTTACCATAATCGTCTAAAGCATCGTGATCTGAATCTTCATCATAATTACCGTCTTTGCCAGAAAAAACACAATCTGTAGTAATATGTATAAGTTTAGAGCAGCTTCTTTTGCACTTGTCGGCAAGGTCTCTGGGAAAAAGTGAGTTCAGATAAATTGAATCACTTATGTTTTTTGCCATGTTAGGTTTTATTACTCCTATGGCATTAATAAAAAAATCTGCTGCCGGTAGTTCAGACATATGATTAAATAATGGGTCAAATAAAAAATTATTATCGGTTTCAAAATCAATATCCCTAACAGATGACATAACTTCATACTTGTTTGTACTTGAAAAATAATCTAATAACATACTCCCTAACATTCCTGTGCTACCTAATATAACTATTTTCTTCATTATCTATAATCCTCCTTACTCCATATATCCCATTTATCGTAGGCAAACCTGATATCATCTCCCATACTTTCTTCCAATGTAGATGTCGAGTAAAATATAATCCTTGTGTTTTCTCTCAATGTCATTAAACCATTAGCGTTGTTCGGAGGAATCCATAATATCTTTGGTACTTCTTCACAAAGCACGAATTTTTCTGGGTTTGCATTTTCATCCTTAAAATCAACAACACCTATTAAAGCCGCGCCAGTTACTACATACACATACTTACCTTCCCGGTGGTGTCCATGCCAGCTTCTGATATAGCCTCTTCTATGGTTCTCTACCTGATAAAAACGTTTTACTCCTTCAAAATTAAAATCATTAATAAACCTTACCGTTCCTCTATCGTCTGCTATTATTTTGCCTTCAAATATTTCCATCATATCTTCTCCTTTAAATACACTGCATTTGAATATACTGGGTCACTCGGATCTACAATACGATCTTCTTTAATGGTTCTATAAATTTCATTAATCCCGTACTCTAAACTATATATAGGTTTCCAACCAATAGCATCAAATTTATCTGTTTTCACTCTATAATTTCTAAGATCTTCAAACTTCATATCACTAGCTGTTACTTCAGATCCTGGTATCAAAGATACAATCGCTTCGGCTATCTCTATAATAGTATAATTCTTGTAAGCTAAGTTAAACATACCATTAATATCATTGTTCAGACAATATAAGATGGCCGTGGCTACGTCCTTTACATGAAGTAATGGTCTATACTGCTCTCCGCCAAATATCGTCAATGGTAGACCCTTAGTCGCTTTTAAAGTAAGAATGTTAGTAACCAAATCTAATCTCAGTCTTGAAAACTGATCACCAAGACCGAATAAAGTACCAAGTCTGAATATCAAATACTCGTGGTGGTTCTCGACTATATAACGCTCCGCTTTTAGTTTTGTTTCAGCATATTTAGACAAAGGATTGGTAACAGCGTTCTCATCTATCAAATCGTTGTTTATACCATAAACAGAACAAGTTGACATGAAGACTATCTTATATTTATAGTTATCTACCAACCACTTAGTGCATTCATAATTTAATTGCTCTGTCAATGCTGGGTTTATAGCACAAGCGCCGTCGCCAACCAATGCTGCTAACCATATTACGACTTCGTAATTATTAACTATCTTACTTAACTTATCAAAGTCTCTTATATCCCCGTATATAAAATCAACAGGCTTAAGAAACCTTGATTCATACGTTAGATTATCATAAACAGTAACGCTGTGCATAGAATGTGTTAAGCGATCCGTTAAATATCCACCAACATAACCACAACCGCCCACTATTAATATTTTCATATTATCTCCCTGAAATTAATACTTTTTTATTTTATCCACACAGAATCGAACTGGTGGGCACCTTTCGTAATAACACATCTACTTTTTTCTATCATTTCAAACCCACTATCAAGTAGAAACTTAGTTACTTCATTATCAAGTTTTTGGCCTTTAAAAAATGGATAATCCTCAGTTTCAATATGCATTATTTTTACAGTTTTTAATAAATTTCCCATCCCTTCTAACAATTCTAATGTGGCGCCCTCAACGTCTATTTTAATCATATCTATATGGTCTATACTTAGTTCTCTACAAACAGTATCCAATCTATAACATTTTAGAATCAACTCATCAGTACCATACTGTGACCCTCTATCAAACACACTATGTAATCCATTAATATTCTTCTTATAAAAAACTTTTTCTCCATCATAATCAAATATAACTTTATTAATGGGGTGTATTCCTGGAAGATTTTTCATATATTTGTTATAGTTTTCTGGTAACCCTTCAAAAGCATAGACTTCTGCAAGCGGAAAATTTTCTTTAAATAACAACGCACCCTTACCATCAAGGGAACCCACTTCGAAAATTATTTCTACAACCTCAATGTGTTCCTTTACCAATTTTATGAATTTTAGCATAGATATGCTAGTCAACTCTACCATAATAAGCTCCCAATAAGATTTAACCATTCATTTTTACAAGACTTTTTGTCGAATTTATTATCCAAAAAATACTGTCTTGGTGAAAATTCATTTTTATTGTTTCTAACAAACTCAATACATTCCACATAATTATCATTGATTACCTTGAGGCCCCACTCACCACTATCTATATTATATAGACCACCCACATTTGTGGTAATTATAGGCAAACCACATGCTCCTGCCTCTATGGAAACTAGATGTTGAGTCTCAACAACCGATGTACAAATCAACATTTCACAACTGTTGTATATTCTAACTAAAGTTTCGTGATTAACCTTATTGAAAACCTTAACTCTTGGATGAGATATATTAAAATTATCTTTCATTACAAGACAAAAATTATAATTTGTAGTGCTTATTAAATCCTTAACCACATTAAATCCCTTCGGATAATTTTCAGAAGACCCAACAAACAAAATACTGTTTGGCAACACATCTTCATGTTTATCGTTTGACTTGTTAAACAATTGAAAATCCACCCCCAAGGGTATAATCTCTATTTCACACTCAGTAATATCATTCTTGTACTGCTCATAAGTATAATTAGAATTAAAAACAGTTACATCACTGTTGTTACACACATCCTTTTGTTGTACTCTCTCCTCATAACAATCCTGTAACAAAGATATTTGTTTACAAGGTAGATTTATTTTTCTAAAGAAAGTAGCATTACGTATTATATACGAGGGAACCACAGTTTCGCTTTCTATATTATTAGCTAATACACTAAATCCAGTATACCCATTAGTTTTATCTACTAAACCTGGAACCCATTCTAACAAATCATGCCAGAATGTTTTTGTTCCTGGGATACAAGTTAAACAATCATTAACTAACCATCCTATTGTCATAAAACCTCCTATACATATTTTACTTTATTATTAAGTAAATTATTAAATACATCTATAAAATTTTTTAGAATTTTTACTATGTAGTTTACTACCAATATAATTCTCTAATGGTTCCTGCCAACTTTCTCCATAAACATATTTTATAAATTCCATATAATTTTTTGGAATCCACACATCTAAGTCATAGAATTTATCTTTAATCTGTGGTATTAATAAATTCTTAGGTAGTTTAACTAAACAACTCTTATCTTTAGATAGGCAAGAATACATATAATTTCTATATTTATTTACACCTTCATGCCAAATATCAAAACATATGTTAATATCCTTATATCTAAGGCTCAATTTACAAAGAACATTCTTTTTGTCAATTCCCACAAACTTAAAAGCCTTTTTCTCTGTAAATTTAGGTGAAAATCTAATTAAAAAACCAAGCTTTTCTAAATCAGATGCTATATTATCATCCCAATACTTACACTCTATTCCAAAATCTATGTCTTTATCATGTGGTATAAACCCCTTATCTCTTATACATCCTAATAATGTACCTTCCTGTAACCACACTTTTGCCCCATTTCTCATCCCAACATCAGTAATTAACTCAATTATTTCTTTTCCATCTGAAATATTTATATATGGTTTTTTATTATGATTCATTTTTTTACCTCCTTAAATCTCTTTCTATAAAAAGTAGGTACTACTATTTTTTCCATCATAATTTTATTCCTTTTATTAAAAAAAACTCCTTGTCTCCAACCCCAGGAATAGTTTGCGATTCAATAAAGTTAACAGTTGGACTATATCGTTGTCTAACACTTTCACTACTTTCGAATAATCTAACATGCGCTATGTCATCTTTATTTGGAACAGAAAAAATAATTTCTTTTCCTTTTGGAATAGCTTTGATTACAGCTAAATCATTAGTTAAATGTTCAAGAGTTTCTATACTAATAAAAACATCGTAATTTAGAAACTTTTTTTGTATGTTTTTGTCGTAAAGATTTCCTACCTCAAATTGATATGAAGGAACTCGTTTTTTAGCTACCTCTATACGTTTTTTTGAAAAATCTATTCCCCAGTAATTTTTATATCCTTTTTTATATAAAAATTCAGCAAATAATCCATCACCACAACCTAAGTCTGCTATTTTTATATTTGTATCAAAAGACAATAAGTTAATAATTTTATTATAAAGATTTTCCCAATATGAACTGATAGATTCTCGAATATGTATATCGTAATATTGTGAGTTTAATTCTTTTTTCATATAATTCTCCAATTTTTATTTATATAATTTAGGAATTTCATTAATCCTTTTTATTGTTGAATTAAAATCCATTGCAAGAGTACCAAGATACCAACTAATATTTGAATATCTTGGCCTGTTCTCATCTTTGACTAATTCCAAGGCTCTTTCTCTGGTCATTTCACCTTCACGAATTTGATTACTTCTAAATGTATCATGTTCCGTAAAACCTGCAACAGTATAATAAATATAATTATAAAATCCGGCTGTTCCATCACCAATTCGCCATGTAGTATTTGTATCATCCGCCCGTTCCCAGTTGTAGGAATCAAGTGTGTCTTCAACTGTTTTCTCGTCCCAGTGCCAATAGTCAAAAATGTGATAATAATCTCTTTTTTCAGTGAAGCTTCTATAATATTCTCCAGAAAGTGTATCCCATAATGAACTATTAAAGTAGTCTAGATTTTCTAGCAGCGCTTTAAATCTAAAAGACTGGTATCTTAACTGCTTATAAATGCCGTGACTATAAACCCCCTGTTCAAAATCCGGCTTTACGCCAAGAAAACCTGCTTTGAAATGGGTGGTCTCTAATTTATTGAATCCCCAAAGATTTAAGTCAATAGATGTCTGTCTCTTAACTGTTTCCACATATTTAAAAAAATGTTTATCGCCTGCTGTTAATACAACAACCATACCCAAATGTGGATGCTTCAGCCAAGCTTTTAAATTCATAGCTATATTTTTTCTTTTTTGGGAAATATCCGCTGTGATTATAATATTTTCTACACCAAGTTCCGCACACATGTGACTAGCATTACGGAAGCCGAGATCGGTAGTCATGCCCCAATCATAGGTATATGCTACGGGTCTCATCTTGAGCTCATTTACAACTAAATGCAAACTATAACTACTATCACGCCCTCCAGAAAAAGGCATAATACAATCATTACCGTTTTTACGGCGATAAGGCTCGACTATATTGAACAGATCTTCTTTTTGCTTAGGTATATTGCTTAATTTATAATTGTGACAATAATTACACACACCGTCTGAATCAAAGTCTATAAAAGGCATTGTTTCTGGTAGAATACAACGAGTGCAACGCTTTAAATCGGGGGTTTGATATTCTAGTAGTCTACCGTCATTTTTATTACGCTTCAATTTTGGTTCCCCCTTTATTTTTGTCTACTCCTATAAATTGTAGTATGTTTTCAAATTCTTTGAATCTATTAAGTTCACTATGATTTTCCCGTACTAACTTGGTGGCTCTATCTCTCATTTCTATGTATCTTTCAGGATTTCTTAAAACCTCTCTTATCTTTTCAACCACAGTTTCTCGTGTAATTGGTACATAATGAACATTTGCCTTTAAACCTAACAAAACAGCATCATTTATTTCTTCAGCTAATAGTAAAGTTCCAGCTGCTGGTATTTCTAAGTATTTTGCAACAGCTAACTGGGATACTGCTCCAGTTGCAATGGCACAAAAATAACTATTTAAAAATTTAGGATAATCTGCAAATTTTATACTTGACTCGCCATATTTAAGAATATCTGTAGGAACTTTGTCAAGGATATATTGTCTGAAAGGATAACAATTATTTCCATTAATGTGAACAACTCCCTTACCTGATAATAGGCATTTCATTATTGGATTAGGGTCTGGTTCTAGTGCGGCAAATTTTTCGAATGGCGCAAAGTAATGGGGGAAGTATATATGCTTATGTAAAAATTGAGGATACCATTTACTAAAAGTTTCATTAAATGGCCCAACTAATACGTCAAATCTTTCAAACGCTAAAAGTTTATTTTTTATACATTCGGCAAAATCCCAACACTCTAAATCTTCATAAAAATCTATTAATTTTACACGTGGATCTGTAGCTAGTAAACCAGGAGGCAGTTTTGGTCTATTATGGTAAGGTACAGCATACACAACACCAAAATCTACATCTTCAAATGTGGGTGTATCAGTATAGTATAAAGGGATGTTATATTGTTTACTAAGACCGTGTAACAGAATATTTGAACGACTACAGCTTCCCGATTCATCTTCATGGAACTGTTTATAAAAAGTAGGTACTACTATTTTTCCTTTCATAATTATTCTCCTTTTTATGCACAGCATCCGTCTAGCAGACACTGTGTTGTTTGTGGTTTACTTTTCTTTCGTTCCCCATTTTATCTTTTTCCATATAAACTCATTCCATACATACATAACATGTTTAATACCGATATAAGTCAATGTAATAGCTGTCATTTGTTTCCAACTTCCCGTGAATAAGTAAGTTATAATTCCCAAAATTATGTTACCACATAGTGTTTCATAAGTAAACATCTTGGCTAACGACCTCCACATAATATTATCTATTTTAATCTTTAGCCACATTCTTTCATGTAGATAGAAAACCAATAAAAAAATTCCGTGAAATATTACTGTTATTAACCCAGTTGTAATCCAATCGCCTGTATAACCATAGGTAACCGCTGCTAATACTACTACCCCAAAAATTCTCCAAATAATACTCTTCAATACACTTCTTTTTTTCAGTTCTTTCGATTCTTTCGGTTCTTTCATAATTATTTACGCTCCTTTATTAGGTTTTTTATTGCCGTTGAAGATTGCGAAGGAAAATATGGGAGTACAACCACTTTGCCCTTCAACTTCTTCATAACCTCTTCGGCTTCTCTTATTGCCTCATGTGTATGACTTGAGCTCTCCATCAAGATGTCTGGTTTTATTTTCATAACGTTCGGTAATGGTGAATATGCTTCCTGAGCAACAACTATGTCTACATATTTTATGGCTGACGCGATCTCCATACGTTCTTCGAATGAAATTATCGGTTTTGTTTTCTTTTCCATAGTCGCTTCATCGGTTAATATACCTACGATTAATTTACCATCGGGGCCTGCTAATGTTTTAGCATTTTTCATCATTAATAAATGCCCACTATGTATGATGTCTAAAACATAATATGAATATACAATTAAACCAGGCATTGACCACCTCCACACAGTTTTTCAGTATCATCACCAATTTCAATAATTCTAGGCCATAAAGATCCTGCTTTACCACATCTACCCCATTGCCATGATACCGGTGTGATACTGCCTCTCTTGTACACAAAGAACTCATCATGGTCTTTTATTATATTAGTTCTCCAACCCTCACCGTACCTACAATTTAGATAGTCTTCTATATTATTAGGCATGGGGTATTTATCGCCAAGAAAATCTACTATCTGAGGTTCATCATACCACACCGCTTTCTCTATGTATTTAAGTCCAGGAGCTGCTGGACCAGGAATAGCTTCATAGTAATCGCCCTTCTTATGGAACAACATCATATTAAAAGATATTTCCCTACAACAATAAAAAAAATCTATTTTAGCAGAAGGAAATATAAATCCATTATTATGTAAAGCACTATGAAGTCTGAGCCAATCATCATCAGATAACTCAACCATAACTTGGACATCTAAATCGGTATCCCAAGGCATAACATCATTATATCTAGCATACCCTAGTACCACCCCATCAGCGATGCACCAAGGAATACCTGCCTGATCAAACGCCGCTTTACATGCTTTTAAGTCTGAAATTATAGCTTCTCTATTATCTATCATTATCTTTTTCCTTTTAGACTATTATTTTTAATTATATATTTTTGTACACTTCAATATATTTCTTTACTGTTTCCCTATAATCATATATCCTATCGGCCCTCTCTTTAACATAGTAAGCATAATCGTCATATTCTTGTTTATTTTCCATTAACTTACGCATAAGCGCACTGTACTGTACCGGATCATTTTGACAAATATATTCAATTTTTTCTTCTCCTATTACCTCTCTCTGTGCTTGAGGATAGTTACTTCCCCAATGAGATATAACTGGTTTACCATGAATCATGGCTTCCGCAATTGTATTGCCAAAGGTTTCTCCGGATGGAGTACCATGGCATAACACATCAAAAGTGTTATATAATTTACTTAAATATACTTCGTCTATAGTTTGATCAATAAATGTTATGTTATTAATTTTACGGTTTATAGCATATTCTATAACAATTGGGTGCGCAGCAATATGTATAAAATGAGTTGCATTACTGTCTAACAATTTAAAAGCTTCTAAACATGTATAAGAATAATTTTCTTTAGAGGGTCTTTTAATTGTACCAAAAACAAACTTACCTTGTAAATTCAATTCATCCCTCAAATTATCGTCAGTTAACTTACACATAGTTGGGTTTGGTATTATGATATACGGACTATTTATACGCTTGTTCTTTATCATTTCATACGAAGGAAAAACTCGCATGTCTGCCTTGGTTAGAGTATGCCCATGAAAATTAGTTTCAACAACTTTAAAATTAAACAACATGTTCTCAAATCCAGGAACAAACCACGTATCATCCCCACTCCTATGTGTATTCAAAATGTCTAAACTGTGGTTATTTAGATCAGCCAAATCAGTAATCTCAATCATAGGTATTCCTAAGGCATTACATTCATCATATCTAGATAGCAAAATGTTACTATCAACTTGGGGAGAACGTTTGGGAAATGATCGCTCGTTATAAAATACCTTGACCTCAACACCACTCTCAACTAGTCCCCTAGTAAGACAATAAGCAGTTTTATCTGCCCCGCCTATGCCAAAACTCAAAAACTGGCCAATTACCTTATTCATCTTTTTCTCCTTCCTGTACATGGTACACTACAGAGTCAAACACAGTGATATGTTTCATTCCAAATCTCTTTTCCAGTATTTCATGAAAGTAGTAATCATCACCACTTTTTATAACACCACCTACCATGGAGCCGGGTCTTCCATCACTGTATATATTACCTTCTGGGTACATACCACTTTCAATAAATCTATCTTTTCTAAACACACATGGCATATATAACCCACCTATAGGGCACTCTGGCTGTTTAATTTCTTCTGTATAATCATACCATCCATCATAGCCAAGCGCATTTGGATTCTTCCCAAAATTTTTACTTATAGCATGTTGTCCACTTAACATTTTTCCACTCTCAACTAATCTACTACAAGGAATGTTTATACCATTATGGTGTTTTAGAAGATTAGCTAACCAATCTTTACTAAATACCATATCAGAATTAACAAAACAAATATTTTCGTATTCACTTGTTTTGCCAGCGAAATTCCAACACCTATAAACCCTATTCAAATAATAATCATCTGGTTTAGGATCATTATATATAGTATAAGGGATATCAATTTCCTCTAATCTATTTAACACAGCTTCATTCGCGTCATTGGCTACAATCCGTATTCCAACATCCCAACCTTCTACCTGACAATAATCTTTTCGTAATTCAGAAACAATTAAATCCAAATACTGTACGGACTTATAAATTAATGATATAATTTCTATATTATTCATTATTTTCTTTCCCCATATACATATCGAAAGTATTGGTTGGGATAGAAACAATGCCCTTTAGCGGGGTAATGGTCTGCTTTATCAATAATCTTTAAGTTTGTATCTTCAAATACATCATTAAATTCTGCTTCATCATAAAATTGACAGCCTGGGTCATGTATACTTTTTACCGTAGTCATATAAAAATGATATAAGAATTTACCATCTGGTTTTAATCTATCATGTGTTTGCTCAAGATACGACCTTGTTAAATAAGGATCAATGTGGATAAAAACGGCGCCCGAAAATATAAGGTCAAAACGTTTATCCCCAAGTATTGATAAATCAGAATCTTGGATAGCAAATAATTCTGCATTATTTATCTGTGCTTTTTGTAGAGCTTCATTTCCCTTCTTAACAATGTGATTAGAAACATCCACCCCAATGTAGTTTTTTATAAACTGGCAAAAATGTGCAGCATAAAGACCATAACCACACCCAATTTCAAGCATGTTCCAACCTTTTCCTTCTTTTTCAACATCAAACCATAGTTTATTCCCTACTGCTTCTAACGTTATTGCTGTTCTTTCTTTATTTCCGTATCTCTCAATTAAATCTCCTGCATAATCTTCTTTACAATCGAAGTACTTATCAGTAATCATACTTTTTTCCCAATCCTCTTTTGTTTTTCTTCTTTTGTTATACATATTTTTCTCTTTTATTTATTAAATTAAAATTCTGGTTATTTTTAATTAAACTATTTAAAACGTAAAGAT
>SDBT01012880.1_pt1 | contig 13418 bp, 16 predicted proteins | sample 2277101 | NCBI WGS metagenome assembly SDBT01 (sample SAMN10404973, study PRJNA504765) | marine sediment metagenome | isolation source: marine sediment core GS10_PC15, 103 cmbsf | place: Arctic Ocean: Southern Knipovich Ridge | collected 2010 | reverse complement strand
TACACTGAAGAAGGTCTATGCTGAGCCGGGGCGTATCCGACTCCAGCCAGCAAATAACCAGATGCAGCCGATATATGCTGAGCCAGACAATGTTGAGATTCAGGGGAGAGTCATTGCTGTCATCAGGCAGTTGGTGTAACCTAGGGTAGGCAAAAAAGATATTTTGTCGTAACCATATCTTGATTTGTTTTTTTATTGAAAGTGGTTGTAAACTTGATTTGATTTTTACTGCCAGGGGGTATAAATTAGTGGTGGCCGTAGACTGGCGAATGATCGAAGTGGGTACCACTGCTGTTAAGACAACGAAAGAATAAGCTATGATTTTATTTCAGTTTCAGACTGTGGGTCATGACCTTTTTACACAAGGGCTTATCTCGTCCCATACTGGAAATCTGAGCATTAGGCTGGGAGAGCGTATAATCATTACCCGCCGTGGCAGCATGCTCAATTGTTTGCAGGAACACGATTTGATAGAGACCGGAATAAGTAGAAATAGCCGGTCTACACCATTAGCCTCAACGGAATTAGCCGTCCACCGGGCTATATATCGGGAAACCCAGGCATTAGCCATTGTCCATGCTCACTCGCCCCATGCTGTTGCTCTCTCGTTGACTGAGACTGAGATTGTGCCCCATGGGGCTGAGGGTCTTTCGCTAGTGGGCACGGTTCCGGTTGTGGGTTGGCATATGGAAACAAAACCAAGCGGCCTGGCTAATATAATCGCTCAGGCACTAAAGCAACAACGGATTATTATGGTTCATGGTCATGGCAGCTTCGCTGTCGGGCAGCTACTTGAAGAGGCTTATAATTACACTACTGCATTAGAGGAAAGTTGCCAGGTTCTTTACTTGTTGAGGTCATTGCAGGTAAGTCCAGCTAAAAAATAGCCTATTTTTTATAGACAGGTGTGCACCAGTTAAGGTATTTAGGGTTATCGCCTCGTATTACCTCGAAGTAGATCTTTTGCAGTTTCTTGGTTATTTTACCAACCTCACCGGCGTCTATCTTACGGTGGTCTATTTCGACTACCGAGGTTATATGAGCCGCCGTGCCAGTAAGGAAACACTCTTCCGCAGTATAGAGCTCGCTACGGTCAACTGGTCTCTCTATGGTCTCTAAATCCAGCTCGTTTTGTGCCAGTTTTATTACACAATCGCGAGTAATGCCCAAGAGGATATTATTATAACTGGCGGGGGTGACTAATTTACCATCTATAACCAGGAAGATATTCTCCCCGCTTCCTTCGGAAACATGACCATCTGGAGTAAGCATGATTGCCTCGTCAAAGCCGTTCTCATGAGCCTCTGTTTTAGCCAGGGCACTATTAACGTAAATGCCGGTGATCTTAGCCTGAGGCGGAATCGCATTATCGTCGGAGCGTCGCCAGGAGGAGACATTGCACCTGGCTTTATCCTCTAAATATGGCCCCCAGGGAATAGTAAGGATTAGGAAATCATCTTCCAGGTCATAGAGACGCAGTCCCAAAGCCTGGGAGCTTTTGTAGGCTAAGGGACGTATATAAATATCTTCCTGGAAACCGCATTTTTGTATCAGCTCAATCGTTGTCCGGTATAGCTCATCTACGGAATAGGGTAGGTTAATCTTTAGTAACCGGCAGCCGTTGAGTAGCCGTTGGTAGTGCTCTTTGAGGCGGAAGAGGTAAATCTGCTGGTGTTTACCATTCCAGTTGCCTCTGATGCCCTCAAAGACGGCAGTGCCGTAGTGAAGAGCATGAGTTGTAACTCCTATCTTGGCTTCGGCTAGAGGAACAAACTGCTTTTTGAAAAAAGCATAAAGTGGCATTTGAAAGTCTCCTTTTTAAGTCATTACAACCCGCTTATTATAACTACTACTCGGCTGGAAAACAAGGGGGGCTATTAAAAACAGTCTATCTACCTCACCCCTTTTAAGCCTTTATTAGGTAACCCTCCCTCTTTATCCCCTACCTCGATAAACTCGGCGTCTGTAGAGTGTAGCCATTGTCATTACTAGGGAAGATATCTTTCAGCAGCAGTGTCCTGCCGGTTTGTATCGCGGTGAAGCCGTATTTTTTACGAATGCGGTCAATGGCGGTGTTTAAGTTCTCCAGTCTTTGGGCGGATGAGTCCAGCATATCCAACTGTCTGCCGGCTTCAACCAGGTTTGATACCCCGATGCCAATGAGGCGAACCGCCTGCTTCTCCCGGGATAGCTCTTTCTTCATTAGCTTGATTCCGGCATCAAATATAATCTGGTCGGTATCGCTGGCCTGGCTCAGGGTGTGCTGCCGAGTAATGGTGGTGAAATCAGCATATCTCAGTTTCAGGGTTATGCACCTTGCCAGTTTACCTTGCCGGCGTAAATCGCTGCCCACCCGCTCACTAAGATAGCGCAGTGTTGCCTTTAGCAATGGGGAGTCTCTGGTATCTTTGCCAAAGGTGGTTTCTCGGCTGATGGATTTAGCCGCGCCGGGAGGTTCTACTTTTCTGTCATCAATGCCGTTAGCGTGGTTATGCAGTAGCTCAGCGGCAGCACCAAAGTGACTCTTGAGTATACCTAATGGCAGGGTAGCCAGTTGCCCGATAGTATTTACACCCGAACCTTTTAATATTCGCTCACTCTTTTTGCCGATTCCGGGCAGTTTAGCTACCGGCAAAGGTCTTAGAAAAGAGCGCTCTTTTCCCGCCGGCACCTCCAGTAAACCATCTGGCTTGGATAAGTCAGAGGCAATCTTGGCAACCACCTTGCAGCTAGCGATGCCTATTGAACCACAGAGACCCAGTTCATCTTTAATTCGCTGCTTTATTGCCACCGCCATCTGCCGGATTGAGCCGTGAATAGACTCAAAGCCGGTGGCATCCAGATAGGCTTCATCGAGACCCAATGGCTCCAGATGGGGGGAAAAATCAGCCAGAATAGTCATGAACCGCTGCGAGGCATCGCGATATTTGTGGAAGTTGCCTTCTATGAAGATAGCCTGGGGGCAAAGGCGGCTGGCGGTGGCAAGTGGCATACCGGCATATAAACCAAAACTGCGAGCTTCGTATGAAGCCGAGGCAACCACGCCCCGCCGGTCAGGTTTGCCGCCGACTACCACTGGTTTGCCTTTAAGGTCGGGATTTTGCGCCTGCTCTACCGAGACAAAAAAGGCATCCAGGTCAATGTGCATAATCCGGCGAGCCATTATTCACCCCGAGAGATAGATTGTTTAACTCTGCGCTCAAAGATGCTTCTCTCCAGAAGAACACGGCGCTGGCATTTAAGGCATTTAATCCCGATATCAGCCCCCAGCCTCACTACCTGCCACTCATAGCTGCCGCAGGGGTGCTTCTTCTTCAGGCGAACCACATCGCCCAATTTTATCTCCATAGCTATGCTTTTGTCCCAGCCAGTGCTCGAGAAGAGTTAAAGAAAGGCGAAGCCTTTCTTCTAATATTTTTCCTCTTTCCTTTTGAGGAGGGGGGATAGAGGGGGTGAGGTAAAAAACTCATAAGCAGTCCCCTGATTATTACTCTGCTGCGGGATTAGATAAATAATAGTTAATCTGCTCTCTTAGCTCAGTGGCGGCACGGCGGGCTGCCTGGGCAAAATCCTTTCCCCGCGAGGCGTATATAATTTGTCGTGAGGAGTTAATAATTGCTTTCTCTCCTTTACTATCTACTCCGTAACGAACTGCTGAAGCCAGGTCTCCACCCTGGGCACCGATGCCGGGTATCAGAATCGGTATGTCGGCATGGCTCTGGCGAATCAGCCTTAGTTCCTCAGGGTAAGTAGCGCCAATAACCAGACCTAGGTTGCCATAGGTGTTCCACTGACTGACTTTTAGGGCGACTATCTCAAATAGGGGACGATAGCTATTCTCTACCTCAGAGCGAAGGTTCTGAAAATCAACGGCGCCGGCATTTGATGTCCGGCACAGGACGAATACACCACGGTCACGGTACTGGATGAAGGGCTCTATTGAGTCGAAGCCCAGGTATGGATTTACTGTAGTCGCATCGAAGTTAAAATTGGTAAAGATAGACTTGGCATAGGCTTTAGCTGTATTCCCTATATCACCCCGCTTGGCGTCGCCTATTATCGGTATGTCATCTGGAATGTATCTAATGGTGCCTTTTAAGGCACTGAATCCCTCGTCTTCTAGGACCTCGTAGAAGGCAAGGTTGAGTTTATAGGCACATACCAGGTCTGAGGTAGCCTCAATAATCGCTTTGTTAAATTCAAAAACACTTACTTTATCAGGCATTAGCGCTGGGTCAGGGTCAAGCCCAACACAGAGTAAGCTCCTATTTTTTTGAGTTGCTTTCGTCAGTTTTTCGATAAAATTCATCTCATTCTTCCTGAGCTGGACTGGTCGGTAAGACTAATGCAGTTACAGTGCAGCTGTGCCGAGAGTAATGAAGGCAGGCCGGTTAGCGGCAATCACTGGGTAGTCTCATATTGGGTGGTCAGGGCCTCCTGGGGTAACATATTGCCCAGGATTTTCTGTAGTGCCATAGTATGGCTGCAAAGCCCCCAAGTTGAGAAAAAGTGGCAGGAGCAATGCCACTTGCCGTCTTGATAGCCAGTATCGTAGTTGTCATTATCGCCGCGGAATTTCACCGACAATTCAGAGAAGCTAATTCGGTCTGTTTCTTGGGCATAGCGCTGGGCCTTTTCGATTTTACCAATTAGACTGGACTGCATAATTATTCCCTCCTTAACTTAAGAAGCACTGGCTTGTTCAGACACAGTGCTTCTTTCTCATGATAATAAAAATTCGCTAAACACATATTATCGACTTCTAACTAAACTTTCATCGCTCTTATTTAATTTTACCCCCTTTTTGTTTATAAGTCTAGTAAAAAGTTGGGGTCGTTAAACAATTGTCAGGAAGGAGATAGGGTTATCAAATAGTCTCGATTGTAATTTGCCTGAGCAAAGCTATTGGTGTAAAATATGTCGGGAAAATTTTATTTGAGGTGAAGTAGTGCCTATTTATGAATATGAGTGTGGTGTTTGTAAGTTTCGTTTTGAAAGGAAGCAGAGTTTTGATGAAGAGCCGGTAGCTATTTGTCCGGAATGTCAAGGTAAAGCTTGCCGCGTTATTAACTCTATTCCGATTATTTTTAAAGGCAGCGGCTTCTATATTACCGATAATCGTAAGAGTATGGATCCTGAGAAGAGTGAGAAGGAATCACCCAGCAAGGAAGAAGGAAAAGGGAAGTAGGGTAATGAAAGCGCTACTGCAGCGAGTTACCAGAGCCTCGGTTAGCCTTGGTGATGAAGAAGTGGGTAGGATAGGCCGGGGACTGGTGGTTTTTCTTGGAGTAGCCTGCGGGGATACAGAAAGAGAGGCGCAGTATTTGGCACAGAAAATCGTCAACCTGCGCATTTTTTCTGATAAAGAGGGTAAATTTAACCTTTCGGCTCTGGATATTGGCAGTGAGCTACTATTGGTGAGTCAGTTTACCCTCTTGGCTGATACCAGAAAGGGACGTCGTCCCAGTTTTGTTGAGGCGGCACCATCGGCTCAAGCTGAAGAGTTATTTGAGTATTTTGTGGAGCAGACTCGTGCCACTGGCTTGAAGGTGGAGACTGGACGTTTTCAACAATATATGCAGGTAGAAATCCATAATGATGGTCCAGTAACAATACTATTGGATAGTAGAGAAAAATTCTAAGTAGGTTGCAATGGAAATTAGTTGTAATTGCAATGGCTTGCAAAGACTTTTAAATTTTGGTATACTTTTACCAACTTCTTAAACGGTTGGAGGTTAAGTGAAGCAACGCGGAGATATAGTTAGCAAATTAAGTGAGCAGGGATATCGCCTGACACCTCAGCGGATGATGGTGTTATCGGCTATTGAGGGTAGTGATAATCACATTAGCGCTGAAGAGATCTATGCCCAGGTGGTAGCTAAATACCCCCATGTTAACATTTCAACCGTTTATCGCACTTTGGAACTGCTTAAACGACTTGGCTTGGTGACTGAGACTGACCTGGGGGGAGGCCGGGTGAGATACCATCCTGCCGATAAAGGGCGCCACCATCATCTGGTCTGTCAGCAGTGTGGCAGGATAATTGACCTTGATGAATCAGTGCTAGCTTCTGTGAAAAGTATGTTGTTTCGTGAATATAAATTCAGTGCTGACTTGAGGCACTTGGCTATTTTTGGTCGCTGCGCAAATTGTAGCCAGTAAATTTTTTTAATATCTTATTGCGATTAATTGCAAATGCACTAAAGTGCATTAATCCCGGAGAGGGTACATTTTGCATATTCCAGATGGTTTTCTCAATGTAGCTACGGTGGCAACCACTTACGCTGCGTCAGCGGGTGGCGTGAGCTATGCGGTAAAAGAGGCGAACAAGAAGCTGAGGGAAAAGCATGTGCCATTAATGGGGGTGTTGGCTGCTTTCATCTTCGCTGCCCAGATGCTTAATTTCCCTATAGTTGGAGGTACATCGGGGCACCTTATGGGTGCTGCCTTAGCCGCGATTTTACTTGGTCCGTGGGCATCAGTACTAATAATGAGCTGTGTTCTCCTGGCTCAGAGCCTAATCTTTCAGGACGGTGGGCTGCTGGCTCTGGGAGCAAATATATTTAATATGGGTATTATCGCCAGCTTTAGCGGTTACTATCTCTACCGGTTGACTCTCTCAATCCTGGGTAATGGCAAAAGAGGTAGAATGATTGGGGGCTTTGTTGGTGCCTGGGGTTCAGTATTTCTGGCATCTATTGCTTGTGCTATCGAATTGGCAATTTCAGGGGCATCGCCAATAGCGGCAGTTCTACCAACTATGGCTGGCTTTTATGCCATTATCGGCATTGGTGAGGGGTTGGTTACTGGGGCAGCACTCAGGCTGATGCTGGCGACCAGGGCTGACCTTTTGCAATTGCAGAAGATATAGGAGAAGTGAAAATGAAATGGTGGCAAATCGGTCTGGTGGCTTGTTTGCTGGTGGTCATCTTTTCACCTCTGGCTTCATCCTCACCCGATGGGCTGGAGAGAGTGGCTAAGGATAAGGGATTCATTGGTTTGGCGCAGGAGTCTCCCTTTCAGCTCATTGCCGATTATGTCTTTCCCGGGATAGAGAACGAAGCAGTAGCCACAATTCTGGCTGGATTGATTGGTACTCTCACCCTGTTTGGCGTGGTTTATGGTCTGGCTTGGCTGCTGAAGTCGGCGAAGAAAACAGTTATACAAAGGTAACTCCAGTGAGGCATAGTTTTATTGACCAGTATAGCGACCGAGATAGCTTTATTCATAGGCTTGACCCTAGAACCAAGCTTATTACCACGATGGCATTTATTCTGGCGGTAGCCTTAACGCCACCTAACCGGTGGCAGGCGTTCGCCGTTTACTTTTTCCTCATTGCTACCTTGATTCTCCTCTCCAAGGTTCCAGTCCTTTACGTCTTGAAGCGTTCGCTGCTAATTATGCCCTTTGTTTTGTTGATTGCTATCTTCATTCCTTTCTTTAAGGAGGGTGAGGTGGCTGGTAGCTATAATATATGGTTATGGCAGGTGTCGGTCACCTACAGCGGCCTTCAAGTCCTGTGGAATATTTTAGTCAAGGCTTGGCTTTCCATTCTTAGTTTGATCCTGTTGACTTCAACCACAAAGGTTACCAATCTCCTCAAGGGTTTGGAGCAACTGCGTATGCCTCGAGTGATGGTGATGATACTATCTTTTATGTACCGTTATATCTTTGTTTTAGTTGACGAAGTGATGCGAATGAAGCAGGCAAGGGATAGTCGTAACTTTGGCGGGAGCCGGTTGTGGCAATGGCGGACGATTGGCAATATGACAGGCACCTTGTTTATTCGTAGCTATGAACGAGGTGAGCGGGTTTATGCGGCGATGCTGTCTCGTGGCTTTGATGGACACAGTCGCACGCTAGACCATCTGAACTTTAGGTCGGCAGATGCTTATTTTGGTGTAAGCTTCGGCCTAGCGATTATTTTGACCAGCGTCTTTAATATATTAAGCGGTTAAAGGAGGGGATGTGGAAGAGATTGTAAGAATTGAAAATCTTTCTTTCGGTTACCCTGATGGCCAGCAGGCGTTGGCTAATGTCAACCTGGCTATACGTCAAGGGGAAACGGTGGCATTGATTGGACCAAATGGTGCTGGTAAATCTACGCTACTTCTTCATTTAAATGGCATCCTGCGTAGTAATGGGCAGGTGAAAGTGTTTGGCAGGCCAATTGATGATGAAAACCTGAAGGAGGTCAGAAGTAAGATAGGGCTGGTGTTTCAAAATCCGGACGACCAGTTATTCTCACCTACCGTCTTTGATGATGTTGCCTTTGGTCTGATTAACCTGGGTTATTCTGAAGCTGAAGTTCGTCAGTCTGTAGCCAGAGCCCTTGATTGGGTAGGAATGACTGGCTATGAGCAACGCTCACCTCATCACCTTAGCCTTGGTGAGAAGAAACGTATTGCTATAGCTACTGTCCTGTCAATGAACCCGGAAATTCTGGTGATTGATGAGCCGACAAGCAATCTCGACCCCCGCAGTAAGTGGGCTTTGATTGGTTTGCTCAAAAGATTGCCAATGACTAGGATAATTGCCTCCCATGACCTAGAAATGGTTCAGAGGCTGTGCCAGCGGGCTATTGTTCTTGATAATGGGCAGGTAATTGCTGATGGCACAACCGACCGTATCTTAGCTGATACAACATTACTTAGAGTCCATGGACTGGCTCCAGCCGAGGTAGCTTAAAATAGTTTGAGGGTTTGTGGTTCAAGCTCAAGGCTGATGTCTAGAGCTTTAGGGGAATGGGTGAGAGCACCAATAGAGATGATATTAACTCCAGCCATAGCCGCAACCCGGACATTAGCCAGTGTAATCCCTCCTGAGGCTTCAGTCTTAACCTGACCTGGCATTAAGCTCACGACATGGCGCATTTCATCGGGGCTCATATTATCCAGCATAATTATGTCAGCCCCAGTGTCAACGGCATCCATAGCTTCCTGGATGGTACTAACCTCTACCTCGACGGTTATTCCATGGGGGGCATTCTCTTTTGCCTTGGCGACAATATCCTTCAGGTTCATGCCCAGGGCACGCAGTGAGGCGAGATGGTTGTCTTTGATTAAGATGCTTTCACCCAGGTGAAGTCGATGGTTTTTGCCACCACCCATGCGCACCGCATACTTTTCCAGTAACCTGATACCTGGGGTAGTTTTGCGGGTATCGGTAATATCAGTGGCTAAGCCGCGGGTCTGAGCTACATATTTGGCTGTCTGTGAAGCGATGCCGCTGAGTCTTTGCAGAAAATTGAGAGCTACCCGCTCGGCTTTGAGGATGCTAGCTACTCTGCCGGAAATGGTGGCTACTATGTCTCCGGATTGAACTTTAGTTCCGTCTTCAATAAGCACTTCCACTTTAAGTGACGGGTCAACCCGGAGGAAAACTTTCTTGGCTACCTCACCACCAGCCACTATGCCATCTTCTTTAATTAGTATGGATGCTTTGCCTTGTAAGTGAGGTGGTATTAACACCTCGGTGGTTATATCACCGTGACCTAAATCTTCAGCCAGGGCAAGGTCAATAATGTTATCAACTTGGTTTTCAGCTGATTGTAATTTATTCATCTACCTCACCCCCTTAATAAACGAATTTGGCAATCTAATCATTTTGCCATGAATACGATGTGTCGTTGCCATTGGGGGGAGCTCTGGGGGAAGTCAGAGCGGAAGTGGGCGCCGCGGCTCTCTTCGCGGAGAAGGGCTGCCTCGGTTACTAATCGACCGGTCAGCACCATGTTGTTTAGTTCGTAGGAAGGACGATCGGTAGGTGGAGGTACGGACTTTTGCCAGGCAGCCAGAATATTGGTTGCCTGCGTCAGGCCTTCTTGGTTACGGATGACGCCTACTTTATTCCAGTGTAGCTGCTGCAAAGTGGAAAGGCTGGGTGCTGGCACAGTCTTCGGAACCTGTCTCTGGCTCAACAAGTGATGAGTTTCTCTGCCTTTGGTGACATCAGGCACCTTCTGTTTAATCCCCTTTTTGGTATTTTCCACAATTCTCTTGCTGAACACGACTACTTCTAGCATTGAGTTTGATGCTAGCCGGTTTGCCCCATGCACTCCGGTGCAGGCAGTTTCTCCAGTGGCGAATAATCCAGCGATATTGGTTTCTCCCCAGTTATTGGTCTTGATGCCACCCATCATATAGTGGGCAGCTGGTGCCACCGGCACCAACTCCTTAGTAATATCTAAGCCATGAGCCAGACAGAACTGGTATATATTGGGGAAACGGGTGGTGATAACATAAGCTGGTAGATGGCTAACATCAATGAAAACCCTATCCGAGCCTGTTTTTTTCATCTCGTATAATATACTGCGGGTTACTATATCTCGTGGTGCCAGCTCACCTTCTGGTGTGTAGTCAGGCATGAAGCGGTAGCCATCTACATTGCGCAGTATCCCTCCTTCACCCCTGACGGCTTCAGATATAAGGAAGGGGGTTACCCCGGCCAGGCTCAGGGCGGTGGGGTGGAACTGGAAAAACTCCATGTCAACAATCTCTGCCCCGGCTTTAAAGGCGAGGGCGATGCCGTCACCGGTGGCAATATCTGAGTTAGTATTGAACTTGAATAGCTGTCCGGCGCCGCCGGTAGCCAGAATCAGGGAGCGACATTCAAATTCTTCAATAGAGCCAGTGCGGCAGTCAAGGGCTTTTATTCCCTTAACCACCCTCTTTTCTATCAGAATCTCGATAGCCAGACAATCCTCAAGCACCTTGATTTTATATGAGTGCACCAGTTTGCTTAGGGTGACTTCAATATGTTCGCCAGTGGCATCACCACCAGCATGCAGGATACGGGGTATGCTGTGAGCTGCCTCCATAGCAAGTGCAATCTCTCCATCAAGGGTATCAAAGGGTACTCCCAAATTGACAAGGTCGGCGATGCGAGTTGGAGCTTCGCTGACTAAGATACGGACTGACTCTTCATCACATAGGCCATCTCCAGCGGCTAGAGTGTCCTGAAAGTGGAGCTCAGGGGAATCACCTTTACCTATGGCGGCAGCGATACCCCCCTGAGCATACTTGGTGTTACAGTCATCAATACTACCTTTGGTTATAACCAGCACGCTTCCCTGCGCTTTTGCTAGCAGGGCAGTATATAGACCGGCAATACCACTGCCCACTATAACATAGTCATAGTAACTCATTTGGTTACCTCTGCGGCTTTAATCTCTGATTAAATACCAGCATAGGTAGATAAACAATCTTCTATCTATCTTTCTCTCGTCGACCGGCTACACTGCCTTTAGCTACCCTGATGGTCGTCCCCGATTCTATCTTCAGGACGACACTCTCATCACTGATACTTTCGATTATTCCATAAATTCCGCCGGCGGTGACTACTTTGTCACCCCTTTGCAGTTCTTGTACCAGTTCGTCATGTTGCTTCTGTCGCTTCCGCTGTGGTCTAATCAGGAGAAAATAGAAAACACCAAAAATCAATAGCAGGAAGATAATTATCGTCCAGTCGAATCCTCCTTCACCTCCCTCTGGTACTGGAGCACAGCCGCCGATAAATACTAGAAGAGTGACAAGCAATCCCACAATTAACCCTAAATTTAACATTTCCCCTCCTTATTTATTTAGTCTTAATTCAACCTTACCCTGTAGCGACCAGGGGCTTGTCTTGTTGACTCTAATGTTCATCAGTTGTCCCAGGCAATTATTGTCGTCACTAAAGAATAACAGTTTGCTGGTGCGGGTGCGACCCTGCCACCTACCAGTTACCTTTCCTTCTACCAGAATTTCAACTGTCTTATCTAATAATTGGGCATTAATTTCAGTCGCAATTCTCTCCTGGAGCGACTCAATCATATTTAATCGCTCCTTTTTCTCAGCCGGCGGGATATTATCCTCAAATTTTATGGAAGCTATGGTTCCCGGTCTCGGTGAATAGGCAGCTACATGAACTTTATCAAACCTCAGTTCAGAGAGCAATTTGACCGTTTGCTGGAACTGATGAGCACTTTCTGAGGGAAAGCCAACAATGACATCGGTGCTCAAGGCTATTCCGGGTATTTTACTGCGTATTTGGGTGATGAGCTGCCGGAATTGTTCTACTGTGTAGCCCCGGTTCATTGCCTTTAGAATATCATCGTTGCCCGACTGAACCGGGAGACTTATCTGCTCGCAGACTTTGTCTAGGTAAGCTATCGCCTCAATGAGCTTGGGGCTCATGTCCTTGGGATGATTGGTCAGGAAGCGTATGCGCGCCAGTCCATCTATGGTATTCAGCTCACTTAGTAAGTCGGCCAGATCCGGTGCATCAGGCAGGTCATGCCCGTATGAATCCACATTTTGCCCGAGCAGAGTCACCTCTTTTACCCCACGGTGCACCAGCTCCTTTACTTCACAAGCTATTTCTGATACGGTTCGACTTCTTTCCCGACCACGGCGGTAGGGGACAATGCAATAGGAGCAAAAGTTGTTGCAACCCTGAATAATGGGAACAAAGGCGCTGGGGGAAGGACGCTGTGGTAATACTGGCGCTGAATCAGGCTTTTCCAACCACGGGGGATAGTCTCCCGGCTTGAAAAAGTAGTCGACATGGGGGAAGCTCTTTCTAAGTGAGTCAACTTCAGAGTTTACTAAGCAGCCAGTAACCGCCAGAGTTATGTCTGGATGTGTCCTTTCTAGTGATTGAAGTGATTTGAGTTTGTTTATAACGCGGTTTTCCGCGCTCTGGCGCACCACACAACTATTGAGCACAATGAGGTCAGCTGCTTCGGCAGTATCAGTAGTCTGATAACCCAGTTGCTCCAGGTAGCTGCCCAGCCGCTCCGATTCTGCCTTATTCATCTGGCAGCCTATAGTCCAGATATAATATTGAGACATATTTTCCTGCCCTCTGGTAGTAATAATATAGTACCCCTTGTCAAGGGGCATGTCACTTCTTGTGGCGGAGGGAGTGGGATTTGAACCCACGACCCCGGTCTCCCAGGGTAAGCGCTTAGCAGGCGCCCGCACTAGGCCACTATGCGATCCCTCCAAAACCCTATAATAGTTCTTTTATAAATCTACTATATCACACCCCTTTATTTTGCTCAAACCTTTTTGCGGGATAGATTGACAGACTCATAAGACAGTTATACTATGGCGTAAATGGCTCCCGATATAGTACCTACTTCTCAGGCACCACTGAAGATTGAGGAGATTCCTCTGGGAGACTCCCGAATAAGAGTTTTTGCCGACTTCCCCTAGCGTATCTACGAGCTGCCACTAAAGTGAATTATAGGGGAATGCTATGGTTTTGGTGGAAATAGCCTTATAATATCATTCGATGGTTCTACTTGGTTGTGCTATGATGATTGGCACAGAATGGATATGGAGATTAATGTTTTAATTGACGAAGACTTCGAGGGGTGTCCCGAAGTGAGCTGGCTACGGAGTATAGCCGAGCAGGTTCTCATTGCTCGGAGT
>SDBT01012879.1_pt1 | contig 13418 bp, 33 predicted proteins | sample 2277101 | NCBI WGS metagenome assembly SDBT01 (sample SAMN10404973, study PRJNA504765) | marine sediment metagenome | isolation source: marine sediment core GS10_PC15, 103 cmbsf | place: Arctic Ocean: Southern Knipovich Ridge | collected 2010 | reverse complement strand
TTAGGACTCATATCTTTACCAAGCAATGTTTCATCAAAGCGTAATATCTTATCAATCTGTTTTCCTTCAACAACTTTATCCTTCAAGATTAGAGTTTTATATTTTAACTTTGTATTGTCACCAGATATTTCTTCTAACTGGGCTGTGGATATGTGGTTGATAACTATATCAGCCATTAAAGAACCAACTTGTAAAACAGACGCTCCCAAGTTCTTTAAAGTACCTTGAAGAATAATTTGTGAAGCTCTGTTAGCAATAGCTACACTTGTAGCTTTTTGTGAGGCTTGTGGTAATTGTCCTGAAGATGTATCAGATATTGAACCTTCTTCCATTGATTCTTCTGTAACTTTTGCTGCATCAAATAATGCTCTAGGATTTAGGTTAGGTAGTATTGGTTGAATTTTCGTTTCCTTATCCTTAAATGCAACAACGGCAGATGGAAAAGCAATCTCACCATCAATTTTATCATCTCCCATAACAGCTATTGGTGCATTGGCTACTAGGAAGGTAGTGTTCATTCCCATTTCATATTGAGCGTCAAGTAAGTTATTATCCCAATACATTGAGTTCATTAGGGATTTAAAGAAGAAAAAGTGTTCTGTAATCCTTTGATAGCCAAATGGCACAATAGGTATTTTAGGAGCATTCCTATTATCTCGGTGTCTCATAGGGTTAGCTTCAACATTCTCATTGTCTCCCATGTAAATTCCTCCAACAAAAGGAACTTCAGTATCATCTCTACGATACATTGGAGTTTCTATTCTTACCATTGTTGGATGGCTATCGTCTTTGATTTCATAAAATTGTCCATCGCCTGCGTTGTAAACACTTCGTACTCCAGTCTTGACATGTTTCCAATTCTCATGGTCTCCAAACATTGCTTTAGCATCTGCGTATTCTACATACTTCCAAGGAGTTACACATTTTTGTCTTTGTATATTTTGTTCGTAAGCATTTGATATTAAAACTTGTTCTGCCGAATATACTGGAGCATTGAAACCTGATAGTTCTTCATCAATTATTTCCCTTGAAACTAAGTCGCCACTTTCAGTTCTTTCTTTAATCTTTTGCATAACCTCAGTCCATTCAATTCCCATATAAGTTACTGGGTTGACTAGCATTCCCATTGTTGCCATTAAATAAGATGTCTTGTAGTTTGAGTTATTAATTAACCATTCAACTGAATCATCCATCATCTCTGAGAAGTCTCTATCTTCCTCATCATCATCGTTTTGGGCTAAGAAAGAAGGTATGGCCATTGTAGCTGTAATATTTGCGTGTACTGTTAAAGCCTTATTTCTAGCCTTAGAACGAGTACCACGCCATTGCCAAGCTAAAGCAGGGTCATCAATGTTCTCATCTACCCAAGCGTTAAAAGTTAACTTGCCTTTGTCGTCATCTTCTAATACTGACCTGTCGTTGAGTTCAACATAAGAACGATTTAATATCTCGTCTCCAATATCTAAATCACCTTGAACCATACTTGTAAAATCTTTTATTTCTTTTGAGGGGTTAAAAGACGAAACTGTTTTCCCATCAAAGTTTACTTCTTTTAGTGCTATCATGTTTGTAGTATAAAACTATTTTTTTATTTGTGCAAGTAATTCATCATAAATTTGCATACCACTTATTTGTCCTTCTTCAAATAATTGTCTACACGCAGTATCTAATTGATGGGGAGTAATTATTTTCTCGTCATCTTCAGAATTACAAGGAAATCTTTTCCATATTTTTTTTCTTGCAATATCCATCTTTCTCAATACCTTTGCCTTTATCGTATTATTCATATTTTCCATTATACCACACTTTATCTCCTATTAAAACTTTTATAAGTTGGTTTGATAATCTTTGTTGGCTCTGCTTCAGGTTTAATCATTGAGGCAATTCCGTATCTAATAGCATCCATCGAATGAGAAAATATGTGTTCAGGTTTATTTAGTATCTTTCCATCTCTATCAGTTTCCCATAAGTAATTACGATATTCTTTTATTACATTCAAAGACCTTTGTGTCATAGATATTTTTTGGTCTTGTACAAATTGTATTCCACTATTGACCGAATCTTTACCTTTCTCAGCTCCTACTATATTAATACCATGTTCTTTAATCTCATCAATGCTTTTAGGCTCAGCACTATCAGCGATAACTAAAGAGTTGTTCTCTTGATTCTTAATTATGTCAGCTATCTGTTTATTGCTTAATCCTTTTAAGAAAGTAATCTCATCAAGAATGTAACCACCATTGTAATAATATATAGCAACAATAACAGTGGGGTCATTAGAATATCCAAAGTCTAGTCCGTATCTTTCTAATCTAGCTTCATGTGGTATTGTCTCAATAATTTTCCAGTTTTTATATATTTTCCCTTCAGTTTCACCTAATTCACCTAAACCATATACTTTCCACCAATTTTTTCTATGTTTTTTACTTTCAATAGATTTAAGAATACTCTCAGGTAACACATTTAAACAATCTAAATAAGTAAGTTTTAAGAAATCATGGTCTACATTGCCTTCTATCTCTGTGTAATACCAAAACTCATTACTTGGATTCCAGTCTAACCAAATAAACTCATTTGTTCTAACTTCTAATTGGTCATAGATATTGAAATTAATGTTGTTAGCTTCATTAACAAACAATCCGTCTCTCCTTGGTCCGTGAGCTTTACCTAACTTATCAACACTAATAAACTTTAATACTGTTCCTGTCTCAAACCTATATAAATGTTTAGACTTATTCCAGTTATCATCTTTCCAGTATCCTCTATCAAGCATTATTGCCATAAAGTCTTTAATAGCACCATCTTCTAAATGAGGATAGCTCTCTGACATAACATCAACCTTTTTATTTTTATTACTTTGGCAGTAATCTATTATCCATACAAGTATTGATATTGTTTTTGAGGCACTTGTTCCTCCACAAATTGCTCTGATTCTTTTTTTTAGTTCAAATATCTTTTGTGTAGCGTCAGTATCTCTAAAATTAAAACTATTCTTCTTTGTCTGTGGATTTTCCTCCATAAATTGGTGTTGGAAGTTTCTCACCTCCACTTGTTAAATCTAACTTATCTCCATACTTCTTAGGCATGACTTTAGATAAATACCATTTCCTAGTATCAACCCTTAATCTATCCCTTTGTACTTCACCGTCATTCTCTGCAATATCTTCAATATCATCAAACATATTTTCAGTTCTTATATTTATTGCAGTCTTGTAATTGTTAAGAAACTCTTTCTTTTCTTCATCTAATAACCATGCGTGTACAGAAATTCTACTTGGCATTTTAGAGTCTTCACATATCTTCTTTAAACTCTCGCCATTAGTAAGTCTTAAACAAATTAATTCTCCTAATTTCTTTGTATATTTTTCAGGTCTACCGCAATTACAAAAGCCTTCTCCCTTTCCTTTGGGTTTATTGCATTTTCCACATAGTTTGTTAGGTTCTTTTGTCATAATTATATTATACCATACTTTATAATTTAAGTTTCCTTAGAGCTTGCTCCATAATATACTGAAGATAATATGTGTAGCATTCATGGTTGTCATTCTCTAAATACATTCCCTTGTGTTTAAATTCATATATAGTTGCGTGTAATAGTTCATGGCTTAATCTTGATATTTTATCTATTCTATCACCGCAATTATCAATCCATATTATAGAGTCTACACCATCTGTAATAAATATATTGCCTCCTTCTTTTTGAAACACAGTGTCTTCATCATAATAAATCGTCTTTTTATGTTTTTCAAAAGCAACTTTTGGACTACATATCCAAATATTAATATGACATTTATACAAAGGGATTTTTATCTTACATAGTTTTTCCTTTTCACTTGCCATGTTATTTAATTAGTTCCTTTAGAACCTACCCATTTCTTAGCTTGTTTTGTTGTAACATAATTATAAACAGATAAAGTGCTATTTAATAATTGTTTTATATACCACATTTTGTGTTTCTTTTTTGTCATATTACTTTTTCACTAAAAATATTACTCCACAAAGACATATCCCCATGTACCTGAGCCTAGCTTTGAATTTTGCTCTCTCCTTTTCTTGTGAAGATAAAGTATTAATATCCTCTAATTCATGTAACCAATACCAACGCTTCATGGTGACTTTTCGACCACATTTACATATATTTATAACATCTTTGGTTAATTTAGCTTTGACTTTTTTCATAATTTACTTTTAGCCCTTCTAAATTATTTTCATTAAGTTTTGGTCTATGAAGCAACAGAATAAACCAATCTAATATTCTATCAAGTGTTTTTGTTCCTGTATTGAATCCCCATATTTTCTTATGTTTTTCTATTCTTATAGGAGTTTCATCAGGTGTTGGTTTAATTGTTTTCATATTATTTACTTACTAACTCTATCCACTTCTTTGCTAAAGATTCTACCATTAGAGTTGATATTATGTCTTGACCCTTATTTCTATCTTTAAAATGGTTTCTTATAGCTTCGTTTAAGTTTCCCATGTGTATTTCTTTATACGGGAATTTTAGTTTCTTTAACTTGGTTTCTAATTCTTCGTTTTTTAAATATACACTCATAGTATCCATATTAATATCCTGTTCTAGTTTTACCTTTCTTAGGAGATTTCTTTCTTTTCTCCTTAACCTTTTTGTTTGCCAAGTTTTTGGCAGCTCTTGATGTAGGCATAATTGTTTAGTTAATTAATAATACTTATTATATACTATTTTCCTTTGTTTTTCAAGTCTTCTATTTCTGATGATACACATTTAGGGCATTTTTTATAACCATTTCTACAAGAAAAATAACATTCTTTCTTTTTTTGTTTTTTTGTTTTTTTAATATATGGTCTTATTCTTTCTTTGTTCCAGTATGGAGATATACATTTAGGGCATCTATCAGGAGTTTTCTCTGTTCTTGGTATCCATTCGTGATAACATCTATTGCATTGTAGTTTAGGTAGTTTCATTTTATTAAATTCTGTTAAATCTCCACGAATATATAACATTTTTTTTTATATCATCAGTTAGATTTTTTTTGTCTGGCAAAAGGTTATTGAATTGTTCTATATCTCCACCCAAGAACCAATTAAAAAAACTATTACCGTTTGAATAATACTCTCCATAAGATTGTTCTAAATCAAAAACAAGACTGTTTACTATTGTATCCATAATATTTTTCAAAGAGTGTCTTATTTGTTTTTAATTAATTCTCTGATAACTAGGCAAGTTCTTTATTTTACTTAATTAGTAATGCTACTGCTTTTTTTACAATATCCTCCGCTGATGAACCTCTGCCATTCATCATACTTGATGGTCTTTCACCTGTAATTTTGAATGCTAGCTCCTGTGCTAAATAATAGGTGGCAACAGCTTTAAGTTCTTTTGTTTCCTCTGAATAAATAATTGGAAACTCTGAAACCTTTTTTGCTTTGATTCCAAGGTCTGATAATTTTAACCCGTATGCTTTAGTAATTTTTGAAGCTAGTGCTGGGTCAATGACATTTCTATCATATTCCAACATTAACTTATTTGCTTTAGCTTTAGTCATAATTTTATTTTAGACCTTGCCCAGTTATCAAAGAACTAATCTCTTTATAACTACATTGTATATGTATGGTTGTATAAGTCAAGGAAAGTTATCCACAGTATATTATGTTGTAAAATAACACTATTTAGTCCTTATCCATTGCCTCTGCTTGGTCAAATGCTTCTTGGAGTTTGTCATCTTCAAATTTTTGGTTCTCTGATAGTTGGCTTTTATGCTTTGCTTCGTAGAAAGTAGCTAAGTTAATTGCTTTTGCTATTGCCTCATAACCATCACCGGGGGATGTGTCCTCGATATCAGGGATTAGAATATCAGTTGTAATCATTGTTGAGGCTATTGATATTCCATGTTCCATTGATAATCTTACTACCTTAGTAGGGTCAATTATGTCAGCTCCAATCTCTAAGTTTCCACCAGCGTTGTGTTGTATTTGGTTATATGGAGTTTGAATTACCTCTGTTAGAACATTTTTAGGTAGTGTTTTAGCTACATCTCTAAGGCAAATTCCACCACCTTTAACATATCCTTCTTGTAAGGCAGCTTTACAAGCATGAACACCATCTTCAATTTTAAGTTTAAGATATAGACCCTCACTTGAAGTTGAGCTAGCTACTCTAATAACTCCAATAGCTGAGGATAAGTTAGCGATTCTCTTTCCTAGTTGAAGTTTAACCATTTCAGTTCTTGCCTCTGTAACTTGTTTTCTTAGCATATCCTGTCGTTCCTGTATCAATGTTTTACTACCTCGTTTAATATTCTCACCTTTACCACCTATTAAAGTAGCATCTTCTTTGGCTTCAACATCTTTTACTACAATCTTTTCAGCAAAACCTAAGTCTGTTTCTTCTATGTTGGATATTTTCTTACCTGACTTCTTATCAATTAAAGTTGAACCAGTATATGTAGCAAGGTCTTGTAGTTGTTCAGTTCTGAGTGCTGGTATTTTAATTGGATATAGCATAAAGCCTTTTTTAATGTGCTGTATTATTGAAAGTAAAATTGCATTTGAAAAAGACTCTGCAAATATAGCCAGTTTATGTTTCTTACAATTATTTAATAGGTTTATTAACTCAGGTACAGAGTCAAACTTATAATTGGTAACTAGAATTGGTACATCTTCACATACCATTTCAAATCCTTCAGGTTTATTCACAAATGCTTTAGCTGGTATTTTGGCAGGAAATCTCATACCTTGTATGATTTCTGTTTCAACTCTACCTTTAAAGCCTTCTTGAACGTCGATATGATTATCTACATAGTTACCTTCTTTATCTCTAGCTATTTGCCAAGTCATTTTTGCTATGGCTTTTGCAATTTCGTTATCTTCTTTTCCTATTGATACAACAGCAATTTTCTCTAATTCTTTTAAGGTTTTGATTGGTTTGGATTGGTTTTTAATTTCCTCAATTATTAAGTCCTTAGCATCTTTCATCTCTTTTCTTAATGCTCTAACACCAATAAATGTTTTTTCTTTTGCTTTCATTCCAGGCACTGAAGCTGTTGGAGCGTCATATTCTGATAGCTTCCTAAGTGTATCAATAATAGCTACCCCACCAATTATAGCGGTAGTTGAAGTTCCATCTCCTGCCTCTTGGTTAGTTTTTCTTGAACCTTCGGCAAATGCCTCAGCAACTAATTTTAAATATGGGTCTTTTAATTTTATTGCATTTTCTAAAATTGTAATACCATCATTAGTAATTCTCGGCCCTCTGTTATATGTTCTTGGTAGTAATGCGTTTTTGCCCTCTGGCCCAAGTGTTTTTTTAACAATATCATAACAAAGTTCGACACCTTTTAAAATCTTCTTCCTAGCCACTTCCCCATGTATTGGTTTTGTATTCATATATACTGGTTACTTATTAATGCTAATATTATACACCTTTTTTGTAATTAAATCAACCTATTTTCTAACCACACCGCACCTATAACAATTACCTTTAGAGTCGTACCAGTGTCTTTTCCAAGACTCTCCCCAGCTATAACAGTTAGCTATTATTATGCAAGATGTTTTCATATTACTCTATCCCCCTAGATTTTAGGGCTTTTGCTATTATTTCTATTAATATAACATCAACAAAATTCATTCTATCTTCTTTAGATATTTTGTTAAAAAAATCTTTCTCTACCTCCTCACTAAACTTCTTTATTTCTTGGTTGATTAATTCATTTGTAAGCGATTCTTTGTAGTTATCAAGCGATTCTTCTGCTGTTGGATTAGATTTTTCGTCAAGATTTTTAAATGTCCCCTCCCTACACCTACTACACACACCATTTTTTAAAATTGTTAAAGCAAACTTAATATTTTCTAATATACTTTTTGTTTTCTCTGTCATATCACTTATTTATTATTACTATTTAAATCATCGGCAAACTCACACTTATCTTTATTAGGTGGTAATTTTCTTGCTTCAATTGGTGTCCCCATAGCATTAGCTAAGACACATATACCATTTGCGTGTTGAGGACATCCTTTTAATATTTTTCCAGCCCAAGGTATAGCTATCTCTGCGTTGTTTTTACATTTATTTTCACTCATATATTTATTTATCACTATTAAACCAACTTTCGACCTCTTTATCGCACCCACTCATTCCTTCTTTTAAGAATATGTCTAGGAGTTTGTGGGCTTGGTATTTCGTCATTGAAATATATTCAGATGTCATATTACTCACTTCATCCCAATTTCCGTGTCTTAATTCTTTTGTTTTGCCATCCCAACCCATCACCTCACCAATACTATCTAATGCTAGTATTAGTTCTTGGAAGTTTGGGGCTGGATATTCACCGAAAGATAATGCGGGATATTCGCCATCACTAGTCAAACCGAAACCGTCATTTATTTTATTTATTGCGTGAGAATCCCAATGTTTCTCACACTCAATCACAATCCCTTTATCGTGGATTAATTTTGAGGCTTTTGTTGATAGTGTTGTTTGGGTCATAGTTTTTTTAAGCACATTTATTACACTTATCCTTATCTGTTTTACAAGTACAATTAAAAGTACAATTAGATTCAGCACATATACAAGTTTCTTTTGTACAAAAAGGCTTACAGCGATTTATTAAATCAAACTGTCTTATCCTACAATCTTTAGTGTGTTGTTTAGGTTGTTGTGAAATTGGCAATTTATGAGTTAAAATTTTATTTATTTCTTTTTTCATATCCCTAATATCTTAATTTGATAATATAACTTCCAATCTGATAATGTCATTGTGTTTTGGTGGCAATAAATTATGAAGTCTGCGTATGTCATAGTTTTTTGATAATTCTTTGATAAGTTATAGGAAATCCATATTGATTTTTAACACAATATTCTGCCATTGAATGATAGTCAAATATTCCTTCAACTTCTTTCTTGTCTGACAATTCAACCAATATTCTATCTCCAATTACTACATCTAATTTTTGTGCTTCTTCTAGTTTTGTTTGTTTCTCTTTCATATTCCTAATATCTTAATAATAAAATCAAATGTTTTTTCGTCTTGGTCTTGGAGGTTTTTGGGGAGGTTCCAGATTTCAAGTATTTCCGATTCAATGTTTGTTATATATCCTTTATTATAAAACTTATCCAAAAACAACAGAACATCTGCAAGTGTTATGTCTCTTCCTATTATTTTGTAAAAATCCATTTCTAGATATCTAACCTCCCTGTGTGGCTGGTGATTTAAATCCTCACGAACAATATAATTCCAATCTTCATTTGCGACATTAGTAAAAACATCAATAATAAGATATTCTCTATCTCCTTTTTTAAGACGACAATTATATTTCAACTCCACAATATCAGGCAATATCTCAATCATCTTCTCTCTTATTTTGTTGTATTTTTGTTGTTTATTCATTTTATTTCTATTGGCTCATCCATTATATATTCTTGAAACTCTGTATTTGAGTCATCTATATACTCTGGTATTTTTGCCTCTGCTAATTTCTTAGCCTCTTTTTTATTCTTAGCTTTAACCTCAAAAGAATAACAGTGTGCATACATCATCACTCCGTTGATTTCGTATTCTTTTGTTTTTGTTTGTTTCATATTAAATGTTAGTTTTTATAAAAATATAATATAGAGTGCCAAGAGATATCATCGTATTTTTCTTTTGGGTCAGCTATTCTTTGAGATTCGTATATAGTTTTGCCATTACTTAACAACTCTAAAAACTTTTCTCTTTCTTCTTTGGGTATTACATCGGCTTTTGCCTTTAACCTTTTTCCCATTCCTACATATCTTGTCTCTCTTTGTTTCATTGTTCTTTAATTAAATCTACTGGAGATTCTCCGTTCCATTGTCCATCACACCCCTCACATTGAAACTTTTGTTCTGCTTTCTCTATTGCCTCACTTTCATTTTCCGCCTCAACATCTATTTCTTTTTCAGCAGTACATTGTATTATAATACGATATGTTTTCATTGTTCTTTATTGGTTTGTTGTTGGGGTAATGAAGTTAAGAGGTCTTTTACATCTCTTACCAGCCGACCTTTATTAATAGCTTCAACTCGTGAAACTCCTTGTGTTTTATGATATCTTAATAACATATGCACTAATTTCACTCTAATTTCATTGTTTGGTGTATAGTGGGTTGATATGAAGTCATGAATCTTTCTTGCTTGTCCTCCTTTTATATCTCCAAAATCTCCACTAAGTGCTTTTAGTGAAAACAGACTAACTCCTTCATCAAGTGATTCTGCTATTAATTTTTCGTCTTGTTTATTACTCATTGTTCTTTATTGGTTAGGGATTTTAAAATATCTTGTAATGCTCCTCTATATCCACCATTCTCTGCTTCGCCCATTGTCTCATAACAATTTAACATATCTTCTTCGGTGTCTCGGTGTAAGTCGTTATCTTCATCAAAAAGATATTCTTCTCCCATTAACTTTTTAATCCTCTCCAATATCTCCTCATCTCTACTTGCTATTGCTTGGTCTATTGCTTTGTTAAAAAGTTCATTAAGTTTTTTAATACCCTTGTTAATATCTTCAATGCTTGCATTGTAGGGTTTCCACGCAAGTTTTTCAATTTGTTCTTTTATCTCCTCTCTTATATTCTTTTTTGTGTTTTGTTGGGTCATGTTATTTCTCATCTCTATAATTGGTAATTGATTTTAATACATTTATTAAGGCATTATTGTATAAGCAAAAACATTGAATATGGTCATTAAAAAATCCACATTCATTACACACTACTTCAGAGCCAGTTTTTTGCTCTCTATGTAATATCATTCCTTTAACCTTCTCCCTAACTTCTTTTAGAGTGTTTTCTTTTGTTTGGATTAAGGATTTTTTTAGTTTTTCTCTAAAATAACTTTCAAATTTTCCTGAATCAAAAAAGTTCCATTTACTATTATAATCTTGTATTATTTCTTCAATTATAATTATTTCTTTGTATTGTTTGTTATTCATAGGGATTTTAATTCTTTTTTACTAATCCACACTTCACCTTTAGGAATTAAACTACTCTCACAAACTTTCAAACTTGATAAGATATTTACTTGCTTTTCATTTTCTTCTCTCTCATCTCGTTTCCCCTCCTTCCTTACTTGATTGAGAGCTTTTTCTAGCCATTCTTCCATTGATTCCATATCAAAATCAATAGGGTCATATCCTTCAACATATTCTAAAAAACCTCCCTGTGTATTAACAATATCTTGTTTTTTCTTAAACTCTTCAATTATTTCTTTGTTTGGGTTATTTTTCATATTATTTCCTTAATTTATATGTTTCTTTAAATAATTCTTCTTTGGTTTTTCCGCAATTAAAACATTTATCAGGGTTTCCATCTTTCCAAAATTGGTATGTGTGGTTTTTAAGTGCTTTTTCTTGCATTTTTTTTAGTTTATCTTTCATATTATTTAAAATACTTAATTAATAACTGTCTTATAAACATTGATACATTTACATAATCAAACTTTTTCTTAGAAGCCTTTTTAAGTTTATCGTTTAATTCTTTTGGTATTCTTATTTTTATTTCTTGCATATTATTTAGTTAATTTGTATATTCCCAATATTTATTTGATATTGTTTTAAAATATTCCCTTCAATATCCACACAAGCTAAAAAATTGGGTTCAATTATAAACATACCTAATTCATTGTCTGTCTTGATGTCGGGTTGTATGTTTCCAAGAAATCCGTCTACATCTAAACACTTTTGTTTTTCTCTTTCAAAAGAATCTTCTAGGGAAAGATTATTACTACCTATAATAAAAGCAAAAAATAAAAAACAAAATATTATTGTGGTCTTTATGGTGTTATTAATTATTTTTTCCATATTATTTATATTTTCTTATTAAATCAAATACTTCTACAAAATGTTTTTCACTTGGGACTTTTTCTGATAAAAGAATTTCTTTCACTTTTTTCTTATCTTCTGATTTTTTAGGAAAAGTCTTATTAATTTGTTTTAACAAATTATCTTTCATCCTTAATCCAGTATAAATCCAACCTAATCGTTCTCTCATATATCTTGCACCATAAATTTTAAGTCTTAGACCAATTAAACAATACATAGAAAATACTCCCAAAAGTCCACCCACTATATACAAAGTTACATTTCCTTTTATAATTGCATTACCTAAAAGAAGAAAAGATAATATTAAAAATTCCACACTAAAAATAATTAAACCTTTCCAATCACTAAAACTACTCCTTTTAATCAAGAATGTGTGATGCTCCCACAAGTTATCTAAAATTTCTGTTTTTTTAAATTTAAACATTTTTCTATTCTTCAACATGGTCTTCAATAAAATTAGTACCTTTTTTCATATAATCTTCCATGAAATAAATTTGTCCTTCAAGATATTTTTTTCTTGATTCTAGCAATTTAATCATTTTCCATAGAGCTTTTACATTTTCAGAAAGTCCATCTCTTGTTTCAGTTAAAATTTCATTTTCTTCATATTTTTTTGCAACTAATCCTCTAAAATATCCTTTAGCAACAGGTGCTATTTTGTTTAATTTATCTTGGTCTATTTTTTTCCCTTTGAGTAATAACAAATATTCATCGTATGTTTCAGCTCTCATAACTTTTGCTGTATGTAGTAATGTGATTTTAAATTTACTAGCAATTTTATTACTTGTACCACCATCTTCTTGAAATTCTTTAATTTCTATAAATTGATTTTTATTTATCTCTTTCATATCTATATTATATACCCACATATTACCCTGTCAACCCCCTTTAAAATTACACTTGGGGATAGTCATTTTGTCAAGTTCTTTAATATCCCTAGTAAGTAAGGTAGTTTCTTTATATTCTTCTTTTTACAAGCATTTAGGGCGTATTCTACTGAATCTATGGGGTGTTTAGCTAGTAGGAAGTAGAGGTTTTTACCAAAATAACTTTTAAGAGCTTCGCCTACTTCTTTCTTTCTTAGGGCTTCGTGGGAGTTTACTTTAGGGTTTTCTGCCTTTCTTTCATTTAAGAGGTTAAAGTAGTTATTTAAATTTGTTTCTTTTATTGATTGCATTTTTTATAATGTCTCCCATAAATAGTGTTCGTAATCTTCTATTGCTTCGTATGCTTTCACATAGTCTAGTCCTTCTGGTAGTGGCTTTGAGTGTATATTTAGTAAATAATTTAATATCGTAACAAATCTAATCATTTCTTCTCTACGGATTTTCTCTACTTCTTCAAATGTATATTTCTTTTTAAATGGGTCTGTCATATTACTTATTTAACTTATAATTATTAATAATCTTGTCTTATACTACCCGACTTTTAAAGTGTTTTAACTAATTCAGTAAATTCGACCTCCTCCTTTTTTTCAATAATGAAAGCAATACTTAAATCCTTTAAATCTTTAGTTCCGTGTATTTCGTGATATAAACCATGACAATTCCAACAAAGAGGAGCTAAATCTTTATCTAATTCTTTCTTCAATCTCTTATAGGTTAAGTG
>SDBT01012878.1_pt1 | contig 13418 bp, 17 predicted proteins | sample 2277101 | NCBI WGS metagenome assembly SDBT01 (sample SAMN10404973, study PRJNA504765) | marine sediment metagenome | isolation source: marine sediment core GS10_PC15, 103 cmbsf | place: Arctic Ocean: Southern Knipovich Ridge | collected 2010 | reverse complement strand
TTCTTTTCATCTTCTATTACAAAAAAGAACCAGCCGGTCTCACTAATTAAATTATCACGATTCCTAATAATCTCTTTACCAAATTTGGATAGGGTAATAATTATCCTATCTTTTGAGGAAAAAGTGATTTTAGAAACAGATTCTTTAGTTTTTTGAGATACTATCTTGTTTTTGTCTGAAAAAAAGAATTCTAGAACCTCCTTGATTGGTTTCTGAGGAATATTACTCATCTTCATCAATTTCAATTTTTCTTTATAGGATTTAATTTTAAATGAAGAACCAAGCTCTTTTTCTTCAATTGAAATTGATTTGTTTAGAAATTTAAATTCCTCAGTTTTCATTAATTTATTTTAGTTCCTTAGTATTGATTAATTTTTTTAAAAATTTGTCGATTAACCAAAAGTGAATTCTACTAAAGAGTAAATATATTTCAAAAATATTAAGTTTTATAGGCAATTTTATGAGTTTATGAGTACACACTTTCTTCATGACATAATGCATCCAAAGATTTAGTGATCCCTATGGATTCACCTAAAGGTTTACCAACGTTAAGTTTCTGAACTCTTCGCTAAAAAGATTGAAGATTTTAAAATTCTGATTTAACAAATGAAATCATGAGTTTAATTATTCAGCACGAGTGGTATAAGGAATATCTGAGTGATAAATAGTTAGGGAGAGACGTAGAGCAGGATGCTATTGACTCAAAACACGAAGAAGAGAAGCATTATGTATAAATTTTTTATTTATTAGATCGATTATGGAGAAATAACGATCTTTCTTGTCGAAAAATTAAAGAACATTTATTACATAAAGGAATTGACTTAGATACTACTAAAAGAGAACTTCATGCACTCAATAAAATTATGAAAACATCACTTAGATCTCCTAAAATCAAATATCCAGATCAAGAAAGGATTGAAAATTTATCTATTTTATTTTAACTTCTTTTTTTATTTTTAACATTCTTCTTCTATTACTAGTTCTGATAATCTAATCCTATTTTATAAAAAAGTTTCATTATGAATTATCTAGAGTAGTATGTATTGTTTTTTAGTTTCTAATTATTTAATTCAAATCTAATATAATATGATTAGACGATTTAAATACATAAAATTTAAGTCTAATATAATATAATTTTGTTCTATAATAACTGGATTTATCCTGAAGATGATTCAAAGATATTAAACACATCGATATGGTCAAAAATCAAACGAGGAAACGTTTCAATCGCATCTCAAAGCGGGACACTTTCTAGTCATATCTTTTTTGATCCTGAAATTATCGATTTTGGGTTAAGTAAGTCAATATCTGTGGGGAACGAAGCTAATATTGATATTGTAGATTGCCTCGAATATTTTAAAGATGACGATAAAACAGATGTAATTGGCCTCTACATTGAAGAAGTAAAGAGAGGGAAGGAATTCTTAAAGCTAGCAAAAGAGATAACTCCTACGAAACCGATCATTGCAATTTACGCTGGAGGTTCAGAAGTAACAAATCGGGCGATAAAAAGTCATACGGGCTCAATGGCGGGAAATGTAAAAATATATGATGCTGCGTTTAAAAAAGCAGGTATCATTAAAACTGAGTTAGTTGAAGAATTTATTGATTTAGCAATGGTATTTTCGAAAGGTATAATCCCAAAGGGTAAACGTCTTGGAATATTAACTAATTCAGGTGGACCAGGTGCTATGATAGCAAATCATGCCGAAAAAAAGGGATTAATAATTCCAGAATTTAGTCAATCTCTTCAAGAAAAACTCAAGAATATGACTTCTAATACAGCCTCTCATTCCAACCCACTTGATTTAACTTTTGATAGAAATATAAATAATCTCTATCTTTCTTTACCTAAAGTGCTCATGAAATCCGGAGAAATTGATGTAATCATCATGTACGGTGCATTTGACATCCAAGCAATGGGAGAATACTTCCTCCAAAATGACGTAATAAGAAAATCTATTGATTTTGGGGCAAAACCTCCCGAGGTTACCCAAATGGCTCAGGCTTTTATTACCCCGACAATTAAAACTTCTCGAAAATATTCCATTCCAATTTTTTATATCAACACAAATAGTTCTTCAGGCCCATGGGCAAAAGCTATGAGGGAATGTGGAGCAAATGTATTTCAACTTTGGGATCGACCCGTAAGGTGTATTGCAAAGTTATGCGAGTATGGAGAATATCGAAATAGATTATCTTAAAATTAATTTTTCTTCATTAAAATTAAAAATTAAAAATTTCTCCTTTAAATCTAAAAAGCTAATGATGATTATGAGCGCTATCTGAATCATCAAACATGTATTTAACACCTTTCTTTAATGGTGACATTTTTCTTAACCTCTCGATTATAGGGGGCAATTTTTCTAAAAAATAATTGACTTCGTCTTCAGTTGTAAATTTGCCAAGTGTAATTCGTAAAGAGCCATGTGCTTCCTCTGGCCTTAATCCAATCGCTAGCAAAACATGGGATGCTTCCAATGATGTTGATGAGCAAGCAGAACCCGTGGATGCTCCAATACCCTCCATATCCAAACTTAATAGGATTGATTCCCCTTCAACATACTTAAAACCTAAATTTAGATTATTAGGAAGGCGTTTTGTTGGATGACCATTCAAATATGTGTCCTCAATGTTTTCTATGGCCCAGTTTATTATTTTATCTCTTAATTTAATTAGTTTTTCAGCTTCCACAACCATTTCTTCTTTTGCAATTTCACATGCTTTAGCAAATCCTGCAATACCAGGGATATTTTCAGTACTAGGACGCATTTTCTTTTCATGACCCCCTCCATGCAATAGAGGTTCAATATACTTCCCCCATCCCTTCCTATTACCTTGATTTCGAATATATAACATGCCTACTCCTTTTGGTCCATATAGTTTATGAGAACTTGCAGACAACAAATCTATATTCATCACCTCAACATCTATGGGTACCTTTCCAAATGCTTGTACAGCATCTGTATGAAAGATAATATCATTTTTTTTCGCAATTTCTCCTATTTCTTTAATGGGTTCAATGGTGCCAATTTCATTATTTGCAAACATAATACTTATAAGTATAGTTTTGTCTGTTATTGCTTTCTCTAAATCGTCTAGATTAATTATACCAAACTTATCAACAGGTAAAAATGAGACTTTAAATCCTTTCTTCTCTAAGTTTGAACAAGGATTGTATACTGCGTGATGTTCAATAGCAGAAGTAATAATGTGATTCCCACGATCTTGATTTTTTAGCGCCACACCTTTTATTGCTAAATTATCACTTTCCGTTCCTGAGGATGTGAAATAAATATCATCGTTGTTCGCGTTTATTAATAATGCTACAGTTTCTCTGCTTTTTTCCAAAACTTGATGTGCAATTTGTCCTATAGTATGTAGACTGGATGCATTTCCATACGTTTCATTAAAATGTTTAGTTACTACCTCGATCACACGAGGATCCATAGGAGTTGTTGCGGCATAATCTAAATAAATATACTTCGAATTAGTCATATTTTCACACGAACTTAATTTTTATTCACGATTAATAGTATTAATATTTAAATTTTTATTTGTTTTTCTTAGAAAATAAAAATAAAGTCAGATTTAAAAAAATAAGTGCAAAAAAATATACTAAATATTAGGTTGATTTTCTAAGTGTTTAAACTTATATGGGGAATAACAGGGACAGGATATCTAATTAAAGAATCAATTGATTTAATGAAAGAATTGCTAGAGAACTATGACATTGAAATTACTGTTATGTTATCCAAGGAAGGAGCAGTAGTTGTAAGATGGTATAAGCAATGGGATTATCTTAATGAAGTTATAAATAAAGTAAAAATAGAAAAAACACCTAATAATCCCTTTTTAGCAGGCCCCCTTCAAACAGGGCAGTATGATTTATTTATCGTATGTCCCTTATCTGCGAATTCCGTAGCCAAAATCGTGTATGGTATAGCAGATAGTCTTATTACTAATTGTGTTGCGCAAGCAATTAAAGGGGGAGTTAAAGCATATTTATTTCCTTCAGATCAGCATTTGGAACCCATAGTAACTTCCAAACCTGATGGCACCCCTTTAATCCTAAAAATAAGAGATATCGAGATCAAAAATGTCAAAAAACTAAGAAACATGGAAGGAATTACAGTAATATCAGAGTTTTCTGAGATTAAAAATATTATTGTCCAAAAAATAGAAAAAGCAACTTAGAGTAGGAACTTAATTAATTATTTCAACATTATTAAAACACTAATAAAAGATCATATTTTTAACCAGATTTATCTTATGAATTAATTAATATATCCTTTTAAGATATATTGATAATTATCTTAATTTCATAAAAAAAAATAAAAAATTTAGTGAGTGAAATGATTCTTCAAATTGGTGACTTAATTGGAGATGTAGTTTTTGCATTGCTGCTAACTATACTTATCACAGCAATTATTATCTTTATATTAGGTATTGTTATAACTAAATGGCTTGCAGGTAAAAAGGATTGGAGCGATTCCTGGGGGCCCGCTATAGTGGTAAATATAGTTTGGCTAATCGTAATAATAGCAGTTAGTGTAGCTCTATCTTATGCAAATCTCGATCAATGGGTATCAACGATACTCTCATTAATAATCAACCTGATTCTCGGTGCTATTATAGTTGCGAAAGTTTATGATAAAGGTTTTGGATCATCATTGCTTTTTGTAATAATTATATTAATCATTCTATTCATCCTAATGATAGTGATTATGATTATTGTGGCAATTATAATTCTTAGTATACTTCTAGGATAATTCTAATAACAAATTTCTTTTTTTTTGTAATTTAATTTAAGAAATAGAATCACGATAGAGATATTGAAATGGAAAATGTTCAGAAATTAAGAAAAATGGAAGGTATGATATTAATTGCTGAATTTGCTGATATTAAAAAATTAATAATCCAAGGAATAAAAAAATTGATAAGAATTGATGCTTTATTCTTTCTCGTTAAATTGAACTGGTTTTATTGCTCCCGCAGGACAAGATAATTCGCATTTTAAGCAGCCCTGGCATTTAGAAACTTCTTTAAATTTGAATTTAATACTATCAACCTCCATACCATCTTTATCAACTTTATCCACATAGAATAAATTCTTGGGGCAAAATTCTCCATTTTCTTTGACACACTCCAGACACATATTACATATCTCATGCTCAATTTTGATTGATAACACTTGGTTCGGAATTTGAATAGATGTAACTTGAACTGCGTTTCTAGGACATACTTGAACACAATTGAGACATGCTTTACATTTGCTGTAATCCACAAGCCGAATTCCACGATCAAAATAGATTGCTTTTGCTTTGCATGCTCTCAAACACCTCTCACAACGCATACATAAATTTTGATCGATTTGAATTGGAACAAATTTTTCTTTAATTTTCACCAGCTCATTTCTGTAATAACAACCTCTAACTTAAGAAGATATTAATTAATTAGTGAAGATCAAGAAATTTTAAATTCTTTATTATAAAATATTACAAAGGTAATATAGCAAATATCGTGCTTTTTTAAAAATTAAATTAATTTGAACAAAATCCTAAAAATAAAATAGGTATAAAATTCCGAAAAATATTTAAAAAATTTTAAAATAAAGGATTAAATTTATTGAAAATATCCTGTATATTCCTCGCCTGGACGGCCGGCAGGTAATTGTTGCTGTTGCTGGTATTGTTGAGCTTTTTGAGCTAGTTCGAGCATTTTTGCTTTGATGTCTTTTCCTTCTTCTATTAATTTTGCGGTTTCTATCTTTAAATCGTATATTTTATTCAAGACTTCAATAATTGCAGCAGCGCCTTCCGGTGTCGGAATTTCTAACACGGGCGTGAAAAGAGCGTAAGCATGCAATTTATTTGTTAAGGCTTCATTTAAAATCGTTGCCTCAGGGCCAACGATGATTCCCTTCGTCACCACCTCCATTCCATATCCTCCTAATCTCTCCATCAATACCTCTTCTGCAGCATAATATACAGGGTACTCATCTATTACTCCCCGCTTTGGTATACCTTGAAAGATGACAATTTCCTTAGCTTTTACATCATCGCTCAAAGCCCAATTACAAATAGTCTTAGACAAATCATTATATGCAGTAGATACTTGAAACGGAACCTCACAAATACCCACTATTAAATTATGTTGAGGAGAATAATATAATCGGAATGGGTGCTTTAATACACCTTGGTAAAATACAGAAATTGGAGGAAGATATTCAGACGTTATAAATCCGATCTCCTTAATGTCTGGTATTTGTTCAATCAATGAATTTGAAATTATTGGTCCAATAAGACCAATTCCAGCAAAACCTAATATTATTGTTGAGTCTTTCTTAATAGGTATTGAAAAATCTTCTATAATTATCCCTGACCTTTTCCCTTTTGAGCAGATATATTCCTTTCGAACCATTAATACAACACTTTTAATGTTTGAAATTTTTAATTTTGATTAAAAAATCTTTATTTAATTAATGTAGATTAAAATATAAAAATTAATTAATTTTCAATAAATATTCAACTTTTTTATTGGTAATATTGTGTATATCCTTCTTTTTCATCTTGAGGTAATTGCTGTCTTTGGTATTCTTGTGATTTATCTGCCAATTCTAACATTTTAACCTTTATTTCTTTACCTTGTTCTATCAATTTCGAGGTGTCAATATTAAAATCGTAGAGTGAATTTAACACTTCTAAAATTGCCGCTGCTCCTTCTGGAGTTGGAATCTGATAAACTGGTGTGAATAGGGCGGCAGCTTTGAGCTTATTAGTTAATGCTTCATTAATTATAGTAGCCTCAGCTCCAGATATAATTCCCCGGTCAAATTTCTTAAGATCTATCTTTTCAAAAGTTCCAACCATATCTGCTTCAGAAGCATAATGAACAGGAAATTCCTCAATCAATCCATGTTTATGATATCCCTGAAAGACTAAAATTTCATGTGCTTTTACATCTTCACTTAAAGCCCAATTACATATAGTTTTAGCAAGGTCATTATATGCGGATGGTATTTTAAACGGTACTTCTACAACTCCAATTATTAAATTATGCTGAGCAGAATAATATAATCGAAATGGGTGCTTTAATACACCTTGGTAAAAAACTGAAATTGGAGGCAATAAATTACTCGTAACAAATCCGATTTCTTTTACATCTGGTATTTGTTCGACTAAAGTGTTAGTTATTATTGTCCCAATTAAACCTGCTCCTGCAAATCCTAATATTAATGTGCCACCTTCTTGAATTTTCATCGACAAATCTTCTATTACAACCATGCTTTCTTTACCTTTAGGACAAATGTATTCTTTTTTTATCATTATTTTAACACCTAATATCTTTTTACGATTAAATTAGAATCATACATTATTTTAATTAATGACTAAACAAGTATAAAAATTAATTTATAATAATTGATAGAGAAAACCACAGTAGATATGATATCCATATAAATTTATTTAGATAAAAGTCTAATAATTATAAAAAATTAGATAATATTAACATTTAAAAAAGTGAAATGGAATGGGAAAAGTAAAATTAAAAGAGGGAGATAAAGCTCCACTATTTAAATTAGATAGTTTTAATGCGGGAACAATTGACTTGTCAGAGGTGATTGGACAACAAAAAATTGTTGTAATTTTTTCAAGGTATTTTGGGTGTCCAATATGTCAAGTAGATTTGACACATTTATTAAATCGAAAAGGAGAGATTGAAGGAAAAGGTGCAAAAATTTTATACATAACTCAATCGGGTGAAGAAATCGGGAAGAAGTTTGTAGAAGAAAAAAATATCTCTTTCCCTGTAATTCCAAGTTCTAAGGATGAACTATATGCCGAATATGGTCTTGGTATGATGGGAGCAGGATCTATTGCCAAACTTCGCTCAAAATTAAAGGAGGCAAAAGCACTTGGAATAGAGCATGGAGAATATGAAGGCTGGGAAAAACAAGGATCTGGCCAATTTATTATTGATACAAATGGTAATCTGATTCATGCAGAAAAAGGATGGTTAGACATAGACAGCTTACTTGAGGCACTATAACTGGCTTTATGGAACATTTGAAAAAAATTAATTTTAAATAGTGACGTAAAAACAACTTCTATTTTTTTATGTTTTTATCTTTTTTCTTTCAAATTTATAAAATAAAATACTAAGTTTAATTAACATTATTAGTTAAAAATTAAACGCGTGAAAACATTTAAATTCTTAAAAATTAAATTTTTATTAATTTGGAGTTATTTGAAGGATGGACATGAAGAAGAAAACTTTTAACGAAATTTTAAGTATCGATAACGATGATAAAAAAATCATAGAAATGATTGAAAAAGATCCAGATATAACACATTCTAAAATCGCGAAAGAAATTGAAAAAAGTCAACCGGCAGTAGGAGCCCGTATAATTAAATTAGAACGAAAAGGCCTTTTAACTAAACAAGTAGGATTTAATGTTAAGAAAGTTGATATTAAAGTTGCAATAGTATTCGTCTCTACTAAAGACGTAGAGATTATTGTGGAAAAAATTAAGGGATGTCCATTTATAAATCACGCATTTAAAATAAGCGGGGAATATAATGTGCTTTGTTTCATTTCCGCTTCAGATCTACAAACAATTGAAAGGTTAATAGACATCTGTTTTCGAAGAGATCCTAATGTATTAAATGTTAAAACTAATGTGTTAATAGAATCGATTCATGATTTTGTAGTACCAATTGATTTTCAGATTGAGGATTTTGATGAAAAGTCATCTTATTGTGGACCAAATTGCAGTTTAAACGTAAATATTCCAGACTATAAGTTTAAAAGTAAAGAAATGGAAAAATAGCACATTATAATATAACTTGCTTTTTTTAAACTTCTTATTGATCGGCTGCACACCCATCCTGAAAACAATTATCACAAACATCGAAGTTCATATCAAGTGGAAGGATAAACTCACTCATAATATCTGTGATTAGATTCATAGAGATCTTTTTGATATAGGTTTTATTTCTGAAATGAAGATTTACAATTTTATCAAGAGCTGTAAGACTAAATCCTACTATTAATATGCTCATGTTAATATCCCCACTTAATCTAAAGGCATTAACTAAAAATGGACAATTTCTAACTGAACCATAAACTTCTTCAGGCAATGTAGTTTGGAAATCAACTCTTGCACAATATAAATCTGCCGATTTAAGATTAATACCAGCTTGAAACTGTAGAACTCCGGCTTTTTCAAGTCTTTTTATTCTCATTCCTACTGTAGGTTGACTTCGATTTACTTGAGATGCAATTTGTGTATGAGTAAGATTAGGTTGTTTTTGAACTAGTTCAATAATTTGCTTATCTATCTCATCCATATTAAATACTTCACTCATCATAATATCATATACCTCTTTTTAATTGAATTTCTTTAATCATAATGAACTAAATAATTGTATGTGGTAAAATTAAATTCATCGTTTTTGACTTTATCATTCTGACCAATTGGAACTTTCAACACTATTTTTGAGTCATCCATATAATAATTAGTGTAAATAGCGCCTTCGGATTTATCAAAATCGATAAATTTTTTCATAATACTGGACTTTCCTTATTTATTAAATTTACATGTTTGTATAAAAAGATTTATGATATAATATGATATTCACATATTTAAATATTTCGATACATCAATATATCGAGTTAAACTCATATAACCAAAACTTGGTGAATACCTTTTTATTAGTAACCATTTAAAATAACCTAATTTAGATGATTTATATTTTTACTGTGATTAGGCTTGAAATATAACTTCAGATTTTTAGATACTTTCCAATGATTAATATAAAATTTATCTAGATATTATAATCTGTACATTTAAATAATAGAAATAACAAAAAATATTAATAATTGTAATTAGTAAGAATCAATATTCTAATGTCCGAACATGAGTGAATTAACAGAAAAAGTATCTGACTTTTTAAAAGTATTGTGTGATCAGACTCGACTTGAGATATTAGAACTATTGAGAAACGGAGAAAAAACTTCCGAAGAAATTCAAAATGATTTGCATAGGACACAATCCACCATTTCGCTACAACTTAAGAAGTTAATTGATGAAAATCTTATAACCTTTGAAAAAAAAAAGGAAGCTAAAGTCAACATAAATTATTATCGTGTTAAAAACAATTATGTCTTTAAAATCCTTTCTTATATTCGATCTTTTGTCATTACTCTTCAAAAAGACAAGGTCGAAAAATTGTTAGATTTGGATAAATACGATACTTTAATGTAGACAAAAAATTTTTAGCTAAAATAGACAGATTATGAGAATAGAAAATGGATGAAAAGACAAATCATAGAAAAATATTGCTTGTAGGACTTGATAATAGTGGAAAAACATCTATATCTCAAAGTTTACAAGGAATTACGAATCTTCCCTCGTTTCAAAATATGAACCCCACACAGGGAGTAGATATACAAAATATTAATGCCCTTAATTCAGAATTCGCAATATGGGATCTTGGTGGTCAAAAATCGTTTAGAAGTGAATATTTGGAAAATTTTGATCAATATATCCACGGGGCTAATAAATTAATATATGTCTTTGATATTCAGGACAATGATAGATACGATTTATCAATAGATTACTTTGAAAAAATATTTGATTTAGTAGAAAAGAAAGCTGAAAAAAATAATTTAGAAATATCTATCTTTCTACATAAATTTGATCCAGACTTAAAAGACACAAGGGTAGACCTGACAGACGAAATTATTAATAACTTTAAAGAAAGAATTAAGGAAAGAATGGAAAAGTCTAAGTTTTTTTACCAAATATTTATGACAAGCATTTATGCGCTTTTTAGAAAAATGATAACTGATTAAAAATAAAAAACTCCTTCTTATTTATTAATCTATAATAATCGCTTCGCTTTTGCAAGCAGTTGTACACATATGACATTTTACACAGTTATCTTCCTTATCTTCTACGATTACACATTTGGGAACTGTATCTTTATTAATGACTTTATAAATGCCTCGAAAACAAGCTTCTTTACATGCGAAGTCGCTACATTTGGAACATTTGCTTGTATCAATGTGATGAAACTTATAATGTTCAACGGAATCATTATCTGCCATTACTATTAACCAAATAAAGGAGGTTTTATATCATTTTTTTTTATATTCTATAAAAATGAGATTAATAATACCTTAAAATAATATTATTTTAATAAAATAATCGGTATAAAAGCACTATATGGATTCTGTAAAACATCCACTCTTTGAAATTCCTAATCTAAGGAAAGCAACCTTTTTATCAAGACCAAATAGATTTGTAGGAGAGATTAAATATAAAGGTAAAGTAGAACAAGCCCATATCCACGATCCAGGTCGTCTGAATGAACTTTTAATAAAGGGTGTGGAAGTTTTATTTACAAATTCAAAAGGGAAATTAGAATATTATATCAAGGCAGTTAAAACAGAAAAGGAATGGGTTCTACTTGATACCGCTCTTCATTCTAAAATCGCCAGAAAAGTTTTTGACTTAATGCCTGAATTTTCTAATGTAAAAGAAATTAAGAGTGAAGTAAAAATTGGAATTAGTAGAATTGATTTTTCCCTTGATGGTGTCCTCTTAGAAGTTAAAGGAGTATCATTAGTTAAAGATAAGCTTGCATTGTTTCCAGATGCCCCAACTGAGAGAGGAACGAGACACGTTACAGAAATTATCAAGCATAATGGTATGATTTTATTCTTAGTGTTTCGCAAAGCTGATAAATTTAGTCCAAATAGGGAGATGGATCCTAAATTTTCCAACAAATTGAGTGAAGCGAGAAAAAAAAAGATAAGAATATTTGCTGTACAAATAAGTTTTGATGGAAATAAAATATATTATAATGGAAGGGTTAAATTAGCGGATTTTTGACTACTCATCTTCGATATTTAATCCTAAATCTTTTAATGTATTACGAATATAATCACTGATATCATAATCCTTTTTTGCTCTTAATTTTGAGCGTGTTTCTTTCAGTAAATTTAAAAGATCCTTTATTAGTTTATCCTTCTCATCCTCTGTACCCATACTTCCTGCCTCCAAATTTTTTATTAAATTAGGAAAAATTCCAAAAATTTCATCGATTTTTTCTATAAAGTTGAAAAACTTGCTTTTAATCTCATTATTTACAGCTCCTCTTTTTTCAAATATAATCCGGTTAAGATTTTTAAATACCGCTAAAACCTCTGCTATAGCAACTGGCGTATTAAGATCATCATCCATAGCATCTACAATTTTCTCTTCAGCAGTATCAATTGTGGTGATTAGTTCCTTTAAATTATTAGGATCAGTTTCTTCGGTATCTAATTCATAGATTCGCTGAATGGTTTTTACTATTTTTTCGTAATTTTTTTTAGCTTGATTCATATTTTCCAAGGAGTAATTGATGGATTTTCGATAATGGCTTGATATAAGAAAAAATCGTATCACCATAGGATCATATTCTCTTGCTACATCTGAAACTAAAAAGAAATTATCCAGGCTCTTCGACATCTTTTCATTATCGATATTCACGAAACCATTGTGCATAAAGTAATTCGCGAAAGTTTTACCGGTATAAGCTTCTGATTGTGCAATTTCATTTCTATGATGTGGAAATTTTAAGTCTCTTCCTCCTCCATGAATATCAATAGTATCTCCTAAAAAATTCATTGCCATCGCAGAACATTCAATATGCCATCCGGGCCGCCCTTTACCCCATGGACTTTCCCAAAATGGTTCGCCTTCTTTTGAATTTTTCCATAAAGCAAAGTCTTTAACATTTCGTTTCCCACTAGCTAATAATTTAGAATCTTCCGGTTCCTCCTCAGTTTCTTCCTCCATTTTATCTTCTTTTATCTTCTGTAGAACAGCTTTATAATTAGGAAATGAACTAACATCATAGTAAACGGAACCCTTGCTTTCATATGCGTTTCCCTTATCAATCAATCCCTTAATCATCTCGATCATATAGGGAATGACTTCTGTAGCTCGAGGATTTTTATAATCTTTTTGAACATTTAAAAGCTTCATTGTTTCTTCATAATCAACAATGTATTGATTACTCAATGTTTCATAATCTATATTCCTTTCATTAGCTCTTTTTATTATCTTATCGTCTATGTCTGTATAGTTTTTTACGTTCTTTACATTAAATCCTTTAAACTTAAAATAACGACTGATGATATCAAACGCTACAGCGGATTTGGCATGCCCTAAATGCGGACTATCATAAACGGTGGGGCCGCAGACATACATTAGAACCTCTTTTGGATTTATAGGCTTAAACTCTTCTTTCTGATATGTTAGACTATTGTAAACTTTCATTGACTATTAAACTCCATAGACACGATATTGTAAAAAAGTAAATAATTATGGAGCCAGCGATGGGAATTGCACCCATGAATAACGG
>SDBT01012877.1_pt1 | contig 13419 bp, 10 predicted proteins | sample 2277101 | NCBI WGS metagenome assembly SDBT01 (sample SAMN10404973, study PRJNA504765) | marine sediment metagenome | isolation source: marine sediment core GS10_PC15, 103 cmbsf | place: Arctic Ocean: Southern Knipovich Ridge | collected 2010 | reverse complement strand
GCTATTGGTGAGCCGCCCCAGAATGTCCAGCTTATACCGGACAGGATAGCGATAATTGCTCCCAGCCCTGCACCGCTGGATATTCCAAGAATGTACGGGTCGGCGAGTGGGTTTCGTAAAATTGCCTGTAATACGACTCCGGAGCAGGCCAGTGCCGCTCCAACCAGTGCGGCCAGGATTACCCTTCGCAATCTAATAAGGAAAATTTCGTAATCAACGTTGGCTCCCGGCGTCTCGCCCGGGCCGCTTAGGACTTTTGCCAGAGAAATCTCTTGTGTTCCGACAGAGGTGCATATGCCGATTATCACCGCCAGCACTGCCAGGCAGATACAAACTTTAATTGATAGATTTTTTGGGGTTAGCAATTCAGCCATTGACATACCTGATGTGCTCGGCAATTGTACAGGGGACAACCTCGTCATTTTGAAGAGGTATCAGATCACAATAGTAAAATCGCTTTTCCCTCAGCACAATCTCTCCGGTTGTATACTGTATGCTGTACCTAAACATCGGCCCATCGTACACAAATGAATGAAATTCTCCGTTTTCACCACACGGGTCGACGCCAGAAGGAAGTTCTGACAGGAATTGCTCATCGAAAGCTCTGGCAATAAACATTTTATCGAGAACATTTGAGTCAACACACGTAATGACTGCTTTGAAGCCTGCATCTATAAATGTATAAGCAAGCTCTGCGGTGTCGGTTTTCCATATGGGGAAAACCCCTGTCATCGCTATTTTCGACAGATTGTTTTCCCGATATTTTCTTAAATCTTCTAAAAAGACATCCCCAAAAACCACGGAACAAATACCAGCCGCTTGATATTTTTCCAGAACATCTCGCATTTTGCATTGATATTCCTGGTTAGAAGAATTTCCCGAAATGAGCACTTTTTCAAGGGCAAAACCGAGCGATTGGGCTTGTTGTTCGAGCAAAACCTGCCGTACGCCGTGCATACTGGTTCTGTCGTAGTCTCCGGTAAACACCGTCAGCAGGGCCGCTATTTCATAATCTGCTCTTTTCATAAGTTCATACAGTGCTAACGCACTGTCCTTACCACCGCTCCATGAGAATAACGCCTTTTCCTTCATATAGTCGGGCCACTTTGCTGCCGGCAATCTTCCGTTCGCTCGAAACTGTCGGGATGTAAGCATCGGGCAATTGTCTCTGCTCCTTCCGGCAATCTTGGTCCTAATCTCAGCGCGGTATCCGCTTCAATAACGTAAATTCTGTTATTTTTGACTGCCGGCAAGGTCGGCCGCTTGCTCCAGAACTTCTCTGCGGCCTTCTGCTGGTCAGAGATGATGCTCTTTCCCATTGCGGACTGAATTATTGTCTCAGCAGCGCAGGCCAGAAGCTCTTCGGTCCCTATTTGAGGGTATTGGCTTACGGTATGGCCAATGGCATTTTCTCCGCCGGCCAACTCAATCAATTCGTTTATAAAGGTATTTCTGCCGGCCACACGTAAAGGTTCAACCTGTACAACCCAAAGAACCCTGACCTTAACTGCTGGGCTCACTTTCGATTGTACAACATTTAATTGGTTGCTGATGTTTTTGACCACTTCATCGCTGAGCTGCCGGCAGTCTGTTGCCTTGCCGATTTCTCGAATCGCTGTGAAAAGCTCCTCGATTTTTTCTATCTTTAGCGTAAGAACCTTAAACCCGAGCCGTCTTAAGCTGTCGGAAACTGACTTTTGTTGACCGGTCCGGGTCTGCAGCGTGACCACCAAATCCGGCTTCATCGCTATGATGGTTTCGATATTGGGCCGCCAAAACGAGCCGACCTTCTTTTTGTTAGCTGCCGCAGCAGGGTAATCGCTGTTGTTGGAGACTCCAACGATTTTCTCATCAAGCTCCAGTGCGAAAAGAATCTCCGTCAGGTTTGGGGCCAGTGAAACAATCCGAGTCGGTGAATTACCAGACCGTAACGTCTCGCCAGGCTGAACTGTCTTATCCAACCCAGCTTGCCAATAAAGACCGAAGCCGCATAGTGAGGACCCGATGGCAATAATCAATAATATCCAGATTTTTTTCACGTTTATGTTCGCTTGAATTGCTTTTCCAGCTCAGCGGTTGAGAATTTTATTGCAGTTGGCCTGCCGTGGGGGCAGCGACTCGAACATTCGGTCTTTTCCTTATCTGCCAGCAGTTGCTGGATCTCACTGTCGCTAAGTCTTTGGCCCGCCTTGATGGCGGCCTTACATGCAGCCATATTAAGTACTTCGTCAAATAGTTGTTCTGCATCAAGGGTTGTACCTTTGTCAATAAGCAAATCGACCAGGTCCCGGACAAAATCGAGCGGCGCAGCATTGGCCAGCAATGTGGGAAAGGCGTGTACTGCCATTGTCCGTGGGCCGAATGGTTCCAGTTCGATTCCCAATTTTTCAATCAGTGCGGCATTGGCTTGCAGTGCATCGGCCTGGCCCTCGGTCAGCTCGAAGCTTTCGGGTATCAATAGTTTCTGCGATTCGAGTTTGCTTACTTTTATTCTTTTTTGGAGTTCTTCATATAATATGCGTTCATGAAGTGCATGCTGGTCAATGATGATAAACCCATCATCAGCCTCTGCGACTATAAAACTATCGTGTATTTGAATGAATTCTCTTTGTACCTGTGGTTTGATATGGTACTGAGGTCCGTGAGTTTTCCGTCCGGTGATTCTAACTGATGTTTTTGGTCCGGCTGCTTTGCGAAAGTCAAGTTGTTGCTGTGTCTGAATTGGCCTGTGCTTTTTGAAAAACTCGGCCATTGCATCAGCAATGTTTTGGCTTTTATAGCCCTGTGCCGACAGCTTTGCTTCTGCTGTTGCGTGGGCTTCTGACGGCAATTTTACCCGTGTCTCAAGATTTGTAGCCAAAAGTTTTTCCCGCAGAGCAGCCAGGATTTCTGAATGAACCAGATTAGCATTAAAAAAGCGCACCTCGATTTTTGTTGGGTGGACATTGACGTCATAATCTTCGTAGGGCATTTGGATAAACACGAAAACAACGGGGAATCTGTCAGGCTCCAAGCTGCCGCGATATGCCTCCTTGATTGCGTGAGAGACGAACTTGTCACGGATGAATCGACCGTTCAAGAACACGTACTGAAATTTGGTGCTTGTCCTTGAGATGCCGGGTGTGCCCAGCAGGGCAAAGATGTCTGTGCCTTTTCCGTTGGTCTCAGTTTCCATCAGACTCTCGGCAATCTCGGACGAAAACAATTCAGCAATGCGCTCGCGAAGGCTTTGCCTGGCCAGGAGACGATAAAGCTCTTTTCCGTTGTGCATCAGCGTCATGTCCAAATCACCCCTTGCCAGAGCAATCCGCGTAAAATGCTCGGTGATATGGCCTAATTCAGTGTTGGCGGTTTTAAGGAATTTACGCCTTGCGGGCAGTTTATAAAAGATGTCCCTGACCTGGATTGTTGTGCCGTAGTCTGCACTGCAGGGGCCGGCGCCGGCTTTGTCTCCACAGTCAATCTCGATAAAGTTTGCCCCGTGCGAACCCTTCATTCTGCTTACAGCCTTGACCTGTGCTACCGACGCTATGCTGGCTAACGCCTCACCTCTGAATCCCAGCGTTGATATGCCCCGCAGGTCCGAGGTGGTTTTGATTTTGCTGGTTGCATGTGAGTCGAAGGCCCGGGCCAGGTCTTCGGCGTCCATACCGCAGCCGTCGTCGGTGACCGATATTAGCCTGCGTCCTCCATCTTCGGCCGAGACAATGATTCTTGTCGCGTCGGCGTCGATGCTGTTTTCCATCAGTTCCTTGACCACGCTGGCAGGCCGTTCAATCACCTCCCCTGCGGCAATCATATTAATCATATTTCGGTCAAGGGTGACTATCTGGCCCATTGCTTTCCCCTGCTCCTATTGGGAAAAGAGCTTATGTTTATGTTAGTTTACGAGCAGGCTTTGGCCGGTCATTTCCTCGGGTTGCGGCAGTTCCATCATTTCCAGCAGGGTCGGTCCGACATCGGCCAATCGTCCACCTTGCCGGAGCTTGCTGTTCTTGTAGCGCCTGTCGAATACAATCAAAGGCACATCGCCAACGGTGTGTGCGGTGTGGGGATTGTCGGTGCTTCCATCTATCATCTTTTCAAAATTGCCGTGGTCGGCTGTTATTATAGCTGCACCACCCATGCTCTCTACCTTATCGAGTATTCTGCCGACGCACTCATCCACTACCTCGGCCGCTTTAATCGCAGCAGATAAAATACCGGTATGGCCGACCATGTCCGGATTGGCAAGATTCATCACTATTACGTCGTATTTGTTCGAATCCAGTCTTTCAAGCACGATGTCCGTGACCTCGTAAGCACTCATCTCAGGTTTTAGGTCGTACGTCCGTACTCGCGGTGACGGCACAATTTGCCTGTCTTCGCCGCTGAACGGTTTTTCGGTATAGTCGTTAAAGAAGAAAGTGACGTGAGCGTACTTTTCTGTCTCGGCACAGCGAAATTGCCTCAACCCCAAGGAACTCCAGTATGCTGCGAGTATGTTTTTCATTTTTGGCGGCTTCGGAAAGGCCGCCGGAGCAGGTATAGTCGCATCGTACTCGGTCATACAGACGTAGCCGATATTGAGCTTGGTTGTTCGTACAAACTCTTTGAAGTCGGATTCAACAAAGGCCCTGGTAATCTCACGAGGTCTGTCGCCGCGGAAGTTAAAAAATACAACGCCATCACCGTTGGTGACGGTGGCTATCGGTTCGTTCTGGTGGTTGACAATACACGTAGGCTCGATAAACTCGTCGGTCACCTCTCTTTGGTAGCTTTTGGCAACTGCTTCGCTTGCTGTGGAAGCTTTGATGCCTTTTCCTATGGTCATGCATTCATAGGCCTTTTGTACCCGGTCCCATCGGCTGTCGCGATCCATTGCGTAGAACCTGCCCATGACGGTGGCTATTCTGCCCACCCCTATTTTTCCGGCTTGTTTCTCTATCTCTGCTATGTAGCCTGCTCCGCTGTCCGGTGGCGAGTCGCGCCCGTCGGTAAAAGCGTGAATAAAGACGTCTTTTATGCCGTGTCTCTTTGCAAGCTCGAGCAGACCGTACAAATGGTCGAGCAGCGAGTGTACGCCGATGTCACTGCACAGGCCCATAACGTGCATTTTGCCGTTGTTGTTTTTTATGAATTCGATTAGATGCAGGAATGCCTTGTTCTCAGAGAAAGACCCGTCACGAATTGCTCTGGTGATTCTTACGGATTCCTGCGGGACGATTCTCCCGGCCCCGATATTTTGATGTCCTACCTCGCTATTGCCCATAGTGCCGTCCGGCAGGCCCACGTCCCCACCGCTGGTGTGGATTAGGCAGGTGGGGTACTTGGCCATTAACATGTCGTCCGTGGGGGTCTCGGTGCATTTGACGGCATTGTACTTGTCTTCAGCGGGATTTGGGTTATAACCCCAGCCGTCGCGGATAATCAGCACGAACGGCTTGTTCTTCAAAACTGCCTTTGCCATGTAAGCTGTAACCTTTCAAGTAAAGTAACAGAGACGAGGCTCTGCCTCGTCTATACCCTGAGCACTAAACGGGACCGGTTTTGGCTATTTTTATGAATGCTTCCGGCCGCACGCCAGTGCGTCTGAGAACCCGGTAAGCACCGTTTTGCCCGATTAGACTGATATGATATAAATCCGACGTACGCATGTCAAATATTTACAGGAACCTCGTAGACGCATTTATGCTTGTCAAGTGCTAAAAGTTTTTGACAGCTACACTTGTCCTGGTATAATTAGTTGCCAAATAGCAATGTTTGCGCTGACCCGTAAAAGTGGTAACAGGCGTTTTGTCTTTAGTCAGTAGGGGATATGTGTATGCCTGAAGGCCGAAAGGTGCGTCCTATAATCTGTGTGTTTTTGACCGGGTTGATTTGGCTGTCCTGTCCCGGCTGCGGCCAGAAACAAAAAGCGGTCGACTTTTATGTCGATGCTATAATGCTCAGGGAGCTTAATGAGAACGAAATGGCCATAGAGAAGCTCAGCTCAGCTGTGGAATTAAACAAACGCTTCTCGTTGGCTTATTCGTTGCTCGGTGAGATTTACGAACAAATGAAACAACATGAGAAAAGTGCAGCCTCCTATGAAAATGCAACAAGGCTTAACCCCTGGTCCTTTAAAGATTTCTTTAGCCTTGGGCGGGTTTACCAGTTCATGGAGAAGTTTGCGCAGGCGGTCAAGGCTTACGTCAGAGCCTGCGAGCTTAGACCGGAGCATTTGCAGGCCCATATCGATGCAGCGAGGAGCTACTACGAAATTGAAGATTATAACAATGCACTGGTCTATGGTGAACGGGCTGAGCAAATTGACCCGAACGCGAATGAGCTCCAAAAGATACTCGGTGATATTTATGAATCGAAAAAAGACTATCATCGCGCTATTCGCTCCTACAAGCGCACACTGGAAATCGATAGTAACGACGTGGACGTTATGACCTCTTTGGGGGTTGCATATCTGCGGACCGACCGTCCTTCGCCTGCCAGAGAGCTGTTAACGACGGTGGTGCAGATGCAGCCCGAAAATGACAACGCATACCAATATCTTGGGTATTGTTATCTTCGGCTTAACGACGTCGATAAATCGATAGCCGGTTATGAGAAGGCGATTGAGATAAATGATAAGAATTGGCAAGCGTACCGCGGTCTGGGTGTAGCCTATATGCTTAGAGCGATTAACGAGGACAATAAGATGCTAAAGACCAAGGCCATTTATCAGTGGCGTCTGTCGTTGGATATCAAACCGGACCAGCCTCGTCGGGAGAGGTTACTCAAGCTGGTAAAAAAGTACACAGAGTGATGGGGACTTAGCTTTTTGGTGGATTTTTGAGCGTGGCAGAGTCGGATAAAGAACAAAGCGGCACCCGGTCGCATTCAGGCCGGGTTTTTTTCAAGTGTCATCCTATTACCTTGCCGGGTTGGGCGGCTCAGATTATCTTCTGGACGATTGTAGCGACGGGTTTGGCGCTGGATTTATGGACTAAGAGCGCCGTATTTGACTGGCTGCGGGGGCAGGGCCGGGCCAGCGTTTCAATAATAGATGGGTTTCTGCAGCTGGTCGTGGCGGAAAATGCCGGTGCTGCTTTTGGAATAGCCACGGGACAGCGTTACCTGTTGGTCGGCATTTCCGCTGTCGCGTTGATAATCATCCTTGCGATTTTTCTGTTGAGCGGGGCCGAGCGCAAACTGGTACACGTTGCTCTTGGACTCTTTACCGCGGGTGTTTGCGGCAATCTCTGGGATAGAATCTTTAATGATGGTCTGGTGCGGGATTTTATCGACGTTGTTTATTGGCCCGGCAGACACTGGCCTGCATTTAATGTCGCAGACAGTATGCTTTGTATGGCCGTTGGATTGTTGATTATTTCAACTTTTTTCACTAAGAAGTCTTGTTGAAGATGTGCTCGGCAACGTAAATGGGGGCATTTGACGCCGCCCCTAAGGCAATCGCATCTGAAGGGCGTGAGTCAATCTCGACAGTTCGACCGTTTGTGCTTAAGTGTATCCTTGCGTAAAACGTGTGATTGCGCAGGTCGTTTATGACTATCTTTTCTATTTTTGCACCGAGGTTTTCAATTACCCCGTCCAGCAAATCGTGCGTCATTGGCCGAGGGGGCTTGATACCTTTGAGTCGGCGGTCAATCGCAAAAATTTCCACTATGCCGATAACGATTGGGAAGCTGCGCTCGCCGTCGCGCTCCTTTAACACGATTATCTGCTGGTCGGAAGTCTCATTAATGATTATTCGCGATAATTCAACTTCAACGTCCATTTTTGGAGCTGCCTTTGCTAAGTGAGAGCACAACAAAACTTATATACTTATAGTTTACAATTCCGAGAGGTGTTTTTCAACAGTTTTTAGCTGGTCTGCCAACTCGGCCAATCTATCTCCGGCCTGGGCAACAACTTGCGGCTTGGCTTTGGCAACAAAATTTTCATTGTTTAGCCTGGCTTGGACAGCCTTTTTGGCCTTTTCTATTTGTTCTTTTTGCCCCTCCAGCCGCTTGCGCTCCGCTTCTATGTCAATTACATCGTGGACGTAAACTTCGGTCGCATCTGCAATGGCAACTGCAGCATTTGCTGGTTTACTAACGGCTGTCCCGGCCTTAAACTGTTTTAGGCCTGCCAGTTGACATATTAGCTCTGCGTTTTCGCTAAAAACCTTGACGTCCTGGGGCCGCAACTTCGCAGATACGGACAACATTTCACCCGGCGGCTTATTATATTTACTTCTGATGTCTCTTATGGCTCGGACTACAGACTGAATAGTCCTGATTTGGCTTTCAGCACTTTCGTCCACCAACGAATCTATCTTTTCAGGCCATTGTGCCGCTACTATAGCTTCCGACTCTTTGGCTGTTGCAAGACCCGGAAGATTTCTGACGGGCGCAATTTCGTTGAGTTTCTGGAATATTCCCTCGGTGATAAACGGGACAAACGGGTGAAGCAGCCGCAGCGTCTGGTCCAGCACAAATGCCAAAACGTTTTGGGCGACCGGCCTTTGCTTATCATCCTGCATCCTCGGTTTTACCCACTCAAGATACCAGTCGCAAAAGTCGTTCCAGAAAAATTTGTAAAGGCTGGTTAATGGCTCACTGTATTGGAACTGGTTGAGCTTGTCTGTCAGCTCAGTAATAGTCTGGGCCAGGCGGGAAAGAATCCATCTGTCGGTGATTGTCATTTTGTCCTTGTCGAATTTGTCCGGGTCGGTGCCTTCAAGGTTCATCAATGCGAAGCGTGAGGCGTTCCAGAGCTTGTTGCAGAAGTTTCTTCCGATGTCAAATTTCGGCGACGTGTTTTCAACTCGGCCGTCCGGCAGCTCCATCTTCTGCACCGGCATCCGCACATCCTGAGTCTGTGTGGTCATACTGGCCAAGGTAAATCGCATCGCATCGGCTCCGTGGCTGTTAATCGCCACCAGCGGGTCAATCCCGTTGCCGAGGCTCTTCGACATCTTTCGGCCTTCGCCGTCCTGTATCATTGCATGAATGAAAACATCCTTAAACGGAATGTCGCCGACGCAATATTGTCCCATCATCACCATCCGCGAGACCCACAGTGTTATGATTTCGCGAGCGGTGCAGAGTACGTCGCCGGGGTAAAACGTTTTAAGCTCCGGCGTTTCGTCCGGCCAGCCCATTGTACTGAACGGCCACAATGCTGAACTAAACCACGTGTCGAGCACGTCTTCATCTCGCTGCCAACCTTTATCTTCTAATCTTTTTTCAATGTCTTCGTTTCCTGGGGCAACACATGCATATGTAACTGTATCATCGTCTGAACTGGTAAGTTCAAAGATCACTTTGTCATCGTGCTTAGCTAATTCATTTTCTAATCTCCCCCCAGCACCTTGTTTCGACCAGATTGGAATTCTGTGTCCCCACCAGAGCTGTCTGCTGATGGGCCAGTCACGGAGATTTTCCAACCAGGCTTGATAGGTCTTCGCATAGCGGTCGGGGATGAAACGCAGTCGTTCATCAAGTAACGGTTTTAAAGCCAGGCCTGCCAGGGAATTAACAGGGACGTCGGTTTCTTCGATTAGTCCTGTGCCGAATTTTTTCGCAAGGTTGTCAATAGGCTTTTTGACGGCGATATACCACTGGTCGGACAAATACGGCTCGATAGGCACGTGACTGCGATAGCTGTGCCCAACTTCATGGGTGTATTCACGAACGTCCTCTAACAGGTTTTCCTGACGGAACCATTCCACTATAGCCTCACGAGCCTCGAAACGGTCCATACCGATGAGGTTTTCCACGTCTGGGTTTTGAATTTGCTCCCAATCTGCCCAGCCATACTTGTCGCTGATGGACCCGTCGGGCGCCATTACATTCAGGAAGACATATTCCCACGGATTTCCCCCGAAGTCGATTGGGACGACTGTTTCAGCGATTTCTTCGTAATGACGCTCACCAATCTCCCAGTCATCGGGGTCATGGGCGGGCGTCACCTTCAAAAAGCCGGTAGAGAACCGCGCCTTTTCGTCCTCACTTTTCGGGTCGGGTAGAACAACGTGCTCATCGGCTATTATTGGGATGATGCGACCTACAATCGGCAGCCGCACCTTTTTGCCAAGCAGATATTTGGCCCGTGGGTCGTTAGGATTCATCGCAACAGCCGTATCGCCTAACATCGTCTCCGGCCGGGTAGTAGCCACCGTAACGAGCTCAATTTGTTTGCCTTCAATTTCAACCGGCTCGACAAGCGGATAACGCAGATACCAGAAATGCCCCTGGACCGTCTCATGTTCGACCTCGTCATCAGCCAATACTGTCTGTGTCGCCGGGTCCCAGTTGACCAGTCGTTTGCCTCGATAGATAAGACCGTCCTTGAAGAGCTTGAAAAAAGCTGCGCGGACTGCTTTTGCGCAGACCTCGTCCATTGTAAAACGGGTCCGTTCCCAGTCGCACGAGCAGCCCATCGCCTTTAATTGGCTGATAATCCTGGCTTCGTATTCGTCTTTCCATGCCTGGACCCGAGCAACAAATTCTTCTCGCTCAAAGTCTGTCCTTCGCTTGCCCTCTTCGGACAGTATGCGTTTTTCGACGACGGTCTGGGTGGCGATGCCGGCATGGTCGGTGCCGGGCATCCAGAGTGTATTGTAGTTTTGCATCCGCCGGAATCGAATCAATACGTCTTGGAGCGTGTTATTTAGCGCATGGCCGAGGTGCAGCGGTGCCGTGACGTTAGGCGGAGGAATTACAATCACATACGGGGGGCAACCCGCCTTTTTCCCGTCCGCCGTTGCTTCTGCATGGAAGTACCGCCCAGAAAGCCAAATCTCGTTCGCCTGACTCTCTATCTGTTTTGGTTGGTAAACCCTGGATAGCTGCTGACTCATAATTTATCTGACAGCTTACAATTGCCCATTAAAAAATTCCGGCAACGATATTGCACTGCCGGAATTCTATTCTAATAAAACCAAACAACGATGTAAAGTGAACAATCGTAAACGGGCCAGTTAGCTTTGCCCGCCGAATCATACCTGACTATACGCTTAATCGACGTTCATTGTCATCAGAAACTCTGCGTTGGTTCGGCACTTGCCAAGTCTGTTTTTAAGCAGCTCAATTGCTTCGACTGGGTTCAAGTCGCTGAGGACCCTTCGCAGGCGATAAGTAAGCTCGAGCTCCTTGGCATCGAGCAGTAATTCCTCGCGTCTTGTTCCGCTTCTGCTGATGTCAATGGCCGGCCAGGTCCTCCTGTCCACAAGGCGCCTGTCGAGGTGAAGTTCCATATTTCCCGTGGCCTTGAACTCTTCGAAAATTACCTCGTCCATCCTTGAGCCGGTATCGATTAGCGCTGTCGCAAAGATGGTCAGCGAGCCGCCCTCTTCAATATTTCTCGCAGCACCGAAGAATTTCTTGGGCATCTGCATCGCCCCGGCGTCGACGCCACCTGTCAGGATTTTACCCGAGTGAGGCATCTCGGTATTGTAAGCACGGGCAAGGCGCGTTATTGAATCTAACAGGATAACGACGTCTACTCCGTACTCGATAAGTCGCTTTGCCTTTTCGATTACTACCTCGGCTATCTGGCAGTGGCGGGCAGCCGGCTCATCGAAGGTTGAACTTATCACCTCAACGTCGCTGGCTGTCTTGCGCTTCATTTCCGTAACTTCTTCCGGGCGCTCGTCAATCAGCAATACTATCAGGCTCACTTCCGGGTGGTTTGTGCTGATGGCGTTGGCTATCTTTTGCAGCAGAATTGTCTTTCCCGTTCGCGGCGGTGCGACAAGAAGCCCTCGCTGCCCCTTGCCTACCGGCGTTATCAAATCGATTATGCGCATATTTAATTCTTCTGAGGTCGTTTCCATTATGAAGCGCTCCTCCGGATGCAGCGGTGTCAGGTCGCTGAATACTATTTTTTCTGCGAGCTTGTCGGGGTCTTCATAATTAACTGCTTCAACGCGCAGCAGGGCAAAATACTTCTCCGAGTCTTTCGGCGGCCTGATTTGACCTGAGATGATGTTTCCGGTTCGCAGCCCAAAACGCCTGATTTGAGACGGGGAAACGTAAATATCGTCCGGGCTGGAAAGATAGTTATCATTCGGATTTCGCACAAATCCATACCCGTCCGGAAGCACTTCCAGCACACCTTCGCCGTACATCAGACCGTTCTGGCGAATACGCTCTTTGAGAATCTTGAAAATCAAATCCTGTTTCTTCAGCGCGCTGAAATCCTGGATATTATCCTTCTTGGCAACGTCGTGCAGCTCGGACACCGTCATTGTCTGCAGGTCCTTCAAATAGAGATCGCCTTTTTTAATCCGCTCATACTTGGCATGGGTGGATTCTTCCTCGGCCTTCTTGGCTCTCTGTGCTTCTTCGTCTACTGTGGCAGTGGCCGAGCCAGCCTCAGGCTGCACCTGGTCACCTGAATGTTTTTTCTTCTTACTTTTGCGCTTTTTCGAGGCCTTAGCCATATTCACTCCTTTATCATTTGCAAAGCATCTGTGATTGACTCAAACAACCTTCCCGTAGGAATTCAATAGGACTTGAATTTTGAACAGAATTAAAACTTTTATGTCTAAATGGGCTTATTAACGAAAGAGTTCTATGGAAAACCCCACTTACCCATTATCCGTAATGTAAGAGAAAGTCTCAGCGACTTGCTCGGTTAATTCCGAGAAGCCAGAATTGTTATCGACAATATTGTCGGCGATGGCGGCCTTCTTGTCCAGAGAAATCTGAAAATTTTCACGAATTTTTAGCTGTTTTTCGCCGGAATAGCCCATTTTTTTTGCTCTTTTGGCCCTTAATCGGGGTTTGCAATTGACAAAAACCAGCTTGTCGCAGCGCTTGGCCCAGCCGACCTCCACCAGCAGCGGCATATCCAGCACGATTGCCTTGACCCGATTTTTGCCATTGTACTGCTTAATGAGCTGCTCGGCCCTATTTATGACGCCAGGATGGAGTAACTTGTTAAGTTCGGCAAGCTTATGGCCGTTGGCAAAAACGACCTCGCTCAATTTCTTACGGTCCACTCTCCCCTCCGGGTCTAAAATCCCCTCGCCGAAAAGGTCGACGACTTTGTTTTTTATAACAGCCTCTTCGAGAAGCTCGTGACCGATTTTGTCAGCGTCAATTATCGCGCAACCTAATTTGGCAAACTCGGCCGCAACGGTGGTTTTGCCCGAGCACAGACCGCCCAAAATGCCTATCACTGGTTTCGTCCTGGGGGTGTTCATAACCTAACAGTATAATCACTTGCTGCCAGGCCGTCAAGTGACCTGTTGTTTTCCTTCTTTCAAAATACTGAACTTGCGCAAGTCTGGATAGGCTGTGGTCGCTCGCGTATGTGGCTTCTTGATAATCGCAGATTTGTCTTTCAAGTCACGGTTGCAACAGCGGTGTCAGAGCAGAAATTTCAGCCAATATCCTGACCTTGCTAACCCCCGGCATGGTTGACTTGTGGAACTTTTGGCCGGTTGTTGGA
>SDBT01012876.1_pt1 | contig 13420 bp, 22 predicted proteins | sample 2277101 | NCBI WGS metagenome assembly SDBT01 (sample SAMN10404973, study PRJNA504765) | marine sediment metagenome | isolation source: marine sediment core GS10_PC15, 103 cmbsf | place: Arctic Ocean: Southern Knipovich Ridge | collected 2010 | reverse complement strand
TGCGGCCACGGCACCCGTCTGCATGTAGATTTTGTTGGAGAATATGTGGGTAGGTGCCTGTAAAACATATTCTAAGAGCTGTCCGGTCCACGCTCCTGTATTGTCAGGCTGGAGTACCATTCTTTCATTGTACGATGCCGCCCTAAGTATTTTGGCATCAGATATGCTCACCCCATCAGCGAACATAGAGTGAGCTAGAAACCTTAAATTACCCTCCCTGGACTCCACTACCAAATTCTGTCCGACAGCTTCGAGAGCCACATTCTCACCGAGACAAAGAGACTCGGCCCCGAGATCGAGACCTGCCGGGTGCCAAAGACCACTGGTTCGCTTCTGTATTTCAGTGTGTCCGGTGGTCGCATCTATGGTGAACCGCAGTGAACCGTCTAGGTCTTCTCGGCCCGCAAGGTAAATTGTGCCGTCAAGGATTGCAGGATTGTAAGACATCTATATTACCCACCAATTAAGTCCGTCTGATCGAACTGTTTTCGCTTCATATAGGCCCAGGACTATGTCAACATCGGAATCGTCTACCGTATCGGGGGCCTTCAAACCGATAGTGCATTGGAAGGTGGCGTCAATACACTTGATCGTGTACGTTCGTGTCGTTGCAAGAGGAGCGTTCGGCAACGTAGCCTTCACTGAATTACTGGAGCCATCTAGCAAGATAACCTGATGTGATCCTGCCGGACCCAGAGGAATGTCACCATCTACGATGAACGCAGAGGAGCGATCAATCGTGACATTGGATGGTGTGTACTCAATCACTAGACTGTCGAGGCTCCAGATAGCGGACCATCTGCCACGACTCTCATAATGTGAATCATATCACCATCGGCCTGAAACTTGAGGTGGATGTCACTGTATTTAATCCCGCCAAGCTTGACGGAGTCCTTAGCATTTAGTGGAAGATAGTTGGCTAGACCCACTGCACCATAGAGGGCGAATTCAACCGGCGAAGTGTTGTCGGGTCCGGCTATGATGATAATTTCAGCCATCTCATCGTCGTTGGTGCCCTGCCACGTTTCGCCAGCAGATGTGGATTCGAGAACCAGGAACGGTTGGGGAGCCACTAATCGAGTAATGACTTCCCGCCCGCGTGACACAGCCTTGCCAAGAAATCCTACTAAATTTTCACTGCTCATTCTGTGCCCTTAACTTAACTACAACCATATTAGCACAAAACGTCCTATAAATCAAGCCTTTTCTCGGCTCTCCACCAACTTAATAACTATAACTGTATGGCAGGAGAACGCCGAGGATACTAGCCCTGCCTTCTTGGCCGTCTTCCAGGCCCGTTCTATGCCCGCAGGCGAATCGAACAACCACAGGCCGTCCTGGCACACTCTCCAGATATGGCCTGTGGTTCCATGTCTTAATGCGTATTGTTTGTTGACAGGTAGCTGGCTCACCACAAACTACCCAGGTACATTGCAAGTTTGGCAAACAGTACACAGATGAGAGCTATCAACGCCACCGGCCACAGTATCACGGCACATGTGGCACAGGTGAGGCTGCTCACATCTATCTCATCCGCTAATCCCAAGGCGGTTATGAGAGCCACCACCAAGCAGCCCACCATCAGCCAGCCTATGAACCCACCAATTATACTCGCTATGAGCATGTCACTTCCTCCGTTCTCGGCACCATTGCCGACTCTTCTCTTTCTTCTTATCCTCATGGACCCGTGTCCCTGGCGGCATCTTCCTACGAGGAAGTCGTGGTTTCAGTTTCTTCTTAGCCGCCATGTCACTACCTCCGCCTTCTTGACTTCGCTTTGACTGAGAGGACCGGCGTCAAGCTGTACTCGATGTTGCAGAGATCGACTTGGTTCGCCATCACCGTTTCGATGTCGTTGTAGGCTCCAGGTGCTTCATCCAAATCCGTCTTGGACGTGAGACCATGTACGACGCCGAGATCGTCAAGTAGCTTCCTCTGGGCTTTCAGGTCCAGCACCTTCTTGGCCTTAGTGCGTGACATCGGTCTGCCGGCACCGTGGCTAGTAGAGAGGAACGACATCTTCTCACCAGTGTGCGAGACAATGAAGGACTTCGAGCCCATGCTTCCAGGGATGATTCCCCTAGCGTCACCGAAGTAGGGACCGGCTGCACCCTTGCGATGTACAAGCACGTTCCTGCCGAGGTGGTACTCCATTGCTGCATGGTTGTGGCAGATGTCAACGTGGCAAGTGACACAGGTAGTTTCCCAGATTGCTCGGAACGCTTTGAGAACGTTCAGCATCATCATTGCTCTGCTCTTCTTGGCGAAGTCGATGCAGTAGTTCATCTCTTGGATGTACGCATCAAAGCCTTTATGGCCGCGACGAAAGAACGCCAGATCACTGTCAGGTATAACCTGTGAGAAATTCTTTTCATTTTCTTCCTTCGCCCATGCGTTGTAATGGTCTGCGACTTGCTTGCCGAGGTTCCTGCTGCCGCTATGGATCATTATCCAGATGTCACCATGCTGGTCAACCTGGACCTCGATGAAGTGATTACCACCGCCCAATGTACCGAGCTGATACCGAGCCCGGTCATACTGTGCCGTGACTACTTGACCTACGAGTTGCGGCGGCTGATCCGGCATATCGTCGTGGCTGCACTGCTCTTTGTGCCACTTGTGCCCGACAGGTACGACCTGCTTTATTAGGGCTCGGATGTTCTCCGACTGATCCCGCAATGCACCGATCACTACACCGCTCAATCGACAGGCTATCATCCCACAGCCGACGTCAACACCTACGGCGTTCGGAACCACGACATTGTCAGTCGCCAAAACGCCACCTATGGGCATACCATAACCCTGATGTGCGTCAGGCATAACAGCGATGTGGTGGACCGCGAACGGTAACGCCATCAGATTCTCAATCTGCCCACGGCATACTTCGTTCAGCGAGTCTGGGGCGATCCAAAACTTTGCACCCACACCTTCGACCTCGTCACTCTCTTGCCACTCAGCGTACATATTCTTCACCTCCAAATTGGGGTATTGTGCTTTCGTACCGACGAACGGTGCAGTTTGGCTGTCCGCAATACTTGCAGCCGCCAACACCTAGCAATTGGTTGCTTGACTCGCCGCCAACACGAGACGCCTATGTGGGCACTGTCCGTTTCCGCATGACTTGCAGTTATTACTACGTAGCGACGGGAACTGACATGGGGGTGACTCCTCTTCTCGGATTGTTCGTTTAGCCCAATCGCCGTAGTGGGCCGCGACATTTTCCGGCAAGTCCTCTAGTGACTCGGCACAGCCGTTAAAGCCCATTGGATTATCATCTGGGAATTCTTTGAACAACGCCCACGCTTTGTCCTTGACTTCGATACTATAGCCGTCGTCTTGCCGCTTGATGTTCTTTGCCAGCTTGCTTGAGTACATGCCGCACACCATGTCCGGTGTCATGCCCAGAGCCTGTGCAAAGCTGATCCAGAAGTGCAGCCTCGACGTTTTTGATCTCATAACGCCCGCCTGGGCCTCGCTACACCAATGCTTCCAGTAGCAACAGTTTCGCAACTCCTCCATTTCGGACGCCATCGCTTTGAGTAGGTCATCGAGCCACTTACCCGCTTCGATCAACGTCTGGCTCAATCGTGCGTTTTCAATGTTTTGATCCACACCATTCATGGTTCCGTTAGTCGGTGGATTGAGCACCTCAGCAAAGTGCCTGGAGTCTAGGCCCACACGTTTGTTCAGTGTGTCCTGCATCTTGAATAGATCAACTAATGTAAACATTACATGCACCTTTCAGTAATTATACATCTTCGACAGACTTCAATGGTGTGCGTGAATCTTTCGCACCATCTGTCGCTTCGTCATCAGTCACTCTCCTCGATTCTTCCATGCTCGTAAGGTATGTCACAAGCAATCAATTCGGCTTGCAGGTTCGCCAACGCCTCGGTTATGGGCCTAACCAACCCCAACGCCTCCTGGGCGGTCCACTCATAGGTGTAGGCAGTGACGCCGTCGCCCTTCCGCTTGTAGCGTGACGTCAGGTGCTCTAGTTTACGTATTGCTTCCAGGGCTTGCTCTTGTCGCTTCTTGCCGATCCTGGCAAACTTCTCTCGCCGCGTCTCACCCATAGCTGGTAGTGGATTACGATCACCAACGGTAAGCAGCGGCGACGGGATCAGCTCTACGACAGGCACTTCCTTTGTCGAACCTGGGACCACTCGATCCCAGTTAATCGCCGTCCGATCAACACAGGCTTCCTCTCTGCCTGTACAATCATCGCGGTAGGTATCACATGCCAAACATCTTTTGTCAACTGCCATTAGACTTCCTCCACGTTCTGAATCTCACCGGCGGATAGGGCGGTGTCTGTCACCATATCCCAGACGTCATCGGTCTCATGGGTAGCACCCATAACATCAATCCGTATTCGGACAGTGACATCCAATGTCACTCCATGAAATTGAGCCTGTGATCTCGCGGACTCGACCTGAGCCTCGGCGTCACGGTCATCTTCTCTCATGTCTTCGTCGTCGTGCATCTTCCTTCTCCTCGATGTATGGAAACGTCACGTAATGTCCCGACCACTTCGTTATCTCCACCGCCATCATTCGGCACCTACAATCGTCAATAGGTTCGCCGCAGTTGTGGCAGAGTCCGCCGTCACTCATTTCTTCCTCGTGTGTTTGTGAATCTTGATCGAGGCCCAGAACATTGCTTCGACTGAGACGATCACGTACAGGTCTCCGGGCTCTTCATCCAGCTTCGCCTTGATCCAGGTCTCGGCGTCGGCTATGTTGTCAAATGCTTCCGGCACGATGTCCGGATTCCACTCCTTGAAGAAGCTGTTGGACAGCACAATTACTTTTCCTTTTGGTGGACATTCTGGCTGCTTCATTCGTAGTTCCTTGTCTCATTTCTCTATGTAAAGTATACAACACTTTTGGCGAGATGCAAATAGATTCTTAAATATGCTTCCAATTCTTCCGCAGCACAATACGACTTACATTAACTTGGGTAATTCCAAACTTTTTGGCAAGCTCCCTTTGGAAAAACTTCCCGCTGCTATAAAGCTCTCGAATTTTTCTCACCATAGTCTTCGTCAAAATAGCTCGGGGGTTTTCTTCTCCTAGTTGATGGAGATTACGGTGAGTTTTGTGTTGAATGGCATCCTGAATATTTTCCTGGTGGGTGCCCCATTTCAAATTATCCTGATGATTATGAGTTTTGTTCCCATCCAAATGCCTACACTCCATACCAGCCGGGCAAGGGCCAACAAAGGCTTCCAAAACAAGTCTGTGTACTAAACTAAGGTTTGCCTTGCCGCCCCGGCTTAAATTAACACATAGGTATCCCTGAGTTTTACATGGTTTTAGCCATCTTCCCTCACGCCTACTACCTCTAGTATTCTTGCGGGGTGTTGACCAAATCCGGCCATCACATGTGATTTCATATCCGGGGAAATTTGGGATAGGTATAAGGACTGTGTTGTTTGGCTCTTGGTTCATTTCCTGCTCTTTCTATTCGTAGTTCCGAACTACCTCAGCAATTGGGAACTGGGGGACATTTGAGTCATAGCGATCCCAGAACCGGACCGTTAACATCTGGCCCACGACCTCGTGACGTTCAGCCCACATCTCATACCTATCGACGTAGGGTCCGTCCGGCGAAGCACCGAAGGTCGTCTTGGCGTTGACTTCCTCTCCGGGTCCATGCCCAGGACGCCATAACCTGTAGACAGGTGTACCCTTAGCTTTGCCCTTGCCTTCCCAGACCGCCGCAATCATGTACTCGGCGTGCTTGACCGGCTTGCGTTTCATTAAGCGTGCAAGGCCGGAACCGAATTGGTATGGCGACTCTGTGCGAAAGATCAGGCCCTCATAGCCCATATCCAACCACGTCTTGTACCACTCATCAACTTCCTCTATGCAGGTGACTTTGACTGTGAGACAGTCACCGGCGACGGTGACGTAACGCTGCGAGAAGAGTGTGTCGTACATCGGGTTGAGGCCATCGAAGACCGGGAAGATCAAGCCCGCACTCAGCGGCTTCTCTTTCTTCACTGCTCCGTTGGTCCGCTGGATACTGATATGCTGCTCGATAGGGAAGCAGGCTTCGCCGTCGCGTGTCCAGCCCTCGGGCGGCTTGCCTCAGAACTCTCGGATCATCTTCTGGATGTGTGGGGCGTGCAGGTTGCCCTCTCGTGTCACCACATTGACACCATTATCCAGGAACCTGATGCCGTTGTGCTTCGGCTGCACAAGTGCTGGGAAGGTAGCCTTCTTTGCGTCCCAATCTGTTGCTCTCATATAGCTTTTTGACTTGCTCATAGCTCTCCTCAATACCAGTTCGTCTTACTCTACACTTAAAGTATAAGCCATATTCCGACAGATGCAAATAGAAAGTAAAATAAAGCCCTGCTACGAATCGAACGTAAGTTGCCGGGGTCAAATCCCGGTGTAATGACCACTATACGACAGGGCCGATATAATTGCTTGAGCAGTACACCGCCGAAGCGATGCCGGGCACCTGCTCTGTGTTTCCTGAGTGCCAGGGCTTTTGGCCCGCTCAGTTCTCCCGTTTGATGGTAAAATAGGAACACCTGGACTCGAACCAGGAGTCTCTCGGTTATCAGCTGAGTGCTTTAGCCAATTAAGCTATGCTCCCCCTTATGATGGCGTGAGAGCCGTGCGGGGGTCGAACCCGCGTCTACCAAACCCGGCTGCGGATGTACGGTCTACAGCCACCTGTCCAATTTCAGAGTGTACGGCTCTGTTTTATGAGGACTCGATCCGGTCGCATCACCACAATGCTAAAGGCCCATCAGTACCTTCGCAACCCCAGGCGATAGCGGCCCGCGTAGGAGCTTGTCGGATCAGTCCTGGGTGTTGTGAAGTCACTATCAGCCGTTGCAGGGCAGCGGGCAGGGCCACGCTTGTGTCCCTCAGTTAGTAATCACTTGTCCTCACTGCCCTGCAACGGTTGGTATTTGTTTTTCAAAGAGCTTTGCTTCGTTCCTCACTGCTTAAAGTATAACATATAATCGAATATATGCAAATGAAAACTTTGAGAATTCTCAGATTCTTTATCGGACTCTGTTGATCGCAAACTGTCGCCGGAGTTCATGGCCCACCACTACACCCATGTAGTGTATCATGACCTGTAGTAGGACTGCACAGTAGACCGGACCGTGACTCTGACGGTGACATATTATGTGTGTCAATTCATGCAGGGCCGTGAGTCTATTATTCATACCACCGTCGCCTGGGAACTTCAAAGTGAAGCCACGACTTGCACGGTAGTTGCAGGCCGCTCCATGTTTGCGTCTCTTGCTGAATGTCACTGCGTACTTCACACTACCGAACCGATCCGTGAACCACCTGTCACCAGAGACCGATGCTAGAAATTCAGTCATTTGGCGGTTGCTCATCAACGGCTCATCGGGCATAGTCTTCTGGAGAGCGTGTTCAGATCGGTACTCCTGACACCGCTGGCCGTCGTGGCAGACTTGCGGGTACTTGTATGGCTCCCAGTGGCTCATACCAATGTCACCATGTAGGGAAGGCTCTGGCTCACGGTGCCGTCTTCCCACACTATCTCCAGGCAGCAAACGGGACCAACCAAGATGCTGTTGACGATGCCGGTCTGATTCGCGTACTGCTTCTTGTGTCCCGCCGTCAGCATCCCGGCCTTGCTGGGCCGGACCCTCTTGTTCAAGTACTTAGCCGTCAGGTCCGCCACCTGTGCCGCCTGCTGTATTGCTTTGTTGTATTGCTCTTGCTGCATTCTGAATAATTGGTCTTGATCCATTGCTGTCTCCTGTCTATCTTTTCGTGGACTTTTCTCAGAACTTGTCTATGTTTATGTAGACTTTACCGGGACAACGTTCTCGACCGGCTGAGCTGATAGCCGTGCTGGGTAGTAGCGGCCCCAATACCATTTACCGATTGTGTCCAGGGTGCCGTAGGGATGCCCCTTATGGATGACACCGTAGCCCTTGATCCCAAAGATTTCGCCGGTCGCCCGGACAACCATGAGCTTGCCTGAGCCACCGATGTCGATCTTGTCGTACTTCTTGCCGATCCTGATCCAGGTCTTACAGTGGGCTCGGTTGGGCTCACAATCTACGTTGTCGATTACGAGCTGTGCCAGATGATCTGATTCAAGCCTCTGGGCAAGAGCTAAGAGCTGCTCACCGTAGTCTCCATTAAGTCGTCCTTCTGCGAATCCAGCCATGTCTCGTTCTCCTCAAAACGTTTCGTTCCTCACTGCTTAAAGTATACCACATAGATTGCTTCTATGCAAATCAAAAATAAATAAAATAGCCGGGGTCCGAAGACCCCGGCAACTGGAGGAGAGGAGAGGTGAAGTGCTTGTTAGAACCGAGCCAGGAGCCCGGTATCAAGTCGTTCTATGGGTGTAGCAAAGCCCAGGGAGGAAGTGCCTACCAGTCGGGCCTCAACAATGCCGGCGAGCTTTCCGGCTACGATAACGGGTCCGCCGCTGCATCCAGGCCAACAGAATCCGTCGTAGATAAAATTAGTTTTCCATTTTTCGCTTGACACATGGCCCCATGTTATGATAAGCTGATCTTGTTCACCAAGTGGAGTGCCTATGCAAATGACTTCGTCACCGAGACGTGGTGACACACCTAACTCAAGCCAGGGGCCTATTCGGTTCTCAAAGATCACCACGGCTAGATCGTCGTCGGTGTCTTCCAGAACCTCTACAGCCACGTATCGCATACCATCAGGTCCGATAGCCGTGACCGATTCATCCGCTATTCTGTCCTCAACCATGTGCTTCGCCGTCAGCATAACATTATCGGACACAAAGACGCCGGTGCCTCGTGAGGTCGTGGTCTGCATTATCAGACCTCCCGACATCTCCGTGACATACACCACGGCCGAGCAGGACCGATACCACATAAGGTCCAACCCACCATTTGCAGAGTCCAACCCACCCTCAAGCTGAGCCAACCCACCCTTTAGACTCTCCAACCCACCCTCTTGCATGTGGTTCCAGTGCCTCAGAGAGATGATGTCACTCTCTTGGCGGTTGCACAAGAAGACTGTTAATCCAAGTGTCATGATAAGTAAGATGTTTGTCAAAGTCCTCATGGGTCTCCTCTCTCCTATTGATTCCAGTTACGCTCGTAAGCATATGGGTCTTGTTCAAACTTGCGACATTCCCAAACAGGTGTCACCAGATCATGCTCGACACATACTTCATACAGCATTTGAGCAGTATGACAATTTCCTTTTAAGCCTGGGCGAAACTTTTTGCAATCAAAGCAGAGGCAGTGGTCCCGGTGCTTGCCTTTGAGATCAGAGCGGACCCAAACGCGGAGGTTGCTGTGGTGGATGCACGTCTCGAAACGCCTCACAACACTTGCTGTGCCTATATTTCGGATCACGGCTAGACCAACCCATACGGTGCAGGCCAGTAAGAAAGCCAGTGCCGCTGCAATCATTATTCCTATGGCGTATTCCATTTTTCGTTCTCCGTAATGGTGGACAACCCGGCCGAAGGCTCGTCGCTCATCGGTCGGACGTCACCTTCGGCCTTCGGCCCGTTATAGTTTAGCCAACGCCTGCTTCACCGCTGTTTTGGTCTCCGGGGCGGTCTGGGTCGCGTCCAATATCTTCTTCATTGCTTCACGGTCCATGTCAGTCGGTTGGTCTGCGAGCACGTTCTTTATACCGGCAACCAACTGAATGATGCTTCGGTCCTGCTCATCAAGTTCGCCCTTGACAGTGACCAGGGCCGCTTCCATATCCGCCGGGGTGATGTCCTTGGGACGCTTTCTCATTAAGCCCAGGTAGCCAGCTCCGCCCATGCCTATGAGGCCAAGACCGATAGCGAGCACACCTGTTGTCGGATTGAATAGGAAGTCTTCGCGTGCGGCCGCAACCTTCTCATCACCAGCTACGACGCCTCCCAGTATGTCCGCTTGCAGGTTCTTCTGCTCTACGAGATGCCGCAGCTCTTGTTTCGTAACAACGACGGCAGCTTTGAAATCTTTATGCAGCAGTCGCACTGAGGCCAGACTCGGGTAGAACAGACCCTTATAGTCTGCGGCGGTTCCAGTCCCGGCCTCCTCATTGTAGGCCACGACATCGGTGTCAACACGACCCCATGTCAGCTCCTCGGACATTGTTGCCATACCACAGCCGGCGACTACTACCACTACCAGCAGCAGGTAAGCGAGTGTTCTCTTAATTCTCTTCATTGGGTCTCCTGATAAGTCCATCTACTAACGCTTCAACTGCGGAGACATACGCTTGTTTCCGCTTCAAGTATTCTGTATGCAGACCCTGCCGTGTATCCAGGTTCGGTATGTTGTTGATGACTGCCCTTACCGCCAAGAACCGCTCGTCCAGGTCAGCTTCTTGCTTCATCAGCTTGGCATAAGCCATAGCAACACTGGCGGTGCATTCAGCGATCCCTGTAATGACGTCGGCCCTAGCCACGGCTGTTTTCTCGATGTAGCATAGGATGCAGGTGCCTGACTCCAGCACGAGCTGAACCTCTTTCAGCTCCGGTTCAGTGGTGCCACTGTCCTCGAACTCCATCTGCCTAATCTCGGGGGTGTGTACGGCATCAATTGACTCTGTGAAACCAGCAGGGTCTTCCGAGTAGACAATGAGCGTCTCGTTGGATTGGAAAGTAATCTTGATCGGTGTCATGCTGCCGCCCTCCATAGGTGTTTCCAGTTTCTTTTATTAGTTATCATGGATATGGTTGAGCGGGACACGCCATAAAGTTTTCCTACTTCCGCCATAGTCATTATTCCTGTTCTATAGATGTAAATGATTGTACGAACACTTTGTTCTGAAAGGAGTGCTCTTGGATTGGCTTCTCCAGGAAGGGCGGGATTTCTATGTGTCCTGTGTCTTATGGCATCTTTTCTATTTCCGCTTCTCGTGTCCCAGCGAAGATTGCGTAAATCGCAGTGCTGCCTGTCTCCATCCCCATGACAGCACTCCATGCCTCGCGGGCACGGTCCTACAAAAGTTTCGAGGACAAGGCGGTGATTATAGCGATGAAGTGTTTTTCCAGCCTTTCTCAAGGCAACCATCCAATACCCGCCAGTATCCGGCCAGGGCTTTAACCACCTTTGGGTCTTGTCAGACCAAACCCGTCCACCTTTGGTTATTTTGTATCCAGGGTAGTTTGGTATTTGTTTCATTATAGGACTTCGCCAAGTTCAGGAAATACAACTTCGATGTCGTGCGTGTTATGAATCTCGCTGAACGCTTCGGTCAGCCGCGTCCTGACGACATCAATGTCACGTCCGCCGTCCTGACCATCGACGGTACACTCCACAAGACAGTCGTCTTCGACACGAGTCCTTGCCACCCCGTTCACGTATATAACTACAAGTGTAATATTCATCATTGTCTCCAAGCCAAGCAAATCAATACCAGTAGTATACCAAGATCAAAGCACTTTGTCAATCATTTTTAAGATTATTTTCATTGTCTGATTTGGCAATTCCTGCATGTAGCCTAACCACCACTGACTGCATCCTAAGCATTGTCGGACTACGGCCCCGTGATCTGTGGGCACTATACTGTATTTGGTCTGGTCAGCACACTTGGGCCTATTTAGCACACTCTCACACTTTCTACATCTCAGCTTTGGGTACTGCTCTTGTTGTGGTGTTCCCATTGGTTGCTTACTCCTAAAATACGGCTTTCTCTTCGGTCTCAGGTATGTCTTGCCAGACTGTTTTGAACCCAGCAATTTCATTCCACGACGTCCGGCACTCCTCAAGCGGTGGGATAACATAGCATCTTGGATTGGTGCAGAAGTTAAGCCCAGTAGCGTAGTCGGCTCCGGCTTGCGGGCTCACTCTCATTGTCTTTTGTTTCGGGAATCCGGTAGGGAGAATTCTGACCAAGAACTTGGTGAGGCGATGCTTTGAACATTTGTTCATGTAGTTGCCGGCGTACTGCTTGACGAAGTATATGAAGTCACTGAATAGCTCTTCTTTGACAACAGCGTCTTCCCAGAGTTCTTGGCGGGATAGAATTCTACCCTCATGCAGTTTGTCGAACCACCACGACTCTTCGGGGCTTAGGTTGAGCTGCTTTTGCTCGTTCAAAGCATCGGTGTTAGGTGCATCCCGCAGGTTCACACCAGACAGGTCTAATGTCATCAGGTGATGAAGCAAGGCTTCATACCCACCTGCGTCCAGTTCATCTGCGATCTCCCCGAAGTACGCGGTGTCCTGGCGGTGGTCGTCTGCGACATTTAGCATGAAGAAGCGGCGGTCGTCTAAAGCTACAGGCACGACCCAATCACTGTTCGAGGCCATTATCAAATGGATGTAGTTTGGGCAGTCTTCGACGTCAATGCCTTTTGATTCAACAGGAATAGTCTCTTCCGTGATGATAGCTTTGAGGGTGCCTTCGCTCTTCTTGTCGCCGGCGAAGAATGCCTCATCCGCGAACAGCATGACGCAGTCCCGAAGATGTGCGTTGAACGAACCCACCAGATGCTTCGATTGATTGATTTGGAAGAAGTGTTGACCCCACAGTTTGCCGATTGCTTTGGTAAAGAACGACTTACCTGTGCCCTGTTTGCCACGCATGACGACAGCCGTGCCTCCCGGCTTGGCTGGGTTCTGCACGGCATCGGCAAGCCATGTCATCAGGTACTTGTAGTGTCCCTCATCCCCACAGCAGATGTTGGTTAAGATATGCTCAAGGAACTTTTCACAGTTTCCAGGCACAGCCTCACAGGTGAAGCCACGCCACAGGTTGTAGGCTCCAGGCACATCACGGCCGGGCACAAATACGATTGCATCGAACTGACGTCTGTTTACATTTTGTAGCCACCACTTCCCCATAGGCATAGTGACATCTTCGCCATTCTTGCCTACGGCGATCTTAATCTTGCGGTGCATGTATCTGTTCGAGAAATCAGCGAAGCTTTGCATCGCAATCTTCGGTCTATCAAATGTGTGGTCGTGTTCCTCAGAAACGACGCGACACTTACCACCAACCGAGGAGATGACTGCGTGGCGACCGTTCAGCTCATCGAGGGCAGGATCAATGGCCCACTCCTTCGACCGCTCGATCTGCCGCAAGGCGTAAGCCTCAGCACGCGAGCCGAGAGAGATTACTGACTCACTGATTGCGAAGTCCGGGTCAGTGATGATTGAGTAGATCACGTCGTCGGCAATCCCGGCTCGGTGCAGCTCGCAGCAAACGCAGAACAGCGTCTCTGATCTGGACTCGAACTTCCCCGGCTCGTCTGGATTTATGCCCAGGTTGATGAGAACCTTAACCCACCCTTTGACGTTGTCGCCCAGGGAGTCAAGGTCTGCGATCCTGGCGATGTTGCCTGTGTCGATCTTTGGCGTCAGTGCTGACTTGCCACCGCTGAACCCAGCGGAGGCAGATGTCTGGACGGCCCGTGCTGCCGTGAAGTCTGACAGCGGATAGGACTGATCTTCATCGAAGTG
>SDBT01012875.1_pt1 | contig 13420 bp, 15 predicted proteins | sample 2277101 | NCBI WGS metagenome assembly SDBT01 (sample SAMN10404973, study PRJNA504765) | marine sediment metagenome | isolation source: marine sediment core GS10_PC15, 103 cmbsf | place: Arctic Ocean: Southern Knipovich Ridge | collected 2010 | reverse complement strand
CGGACCAAAGGTTTGTTGAACATAATGTGTAAACAAATTAGAATTAGCCGGTTATGTCTGATGATAAGAAAATATTTTTGGTCGCCAGATACTCGTACGCAGCCCTTGTCGTCGCCGCCGTTGCTATAGCAGTTTTCGGGATTCGCAGGTTGTCCGGCCCCAGGTTGCACAAGGCAAATAGCGGCTACCGCGTTGTCATGGGTACGTTTGCCAATATTACGGCTGTGGCGGCGGATTCAAAAACCGCCAAGGCCTGTGTGGAAGCTGCATTTAGCCAGCTCACGCGAGTTGACGAGTTGATGAGCGATTACATTACCGATTCGCAGCTTTCACAGGTAAATCGCGAAGCATTTGATAATCCCGTCCGCGTTGATGATGATTTATTTGAGGTCTTGCGTATTTCCGGTGAGTACAGCAGACAGACAGACGGCGCATTTGATATAACAGTCGGGCCCGTTGTCAAACTTTGGCGAAGGGCGCAGGACGATGGCAAGTTACCGACTGAAACCGAGTTGACCGAGGCGAGTGCGAAGGTCGGATTCGAAAAACTTATCCTTGACGAAGAAAACAGAACTGTGTGTTTTGAGGTTGACGGGATGCGCCTTGACTTGGGCGGTATCGCCAAAGGGTACGCAATCGATTTGGCTATAGAAGCGATGCAACAGGCCGGTGCTATCGGCGGCCTTATAGATGTGGGCGGGGACGTGCGTTGTTTCGGCCCGCCGTCTGATGATAAGGAAAGCTGGCTTGTCGGTCTGCAGGACCCGACGGTTGAGGGTCAGTTACTGCTGGTGCTCAAGTTGCGCGGTATGGCGGTAGCTACGAGCGGCGGTTATCGGCGTTTTACCGAGGTGAACGGGAAAAAGTACAGCCATATAATCAACCCGCAGGCCGGCTCTACAGCGGATGAGCTCGTCAGCGTCAGTGTTGTCGCACAGACCGCTACCGCAGCTGATGCCCTTGCAACGGCAGTCAGTGTGATGGGGCGGGAAAAAGGATTCGAGTTGATCGATTCATTAGACGAAACGGAAGTGATTGTCGTCCCGGCCGGCAAAGACGCCGAGCTTATCCATACCGAAGGCATACGCCGATACGTTGACACCTCGCAAAAAGTGCCGGTCTATTCAAGTGCATCGATAGTGGCAGGACAGGGCGAGCCATGAGAAAGGCCCGCAGCCCAAATACAGCTATGCTTTTGCGACGGCGGGTTTTTGGCCGGGCTGTCTTGGCGCTGGGGCGGTTTCCCCTCGATAGACGATTACGCCGGTGGGGCATTTTGTCATTGCCGTTTCGGTTTGTTCGGACGGCTCATACTTTTCGTAATCGAGGCGGGCGATGTTATCTTCTATCTTGAAGAGGTCGGTTTGTTTTTCGCACATCTTGCAGCCGATGCAGCCGACCTTGCACATCTGACGGGTGGTTTTGGGATTTTCTCTGCTCCTGCAGGCAACGGTCATCATATTTTCCTGCCCAAAACCGACCATCTCAATCAGGTATCGCGGACAAACCTTCGAGCAGGCGGTGCAGCCTGTGCATTTTTCATAATCGACTGTTGAAAGACCGTCAACAACATGCAGGGCATCAAACTTGCACGCTCTTGTGCAGTCGCCGTAACCCAGACAGCCAAATTTACAGGCCTGGACATTCGCCAGGGCATTGGCGGCGGTGCAGGTCGGTATGCCGTCATATACGGCGTAGGAGCTTTTGGTCTCGGTGTGCGAGCGACAGTGCACGATGGGTCTTACCGGTTTGCCCGCCCCACTGACTTGAAGATTCAGTATCTCGGCGATTTTCTCGGCGGTTTCGGCTCCGCCGGGCGCGCATTTGCCCAAAAGCTCCGGGTCAGCGGAAACGGCTTTTGCATATGCCCCGCAGCCGGCAAAACCGCACGCCCCGCAGTCTATCTTCGGAAGGGCTTCATGGACCTGCTCAATCTTGGCATCGACGATGACCTTGAGCTTGATGCTTGCGATCAAGAGGACTATGGCGAAACCTGTACCCAGGGCTAACATAATCACCCCGGCCGGCCAGGCATCTTGCCATAATTGTGTAATGTCAGCTAAAACCATATCAAAAAAGTCCCAACGTCCAAATGATAATCACTATCTAATCATTCCTGCAAAACCCATAAAGGCCAGTGTCAAAATACCTGCTGTTATCAGCGTTATGGGCGCTCCCTTAAGACAGTCGGGTACATCGGCAAGGTTCAGATTCTCGCGTATCCCCGCCATTATGCAGATAGCCAATGTAAAGCCTATGCCGGCGCCCACACTCAGTACGACTGCTTCGAGGAGATTGTCTATGCCCCAAAGGTTTATGAACAGGCACAGGCCCAAAATCGCGCAGTTGGTGGTAATCAGCGGCAAAAAGATTCCGAAGCTGTCATAAAGGGCCGGGAAAAATTTCCTGACGTACATCTCCACTAACTGTACGGCGCCGGCGATAACGAGGATGAAACAGACATATCGTGTAACTTCCAGCGGTGTGTCCGTCAGGAGATAGTAGTCAATCAGCCAAGTCAATGTGCCGCTCAGGGTTACCACAAACGTTACCGCACAGCCCATGCCGAAGGCCATATCGATTCTGCCGGAAACACCCAGGTACGGGCATATACCGAGGAACTTCGTGAACACTAAGTTGTTCACTATCACGACCGATATGAAACCCATTAATAAAACCTGCACGGTATCCATCTAAAAAGTCCTTAAGGATTTTTCCTGCTAATCAAATTTACCGCCCCAAGAAGCAGGCCCAACGTTATGAATGCTCCAACGGGCATTCCCATCGCCGCCCAGGGTACGAACGCGCCCGGCATCACCTGGATTTCAAAAATCTTACCCGTCGCTAAAAGCTCCCTTATCCCGGCCAGGATACACAGCGTTAGCGTGAAGCCTGCCCCCATACCTAAAGCGTCCACAATACTGACAGCCAGGCCGTTCTTGCTGGCGCAGGCCTCGGCGCGACAGATTATTATGCAGTTGACGATAATCAGCGGCACATACGGGCCCAATGTCTCGCTCATGTCCGGCGCAAAGGCCTTGAGGAATAAATCGGCAATCGTAACAAAGGTCGCAATTGTCAGCGTGAACATTAAAATGCGCAGGTGCGGCTTTAGCAGGTTTCGCATCAGGCTGACAACGATGTTGGAACAGAAAAGGACGAATATCACGCTAAGACCCATCGTAAGGGCGGGCTTTACCGCCGCGGTCACCGCTAAGGTCGGGCACATCCCCAAAAGCAACCTGAGCACCGGGTTTTCATTCCAGATTCCGGCTACGAACGTTTGGGCGAAAGAAACATTTGCAGAATCGTTACTCGCCATTATTCAATAATCCTTTGGTTTGCAGTTGGGTCTTAATCTGCTTTACATAGTTGTTCAGTATCTTCACAACGGCTTCACTGCTAACGGTAGCGCCGGTGATAGCGACAATCTCGCTGTCGATTTTTTTGTCGTCGCCGATTTTTGTCAGCTCAAGTTGTGCGGCTGGTGCGCCCCGGAACTGGCTGCGGAAGAAATCGTTCTTGATTTTGTCGCCGAAGCCGGGGGTTTCGTTGCTGGCAAGGACACCGAAGCCGGCCAGATTTTCAAAACCGGCGTCAACGGTTAAGACCAGTTTGATTTTGTCGGCGAAGCCCGAACCTTGGCAAACAAACGCCCAGCCGACACATTCGCCATCGGCGGAAATGCCCTTTTTGACGTCAGTCTTCACTTTCCTGCCCTTGCCGATATCCACCTCGACGGCTTCGGCTGCCGTCTCGAAGCTTGCCGCCTCCGTTAGGAAATCCCTTGCAAGGCGGTTGAATTTATCTATCTCGTTTTGAATAATTATCGGTCCCCAGGCAGCGTTTGTTACCGCCAGCAGCAGTCCGAAGAAGAAGGACGCCACAATCAGCAGCCAGCTTTGTTCGAGGAAATATTTAATGTTCTTAAGCATTCGGCAGACCTCCCGCCGGGGTGAGTTTGCAAAATCTGTCGGTCAGCGGAGTAACGGCGTTCATAATAAGGACCGCATACATCACGCCTTCGGGATATTCGCCAACTACTCGAATGAGCATTATCAGGGCGCCCGTGCCTATTCCGAATATCCACATTCCTCTTGTGGTCAATGGCGCTGTTACCGGGTCGGTGGCGATGAAAAATGCGCACAATAGCATACCACCTGTTGTAAGGTGCAGCCACGGCGGCATGTTTGCCGTCGGTCTTATCAAATAGCAGATTGTCGCAATTACGAAGGCTGAGCCCAATGTGGCCAGCGGTATATTTACATTTATAGTCCGCCTCAGCACCAGATACAGAGCCCCAATCAAAAGTGCGATAGCGCTCGTTTCGCCGAGACAGCCGCCGGTCTCGCCGGTGAGCGTCGCTTCGAGTTGACCAGATACAATCTTTGTGTGGGATTTTCCTTTTATCGCCTGCTTGCTCCAGGCAAGCGGTGTTGCCTGGGTTATAGCGCTTGTGCCGAAAGGGGAGATTGTCGGCAGCGCCGGGTCGATAGTCGCAGGGACCATCCATGTTGTCATTAGCATGCCGAAGCAGGCCGCAAGGAAGGTTCTGCCCACCATGGCAGGGTTAAATATATTTGAGCCCAAACCACCGAAGACCATCTTGCCTATGACGATGGCAAAAGCGCTTCCTGTCACAGCGGCCCACCATGGCAGGGCGGGCGGTAAGGAAAAGGCCAGGATTATGCCTGTTACGACGGCGCTTAAGTCATCTAAGGAGTTCGGTTTCCTGCGAACGAGGTTGCACAGCCATTCGCTGACGATGCAGGTCGCCACGCACACGCCAACGAGGACAAGTGCCCGTATCTTAAAATATATGAATGCGGCAATCATCGCGGGCACAAGGGCTATTATCACATCAGCCATTATGCTCCGCGTAGAATGCGGCTGGCTTATATGCGGGCTTGGAGAAACCGCTATTTTCGATAGCATTTAGTCTTATATCCTTTTTTCAAATCCCGTTTGCTCGAAGCAATACCAACTCAGTTGTTTACGGCCCAACAGTCCAAAGTTTTTCTGCGTGGGCATTTTCAAGAGACGCAACATATTATAATACCTCCTGAAAAAAGTAAAGCCCTAAGGAAGAATATCCTAAACTATGTTCTTTTGAACTGCTTTTCCAGTTCACTCAGCGTAAATTTTATCGTTGTTGGTCTGCCGTGCGGGCATCTTCCGGCCCTTTCGATAGTTTCCTTGTCGGCGACTAATTGGGCCATCTCTTCGTCGGTAAGGGTCCGGCCCGCCTTAATCGCCGCCTTGCAGGCTGCCATGTCAAGGGCCTCGTGCAGGAGTCTTTCGGCGTCGGGGCCGATGTCCTTGTCGGTGAGCATATCTAACAAGTCCTGAACGAACTGGAGGCGGTTTACCTTCGCCAGCATCGAAGGGAAGGCCTGAATCGCCATCGTTTTAGGGCCGAACGGTTCCAACAGGATGCCCATTTTGTCTAACAACTGTGAATTCGCATTTATCGCCTCAGCCTGGGCGTCGGTAATCTCGAAGGTTTCCGGTATCAGCAGCCGTTGAGATTCCAGATTCCCCTCGGATACCCTCCTGCAAAGGTCTTCATAAATTATCCGTTCGTGCAGGGCGTGCTGGTCGATAATGACAAAACCTTCATCGGCTTCGGTGACAATATAACTGTCATGTATCTGGAGGTACTTCCTGGATTCTGCGACGACTGTCTGTTCCTGCCGGGCGGCAGGTTGGCCAACGGCAGAATCGCTACCAGTATAATCTGTCTTTGAGGGGCCCCGACCTGAAAAACCAAGATGCTGCTGCGAACTGGCAACGGGTTTGTGCTGCTTGAAGAAATCGGCCATCGCTTCGGTGATTCTTTGTCGTCTGGCCTCGTCGGCGCTGCTGACGGTGCCTTGGGCACTTAAGCTCACGGCCGAGGTCGGCAGGCGCGCATCAACCTCAAAATTCATGTTCAATAGCTTTTCCCGCAGCAGGGCCAGGACCTGAGAATGCACGAGATTGGCGTTGTCAAAGCGCACTTCAATCTTGGTAGGATGCACATTAACATCATACGCCTCAGGCGGCATCTGAAGAAAGCAGAACACCATCGGGAATTTGTTCGGCTCTATGAGGCCGCGGTATGCCTCCTTAATCGCATGGCCGATGAATTTGTCCCGGATGAATCGTTTGTTCAGGAATATATACTGAAATTTGTTGTTTGCTCTGGCCTGGGTGGGTCTTCCCAACAGGGCGAAAATGCTGATGCCCCTTTCTTCGCCCCCAAGCTCAATCAAATCATCGGCGAGCGTTGAGCCTACAAGCTGAGCGATCCGGTCTCTGAGATTATCGCCGCCGAGGAGCCGATACAACTGTTTATTATTGTGTGTCAATGTCATGTCGAGCCGGCAATGGGCCAATGCTATCCGCGTGAAATGCTCGATGATGTGTGTCATTTCGGTGTTGGCTGTCCGCAGGAATTTGCGGCGTGCGGGCACCTTATAAAAAAGGTCCCTGACCTCAATCGTGGTTCCGTAGTCGCCGCTGCAGGGAGCAACTTCTTCCTTCTTGCCGCAATCAATTGTCAGCCTGCTTGCCTCAATCGAGTCGGCGACTCTGCTGACGATATCCACCGTGCTCACCGCTGCTATACTTGCAAGGGCCTCGCCTCTAAAACCCATTGTGGATATGTTAGATAAATCCGCGCTTGTGGTGATTTTGCTGGTGGCGTGCGGCTCAAACGCCCTTGACAAATCGTCGGCGTCCATACCGGCACCGTCATCAACCACGGATATGAGTTTGCATCCCCCATCTTCGATATTAACAACGACCTTGTTCGCTCCTGCGTCGATGCTGTTTTCCAAAAGCTCCTTGACTACGCTGGCAGGTCTTTCTATCACCTCCCCGGCCGCAATCATATTTACCATGTTGTCGTCAAGGACGATTATCTTTGCCATAGAGTTTCTCCCACCGCTGCCGCGATCAGGACGCGGCTGCGCATGGTTTTTTGCAAGTTGCTATTATGCTCCTGTCAGGTGCAGGTGGCCCATAAGATTTTGTATTTGCGGCATAATGTCCTTGCCTTCGATATGCCCTAAGCCACCTTTTGCACAGGCTCGCTCACCAAAGGTAACAATATCATCTGTCCTGACACCATCACCGTAAAACATTACCGGCACAGGGTCGGCTGAATGCTGCTTCAGTTCGCACGGAGTGGAATGGTCGGCGGTAACTACCAGCAACCCGTCTTTCGGTAAGTTGTCAAAAAGGCCCATCGCCTTATCGCACTTGGCGATGAATTCGGCCTTGCCTTCGGGGTCGCCATCCTCACCTAAGGAGTCGGCGGCCTTTACGTGAATGAATACAAAATTGTGCGAATCAAGTTGCTTAAGCGCTGTTTTGAACTTGGCTTCGATGTCACTGTCGGGAAGCGCCGTCGCCCCGGGCACCTCGATAATATCCATCCCCAAAAATGCGCCGATACCTTTGTAAAGCCCGCCGCCGGCGACGCAACAGGAGGTAAATCCGAACCGCTCCTTAAAACTCGGGAAACTTCTGTACTGGCCCGCTCCGCGAAGCAAAAGACAATTGCCCGGCAGTTCGCCCCGACTTTGGCGCTCTTTATTGAATTCGAGTTCGGCGAGAATCTCGTGCGTTTTGGTGACAAACTTATTCAAAAGCCGGGCTGTGCGTTTTGCTTCGGGGCTGTCATCCGTCGGTTTTACCTCCCACACGGCCTGGCCTACTTCGTGTGGGTCGGCATCGGTAACGGCGCTTGAAAGGCCCGGGCCTCTCATCACGACGCCGGCGCGATGGGCGGTGCCGGGCTTAACTACAAGTGTTACATCGTCTATCTGGAGGCCGTCGAGCGCCTTTGTCAATGGCTCAACAACGAGAATGCGTCCAGCCCTTCTATCCTGTATCACCATATTATCATCAACCGTCCCGAAGTTGCCGCGAAGGGCCACGTCTCCATCCTGCATTTTAAGACCGAGACCCGCCACCTCTATAGGGCCGCGGCCCGGATAATACTTGGCTGGTTCATAACCGAATATGGCAAGATGGGACGTATCGCTTCCGGGCCTAAGGCCCCTTCCCAAAGTATGCATCAGGCCACACTGGGCCTCGGTTGCCAGCTTGTCAAAGTTGGGCGTCTTTGCATACTCAAGAGGGGTCAGTCCACCTAAAGAGGCGATTGGGCGGTCGCCCAAACCATCGAATATCAGCACTATAGCCTTTTTTAACATCTGTCTTCTCCTTGATTGTCCGGACACAGGGCCTTGCTCAAAACAGCGCAAACACAGACTGACCATGGTAAAAGGCAGATTCCAATCTGTCAATCATTTTGGTTCGGAGTGGCTGTTTCAACAGCGTGGGGAGAGTTTTCAAAGTGGTTCGAGTATCTTTAGTTTTTATTTGGCTTTTTCAGGTCCAGCTTTCTATTGCAACGGGGGCAGGAAACCTTATTTGATTTGAAGTTTGGCGGGATTTTCATTTGTAACCCGCACGCGCACGTCAGGAAAACGAATTGATTGACCCGGCGCATGATGTCGCCTACCTGCCGCATTTGCTTTTTGGCACTTACCCGCTTTTTGGCTTTGGCATCGGCCTGTCGAAGCTCTACGGTTTCAGACTCTTTCAGGGCAGAAGCCGGCATGACCTGCCTGTCGCCGACGGTCTGGCTGTAGGAATCGGAATAATCCTTAAACGAAGCGCCACGGGACATGTGGCGCAAAATACTGATTCTCTCGGAAATCGGCGGGTGCGTGCTGGTAAGGTCGGACAGCTTTCTCTGTTTTTTCTTTTTGAAAGGATTCGCGATATACATCGGGGCGGTAACTTTATTGGCTGAGGCCAACTGTGGCGATGGGTCGTTGGCGATTTTTTCGAGAGCCCCTGCAAGACCTTCGGGATAACGGGTCAGCCGAACGGCACCCGCATCGGCGAGGTATTCGCGTTTCCTTGAAAGAGCAAAATATAACAGGTACGCAAACAAAGGCGCCAAAATTGCAGCGAGTATCGCTATCACCATCATAACGGCCTGTGCCTGGCCGCCGCCGGATGAACCTCCTGAATATCTGCGGCGCGAGCCCATCATTGAGCTGTAGAACATCCCCCGCAGAAAGACCTGGCTAATAAGTACGATGCTGCCCAACATTATGCCCGCCAACGTGATGAAAAGTATGTCGCGGTGCAGGATATGGCTGACTTCATGTGCGATAACACCCTGCAGCTCGTCGCGGTTGAGCCTTGCCAAGAGGCCGGCCGTGACGGCGACCGAGGCCGATTCCGGGCTTCGGCCGGTTGCGAATGCATTCGGGGCGGGGTCGTTGATTATATAGACCTTGGGCATCTTTGGCAGGTTGGCGGCGATGGTCATCTCTTCAACAACATTGAATAGCTGCGGGTGCACATCGTGGGTGACGGGCGTTGCCTTACTGGCTGCCAACAGAATCTGGTCTCCGCCGCCAAAGCTGACCGCCAAAAGCACCAGCCAGATGGCCGTTGCGATTATCAGGCCCCAAAAACCGGCGTTCGGACCTCCAAAGGCTATCCCGATGACATAACCCAGCCCCATCAGGCACAAGGCCATTACCAGCAGCAGGATAACCGAATTCCTTTTATTTACGCGTATCTGTTCCCACATATTGTCAGTTCTTAGTATGTAGTTCACAGTTCGTAGAGGTTAAAACATCCTTCAACTACGAACCAAGAACCACGAACAACCAGCTAAATTATGAAAAACTTACCTTAGGTACTTCACGTTCTTCGGCGTTTTCAATTTCGAAGAAGTCGCGCTTGGTGAAGTTGAATGAGTTGGCAATGACGTTCGAGGGGAACATCTGTATCTTGTTGTTAAAGAAGAGCACCTGGTCATTGTAACCCTGCCGGGCAAAAGCGATTTTGTTCTCGGTGCTGGTCAGCGTCTCCTGAAGCGAGAGAAAGTTCTGATTGGCTTTAAGGTCAGGGTAGTTTTCAACCACTAACATGAACTTGCTCAGCGCATCACTGAGTCCACCCTCGGCTTGGGACGCCTCAGAGACTGTTCTGGCTCCCATCGCCTTGCTCCTTGCCTCGGTGATGGCCTCAAACGTTCCGCGCTCGTGCTCCATGTATCCCTTGGCCGTCTCGACGAGGTTGGGGATAAGGTCGTGCCTTCGCTTAAGCTGCACGTCAATCTGCGACCAGGCGTTGTCCACCTGGTTGCGCAGCCGAACCAGCGCGTTGTAGATGCCGATTACAAAGAAAATGACCAGAACTACAATTACACCGACAATAATAAATGCTGTCATATCGTTTCTCCTTTACATTCCTGCCTACTCGTTTATTTGGTTATGTTCGCCGCCGAACATATCAGCTAACAATTTTTGCACTTTACCCTGCTCATCGAACGAGCCCATTTTCAACACATCGCCCAACTCGCCCCTGTCGAACCAGAGCCCGTCGCCCCTCTTGCATCTGTCTAAAAGCCGGGCCGATGTATCCGGTCCGACAAGGATCTTTTCCATTTTCTTAAGACATATGGGGCACTTGCGCGGCTTTTCGGTGCATTGCTTGGCCTGCTTGAAAGAAGCCAACAAATCTTTGGCTTGGGCGGTATCGTCAAGGAGCATTTCAAGCTCGCCTGCGTCAAGCCAGATGCCCGCACAGTCGAGGCAGTAGTCAACTTCCACCTCTTCGAGCTGGCAGGTAATCATCGCGTTTTTGCAAACCGGGCAATCCATAACAGGCCGTCTTTTAACAAAATAAGCGTTGGCGGTGTATCTTATACCACCAGCTACCTCGCCGGTCAAGGCTGCCGGCAAAAATCTTGACAAGCTCAAAGACATAAGTTATAATCCGGACCGTTTATTAACCGCTTGGGAGTATATTATGGATCAGGTACAGCCAAAAATAGCTGTTGAGTACGCCGAAAACGCAACGATTGCGACGTTGACGGATGAGCAGATTCTGGACCAGGGCGAGGTTCAGGCCCTGGAAAATTCCATCATGCCGCTCGTTAAAGAGGCCGGGGCAATAAATCTTGTGATTGATTTTGGCAATGTCAAGTTCCTCACAAGTGCGGTACTGGGTCTTCTGATAAGAGTAAGTAAGAAGATCTATGAATCGGACGGCCATCTGAAACTGTGCGGCATAAATCCGAAAATTCTTGAGATTTTTAAGATCACACGCTTGGACAGGATTTTCGACATCTATGATGACAGGCCCGGCGCGATGCAGAGTTTCGACTGATGCTGCAACAGCGCCGATTTTGCCTTTGTCGAGGCTTGCGCTTCAAGTCAAGGGAGTGTGGTTGGCCGATTCGGGCAAACAGTAAACCCAACCGCCGAGAATGATTTATGGGAATCTCGTTTGCAGGACGATATAACTGTTATGGGTTCGGAATCTTCCGTGCAGAAGTCTGTAGTTATTAAAAGCACCCGGTCGGCGGTTGAGGGTCTGTGCCATGAGCTTCTTACCGCTGTCGCCAATAATTTTGACGGCGATGATATTTTCGCGATTCACCTTGCCTTGGAAGAAGCCCTGCTCAATGCCATGCAGCACGGTAATAAAAAAGATGCGGCTAAACAAATCACGGTCGAGTGTTCTATTACGCCGGCCAAGTTTGACATTTCAATTACCGACCAGGGCGGCGGTTTTGACCCGGATGATGTACCCGATCCTCGGCGAGAAGAAAATCTTCGAAAATGCTGTGGAAGGGGTTTGCTGTTAATGCGTTCATATATGGATGAGGTCGAGTACAACGAAACGGGCAATTGCGTTCACATGGTAAAATATAAAACGAAAGCGCCGAATGCGAGCTGATTGGACGATAGCCGATCCAATACTTTTTGAAAGGACAAGAGGGAAAACGATGATGAAACTGGTTTTGGCTCTGGCTGGGGTAGTATGTACAATTCTGATATTTTCCGGTTGCGATGCTGATGGGGGCGGTGTGCCTGAGATAGTCGGCTCTGTCGCACACACGATTCTGCAGCCGGTAACATCAATTCTCGGAGGTAACAAAAGCCCTGCTTTCCCCGAGCCTGTGGACAAAAACGTTCCGCTGGCGTGGTACCCACCGAGAAGTCGCGAGAAGGGCTGGAAAGCGATTGTAATCCATCATTCACTTACTAAACAGGGCAACGCCAGATCTTTCGATAATTACCACAAAAACGGCCATAAATGGAAGGGTATTGGCTACGATTTTGTAATCGGCAACGGTCGTGGCAGCGGTGATGGTTCGGTCGAGGTTACATTCCGCTGGCGGGAGCAAATCGCCGGCGCTCATGTCGGCGGCACTCCGGGAAACTGGGCGAACGAAGATGCCGTAGGTATCTGTCTGGTCGGCGATTTCACCAAAAACAGCCCAACATATCGTCAGATGCAGTCACTTGTAAAATTGGTGCGTTTTTTGCAAAGGCGATACAGGATTCCCCAAAGCAGAATCTACGGCCACAAAGGTACTCCCGGCTACAAAGGAGGGACAAGGTGTCCCGGTAATTTCCCGATGGCCAGACTGAAACAAATGCTGTAGTAGTCTGTCAAATTTGAATTTGTCGGCCCCAACCCCATGTAAAACATGGGGTTAAATATTTAGCCTGCGGCCAGACGCAGGTCTTGACCCACAAAATCACACTTGACGAAGTACTACGCATTAACCGAATGAACCTTTTTTTGTTGAGGAGAGAATTCTTTGAGGATTGGGCCTGAAGTTTGTTTTACATTTGGCCGCCGAGGTGTTATAATTTACGCTTCGTATTTTGTCCATATTATGACCTTTTGGTGTTGAGAAATTGAAATTTCAAGTTTTCAAAGACGGCGAAGCCGCCAAAGACTTCACGTTATCGGCCGCCTACATGTTTGGTGCGGACAGGGTTCCCCTGCGCGATTCCAATAAGATCAGGTTCAAGAACGGCTCGATCGAGTGCAGCAAAAAGGGCCCCGAGTCGGCAGGCCTTGCTCTGCTTTGGCCTGTAGAAGGTTTTGGGAGAGTACTGCTGAGCACCACGCGGGTGCCCGAAAGAAAACGGCCGTACAATCTGAATGTCGAATTGGCCAGAGCAAGGTTGATGCAGATTACCCTTAAGCGTGAGGACTGGTCGCTTTTTGAAGAAGAGAGCAGTGTCTTTGCCGATCTGGCCCACCAGGCCCAGGACCTTTTCATTGAGGCCGTTCAAAACATCGCCGATCCTGCCAAGGCCTCAAGACTTGCCGATGAATCACTTAGGGGGGCAATGATTTTTTCGGAAAGACTCGCGGCAAAGCATGCTGACATTTTTCTTGCCGCCAGGTGCAGGACCAGAGGGTTGGGTCGGCACAGCCTGGGATGTTGCATAGACCTGCAGTTGGTGGACAATGCGAAATATCGCAAATGTCTGTTTGACATGTTCGGTTATGTTACTATTCCGGTGAACTGGGCCCACATAGAACCCGAGAAGGGAAATTACGATTTCTCCAGCATCGACCATTGTATTGATGT
>SDBT01012874.1_pt1 | contig 13420 bp, 12 predicted proteins | sample 2277101 | NCBI WGS metagenome assembly SDBT01 (sample SAMN10404973, study PRJNA504765) | marine sediment metagenome | isolation source: marine sediment core GS10_PC15, 103 cmbsf | place: Arctic Ocean: Southern Knipovich Ridge | collected 2010 | reverse complement strand
TCTTCTAGCTTGGCAAATTCTTCTCTGAGCAATTTCATATCCGGTGACTTGGTAGCACCCATTTTTTTCGGTGTTGTCACGATACCATGCATGCCTGCTTTTCGTGCAGCGGTGATATTTACCGGTTGATCATCGATAAAGATGCATTGATGTGCAGGTGTTTTATCAGTAATCAACGAATATATTTCCTGACATGGTTTTACTGCATGTACTTTTCCTGAGATGATAATGTCGTCGAATAATCCAAAGATTTCAGGATATTTTTCGGCAAGTAGATCAAATGATTCAGCATCCCAGTTTGAAAGAACACTGAGTTTGTATCCTTTTGCTTTGCATTCTTCTATGAATTGCACCATTTCAGGAATCGGTTTGGATACTTTAGAGAATTTCACTGGATCAAACGTAAACTCGGTGATAATGGTTATAATTTTTTGTTCTCGTTTGTTTGAAAACCATTCAGGGTGTTTTTCGATTTCTGTGCATACGGTATCCAAAATCTGTTTATTTGGATAATCACCGCGTACCCATTTAGCTAAAATGGCAGGCACGCTTCGTCCGTGTCCATCACCAACACCTAAATCGTTTCCATTGGATCCATATACTTTGTTCAAAACTGTGTAAAATTTTTCTCGTAAGGGTTGTATTGAGCGATGACGAATTAACGAAAAAATCACATTTTTCGGGCCTAATTGCCAAAAAGCAGATAGTTTACTTGGCGAAAGTACTACGCCGCCAAGGTCGAAAACCACGGTAAGATCTTGCGGATGTTTTGGTGTTGTTTCAGTGGCATTGATTGGATAATGGTAATACCCGATCATGCTTGCGAGCGCTATAAATAAGATGCCTAAAATATTCATTCTTTTCATAATTTCCCCCTATTTCTATACCTCTATTTCACTATTATGACTATACCTCAAACGGTCTATTATAGTCAAAAGGGTTGTCAAAAAGGCGATCTATGGCTAGATTTGGCCTTTTTTGCTCATTGGCGTATACTGGAAATAGGTATAATAGCATGCAATAGGAGCCAGGTTTACATCGTATGAAACGTCTGTATCAAGAGAAAATAATGGATCATTATCGATCGTCACGAAATCGAGCAAAGCTCGAAAATCCTTCATTTACCTCTGGGCAGTATAATCCTTCTTGTGGAGATGTGATTGCGATGCAAGGAGTGGTGAAAGATGGCAGAATAGTGGAAATTGGCTTTGAAGGGAAAGGGTGCATTTTGAGCCAAGGGGCAGCTTCGATATTGGCTGATCATGTGAGAGGTATGGCGTTGCATGAAGTACTTTCGTTGCAAGAAAAAGATATGCCTGGGTTGGTAGGAATGCAGCTGGGGCCGACACGGCTTACATGTGTTACGCTTGCGTTGCAGGCGCTTCAGGATGGAGTAAAAAAGGTGGTAGATGATGTTAAACCGAGCACAACTTCTTCAGAAACTTGAACATATCGCAAATGCTTTGTTTGTGGATGATGTAGAAACACATAAATATATCCAAACTATCTGGCAAACGATTTGTGCAGATCCATTGATTGCGCAAAAGGTTCGCAATGCTCATGTTTCATGGCCGTTGCCTTCCTGGAACGGTACATTGGATGCAGTATTTGAAGTTGATGAATCGCCCGAACGATACAGCCTTGTTTCTGTGGATGGTTCACAAATTTATCCTGATCGGCATTATGGGCTTTCCTGTTATTTAATTAATATCGGGTACGTGGTATTGCACTATGGCATATCTACAAAGCCATCTGTTTCGTTCAAACCAGTGCAACTTTATTCTGAGCCCTACGTATTTTCTGGATACGATGATGATGATCCGGTTGAGGTTTCCACCGAACTCATTAATTGTAAACGGCAAGATCTTGAATTTCGATATGGTCAGGAGTGTGCGAGCCAGGTGTATGCCCAGTGTGAGAATGCAGAACAATCATTATTGCTTCTTTTTGATGGGTCTCTTATTTTCTGGCATTTGGAGGCACAGGATGTTGCATTGAAAGAGGCGTTTTTGTCTCGTTATATTATGCATCTTGTTTCGTTATATAAAAAACGTATTCTGACTGCAAGCTATATTAGTTTGACTAAAAGCAGAGAACTTTTAAACATTGTTCGTTCTTATTTATGTGATTTTGATCAAAAGAACGAAACAGATGATCTTGATCTGCGGCGTATTGTGGATGCGCATATTGTGCGATCATATCTGCGCAAGGGGCAACGTACAACGGTATTTAAAAATCATGCGCGGGTGAGTGAGCAATATCCTGACGCAGTCCATCCACATTTTTTCTATCTGCATGTTGGCAATGAAATTGGGCGGGTAGAAATTCCTGCATGGATTGCACAGGACGATCAATTGACTAATCGTATTGCACAGTATGTGTATGATCAATGCAATAAGGGCGGTGGCTATCCGGTTGGCCTTGCCGAAGCGCATGAGCAGGCTGTGGTTAAAGGCCCGGATCGAGAATTCTTTTATCACTTGCTCACTAAAATGAGTATTGAACGTAATCGCGGTGTGACCACCTCGATCAAGGCACAAAGAAAACGCAGTATCGGTGTTTAGTTTTTTGTTCAAAAAACATATAAAAATGCCCTGCGCGGGGAGCGCAAGGTATTTTGCTTGTCCAAAATGCCTTGACTAAAAGACACCAACAGCCTGTTGGATCCTCTTTCGCTCGCATACATGACACACGTCCTCCCTTACGGTTGGCCTTCGGCCATGCCGCGAGCTATCGGAATATTTTAATAAGAATTCATTCGCGCCTATAGTGTGGTCCGTCGCAAGTCCGTCGAAGCTTGCCAAGTCGGAAGACCTGGACAAGCGAAGACTGGAAGCCGCAAGGCGAGAGGCCTCCGTTTAGGCGCAAGAGAGTATTAAAAAGAGAAACTTCTCTTTTTTGCCCTTGTATCAAAGATATTGGGCACGCAATATCTTTGCTTGCCCGTCGTAGCTTGCCGAGCTTGAAGGCCCGGATAAGCGTAGATTGGTGCCTGCCTGCATAAGGCAAGAGATATTTTATCCGAGAAACTTTTTGAAAAAGCTAATAATGCCGCTGTCTTGTGTATAAGTTCCAATAATATCAGAATACGAATTGAGCAATTTTTTAGCTTCAGCTGAAATCTTTTTTGGTACATGGCATTGGGCGATAATCACTAAGTTGCCTTTCACGCCCTTGCGACGAACATTGGCAAACCCTTTGCCCGGAACAATGATTTTTTCACCAATAGGACATCCGCGGGGTACTTTAACCATCTGTTTGCTGCCGTCAATATTCTCAATTTCCACCTGACAACCAAAAACGAGTTGCGGATAGGTGAGCATAAGGGTGCTGACCAAATTGTCTCCCTCGCGGTGAAATTTTTTGTCCTGAAGGACACAGATTCGAATAAACAGATCTCCTGATCGTCCTCCATACACACCAGCATCTCCTTTGCCGGTGATGCGCAATTCAGCGCCGTCGTATACTCCTGCGGGAATTGTAACAGTAAATTTATCATATTTTTGTGTTCGAGATTTTCCAGAGCATGCACTGCATGGGTTGCTGATAATAAACCCTTCTCCGGCGCATGTGGTACAGGTTTGTGCGTACATGAAAAAACCCTGGCGGAACTGTTTTTGTCCTGAACCTTGGCAGGAACTGCAGGTTTGTGGTTGTGTACCGGCTTTGCTGCCTTTGCCGCTACAGGTGTCGCATGAAATAAAATGGTAATAATTCACTTCTTTTTTGGTGCCTATATAGGATTCTTTGAGCGAGATCGTTACATCTTGTGCGAGATCATGGCCATGTTTTGGTTGTGGACCATAGCGACGTGCTCGTTGTTGACCTCCGCCACCAAACATAGAGCCAAAAATGTCGCCAAAGCTTTCAAAAATATCTTCCATGTTCATGCCGCCACCAGCGCCATGTCCACCCATGCCAGAAACACCTGAATGGCCAAATTGATCATACTGGCCACGCTTTTGCTGATCAGAAAGAATTTCATAGGACTCTGCGGCTTCTTTGAATTTTTCTTCAGCTTCTTTATTATCTGGATTTCTGTCTGGGTGATATTTCATAGCTAGCTTACGATATGCTGCTTTGATTTCATCTTGTGCGGCAGTTTTTGAGACCCCCAACACCTCATAATAATCTCGTTTGCTCATCATGCTTTTACAGTAACCTTTTTTGTATGAAATATCCCTATATATCTAAGACTTTAGTATATCATCAAATTTTTATAAGGCCAAATAAGCGATGGAAAGCGAAGTTTAGTAGTTTGTTGAACTTTTTTGCACGAAACCCTTTATTTTAGCGTGATGAGTTTGGTAGTATTACAAATGGAATAACTGGAAGGTTTCGAAAGAAACTGGAAAGGGATTCCGCTCAGCATAGTACTGCTGTAAAAGGCAGTACTATGCAGGGAGAGAAGGGGAGTATGATGCGCTGCACAAAAAAAGGGAAGAGAAGTTATGAAGAAGTCTATTATTTCGCTGATATTATGTTCGTCGATTTTATTGCAAGGGACACTCCTAGCAGATTCTATATGGATTTCGAATGCCACAAAATTTCCCGCCAATGTTACTTATCGTTATTTGCATCGGGATCAAAAGGATATTGCTTTTGTGATACAGCCTAAAGAACGTAAATATTTTGATGCAATGACCATAACAGATCTTTCTGTGTACCTTTTGAATGAAGATGGCAGTAAAAAGGAAGATTGTTTTGTAGCAGAACGTTTACGGCAAAATATGGCTAACTGGAGTTTTTACAATCATGAAGTTGTTATAGAAAAATGTAAAAAACAATCTCGTTGTGCAGGGCATGATTATCAGGTTAGCCCAGATAGTATTGGTGCTCGAAGTGGTTTTAAATCTTCGCGAGTGGATGTTGCATCTGATGCCCAAGCACCTGGCATATTGAGTACGCAGGTCTTACCTGTATCCACACAAGCTTTGGCGGCGCCTATTGCTATACCTTCTGCTGCAGCTCCTGCCGTATCTCGTTTTTCCAAGATTCGAAAAAAAGCGGGTTCCTTTTTTGAAGGGATGAAAGAAAAAAAAGCAAAAGCGATGAAGCTTTTAAAGAAACATACCCCTAAAGGGCTTATTGCTCGGTATAAAGAAACAAAAAAAGCTAAAGAAGAAGCGGAAGTTAAGTTTAATGCTTGTATGAATCAGTATTGTAAACAACAATTCAAAGAGCGAAATGATGCGCTACGTTTTGCCCGTAGAAACCATTCTAGAGCTGCATGGAGAAGATATGAGCAAGCAAATGCGAAGTCCTCTGTATGTGGGGATGAACATTGCCAAAAATTGAGAGAAGAATTTGAAGAAGCGTTTCAAAAGCTCGCAAAATTTCAAGTAGCGATCATTCTTGGGGTGGAGCTCGGAATATTTGCTATTGCGGCTACCGGATTAATAGTTGGAGCTGGTGCTTCTATAATTGCAGAAGAAAGAGAGATGGCAGAGCGTGAGCGTACAGCACAAAAACGACAAGTACGCGATGTTAGCGTGCAAGTTCCTCAATCAAGAGAGGTTAGTACGCAAACGGATAAATGGAATGTCAATCCGTTATATGAAGAAGAAGAAGAATCCAATAGGAATTAAGTATGAAAAAGCAGATCATTTCATTACTATTAATTTTATCGTTTTCTGTTCAATCAACCTACCCATCTGGTCTTAAAAAAGCTAAAGAGATTTTGAATATAAAAGCAAACATTCGATGTTTAGCTAAAGGCGATAATTGTACAAAAGAAAAACGGGCAATGCTTGGCGCCATTTCTACGTTGATGGCAACGCTTGTCGCTGCAGGTGTTATCGCTGCGAGTGCAGTGATCGCTTCGCAAGTTGGTGGCGGAAAGGAACTGACTGGGGAAGAAAAGGAAGCTGAGATTGAAAAGATTTTTAATAAAACTTTAAAGATGCAACAGTTTGAGGAGTTTGGAAGTATAAAACAAGGTGCTCGCATTCCATTGCAAGAGGTTATTCACGATGGCTATTCATTGATTGGTGCTGTGGTAATGAGTCCCGCTGGGCGAGCAGTAGTCCGTGCTGTGAAGGAGCAAAGGGCTACAACAGGCCAGTTGCAAGAGTTTAAGAAGATTATAGCCGAACTTGTGGGGGCTGGTGTGCAGCCGACAATAGATGATAAACCTGTAATTAATACAAATTACAGAAATGCTGCTTTTGGCTGGTTGCATCAAAAATTAAATATGCCTTAATCTATAAATTTCTCTTTGAGTACCACATATTTTTCTGCACACATTTGTGTATGTTTCACGTCGCCATCACGTGCTGTTTCAAATCGTGTTGCTGCGGTGTAGTGCGGGTACTGTTTTTTCATTTGTTCAGCGAGCTCGAGGACTGAAACCGATGTTCCAGTTCCGATATTATATATTTGTCCGGCAACCGTTTCTTGCGGTGCCATGCCAACTAATAGGTTTGCGTTGACCACTTCATCAACAGAAACGAAATCGCGTGTTTGTGTGCCATCACCATGTATAGTGATTGATTCGTTGCGTTCCATATGGTATTGAAATTTTGCAACCACTGCTGCGTATTGCGAATGTGGATTTTGGCGTGGGCCATACACATTAAAATAGCGAAGCATCACGCAGGGAACGTTATAAAGCATTGTATATTGTTTGCAGTATAATTCCCCCATCAATTTGGTTGCTCCATAAGGTGATACAGGATCTAACTTCGTATCCGTTTCATAGCAGCGATCTTCACGTGGCCCATACACAGATGATGTCGAGGAAAATACAACTCGTTTTACGTGATACTTTTTTGCAGCTTCAAGAATGTTAAATGTGCCATCTACGTTTGTTTCATGGCAGGAAGCGGGATCGTTTACTGATCCAGGGACTGAGATAAATGCAGCCAGATGAAAAATTATTTCATGGTTTGCAATCGCGTGATCGCACTGTTTTTTATCGGTTATGCTGTGCTGAAGAAAGGTAACGTTATCTTTAAATGCTTGTATGTTGTCAATGGTTCCAGTGGCAAGATTATCAATAATGGTAACCTGTGCACCCAGCTCAACAAGCTTTTGCGCAAGATGTGAGCCAATAAATCCGCATCCACCCGTGATAACTACTTTTTTATTTTCATAAAACTGTTTTATTTTCATTCCCGTCTCCTATTCATGCTTTAAGATCTCTTTTTGTGGTGTTGGCATTGTAACGACGAACGATGCCTTTTTTTGTTCTTGTATAACGGTATCTGCTACTGCTTTGCCATCCAAAACCGCTTCCTGCATACTTGCATATTTCCATGCGCCATACCGGCCCACAGAATGTATGCCGTGATTTTTCAGTTGTTGCAAAAGCTGTGGTAGATTCTGTTCTCGCCATTGATCGTACGTTACATATGCGTGTGGTATTGAAAGTATTTTTTCTGTTGCAATGTCTGATGGTCCAAGGTTGTGTAGTTTTTTCACGATTGAAAGGGATTGCTTGATAGTATGATTCACCCAGCGGCGCGATCTATTTCTGTATGCAAATTCTCCATAGAGTGAGCTGCATCCAGGAGGTGCCATCTGCTTTGAAAAATTATGCCAAAACCCAATTCGATAAAAAGGATATTTTTTCTCTGGGACATACACCCAATGTTTGTCTGATATATTTGGGTGATTGATACCAATATTAAAATTAACAACGCGAGAGCAAAGAAGATATTTTTGTGCTGATTGCAGATGCGTAGATGGTTTTTCGATAAGCATGCTCAGTAGAAGATCAAGGGGCATCGTTGATATGAGCTGCTCATATGGCTCACTATGCCCGTTGCTAAATGATACTATTTTTTTATTCATATCGATGGCCGTTACGGTACAACTTGTTCTGATTGGTTGCATTATTTGTTTTGCTAGTTGTGCAACCCATGCCATGATGCCACCCGTTTTGGGATATAAAAAGCTAGCATTATACCCAACGTTTTGTTTTGTAACCATGCCAGAAAGAGCGCCGTATAAAATTTTTTCAAGTGACGTAGATGGTACAAATCGCTGGGTCCATTGTGCCGTTAAATGAGTAATGTTGTGAGCAAATATTTTTTGTTGGAACGGAAAGAAAAAATGTTTCCCAAAGCCGGTGCCAAAATTACACAACACCCAATCACGAAATGTAGCGGGGGTTGCATTCTTGGTACGATTAATAAACCCGGTGATGCATTCAACGATTGCCTTGTGGGGAAGGCCGTGCAAATTGATCTGAAAAGGGTACTTTGTATATCTGTTGTGTGAATAAACGTAGGAGCGCCGCTCAATGGTATTCATTGAATGCGGTTTCATTATCTGTGTAATGAGTTGGTGAAAATATGGATCGCTTGCATGAAGAAGATGACCTGTGTAATCGAATGTGAAACCGTCTTGCGTTATGGAGCGACAAAGGCCGCCAGGATTTGCTTCTTTTTCAAAGAGAGCGTAATCAAAAAACGATTGTTTTTCAAAATGATATGCGGCAGAAATGCCTGTTAATCCTGCTCCAATAATAACAATGCGTGCCATAATCTCCTTTGCCCATCGTGTACTCTTACTTGGGCAAAGAGTGTATCTTGATCCAATGATGTGTCAAGCTGTAGGCATTATGCGTGCGTTGTAGATGGTTGGTGATTTCCGTGAAATTGGGCAAGGTCTAATGTAAGATCGGGATTGTTTTTGTATAAGGATTCGGGAAGATTTGTTTGCACAAGACTAAAGTGACCATTTTTTAATGTGCTTTCGATTGTTTCTGGAATACTAAACACGAGATAAAAGATACTGTGCGGTCCGAGGGTTTGTTTTTTTTCGTGAAAATCAAGTATGAGTCGTTGATCTAATTTGTTCCATGAGCCATCGCATAGAAGATTGTCGTCGATGGGAAGAAACAACTTTTCTGGAATCTTTTTGAAGCGTGAGCCGCTGAGTGTATCGATATGATCACCATGCCATTGTAGACTAATTTTCCCCAACTCTGCTGATTGTTTTGACGTTTTGTGAACGGTGATACTCCCGACCAGTATCCATTTTTCGCCAAACCGTTTTTCATGCGTGCTGTTTTTTCCGAGATTATCCCACCGTGGTGCAAGGAGAATATCGCAATCAGAAGCACTGATTGACAGCGTTGTTGCTGCTGTGATCAAAATGAGCGAGATGGTGTACTTCATAACGATCTCCATCAAAATGGTTGTGATATATCTTATACGCTATCATGAAGCGTGTAAATGCGGGAAGATTTTTTTACATTCGTGGCATCGAGTTGTCAATGTACCATCCTTGGGTTGATTGAAATGCTTCTAATCTATCTACATTAAAGAGTGGTAAATAATATGGTTGTTCTTTCAATGATGTGGGGAGTGGTGGAAATGAGCTGCTTGCATCTTGAAAAATATGGAGCAAGAATCGATCGACGGTTATATTACCCGAAGATCGAACGATGGTGAGTGTGTGGATTGAACCATTTTGGTTGATCGCAAGTTGAATAGATGTTTGATTCATATCATTTCCTTGAATAGTTCTTGTTTTGTTGATTAGGTAGGAATTAACGATACATCCAATAATTTTTTGGCAATAATTCATATGTTGAATCTGTTCCATGCTCGCCTGGCCTTGTCGATCACTTTTTACCATCATAGGGCTTTCCTGTAGATGTTGCATAAAGCCGTCAGTAAGCTGAGCGAGAGTGATGGGAGGAGTTTTTGGTTGCTGTTTAACCAATTGTTCAACAGGTTTTGGAGGGGGTTCAGTTTTTTTTGGTTCTTCGGCAGGTGGTTCAGGCGGTTTTGATTGTTCCAATACATGCTGAGCAAGAGCAACGGCTTGTTCTATTTCCTGCTCGCTTGGTTCGGTTTTTGTTTTTTGAGGTGGTTCATTCTGGGTGAGTTTTTCTTCCGGTTGTTCTTGAGCGGGCGCAGGTGCTGGGGTTTGTGCATTCACTGGTGGTGCGGGCATACTGTTTTGCATGGTTACCCAATCACGTTCGGGTGATTGCATGTTGTCGGGTTCTTCATTTTGAGCGAGCATCACCGTTGCTTCTTGTTGGGGGTGATCAAGTTGTACAACGATAATAGCAAGCAATAATAAGGCATGAAGTATAATGCTTATCAGAAGAATAATAAGATTTTGATATGCAGAAAGGTTATTTTTCATCACGCACCCTCTCAGTACTAATTTGCTCCTAGCGTACTGTATTGCTCAAAAAGAGGAAACAGTTTATTCAAGGTGAATTTTGTATTGGAGCTTTAATTTTTACCGACAATTATTGAAATTGCTTATCTCACCCCGTTCGCCCTGAGCCTGTCGAAGGGTACGAACGCAAAAATTAAATCCGTTCAATCCCTTCGACAAGCTCAGGGCGAACGGGTGGGTATATTCAGGGGTTATCGTGAAACAATCCATGCCATCTGTTTTTTTTTGACCAACTTCCACTGTTGATGAATAGCATGATCTTTGCTTTCAGGCTGCTGAAAAAAACGGATAATTTCATCTAAAAATTGTTGAGTAGAAGGGAAAGAAACGTGTGCTGCGCAAAGCCATTGCATGAGTAAGCGATATTGCATGATGGTTGGTTGTGCCGATAATTTTTGAATATCAAGCACCATTGCATCATTTTTTTCGTGGCAGATTATTTTTAAAAGTTGAGCAGTATGCGTATCAAGGTATTGTTCGATGCTTTGCAGGCGGTTGAGTGTTGCTAGAAAGTTGTTATTGAATCGGGCATCGCATGCTTGCAGTGCGGGCAACACAGTGTTGCGCACTCTATTTCGTAGCATGGCGGGAGATTCATTAGAAGGATCCACTAAATACGCAATGTTGTTTTGATCAAGATACTGCACAATATCTTTTTTATTGGTCTCAAGCAACGGACGGATATACGGGCCACGTTTTGGCCACATAGCACACAACCCCGTTAAGCTGGTGCCGCGAATGAGGCGAATGAAAAAAGTTTCTTCTTGATCCTGCAGATGATGGGCGAGCGCAATAGCATCGGCGTGGTAATCCTGCATAACCTTTTTGAAAAATATACGCCGTGCTCTTCGTCCTAGTTCTTCTTGAGAACCTTCATATTTTAATGATTGAGCGATATCGGCAAGATGCGCTGATACAAGCGGAACATTCAATTTTTGTGCTGCAGTTTTGCAAAATTCCACATCGTTGTGTGAATCCGCACGCCATCCATGATCAAGATGCGCAGCAATTAGTTTTTTAATAACACCGGTATCGCGTAGATCGCATAAAAAATGTAAAAGAAACATAGAATCAGGGCCGCCGGATAATCCGAGGATAATTGTTGCGTCCTGAGAGATCAAATGATGTTTGTTGCTAAATGAGCTAATCGCTTGAATCATAACCATGTTTTTTGTTTTGTGTGTTCTTTATTAGAGCGTCTAGTATTTCTACCTCATACTCACCAGAGTGTTCAAGTGCAACATTAACAGGTGCCGTTTTATAGTGTTTGAGTACTTTGCTCAAATATCCCTTTGTTCTATATTTGCGTTTTATTGCTGTTGCATATGGTGTTGCAACAAAAAGAAGTGTGAGTGCGAGTAGGGTTTGCTTCATTGTTTTTTCCTAAGGTTATTTATAGCTCCATCTCAAACATCATCTCTTCTTTAAGTGGAAATCCATCTTGGCAATAAGCACATTTCTTCGAACGAGCATTATAAGATCCGGGACTTACGTTTTCTTTTCTTTGTTTTCTGATGGATTTTAGCTTCATTCTTTTAATTTTGTTTGAGAAAGAGAGATCTCTTTGGAGTTGTTCGTTTTTGGTATCTGGAATATGTTTTTCATTTTCCATCGCAAGCATATTTGGAACAACAGATACAAATGCTAAGGCCAATACCATATATAATTTTATCTTCACGATAGTCCTCGATAGTATAGATTAAAATAGGAGTAGATTAGTTTGAAATACCATACCATAATCCTAGAAATAAAGGGTTTTGTCAGAAAATTGAAGGCGCTATACGTCCAAGTTTTTCACAAATTGTCCGTACTGTTCGATGTAGATTTTTCTACCTTGCACGTCATCGCCCATCAATGTGGTAAACCATTTGTCAGCTTCAAGTCCATCCTCTATAGTAACTTTGAGCAATGTTCTTGTTTCTGAGTTCATAGATGTTTCCCATAGTTGTTCTGGATTCATCTCACCAAGACCTTTATAGCGTTGTATATTCATAAACGGTTTGCTGATCGTTCCAATGCCATTAACCAATTCCATGATGTCGTTCCCATCAAGAAAGCGATCTTTTCCTAGGATTTGCAAACGCCATGATTTGGTTAGTGGTTTTAAAAATTCAGCTCGTTTGATCAGTTCCTGTATCTCTGGTGCACTGAAGAAAGCAAGCGGTACTTCCCATTTGCTATTTCTTACGCGAAATACTAGATAGGAAGTAAATGGACTTTCAAGTTCAAGTTCATCTTCAGGAGAGAGTCTTTTTTCTTCGTGTTCAATGGTGTATTGCTTGAATGTTTGCCGAAGATTTTGGATGAGAGTTTCTAACAGGTCCTCTTTTTTCCATGGAGTAGTACTGAGTGCTGTAACCAATTTGTGGCATTGATCGTAACTTACTTTGAATCGAGGACTAGCCTGCATCAGCAGTTCATTGTATTGTTGTGCATCATGAAGAAATTGAGTCCACGTGGTTTTATCAACGAGTTTTTCATTAATAAATAACTCTGTTTGTTCTTGTGCCCAATCAAAAAGAAACTGCTTGAATGCTTTGTCGTCTTTTAAGTACTGTTCTTTTTTTCCGATTTTTGCTTTATACAATGGTGGTTGCGCGATGTATAAATAGCCACTTTCAATTACAGGGCGCATATATCGGAAGAAAAAGGTGAGTAACAAGGTGCGAATATGAGCACCATCAACATCAGCATCGGTCATGAGAATAACTTTGTGATATCGAGCTTTGGTGATATTAAACTCGTTTCCAATCCCTGTTCCGATTGCAGAAATCAAAGCCTTAATTTCTTCGTTTGAAAGAATGCGATCGAGGCGTGCTTTTTCCACGTTCAAAATTTTACCTCGTAATGGCAAAATAGCTTGATTGTTTCGATCACGTCCTTGTTTGGCCGAGCCACCAGCAGAATCACCCTCTACAATAAACAGTTCTGTTTGTGTAGGATCTTCATTTGAGCAATCAGCCAACTTGCCCGGCAAAATTGTGGATTCCAGTACTGTTTTACGTCGGGTTAAATCACGTGCTTTTTTGGCTGCTTCACGGGCTCGTTTGGCAATTTCAGCTTTTTGTAAAATTTTTCTAATAATAGAAGGGTTTTCTTCAAAGTACGAATCAAGGTTGCTAAAGGTCCATGAATCGACTATGCCTTTAATATCATTATTGCCAAGTTTTGTTTTTGTTTGTCCCTCAAATTGTGGTTCTGGAATTTTCATGCTAATAACGCATACGAGTCCTTCTCTCACGTCATCACTTGAAAAGCTTTCACCTTTTAGTAC
>SDBT01012873.1_pt1 | contig 13423 bp, 11 predicted proteins | sample 2277101 | NCBI WGS metagenome assembly SDBT01 (sample SAMN10404973, study PRJNA504765) | marine sediment metagenome | isolation source: marine sediment core GS10_PC15, 103 cmbsf | place: Arctic Ocean: Southern Knipovich Ridge | collected 2010 | reverse complement strand
CTCTGGCAGGCCCCCGAGATATATTTTAGAGTTTCTCCATTCATGCACGCCCACAAGATCAATGAACCGATCCTCCTTATTCATGGTGAAGCCGACAACAATTCCGGAACCTTCCCTATTCAATCACGACGTCTTTTTCATGCTCTCAAAGGTCATGGAGCCACAGCCCGGCTGGTTATGCTGCCCAACGAAAGCCATGGCTACAGCGCTAAAGAGTCTGTTCTCCATGTGCTGGCCGAAATGATCGAGTGGTTCGATAAATACGTAAAAAACAATTAGAACTTCGGTTCGATTTCGCAAAGAATCGTACACTCGCGCTAAACAGTTTTTTACAATTCTTCGTACACCTTATATAATTGATAAAATCGATTGAGCATTTCTCTAGGAGCTGTTGTGAAATGAGGAACACAATGAAACAAAATGGATTCAGAATCCGGATGATTACTCTTGTGATGATACTCCTGATGCTCACCTATTCTTCTGCAGCCCAACAATCCAATCCTATTGCATCCAAAGAAATTGCCATTTCATCCTGGCTCAAACTTGGCCCTTTTTCGACACCGCTGCCTTCCTTCCATGATTCCAAGAATAACAAATTCGATCTCGAAGACTTTCTCAAATTCAATGAAATCGATGTTCAAAAGATGAAACCTCAAGTCGACGGCACAGTCACATGGCATGACGGTACTACAGCCGTGTGGAAAACCATTCAAGCCAGAGATCAAGAAATAGAGGTGGAATATGACTCTGAAAGTCCGGCTACAGCCTACCTGGCAGCTTATATTGATACAGGAAAATTTACAAAGGGACAGATTCGCATTGCAAGCCGACAGCCTTTCCGCGTTTATCTAGATGGGCGACGTATCCGGACAAAGACAGAATACGATACAACCGCAGCAGAAAGAATAGGAATCGATGTCAACCTGGAAACCGGAGTCCATCTCCTCCTCATTAAATCAGTCTATGAGAAAAAGGGGAATTCCCCCTGGGAACTGCGGGCTTCTCTGAATTACACGGACAAGATAGAAAATCCCCGGCCCAAAATCACTCTCTCTTCAAAACAACGTATGACGATCTCCCATCTCCTCGATGGTCCAAAAATGACCAATGTGTCCATCTCTCCAGACGGAAGCCTGGCCGCTGTCTCTTTCCGTGAAACACAACCACCCAGCGATGCGGCAGAGTCCTGGATAGAAATCTACCGGACAGAAGACAGGAAATTATTTCAAACTTACCGAGGAGGAACCCGCATCTCCAGTATCAATTGGGCAACGACCGGGAAAAAATTCTCCTTCACAACAAGAGACAATTCCAGGGGAACGATCTGGATTGCCGATATCGACACCGGCCAATCCCAGCCACTTCTAAGAAATATCCGGGACCTCGGTCCCCACGCCTGGTCTCCTGATGGAACGTATCTCATTTATTCCATAAGTGAACAGGGAGCCGAAGACCGCCCGGGAGTCAAACGAGTCATAAACATGTCGGACAGACAGCCCGGATGGCGGGACAGAAGTTTTCTCTATAAAGTCATCCTGGCCTCAGGAGTTCGACAGAGATTGACTTCCGGACAGCTCACAACAGCACTGAACGGCATCAGTCCCGATGGACAAAAACTTCTCTTTACACGGATAGTCGAGGATTACTCAGAGCGTCCTTACTCAAAAACAGAGATTTATGCCCTTGACCTTAAGACTCTACAGCCCAGTCTGCTCTGGGAGGGACGCTGGTTTAACGAAGTCCAGTGGAGCCCTGATGGACAACGGCTTCTTTTTCTAGGCGGACCATCGGCCTTCGGCTCACTGGGAATCAACCTCCCTAACGACACCGTTCCCAATGAATATGACACCCAAGCCTATCTTTTTGACCTGGAAACAAAAAATATCGATCCCATTTCAAAATATTTCAATCCGGCCATAAACCAGGCCCAGTGGAGTCTCACGGAAAACTGCATTTATTTTGTCACAAATGATCGCTCATTCCGGCATCTATACAGGTATAATCTCCTCACGAAAGAATTTGAATACATCAAGTGCGGAGTGGAAGTTCTCGGAGCCTTTAGCCTGGCTAGAGAAAAACCAATAGCCGTGTACATGGGTTCAAGCGCAGCGATTCCTCCAAAATCATTTGTCATAGACTTGAGGACAAAAGAATCACGTCCCCTTCTCGACTCCGGGAAGTTAGATTTTTCCAATGTTTCGTTTGGAGACGTCAAGCGATGGACATGCAAAAATAAAAATGGTGTGGAAATCGAGGGACGGGTGTACTTCCCTCCGGATTTTTCACCCGGCAAAAAATATCCCTGTATTGTCTACTATTATGGTGGCACATCCCCGGTCACACGGGATTTTGGAGGCCGTTACCCCAAAAATGTCTGGGCAGCCCAAGGGTATATCGTCTATGTACTTCAGCCGAGTGGAGCCACAGGTTTCGGTCAGATTTTTTCTGCAGCGCATGTCAACGATTGGGGGCTGACTGTGGCCGATGAGATCGTCCACTGCGTCACTCAATTCCTCTCGGCGCATTCATTTATTGATTCCAATCGTTTAGGGTGCATAGGTGCATCATACGGCGGATTCATGACCATGCTTCTTCAGACAAGAACGAATATTTTCACAGCCGCAGTGGCTCATGCCGGCATCAGCTCCATCTCCAGTTACTGGGGAGAAGGCTTCTGGGGCTACTCTTACAGCGCTTACGCCGCAGCCAACAGTTTTCCCTGGAACAGAAAGGACATTTACATCAATCAGAGTGCATTGTTTAATGCGGACAAGATCTCAACTCCTCTTCTTCTCCTTCACGGCACCTCTGACACCAATGTCCCTCCAGGCGAAAGCACACAGCTTTTCACGGCCCTCAAGCTGCTTGGAAGGGAAGTGGAATATATTCAGATTTATGACCAAGACCATCACATCTTGGCTTACAATAAAAGAATTCTCTGGACTAAAACCATCATGGCCTGGTTTGACAACTGGTTGAAGAAAGAATCGGATTGGTGGTATCATCTATATCCGAGTAAATAAATGAGGATTTAGTCTGAATTATTCATTAAATATTGGAGAAAATGATGAAAAAAACTTACTATTTTTTTCTCTTTGTTCTTTTGTCTTTAGCTTTGTCCTCTAATCTTTCTGCCGAGAATTCAATCCAGGAAACAGGCATCGAAATAAAAACAGTTCAGTCTTTTGCCTACTGTTGCATCCACCACGTGGGACCTTTTACGGAAATCGAAAACGTCATCAGCCAGCTTTTCCCTGTCATGCAGAGTCAGAATATTTTCCCGGGCAGCGCCATGATCGGAGTGTACTACAGCAATCCCCAAGTGGTAGCCCCGGAAAACCTGGAATGGGAGATCGGATTTCCATGCACTGCCCAAGTGAGCCCTCTCAAACCTCTGGAAAAAAAGGTGTGGTCATTCGAGCAGGTGGCTTCGGCAATACACACAGGCCCTTATGAAAATACAGGCGAAACCTACATAAGAATCTTCGAATGGATGGAAACAAACGGTTATGAGCAGGTAGGACCCATAATGGAAAAATATATGAGTATACCCTCTCCCGATATTGATCCGGCTGCACTTCGCGCCGAGATCTGGATCCCCGTGCAGAAAAAATAGGTCAAATCACAAAAACCGGAGCGGCCGAAGCCGCTCGGACAGCTCTAAAAACAACCGTGATCAGTGCCGTAAATAATGTGAGGAGAGCAGAGGCAATAAACACATCCAGGCCCAGGTTAATCCGGTAGACAAAATTCTGCAGCCACCGGTTCATGACAAAATAGGCAATGGGCCAAGTGATAAGAATGGCCATCAGCACTCCCTGTGTAAATTCTTTCGTCAAAGAGAGAACGATACCCGAGTTCCCGCCGTAGAGCCAGTTGTCAGGAGTCGTGGATTCGCCAGGCACCGCAGGCCAAACCGTTCCAGAATCACTTAAACAGCCGAAGACTCTATCCAACCGGCTGCTTCCAGCGCCACATCCAGATACGGGCTTATTTCCTGCCTGGAGCAGGAATTCGAGATCAGAACAATCAAACACACAATGACCATAAAAAACAGAAGGTTTAGTTTTAATGCTTTCATAATTCTCTTCTCCAACGTGGCTCTCTTAAGAGACATCCGGAATTTGAGAGAGTGTTTTGATGGGATCGAGAAGAAGACTGATGACAAGATTGGCCTGATGATGGGCGGCAATCCCCACTCTGGGGGCCATCAAACCCTGCCCGGATTCGGCGGCTTTTTCCAGGTCGCCAATAACAAAGATTTTGTCGCTCAGGCGCCAGGTCTTAATGCTGTTGCTGTCCCCATAACCGGCCAAACCGGACGCGCCAATAATAAAAGTATCCGGCAGACATTCCGCAGCCGTCTCCAGGAGCATCCTCTTCTCTTCGGCACGATCGAAGCATTCCACTAAAACATCCACTGACTTAAATAGATCCGGCACATTGTCCCTATTCAGAACTTCTCGAAGAATTTTGACCTGGACATAGGGATTAATTTTTTCCAGAATTGTCTTTATCGCTTCGGTTTTAGGCGTACCGATCTGATCGATGGTGAACTGTTGGCGGTTAAGATTGCTGGGCTCGACAACATCGTAATCCACAAGGAAAAGAGTCCCCAATCCCATCCTTGTAAGGGCAATCGCCACGGCCGATCCCAGCCCTCCGAGGCCGGCCACACCAACCGTGGCCTTCTTTATTTTGTCATAAATTCCGGGCGTGTGGCGAGCTATCAAAAGAGCTTCCAGTTCGTCAGCCGCAGGGATTTCTCCTCGTTTGATGAGAACCAACCGGTCCCCCCCCGCTAAAACAAATTTTTTTTCTGCAGGAAAACCATTGACAATCAGCACATCCGCATCCGGTTTGATCAAATCCCGTACATGCCCCACCGTAGATGAGGGGGAAATAGACTGCTCACGCTCATTGATGAAAATATTTATTTTTCTATGGCTCAAGAGATCCATCCCTGGATAAATCTAATGTGCTTATATCACAGGAAAAAAATCGGTTCAACTATTCATAGCGCGCTGTTCAAAAACCGTGTCGAAAAAGAAGGAATCAAAAGGAGTTTGAGGAGAAAGTTTCTTCCAGGTACTCACGGATTTTAACGAGGCTGGCGGATTCGCCCAACCGTAGGATCGCCAGCAAAATAAGTTCTTCCTTTCTAGTCAGAAAATTCATCATTGACCTTCTTTGTTCATATTTCTTTTATACTATAAAAGTATTTATATTATTAGACGGCTCTTCACCCAAAAAAGTTACGTAAAATTTTTAAAGACTTTTTTTTTTTGAAATGCTAAAATACGGCAATTAAAATATAGTATTAGTAGATCCAATCGAAAGAAAGAGCAGAAAGCAGTTCGAGCTGGATGAATCCAGCACTCGTTGACTTCAACACATCTATGAAAACGGAGACATGATTTATGAGTCTAAACATGATTGTAACCGTCAAGCAGGTGCCGGATACACACAATGTCGATGAAAATGCCATGAGGCCTGATGGTACGGTCAACAGGTCCGCTCTCCCGGCGGTTTTCAATCCTGAAGATCTGAACGCTCTGGAAGAAGCCCTAAAGATTAAGGATTCGTTTGGTGGCCACATCACAGTCCTCACAATGGGCCCTCCCAAAGCCATCGAAGTCCTTAAAGACTGTCTGTATAGGGGCGCTGATGATGTCATTCTTCTTTCCGACCGCCAATTCGCAGGGGCAGATACTCTGGCCACTTCCTATGCCTTAAAATGTGCTATTGAAAAGATCGGCGCTTACGATCTCATATTGTGCGGGAGACAAGCCATCGATGGAGATACGGCTCAAGTCGGCCCTCAAATTGCAGAGAAATTAAAGATCAACCAACTGACTTGCGTTACGGAGATTTTTGAAATTAATCCAGAATCAATAACCGTGAAACGGTCACTGGATGATGGATCTGAAACAGTAAAAAGCCGCCTGCCTGTTCTTCTCACAGTTACCTCAGAGGCAAATGATCCCCGCCCTCCATCAGCAAAAAAAGTCATGATCTATAAAAATATCGAGTGTCTCAGAGACGAATCCTATGATGAGACCTACATTCAGGACTCTACACCTGAAGTCCTCAGCCATATCAAAGAATGGAATGTGGCCTCAGTGAGAGCCAATCCGAAATATTGCGGGATCGAAGGATCTCCCACTCGTGTCAAAAAGATCGAAAATGTCGTTCTCACCGCCACCGATACAAAGCAAATAGACGATACGGAAGAAGATGTTGGACATCTTGTCCAAGAACTGATTAAGGATCACATCTTAGTATAGGAGCCCCTATGAGCCAAAAAAGCGTTATGGTTTTCATAGAATGCAACGGCAGGGGCATTTCGGATGTCAGCCTTGAACTCCTGTGTAAAGCTAAAGAACTTGCTGAAAAACTTGGTGTTCCTCTTGAGGGCATCGCAGTAGGGCATAATTTGGAAAAAAAACTCGATGTTTGCGGCCACTTCGGCTGCCGGACTGTTTATTCTGTAGAAGACAAAAGAATGGCTACGGTCACTTCCATTCCATATTCCAAAGCCGTCGCCAGCGTTATCAAAAAATATCAACCTCAGATCGTCCTCTTCGGCGCCACGACTACGGGAAGAGACATCGCACCCAGAGTCGCTTCAGAACTCCGTTGCGGATTAACGGCCGACTGCACATCTCTCGAAATTGGAGAACACACCATCAGCGGCAAACTCTATACCGATACTCTCCTTCAGATCCGTCCCGCATTCGGTGGGAACATTATTGCCACAATTGCCTCACCGGAAAGCCGGCCGAGTATGGCCACAGTCCGTGAGGGGGTTATGAAGATGAGCGTTCCGGACACAACAAGAAAAATCGAAATCGTCCGAGAAAATTACATATTTTCCGACGATGATTTTATCACGGAAGTCATTGAAGTCATGAGTGAGCAGAAAGTTGTCGACCTCAAGTCCGCCCAGATCGTTGTTTCAGCTGGAATGGGAGCCACGTCTCCTGAGGCATTTAATCTGGTCAAAGATTTGGCTCAAACCATTGGAGCAGAACTGGGAGCCTCCCGGGCCGCAGTGGATTCCGGCCTGCTGATTAAAGATCATCAGGTGGGCCAGACAGGAATGACCATTAGACCCAACCTCTATATCGCCTGCGGTATTTCAGGACAGATCCAGCACCGCGCCGGCATGTCGGAATCCAGACGAATCATTGCCATTAACAGTGATCCCGAAGCGCCTATTTTTGGGATCGCCCATTATGGAATTGTGGGAAAAATAGAAAGCATTCTCCCCAAATTCTTAAAGGCCTATAGAGCCAGGGCCTAGGAGAAATTTCATGTCAAACTTTTATAAAGACAACCCGGATATCCTGTTCCATTTCCAGAATATGGATCTGTCTCAAGTTATAGATCTCAGAGAGGACAATTTCAGCGAAAAGGGGAAATTCCCTGAAGCACCGGTGAATAGAGAAGATGCTTTAGATAATTATTTGCGAGTTTTGGATATCGCAGGCGATATCTCAGGAGAATTTATCGCTCCCCGTGCCGCAGACGTAGATATCGAAGGCGCCCATTTCGAAAACGGAACGGTGACCTATGCCAAGGGGACGGCCGAGGCTCTTGAAAGACTCAAAAAAGCCGATCTTCTCGGTTTCACTATCCCACACCGGTTTGGTGGAATCAACATGCCCAAAACCGTTTATTCGGCAGCTATAGAAATCATATCCCGCGGCGATGCCGCATTGACGAACATGTTCGGGCTCCAGGAGATTGCAGAAACGATCTATAAATACGGCTCTGAAGATCAGCACCAGCGCTTTCTTCCCCGCTTCTGTTCCGGGGAAGTCTCCGGATCTATGGCCCTGACCGAACCCGATGCCGGATCAGACCTCCAGGCCATTTCTCTCAAAGCCCGGCAGGGAGACAACGGCCAATGGCTGCTTAATGGAGTCAAGCGTTTTATCACAAACGGATGTGGCAATATATCACTGGTCATGGCCCGATCCGAAGAAGAGACCTCAGGAGGTCGCGGTATTTCTCTCTTCATCTATGAGAGAGATAAAAATATGCGCATCCGGCGTATCGAGAATAAACTTGGTATTCACGGTTCCCCTACATGCGAGCTTCAGTTCAACAATGCCGAAGCGGAGCTTCTAGGTCAACGGAAATTAGGGCTCATCCGGTACACCATGTCCCTCATGAATGGAGCCAGGTTGGGTATATCGGCCCAGGCCGTTGGGATTGCCGAAGCCGCTTTCAGGGAATCCGATAAATATGCAGGAGAAAGAATTCAGTTTAACCGCCCTATTCGTAAATTCAGCGCCGTATACGAAATGCTGACCGATATGAAAATGTCTATCGAAGCCGGACGTTCTCTCCTCTACGAAACATCTCGAATTGTTGATATCAAAGAAGGACTGGAAGAAAGCGCAAGAAACCACCCGGAAGACAAGAATGATTTGAAAGCGGAAACCTCTTTATATACCAAATATGCAGCTCTCTTCACGCCTATCACCAAAGCCTATACAACCGAAATGGCAAATAAAGTCTGCTATAACGCGATTCAGATCCACGGAGGAGTGGGATTCACTTCTGAGTTCAATGTGGAACGCCATTTCCGTGATGTCCGCATAACCAGCATCTATGAAGGCACGACCCAACTTCAGGTTGTCGCCGCCATTGGAGGTATCGTCTCCGGAGTCATTTTTGATAGGCTGGATGAATACGAAAACAATGATTTTTCATCCGTGTCTGAACTCTACAAAAAAGCGCAGGGAATACGGAAGCATCTCGAAGATTCAGTCACATTTGTCAAGGACAAGAACAGCAGTGAATTTCAGGAATTCCATTCCGGACGCCTTGTGGATCTAGCTATTGACACCATCCTCAGCTATCTCCTATGCATGGACGCTCTCCATTCGGAACGCAAAAAGAAAGTGGCCAACCTCTTTATCCAAAAGGCCGCCATTAGAATCCAAGCCAACATGAATTATATAAAGGCAGACGACGGAACCTACCAAGCTTCCTATCAGGATATCCTTAAAAGAACATAAACAAAAAGCGAAACATTCTTTTTAAGACGGCCGTTCATGAAGGAGAGACATTCTCTTCTCAACCCGAGTGGACCTTTTTTTATCCCTGGACACTCCCAGCCATAATTCTTAACAGATCAATCAAAGGATTACCAATAACAACAGAATTGTTAATGATTGGAATTGGAAGTATTGTTATCTCACTCCTGGGAGGGTGGAACATCTCCCGCCGTGATGTGCTCTAACCTTAAAAAAACTGCCTTTTATTTTTTCTTTTTTCCAGAGATATTGGCCTCTCCGTATTCCATAGACAACATACCTTCCAGGGCGTCTCCTTCGATTGTCGCACTAAAATCAATAACCATGCCTATATCCACAGTGAATTTAACCGTATTGTCTTCGAAGGTAAGGTTTTCCATTTCGGCGTCTCCCGAACTTCCCGTGAAGGTTCCTTTCAAAGTTTCTCCGTCCAGGGAAAAAATAAACGTAAACGTGTACTCACCGCTCTCTGTTTCCACATCCCAGGTTCCTAGCAGGGCCTCATATTTCTCTGCCTGTGCAGAAAAGGCAACTGCCATAGAAAGGCAAAGGACAGCAATAAAAATAATTATCAATGCTCTATTTTTCATTTTTCCTCCTGATTAATTTATAGGAACCTAATGAAAATACCATAATTTAAGAAAATTTGAAATCCCAAAAATAAGAACGCCTACAACATTGATTATTATTTTGACCTTACTGTTTTGTGTGTGATATGTTCATTCAATATTGTAAAAAGAAGGTGAATCATGAATAGGAAGACAAAATGGTTGCTTATTCTGGTTGGAATTGTCGCTCTTATAATTTTACGCACTAACACCGACTTCATAAGTCTTAATGAAACCTCACAGGATTTTGCTCTCTGGTCCCTGTTTCCTGCAGTAATCGCACTGATCCTTTGTTTTGCCACCAGAGAGGTGATTCCCTCGCTCTTTGCAGGGATAGTCGTTGGTGGTGTCATCAGCGGAAAATTTAATATTATCCAGGAATTTTTGATTCCGTCCATAGGAAGCGCAAAATATGGTGAAATTCTGCTGGTTTATCTCTGGTGTTTGGGAGGACTTATCGGCATTTGGGGAAAAACCGGCGGTGCTCAACATTTCGCCGAATGGGCAGGCAGAAAATTTGCAAAAGACCGACGCACGACCAAATTTTTTGCCTATCTTATGGGCCTGCTGTTTCACCAAGGTGGAACGATCAGCACCATCTTGGCCGGCTCTACGGTCCGACCCCTAAGTGACAAAAAAAAGGTCAGCCATGAGGAACTCTCCTACATTATCGATTCCACGGCATCCCCCGTAGCGACAATCCTCCCTTTTAATGTCTGGCCCATTTACATCGGAGGTCTTGTAGTGGGGACATCGCCTATTTTTGCAGATCTGGATTTCAGCAAAGCATTTCTGTTCAAGGCCATCCCTTTCAATTTTTACGCCTGGTTCGCCCTTCTTTTTACATTATTAGTGTCATGGGAAAAGATGCCCTGGTATGGAAAACGAATGAAGCAAGCTATGGAACGCGCAAAGACGACAGGAGCATTAAACCGAGTTAATTCCCAGCCATTGATTTCCAAAGAACTCTCAGAAATAAAAATACCGGAGGGATTTAAACCTTCGATCGCAGGTTTTCTCGTCCCCATTGGAGTGCTTCTTTGCGTCGCCATGATCCCTTATATCTTTTTCGGAAAACTCCTTGTTTCAGAGGCCTTTGTGCTGGCTACCCTATCCGCCATGGCCCTGGCCATGTATCAGGGTATGAAGCTGAAAACCGTTCTTGAAGGTTTTGTCAATGGGTGCAAAGGGGTGACCATAGGGGCCATAATCCTCGGCCTGGCCGTCACGCTTGGAAATGTCTCAGGCGCATTGGGCACAGCCAATTTTATCATCCGGTCAACAAGCTCGTTGATAGTTCCATTTTTGCTGCCGGCTGCTCTATTATTCATCACCATGTTTATTTCATTCTCCATAGGTACATCGTGGGGAACTTACGCCGTCGTCTTTCCGATTGCCATGCCGCTGGCTTATTCGGTCAACCCGGATCCATTTTTCACGCTGCTCTGTTTCGCAGCTGTAACGGGAGGCTCGGTCTATGGAGATAATTGTTCCCCCATCTCAGATACAACCATCCTTTCATCTCTGGCGACAGGAACGGATTTGATGGACCATGTTCTGACACAGCTGCCTTTGGCAACCTTGGCCGCATGTCTTGGAGCCATAGCGTACACACTTCTAGCACTTTTCACACTATAAATAATTTATAGTTCATCTTCAAAAGAGTTGGCAAGATTTTAAAAATTCAAGGACTGGAATCATTTCTGAAATTTATAGCCGCTCCAGGGAATGGTTAGTATGTGAACAGGATTGGAGGGATCGTTTTCAATTTTTTTTCTGATGTTATGGACAAACGTATCGATCGTTCGTGTGGTGGGATAATTTTCATATCCCCAAACAACATTGAGAATGGTGTCACGGCTTATAACTTCCCCTTCCAATTTGATGAGCAGTTTTAACAGTCCATATTCCTTAGATGTAAATGAGATGTCGGCATCTCCTTTTTTAGCGGTTTGTTTCTTGAAATTAATTTTCACATCGCCAAACGCGTATTCTTCTATTTTACTTTCTTTTGGAGAAGTCCTCCGGAGAATGGCGTTCACACGGGCTAAAAATTCATTAGTGCCAAACGGTTTTAACAAATAATCATCCGCACCAAGTTCAAGACCCAAGACTTTATCCAGTTCTTTCTTCTTCTTACCTGTCATCATGATAATAGGTGTAAAAATGTCTTTTTTCCGAAGTTCTTTACAGATCTCTAAGCCTGTTTTTGAGGGAAGCACCAAATCCAAAGCAATCAGATCGACTTTTTCCTCACAGGCCAGACGATATCCCTCTTCCCCGTTGGAGGCCGATAACACTTCAAAATTTTCGACTTTCAGGGCCTCTAAGAGTGTTGCCCGGAGAGTCTCGTCGTCTTCAATAATGAGTATTTTTTTCATGGTCTTAAAAAAATGAGGCTGAATGTGCTTCCTTCTCCATGTTTGCTCTTCACTTGTACTTTTCCATTATGGGCCTTCATAATATGTTTGACAACCTTCAAGCCCAACCCCACACCGTCCGGACACTGCTTTGCGGCTTCAGGAGAACGATAGAAATTATGAAATATTTTAGACCGTTCCTTTTCCGGAATCCCGACTCCCCTGTCCTGGATCTGGATCTCTATTTTCTTTTCTTCTTCGACAAGCCGGACATCAATCTCCTTCCTGTCATGTGAATATTTTATAGCATTATCGATAAGATTCGTCAAAGACTGCTTGACCGCATCCCTGTCGACATCCACAAACACCGGATTTTTTGGAAAATGTGACTCAAACTTAAATCCCTCTGATTTCAACCGGGGTTCGAAGAGATTTAATATCTCTTCAATCACAGATTGAATCTCCGTATGTTCAAAATTGTACTGTTTGGCATCTCTTTCAATCTTGCCAAATTCAAGGATATTATGGAGAAACCGGGAAAGCCTCGTGCATTCCGAAGTGATAAGATTGAGGAGTTGCTCCTGTTTGGCACTCTCCTTAATTTTCCCTCCTTTGAGCAGCTCAGAAAGTCCAAGGATAGAACTCATAGGGGTACGGATTTCGTGAGAAACCGTCGAGATAAACTCCGTTTTCATTAGATTGAGTTCCGCAAGCTTTTCTTTTTCGGCCTTTTCAATAAAAACGGCCTCCTGAAGCCTGATCCTTTCCAGATTGAGAGAAAATTCACAGGACATGGTTTGCAGAAGTTCAATATCCTCACTAGAATATCGTTTTTCGGATCTTTTTTTCCCGAGTGCTATGAATCCGATAATGTTTGACATATGAAAAAATAAGGGTATGACGGCCTCAATTTTGTTTTCTTCCAGGAACGGCTCATGTGAAAAATCTATTCCCACTTCAGTTTGAACCGACGATTTTTTGGCGAAGATGAGGTCCTGTTTTTGCTCCATCACCAGAAAATAATCAAGACTTTCAATCTCATTCCTTTGAAACAGAATTTTATTCCCCTCCGGTTTAAGATCGTAGATAACAACTCCCAGACTTTCTATGGGAATGTTTTTTTCGATTTTTGAAAGAAATAGATCGATGAGCTGCTCGGAATTGACCATTTTTTGAGCTCTTTCGATGAAGCTCAGGATGCTTTTTTTGTAATCATAGCTGACCCGAAAAAAAGCTTTATCCACTAACTCCTGGGTTTTTTTTCGCGCCAGATGAAACGTAGACGCAGCAACAAGGGCAGGAAGTCCAAAAGAGAAGATATCATTGTTATTAAACAACCGGGCAAGTTGGTTTTGAAAAAGTTCTACGATAGAAAGGTAGATGAGGACGGTAAATACTGTCAAGG
>SDBT01012872.1_pt1 | contig 13423 bp, 9 predicted proteins | sample 2277101 | NCBI WGS metagenome assembly SDBT01 (sample SAMN10404973, study PRJNA504765) | marine sediment metagenome | isolation source: marine sediment core GS10_PC15, 103 cmbsf | place: Arctic Ocean: Southern Knipovich Ridge | collected 2010 | reverse complement strand
ATCGGAATCTGGATCAATATACTCTGAAGGATCTTCAATATCTTTTCCAGTTAGTTCTTTTATGGCACGTCGGCCTGCTAAATCTAATTCAGAACGAGAGCGTGAGAAATTCAGAAATTTACAACCATACACAAGCGGAGGGCACGCTGGGCGCATGTGAACTTCTAGGGCGCCCCAATCATATAATCGTTGAATAGCTTTTCTAAGTTGGGTTCCCCTTACGATAGAGTCCTCACAAAAGAGTAGACGTTTATTTTTAATGAGTTCTTCAATAGGTATTAGTTTCATCCTCGCAACCTGATCCCTTATTAATTGATCTTGAGGCATGAAGCTACGGGGCCAAGTTGGAGTGTATTTGACATAAGGACGTGAATAAGGTATGTTTGCCTCATTTGCATACCCTACACCATGAGCCGTTCCAGAATCTGGTATTCCTGCCACAAGATCAATTAATACATCATCCTCTCTTGCCAAGTAGGATCCACATCTATAACGAACCTTTTCAACGTTAATTCCCTCATAACTAGATGCGGGATATCCATAATACACCCATAAAAACGCGCAGATTTGCAGTCGTTTGCGAGGTGGGATTTTTTGTTTTATTCCCTCTCCATCTAAAAAGATTACTTCTCCCGGACCAAGATATTTTTTTATTTTATAATCAAGATTTGGAAAAGCACTAGTTTCCATTGCTACGGCATAAGAACCAGGCTTTTCTCCTATGATTAGAGGTGTCCTTCCAAGTTTATCTCGAGCGGCATAAATACCCTCAGGTGTTAATATAAGAAAGGTGCATGAGCCATCGATTAAATCTTGTACCTCTTGAATTCCTTCTTTAAAACTATTTCCTTGACTAATTAAAGTAGCTATCATTTCTGTGGGATTGGTTTCTCCTCCTTGCATTTCTGAGAAATGAGCTCCATCTTTTAACGCCTTTGCTGCTAAATCTTCTAAATTATTAATTTTTCCTACTGTAGCGATTGCAAATACCCCTAAACGTGAGCTGATTATTAAAGGTTGATCGTCATAATCACTGATTACCCCAATTCCTTTATTACCATGCATTTTCTTAATATCACCTTCAAATTTCGACCTGAATTGACTTGTTGTTATGTCCTTAATAATTCGTTGAAAACCCCCCGAATTCTTTGCAACCAATCCACCACGCATAGTTCCTAAATGAGAGTGATAATCTGTTCCATAGAAAAGATCCTCTACACAATCCGTATTAGAAAAAACTCCGAAAAGACCACCCATTATATATTCACACAATCCTAAATTATTTAAATTTACTAATTTTAATTACCTATTAAAAGAACTTATTAATCCAATATGATTTGAAAAAGCTTATTGACAAATTTTTAAAAAACCAAAAGATTTTCATTTTTTACAAAACTCTATGAAATTTTTATAGATTTGAATCCCGTTGTTGCTTGATTTCTCGGGATGAAATTGAGTAGCAACAATATTATCTTTACATACGATTGAACAGTATTCAATTTCTCCATAATTTGTTATCCCTACTATATATTCTTTATTCTGAGGTAATGTATAAAAACTATGCACAAAATAAAAGTACGAGTTATTTGGAATTCCTTGTATTAAAAAATTTTCTTCATCTAAAAATTCCACACTATTCCATCCAATTTGGGGGATTTTATCAACTTTTTTTTTATCAAAGAGGATTACCTCTCCCTTTATGAGATTCAATCCCTCATGCTCTCCCATTTCGTAACTCTTTGAAAAAATTAATTGTTGTCCTAAACAAACTCCAAATAGAGGTATTTTCTCAGTTACAATTTGCTGTATTATAGGAATTAAGCTTTTTTCTCTCAGATGCCTCATCGCATCTCCAAACGCGCCTACTCCCGGTAATATCACTCCATCTGCTTCTAATATTATTTCCGATTTATCAGTAATTATTGCATCAACGTTTAAGTGCTTTAAGCATTTATAAATACTTTTTAGATTCCCCATTTCATAGTCTATGATTGCAATATTGAATGGCATTTCTAGAACCTCATAGGAATTCCTGATTCTTTACAATTTTCTTTAACTTTTTGAATTTGAAATTCATTATAATGAAATATTGACGCTGCTAATGCTGCATCTGCTTTTCCTAATTTAAAAACATCAATTATATGTTGAGGATTTCCAGCGCCTCCAGAAGCGATTATAGGAACATCTAGCTTTTCACTAAAGGATTTTGTTAATTCTATATCATACCCATCATGAGTTCCGTCTTTGTCCATGCTCGTTAAAAGAATTTCTCCACTCCCTAATCTTGTAGTTTTTTCGCCCCAAAGAATAGCATCTAGTCCTGTAGGAGTTCTTCCACCATGGATATAGACTTCCCACCAACAATATTTATCTTTTATTCTACATACTGCTCTATTTTTAGCTTCTTCTGGGGAATTAACGTATACTCTCTTTGCATCAATAGCTGTGACAATACACTGTGAGCCAAAGATTTTAGCACCTTCCTTTACTAAGTCTGGATTATTTACAGCAGCCGTATTCAAAGAAACTTTATCTGCCCCAGCTCTAAGAATTTCCTTTATATCCTCAACAGTTCGTAACCCGCCCCCAACAGTAAACGGTATAAATACTTGCTCTCCAGTTCTTTCCACTAAATCAATTAAGATTTTTCTTTTACCCGAGGATGCGGTAATATCCAAAAATACTAATTCATCTGCTCCTTGTTGGTCGTAAAAAGCTCCTAATTCTACGGCATCTCCCGCGTCTCTTAAATTTATAAATTTTGTACCTTTAACAACCCTACCATCAGTAACATCTAAGCAAGGAATAATACGCTTTGTAAGAGCCATGAATTTTTTATTTTTTAATTAAACTCTAAACTAGATTATGAAACAAAATATTTTAGATTTTCTATTATATACTATACGTCTATTAATTTGCTGAAAAAGATATATAAGTTTAATTAATATAACTGTCTTTGAATATGGAACAAAAATAAGTAAAAATAAAGGGTATTATAACTTCATAGGAATACCATTTTGAGCACAATATTCTTTGCAATCCTTAATTGATATTTCTCTAAAATGGAATATTGAAGCGGCTAAAGCGGCAGCAGCTTTTCCAATAGTAAACGCTTCAAGAATGTGTTGTTTGGTCCCAGCGCCTCCACTTGCTGTGATAGGAAGGCCTGTAGCTTCAGCAATACCTCGAGTCATTTCTAAATCGTAGCCCTGCTTAACACCATCATTGGTCTTTGAAGTGGGTAAGATTTCTCCGACTCCAAGTTCTTTAACTTTAATAGCCCATTTTATCGCATCCATACCAGTTGATTTTGTTCCGCTATGGGTCATCACATCAAACCAACAGAATTTATCTCCCACTTTAAATAGAGTCTTATCAGGGGCATCATCTTTGGAATCAACATATTCTCGATTACCATCAATTGCGCATACAATTCTCTCAGAGCCAAACTCTTTAGAAATTTCTGCTAACAATTCTGGATTTCTAACCGCCGCACTATTTAACGAAACTTTATTAGCTCCAGCATTAAGAATAGCTTTAACATCCTCTATCGATGCTATACCTCCTCCTACAGCAAATGGTATAGAAACTTCATCAGCCACTCTTTTCACTAATTCAACTACTGTTTTCCTTTTTTCAACGGTGGCGGTAATATCCAAAAATACAAGCTCATCAGCACCTTCTTCTTCATAATATTTTCCAAATTCTACTGGATCTCCAGCATCTCTGAGATTAACAAACTGAATTCCCTTAACCACCCGTCCATCTTTAACGTCTAAACACGGAACTATCTTCTTATAATCTGCCATCTTAATTATAAACTCAAAAAAACTTTTATTTTAATTATATTAAGTCTCTTTCTCATTAAAATATTAAGAAGTAATTATCTAGTAGAAAAACAATAAGTCTACAAACAAAAATAAGGAATTAAAAAGAAGTTTTATGAAAGTTTTTTTTTAAACTATTGGTGGTGCTCCAGGAATATTTTCTCGTTCAAATCGTATCATCGTAATTGCATCGCTAGGACAAGTAACAGCACAGAGACCACACCCCATACATCGTTTAGGAGTAATTTCTGCTATATCGTTTATAGTAATAGCACTAAATTTACACCGTTCTAAACACGTCCCGCAAGCAACGCAAGATTCTTCATTAATACTTGAAATATAGTTTGCTTTTGAAACTGCTCTAGGATTATCAAGTTGGACCAAACCTTGTAGATGACTACAGCAACATTCACAGCATGAACATAATGTTGATCGAAATTGAGCTGAATTATCAGTCATTAGGACTAAACCTACTTCTGCAGAGTGCCTAACTATTTCTTTTACTTCTTCTCTCGTTATGGATCTATTTCCCGGGTCTTTAGCAATTAATTGAGACCCAGTCCCCATACTAATACAATTGTAAACTGGATAATGCTCTTTACAATATTCATCCCTGATTCCTTGAATTCCTTTCCGATTACGGCAGGGACAAGGCATTAGCGCAAATTCATCAATCTCTTCAAGAAGACTGTATATCTCTTCTATAGGTATGACTTCCTGACCCGTTTCTATTTCCTCACTAACTGTTAAGACTCTCATGTACGGTGTTCCCTTGAAACTTGTGCTCCACCGCTTGTAATAGCCTTCCTCAGCATAAAACTTCCTGCTCAGCTCAGCTAATTTTAGTGCATCAGGTCCTTCATAATTCTTTTTAATTATAAAGGGAGCGTCATAAATAAGTAAAGGATCTGGTAGTGAATATTGGTTTCCAAACTTTATGATATATAGACTTTCAACACTATCGCTTAGCAATTCTTTTAATTCCGTTTTATCCATGTTTACTTCTTTAGCAAGCTTACTTAGAGACAACATTTTAGGCATAACACCAAGATGAGTAGCGATATTCCCAATTTTTTCATCATACATAAGACTTAGATATTCAAGGTAAGTTTCTGTTGCCTCTGTAGGGTATCCATTATCATCTAATGGACCATTCTCATCCAAAGGCATTGAATGTCTTTCCCTAATCATTTTCTTCGATATGGAAATTAAATCTTTTCTATGCTGTTCATTCACAATCATAATTACTCATAAAAAATGATTATTGAAAATTAAATTTTATACAAATGATAATTGAGGAGTAATAAAAAAATTAATGATTATAAAATTAAGGATTTAATCCGGGAATTTTCTCCCTTTCGAGTCTTATTAGCTTGATTGCATCACTTGGACAGGTCATGGCACATAAACCACAACCCATACATTTCTGGATATCAACTTCTGCTATGTCGTTGATTGTTATCGCTCCGAATTTACATCTTTCTAAACACGTACCACATGCAACGCATAAATCCTCATCAATACTTGAAATAAAATTTGCTTTTGCCATTGCTCGTGGATTATCAAATCTGGTCAACCCTCTAAGTGTTCCACAGCAACATTCACAACAAGAACAAATCAATGAACTAAATTTTGCATTATTATCAGTAGCAATTACTAACCCTAATTTCGCATTTGCTTTTAGAAGTTCTTTCGCTTCTTGATTTGTTAACTTTTTAACATCCGATTCTCCGGATTTTAACATATTTTCGGCAACACGACCTACCGCAAGACAATTATGTATGGGATATTTATCTTTACATTCTCGGATTCCCTCAATTTCTGCTCTATTTCGGCAAGGACACATAATTTGAACAAACGATTCATATCTATCTACAACATTATCTATATTTTCGACAGGTAATATTTCATGTCCCAACTCTATAACCTCATTAATAGGTAGAACTCTCATGTAAGGTGTACCCCTCCATGATGTTTCCCACCGCTTATAGTATTTCTCTTCTACAAAAAATTTTCTACTCAATTCAGCAAATTTTTTTGCGTTAGGACCTTCATAAATCTTTTTTGAAACAAATGGGGTGTCAAATATTTGTAAAGGAGTGGGAATTGCATATTGTTTCCCAAAGCTTACAATATAATCTGAAGCTTGCTCAAGCTTATTTATTAATCCTTCCTTATCAGCATTTATTGATTTAGCCAATCTTGAGATAGATGTCAAATTTGGAACAGGTTCAAGATATTTAACTATTTCAGCAACTTCAGGATTGTACATGAGGCTTAAATATTCAAGATAAGTTTCAGTAGGCTCTCCATTTTCATCCACAGGACAAGATTGTGGTTGTCTTATCATTTTTTTGGCAATATATAACAAATTTTCTCTATGTTCTTCTGATTCAATCATTTTTAATCCATTTTTTAATCAATTCTATATTATAACTATTTGATTCTTCTCTTTATATAATTTCTATATCATTATTTTTAATTTATTGATGTTTGAAGAGAGCCCCTATTAACTGTCCGGTGCTTATCCCCGCATCTCCAGGTGCTATGAGATTATGTTCTAAAAAAATATATCCATTTTGAATTATTCTTTCTTTTACTGTTTTTGAAAACATTTGGTTATAGGCTACACCTCCCGTTAAGCCAATTTTTGAGATTCCAACTTTATCCGCTATTTTAATTGCTAAATCAGCATAAGCTGTACCAATTCCTTTTTGAAACTTAGCAGCTATATCCTGTTTTTTATTTTTTGGGTCATCGAGCAAGGAAATAACATCAAGGATCAAATCTGATGTGTTTAAGATATAATGATTATCCTTTTTTGACGCTGTTATCCTTAATTCAATATTTTGAGGATTTCCTTGAGAAGCTAAGCCCTCAAGCCTCATAGCAGGTTCTCCTCGGTAGGTTTTAATGTTAGATGCCCCCAATAAATACGAAATACAATCAAAAATCCTTCCCGTTGAGCTTGATAATGGAATATTTTCACTTGGAAATCGATTATTTGCATTTATAAATTGGGAAATCATCGTTTTTAATTCCGTTTCTTTATATTCTAAATCATTTTCCAACCCAATTTTCTTAAAAATTTCCAGAGCGGCTTCTATTCCAAGTTTCTTTAGCAATATAGAAGCAACCATTCTAGCGGGATATTTGGTACAACTATCTCCTCCGACCATAGGTTGGTATTCTAGATGACCTACACGTTCATAACCACTATAGGCTGTTAATAATATTTCACCCCCCCAGACATTTCCATCATCACCATAACCAACTCCATCGGTACTTATTCCAATGATTTTCTCGTCTGGATGTATCTTATTTTCAGCCATTAATCCTAGGACATGAGCAAAATGATGTTGTATAGGATATAAAGGCACATCGTATTGAGCAGATAATTCTTTAGCTAAATTTGTAGTTACAAAAGAAGGATGAGCATCGCATGCTATGAATTTTACTTCTGAATCTTGAATCTGAAGTAGAGTTTTCATGTGAAATAAAGCATCTTTTAAAAATTCATAGGTTTCTAAATGGGTTACATTCCCAATATGTTGCGTAGGAAAAATCCGATTCCTTCTGAGAACTGCTCCTGTAGTCGCTAATTCCGGACCTGTTGCCAGTGCTCCAGAAAGATTCACATCAAAGGGCAATGATAGATATTCTGGGACATAACCTCTTGATCTTCTTATCAGTTTTATCTTGTCATTGTGAATTCTTAACACGCTATCATCTGCTCGTTGATGAATTTTCCTATTATGAAGAAGGAAAAAGTCAGCAAGATGCTGTAGTTGTTCGAATATCTTATCATTTTCAATTCCCATAGGGATACTCGATTTATTTCCACTGGTATAAACAAGAGGTTTCTCTCCAATTAAATCAAATAATAGATAATGAATACCAGTATAAGGAAGCATGAAACCTATATTGTTTAAACCAGGAGCGACCCAATCACTAATAATTTCGCTTATGAGTTCTTTTTTTTTCTCAAGAAGAACTATCGGTCTGCGATAAGATGTTATAATGTCTTTCTCTTTTTTGCTTATATAAAAACTATTTTTAATCACATCCAAATTTGGAATCATTAGAGCAAATGGTTTATATTTTCTTTTCCCCTTTCTCTTTCGTAATTTAAGAAGCACATCATCGTCTTCAGCTAAGCATACTAAATGAACGCCTCCTATCCCTTTAACCGCTATTATATCTCCCTCTTTGATCCGATTTGCTGATTCTATTATAGTTTGTTCAAAAGTCTCATTTGAAATCTCTTCTCTTAATTTATTATACAATTTGTAATTTGGACCACATTTTGAACACGCAAAGGTTTGTGCGTGGAAGCGACGATTATCAAAATTAGAATATTCTTGATTGCATGACTCACAAAAAGGGAATTCTAGCATAGTCGATCTTTCTCGGTCGTAAGGCAATTCTGTGACTGTAGTATATCGAGGCCCACAAGTAGCACATGCTATAAATGGGTACATATAATAATTAGATTTTGTAGGATCCCTCATTTCATTTATACAATTATTACAGATTGCCACATCCGGAGGTAATGTTAAACTAATACCTCTTCCTTGCTCACTTTTTACAATTTTAAGATCAGTAAACTCCTTTTCAAGGGATATTTCATTTACCTCAATAGTTTCGATAAAGGATATTTTGGGTCTTTTTTTTTGTATACTTTCAATAAAAATTTCTATTATATTAGGTTCTCCTTGCAAAACCAACCTTACCCCGGCATTTCCGCGATTAAGGATATAACCTTTTAATCCTAGACTTCGGGCTAAATTGAATATAAATGGTCTGAATCCAACACCTTGGACTATGCCAGAGATATTAACTTCGACAGTTTTATCACTCATTCAAATAATTAAAATTCTAAAATAATATAAATTAAATCATTTTGCATGAAAAGATTTTAATTTCAAACACGATTAGAATTAAATATCTTATTAAGATAAGGAATTGCGATGAAATTAGCAATAAATCAAGCAACACTGATGAAAACCCCTATGAACTCTTTTTTAGAAGCAATTTCTAACGCTGGCTTTGAGGGGGTAGAACTAAGAAGAGATGAAACTTTTTTGTATTTGAAAACCCATTCTATCGAAAATTTAAACCAACTTCTAATTAAAAATAATCTTACCTGTATTACTTTTAATGCAGTGGAATTATTTTCTCTTTGTACAGAAAAGGAGTTTGAAAAAATCTTAGAATATACAGAACGGTTAATGAGTATTGGGAATCTTATTGGATGCGATATAATTATAACGGTCCCTAGTTTTCTTGATGATCCTTTTATGAGTGAGCAAGACATTATACGAAAAACTGTAGATCGTCTAAAAATTCTTGCTGATTTAGCTGAAAATTATGATTTCAACCTCGGTTTTGAACCTCTCGGCTTTCCAAATTGTTCCGTAAGAAAAGTTGAAATGGCTCTTAAGATATTAGAAGATAAAAGATTACCAGATATGGGATTAATAATAGATACCTTTCATTATTTTGTAGGAGAACATTCACTTCATGATTTAGATACTATTGAAATTGAAAAATTATGGTTAATTCATATTAACGATGCTATTGAAAAACCATTCAATGAGCTTCAGGATTCTAATCGAGTATTACCATGTCAAGGATTTTTTAATCTTGAGGGATTTTTTAGCAAATTAAAATCTATTGGATATGATAAATGGATTTCTTTAGAATTATTTAATGAACAATTATGGCAAGAAAATCCCAATGAAGTTGCTAAAAATTCAATGGATTCTCTCCAAAAAATTATCGGATAATTCTCGAGAAACACCTATTAATTAACATATAAAAAGACTTTTTGATGAAAAATTCGGATCCGATGTGATATTAAGACCTAATCTTCTTAAACCAGCTTCATCTCCGGGAGTGGGTATATGAGTTGAATGCATTTCACAACCATAGAGTTCTTTAAGCTTTTCCATAGCAACTTTTGCAGAGGGATTGAAATCTGCACTAATACTTAAGGCGATGAGAGTTTCTTCGAGATTTAAACTCAAAACTTTTTTATCATAGAATTCTGTTTTTAATTTGCTTATAGATTGGAGGATATTAGGAGACAAAAGATGAATATTATAGGGGATGCCGGCTAGTTCTTTAATCGCATTTAAAATTAAAGCAGAGGCAGCATGCATGAGTGGAGAATTGTTCCCTTTTATTATTTTACTGTTCTTCAATTCTAATGCAGCTCCAGCAAAAACACCCTCATTACCCTTGTCTTTTTCTTGGGCTTCAATAGAGGCTTGTCGAGCAAAGTAAACTACTTTTCTATCCGTTTCAGATAAATTTAATTCTTTCATTAAAAGTTCAGCTCTTTGGACTGTATTTTTATCTGCTACGCCCATAGCATACTCACAACTATATCGAAAATGTCGACGGATCATTTCTTGTTGTGCTGCATATTGAACTAAATTATCATCTGTGATTGCAAAACCTGCTTTATTGACACCCATATCTGTAGGAGAATTATATATAACATCCTCATCCATAATTCTTTGCATAATTTTTTTAACTACTGGAAAAATTTCTACATCCCTATTATAATTTATAGCGATCTTGTTATAGGCTTCAAGATGGAAGGGATCTACTAGATTAAAATCTCCAAGATCTGCAGTAGCAGATTCATATGCCATATTAACAGGATGTTTTAAAGGTAAATTCCAAATTGGAAATGTTTCAAATTTGGCATACCCTGCCTCCATACCCTTTTTATGTTCGTGGTATATTTGATTAAGACAAGTTGCAAGTTTTCCACTTCCAGGTCCTGGTGCAGTTACAATGACTATAGGTTTACAAGTTTCAATATAAGGATTTGCACCATAGCCCTCTTCACTAACAATCAGGTCAATATCAGTAGGATATCCTTTAATAGCTTGGTGTGTATATACTTTAATATTTCGTCTCTCAAGTTTATTCATGAATTGTTTTACAACTGGTTGTCCATTAAATCGAGTAACTACCACTCCGCATACTTCAATGTCTCCGTCTCGAAGATCATCGATTAGTTTCATTGTATCAGTATCATAAGTGATTCCAAAATCTGCTCGAATCTTTCTCCTTTCTATATCTCCCGAATATATACAAATTATAACTTCTATTTCCTCTTTAAGTCTTTTTAAGAGTTTCATTTTAACATTTGGATCAAATCCCGGGAGAATTCTAGCAGCATGATAGTCATATATCAGTTTTCCTCCAAATTCAAGATATAATTTATTTCCAAACTGAGCTGACCTATCCAAGATACTCTTAGATTGCTCTTCTAGATACTTATCATTATCAAAGCCTATTTTATTGATGGTCATTACAACTCACTTAAAAATATGATCTTAATACAGATTGAAATTATGGGGATTGTTATATAAATATGATTATTAATCCATTTTTAATAAAGAAGTATTAAAACAAGATCCTTATCAAGCAGCAAAATAGTAAAAAATCTCTACATAATAAATGTGAACATTTGAAAAATAACCTAAATTCTTTTAATTTTCCATTCTTTCATTTTATTATGAACGAGAATGAGAGCTCAAAGGTAATCCGGTTAGCTCATGGAGCTGGGGGAGTTTTACAAGAAGAATTAATTAAGTTCATTACAAAAGATATTACTTTTAAAAAAGTAGGTAATGGTATTGGAGTAGAAGAATTAGATGATGGAGCAACAATTCCATTAGCTAATTACGATAAAGAATTGGTTATTACGGCAGATGGACATACAATTTATCCCATATTCTTTCCTGGAGGAGATTTGGGTGCATTGAGTGTTTGCGGTACTGTAAATGATCTATTAATGATGGGTGCTAATCCTATTGCTTTGACTTCCACCTTTATTATCGAAGAGGGATTTGAATTTAAAACATTAGAGAAAATCGTTAAGAGTTTTAACTCACAAGCTAAAGAAGCTAATATCGCAATAATTGCAGGTGATACAAAAATAATGCCTAGAGGTACTTTAAATGAAATTATAATTACTACTACTGGTATTGGAATTAGGGATAAAAATGTGAATATTGAGGATAAAAATCTTAAGGTGGGTGATAAAATAATAATAACTGGTTCCATTGGCGATCATGGAACTGCCTTGATGGCAAGCAGGGAAGGCTTAAATATTTCTACTGATTTAAAATCAGATTTAGCAATGTTGCTTGAAATAAATAAAAAAATTAATCCATTTATTCATTCCAATGCTATTCATGCTATGAAAGATCCGACTAGGGGAGGAATTGCTGCAGCGTTAAATGATTGGGCTAATAAATCAAATGTAAGTATTTTACTTGAGGAAGATAAGATTCCTATTAAAAAGCAAGTAAATGCTATCTGTGATATGTTAGGGTTAGATCCATATAATATAGCTTGTGAAGGAAGAGCTCTCTTATCTGTAGATCAAAATCAAGCTATTGATATTCTCCAAACAATAAGATCTACCACCATTGGAAAAGACGCACGAATAATTGGTGAAGTTAAGTCAGATAATCCTAAAAGAGTATTTCTTAAAACAATAGTTGGTGGAACCCGATTCGTTGATATGCCCTTAGGAGAACCAATTCCTAGAATATGTTAATAATTAAAATATAATAGAGAAAAAAATTAAGATGGAAATTCCCGGAACGAAAATTTTACGGAGTAAAGAATTCACCGATAAAATCATTAAATCAATTAATAAATTAATTAAAGAAGTGAAGACTCCGCTTAAATTTATGCATGTATGTGGAACACATGAGCATACAATTTCAAAATATGGTCTAAGAACACTCCTGCCAAAAGAAATAGAAGTTCTTTCAGGACCTGGGTGTCCAGTTTGCATTTGCCCCGCAGCTGATATAGATAAAGCAATAGAATTAGGAAAACGGAATGATACTATTATAACCACTTTTGGGGATATGATAAGAGTTCCTGCAACTAATATCTCTTTAGCTGAGCTAAAAGCAAAAGGAGCTGATGTTAGAATAGTTTATGGCCCGAATGATGCGATTAAAGTTGCAAAGGATAATCCGGAAAAAGAAGTGATTTTCTTTGCTATTGGATTTGAAACTACAGTTCCTCTTATTGGTTATGAGCTTCAATCAGAACCACCTCAAAATTTTTCAGTAATTTGTGCCCTTAAATTAATTCCTGCAGCTTTAGAATTATTAATTAGTCAATCTCAACTAAAGATTGATGGATTTATCTCACCTGGACATGTATCAACTATAATTGGTTTAACACCTTTTAAGATATTTTCAGATGGATATAAGGTTCCTAATGTAATTGCCGGTTTTGAACCTAATGATGTGCTACTAGCAATTTTGATGCTTTTAAAACAAAAGAGAGATAAAAAATATGAAACATTAAATGAATACGCTAGAGTTGTTAAACCTGAAGGAAATAAGAAAGCTCAAGAAATTATTAATGACGTTTTTGAGTCAATATCCTCCCCTTGGAGAGGAATTGGGAGAATTCTTGATGGAGGTTTACAAATAAAAGATAAATATGAGCAGTATGATGCTGATAAAAAGTTTGAAATAAAAATTGAAAAATCACAAGATATTCCACCTGACTGCTCTTGCCATTTAATTATGGTAGGAAAATTA
>SDBT01012871.1_pt1 | contig 13425 bp, 15 predicted proteins | sample 2277101 | NCBI WGS metagenome assembly SDBT01 (sample SAMN10404973, study PRJNA504765) | marine sediment metagenome | isolation source: marine sediment core GS10_PC15, 103 cmbsf | place: Arctic Ocean: Southern Knipovich Ridge | collected 2010 | reverse complement strand
GCTCCAGCCGGGGCGTGGCGTTGATGAACGAGAACGGCGTGGGCGGCTCGTCGCCGTCTTGCCGCGTGCATCGATCGTAATGGATCGACTCGGCCGCCAGACGCGGGCACGTGTCGGTCTTGAGCCGGCCAAGCTCAAGCCCCAGCGCCCGCAGCGAGCCGCTGAGCTTGCCTGCCACCGGCTCATCGTACCGCCCGCCCGGCCAGGTCCGCTCGCCCAGGTGCATCAGACCATTTAGAAAAGTCCCCGCCGTGACGACTGCCGCTCGGCAGGAAAGCTCCGCGATCTTCCCGCGTCGGGAACCGTCCGCTTCGTGAAGGTTGGCGCGCACCGCTGCGACCGAGCCGCTTTCCTGGACAATCTCGACAGCCTCCCCGATAAGCACCGTCAGGTTGGCTTGGACGGCAAGGGCCTCTTGCACCCAGGCGGCATAGGCGTGGCGGTCGGACTGGCACCGCGGGCCCCAGACAGCCGGGCCTTTCGAGCGGTTGAGCATGCGAAACTGGATGGCCGTCGCGTCGGCGGCCAGACCCATCAGTCCACCCAAGGCGTCGATCTCGCGGACCATCTGCCCCTTGCCCACCCCGCCGATCGCCGGGTTGCAGGACATCTGGGCGATGGTATCGGCCCGCAGGGTCAGAAGGGCCGTTCGCATGCTTAGCCGGGCCGCGGCGCGGCAGGCCTCTACCCCGGCATGGCCGCCGCCGATGACGACAATATCAAAGTCACACTCCATCGCCCGATTGTATCAGCTCACCGGGGCCGATTCATCAGCCGACAAAGCAGGCGGACGCAGATCGTCATAGAAGCGGGCGAAGCTGGTCTGCATGTAAGGGACAATCCAGATAAAGCCGATCCCGAAGGTCAGGACGCCCAGAAGCACCCAGCCGAGAAAACGAGCCTGAAGGTACGCGTACTTCCATTTGTAGCCCATCATCATCCTCTTGCTGGCGGAAATCGCCGCCATAGCCCCAAGCCGGGGATTGTCAGCCAAGAGGTAGAATGTTTGAGAGTAGGCAATCCAGGCGATGATGCCCGGGATAATCAGCAGCAGGCTCCAAAGAAGGATGAACAGCCCTTTCAGCAGGTAGGCCCCCAAGGCGGTGGCAAAGGCCTCGAACCCTTTGAATACCATGCCGACTCTGCCCGACCCGTCACGGGCGAAGCTCAGATAGAAGATCGCTCCGCCAAGCTCCAACGGCCCGGCGACCAGCAAACCCAAGAGGCCGCCAACGTGTGAACCCCGGGAAAGGACGAGGTGGATAAGAAAAATCAGCAGGCTTACGATAATCGGGCCGCCCCAATGGCCGCTCAGTTGCCCCCGTGCCTGGGCCATGAGTTCTGCGTTTGGCGTCGTTCCGAGAGTTCCGCCGGTAGGCAGCGCAGAGACCATCGGCGGGCCGACGAAAAGGTCCGGCCAAGCTTGCCCAGCCGGTTGCCAGTGCTCCATTCCCGCCCGCCAGACGTAATCGTTCGCCCGCAGACGCCCCTGCTGCGCCCACTGGCGCAGCGTCGCCTCGTCGACAGGCCCGTATTCTCGGCCACCCACGTAACAATGCCATTGGGTCATTTTTCTCGCCCCGCCCCAGGTCCTAATTGTTGGCAAAAGCACCTTAGGGAAAACTTATCGCATAGGCCTATCAGATCAAGAATAGCCAAGCTGTGGAATCGCTCCGTGACAGCTCCGCAGGCGGCTATTCAACAGAAACCGTCTTGCCTCAGTCGAACAGCGCCTCGACGAATTGGTCGGGGTCGAACGGCTGGACGTCCTCATAGGCCTCCCCGATCCCGACGAACTTGACCGGCAGGTTGATCTCGTTGCGAATGGCAACCACGATGCCGCCCTTGGCGGTCCCGTCGAGCTTGGCCAGGAAGATGCCCGTCAGATCCACGGCCATGGTGAAGGCCTTGGCCTGGCTGATGGCGTTCTGCCCGGTCGTCGCGTCCAGCACCAGGAGCACCTCGTGGGGGGCGCCGGGAATCTTCCGCCCGACGACATCGCGGATCTTGGTCAGCTCCCGCATCAGGTTGTCCTGTGTGTGGAGTCGGCCGGCCGTGTCCACCAGCAACACGTCGGCCTTGCGCGCCCGGGCGGCGTCGCAGGCGTCGAAGGTGACGGCCGCCGGGTCCGAGCCGCTGCCCTTGATGATATCCACCCCGATGCGGTCGGCCCAGACGGTCAACTGCTCCACGGCGGCGGCGCGGAACGTGTCGGCGGCGGCCAGGACCACCTTCTTCCCGTCCTGCTTGAACAGCCAGGCGAGCTTGGCCACCGAGGTAGTCTTGCCCGAGCCGTTCACGCCGGCGACCAGAACCACGGTCGGCGGCTCGGGGGCGAAGTGAACCGCCCGATCCGATTCAGGCCAGTATCGTCGCAGTTCTTCCTTGAGAAAACCGATGACCTCCACCCCGTCGGGCAGACGCTTCTGGCCGTAGGCGGCCTGGAGGTCCTCGCAGATTCTCCGGGCGGTCACAACCCCCATGTCCGCCTGAATGAGGCTGGCCTCCAGTTCATCCAGCAACTCGGCATCGAGCTGGCGGCCGCTCAGGAGAGACCGGAGCGAACCGACGAAGCGCTGCCGGGTCCGGGCCAGGCCGGCGGCAAGTTTTTCAACCGTCTTGCGAAACAGGGCCATCTACTCTCTCCTGGAGATTGGACGACTCACCCGGTGCGGACTCGGCCCCGCCCAAGACCTCTCGCGCGATGGCGTCCAAGACGCCATTGACGAATCGGGAACTGTCGGCGGAAGAGAACTCCTTCGCCAGACGGATCGCCTCGGAGATCACCACCCGGTGAGGGGTCCGCCCGGCCCGCAACTCGTACGCGCCCAGCCGAAGGATATTCCGGTCGACCAGCGCCAGACGCGGCAACTCCCAGTGCCGGGCGTGGCGGGCCAGCAGCTCATCACAGCTTTCCGTGTCCTCGAAGGCACCGATCAGGAGCTGTCTTGCCGCGGTGAGGGTTTCTGCGTTCTCCCGGCTGTCGGCGACAAACTCCCCGACCAGATCGAGAACCTTGGCGCCCTGAACATCCAGGCAACACAGACATTGCAGGGCCAAACGTCTTGCCCGATGGCGGCGGCTCACGGCTGTTTCTTGCCCGCGCTCTTGCCGCGGGGAAGCTGACTCATCAGATTGGCCATTTCGATGGCGGCCACGGCCGCGTCGGCCCCCTTGTTGCCGGCCTTGGTTCCGGCCCTCTCGACGGCCTGCTCGATCGTATCGCAGGTCAGGACGCCGAAGAGGCACGGGGTGCCCGTCTGAACGGCGGTCTGGGCGATTCCCTTGGCGGCCTCGGCGGCAATGTACTGCCAGTGGTCCGTGCCCCCACGGATCACCGCGCCCAGGCAAATGACGGCTGCATATCGCCCGCTGCCGGCTAATTTCGAGACCAGTAGCGGCATCTCGAAGGTCCCCGGGGACCAGACGACCTCGATGTTTCCCTCTCCCACGCCGTGTCGCCTCAGGGCATCGACTGCCCCGTCCAGCAGCCTGGCGGTGATGAACTCATTGAACCGGCTTACGAGAATCGCAAAACGCGCCTTGGCGGGCGCGACCAGCTTGCCTTGGATTTCTTTCATGGCCGTTGGCTCCTTGCCTGCAAAGATCAGGCAGGCAGTATACGCCCAAGGTCAGGGCATCCGCAAGCCTGATCCGAGGTCGCCATCGGCCCGAAGGAAAGCACTGAAATCGGGCGATTTGGCTTGAAATATTCCCCAAGGCGACGGATAATCCGGAAACAAATCCTAACCGTTGGATCACGTCACGTACGGATACGGATGATGCAGGCAATGGAACCTAGGACCAATCTCGGGGAGGCAGTGCCCGATGTCGCGAACTTGGAGGCCGGTCTGGCCGCGATACTAGGCAAAACCGCCACGGAAGTCGACCACGTCGAGTGCTTCGATGAAGAACAGCGCGCAGAGATCTACGCCATCCTCCAGGCGCTGCGAAGCGATACGGACGTGCATCGCGCCCTGGTCGAAGCCATCGTCGAGAAACTTTCGAGAAAGGCAGCCAATGCTTGAGCAGGCGCTTCTGAGGGAGCAGTTCACGGCCCTGCTGAACCAGGAACAGTTGGCCGCCGCGCTCTACGGGAAGCTCGCCATTGAACTGACCGATCCGACCTTGCGCCGGCAGGTCGAGCAGCTTCACCTCGACAAACAACGCCACGCACGCATGGCCGAACGCCTGGTGGAGATGGTCCAATAGAGCGGTCTTCGCCGCCCACGTCTCTCTATCGATCTTTGAATGGCAAATGCAACCCGCCATGGGGCCGGTTGCGGCCGAAACTCGGGGGGAATGGGCCGTCGATTGTTACATTTGCTATTCGAGATTCAATGAAGGTTTGCTAGCCGCTCGGCTTGGTCGCGGTCGACCAGCGCATCGATCAGTTCGTCCAGATCCCCCTGGATGATGCCTTCGAGGTTGAAATTCGCCCCTTCCTGGCCCTGGCCCTTCAGGCGGTGGTCGGTGCAGCGACTCTGGGGAAAGTTGTAGGTGCGCACGCGCTGGGACCGGTCGCCCGATCCGATCATGGATTTGCGGGCGGCGGCCTCCTCGGCCTGCTGCTGCTGGCGCTGCTGCTCGTAGACCCTGGTGGCAAGGATTCGCCTGGCCTTGGCCCGGTTCTTGTGCTGTGACTTCTCATCGCGCATCGAGACCGTGATGCCCGTGGGAATGTGCTCGACCCTCACAGCCGACTCGACCTTGTTGACGTTCTGCCCGCCCGGCCCGCCGGCTCGGCTGGTGTGCTCGATCACGTCTTTGTCCCAATCGATGTGCACTTCGATATCTTGCGGCTCGGGCAGCACAGCCACCGTCGCGGCTGAGGTGTGAATCCGCCCCTGCGACTCGGTTTGCGGCACACGCTGGACTCGATGTCCGCCGCCCTCGTATCCCAGGTGAGCCCAGGCCCCCTGGCCCTTGATGCCCAGGATGATCTCACGAAAACCCCCCAGGTCCGTCGGGCTCACCGAGAGCACTTCCACCTTCCAGCCTTTCCTTTCGGCATACCGCCGGTACATGCCCATGAGGTCGGCGGCGAACAGGGCCGCCTCCTGCCCCCCCGTCCCGGCGCGGATCTCCAGGATGATCGAGTCGATCTCCTCGTCGACCGACATCACCAGCATGCCCTTGATCCGCTCCAGGGCCGACTCGCACTGCCCGCCAAGCTCCTGAACTTCCTCCTCGGCCAGGGCCTTGAGCTCTCCGTCCGCCTGGTCGTCTTCCAAGATGGACTCCGCCTGGCGAAGCTGATCGACGATGCCCTTGTAGGCCAGATACGGCTCGGCGGTTTTGGCCAGACGGGCGCGCTCTTTGGCCAGCTCGACATACCGCCCCGGCTGAGCGGCCAAGTCCGGATCGCTCAACTCCTTGTCGGTCTGCCGATAGGCGGCAAGCACCTCCTCGAGCTTGGCGATGAACGTATCCTCTTGATGAGCCATCATTTCCCTATAAGCGGTTTGATAACTTCAATTTGGGTCGCGACCGGACCTCTTGCCCCCTGGCTGGGTCGCGAAAGCTCGGCGTTTAGCCTGGGGCGGCCAGATCAGCAGCAAGCATCCCATCCCGGCCGAAGAGAGAGAACGCCCAATACAAAAACGCCGGCAATCCCGTGGAATCCCTGCCGGCGCTTTTCTCAGACTCGCCCAGCTACTTCTTGCCCGCGCGCCCTTTGAAATACTCTCCGCCGTACTTGCGCTGGAACTTCTCCACACGTCCAGCGGCGTCGACAAATTTCTGTTTGCCCGTATAGAACGGGTGACAGTTCGAGCAGATGTCCACCTGAATGTTACCAGCCACCGAGTGCGTTTCGAACACGTTGCCGCACGCGCATTTGGCGGTGCATTCCTTGTATTCCGGATGAATGCCGGGTCTCATCGATTCACCTCAGTTGACTCAGACGTTTCCCAATCCCTTAGAGTAACAAACGCCGCGTCCATTTCAATGGAAAAGTTCCCACTACGCCGGGCCCCCGCGACCCGGCCGTATTGCCACGACCTTGACGCCGTCGGCCCTGGCTCATACACTCGCCGGCTCGACCTGAGCTCATAAAGGGCTTGGGACAGATGCGTAAGGACCGTCAAGATGAACTTAATAACGGGAGCAACCGGGCTGCTGGGCAGTCATATCGCCGAGAAGCTGGTGGCTGCGGGAGAGCCGGTTCGCGCCCTGGTCCGCCGGACAAGCGACACGTCCTTTCTCGATTCCCTCGGCGTCGAGAAGACCGTCGGGGACATAACCGATCCGTCGTCGCTGCTCGAGGCCTGCAAGAACGTCAAGACCGTCTACCACGCCGCGGCCCAGGTGGGAGACTGGGGCCCATGGCGTCGTTTTGTCGCCATCAGCATCGACGGGACGCGCAACATGCTCATGGCCGCCCGCCAAGCCGGCGTGAAGCGTTTTCTCCATATCAGCAGCATCTCGGCCTACGGACACCCCGATGGGGAGGGCCTGGTTCTGGACGAGTCGGCCCCACTGGGAGTAGACCTGCATAAGTGGAGCTACTACAGTCGCGCCAAGGTCGAGGCCGAGAAGCTTGCCTGGGCCGCCCACGAGCGGGGCGATCTGCCCGTGACGGTCGTCAAGCCGAGTTGGCTTTACGGCCCGCGGGACCGCGCTTCGATGCCGAGGATCATTCGCGCCATTCGCAATGGCAAGACCAAACTCATCGGCGACGGCGAGAATCGCCTGAATCTGACCTATGCCGGCAACGAGGCCGAGGGGTGCATCCTCGCGGCGACCAACGAAGCGGCCGTCGGGAACGCTTACAATCTTTCCAACGACGGGATTATCACGCAAGGGCAGTACTTCAACAAGATCGCCGAGTGCCTCGGGGCTGAGCCCATCAAGCGGAAGGTTCCCTACAAGGTCGCCTATGGCGCCGCCTTCGTGATGGAGCTTTTCGGGCATGTTTTTCGCACCAAGAATCCGCCGTTGGTCACTCGCTACACCGTGTGGCTCATTGGCCGGAGATGCTTTTTTTCGGCCCAGCGGGCCCGCCGCGAGTTAGGCTGGCAGCCGACGGTTGCATACGATCAGGGCATCGAGCAGACGGTCAGGTGGTGTTTGGACAACGACGTTTGCTGAATGACGCCGCAGTTGGCTCGACGAGGCGGGCAGTCCGGCGTCGGCCGGGGACCAATGGGGCGCGGGTCGGCTCGCTGATTTGATCTTTGACAGGCGCGGAGGCCCCGTTTGCCAAGGGCCAAGCCGGCGCATCGGAACTTCGGGTCGGGGGTTCTGGCACGGCGCCCGGCAACGCGCCTGTTTCTTTTGCCAGGCGGATGGAAGGAGAAGTCCCAGAGAGGTCAGTGCTGAATGGCCGCCTCCAGCTCTTTTAGCAGTTCGTCCATCTCCAGCGGCTTGTTGAGGCAGATGCGTGCCCCACATTCCAGGATGCTTTTCTCGCCGTTGGAAGACGGATAGGCGGTGATGGCGATAACCTCGACATGACGGGTAGATTCCTGACTCTTGATTTGCCGGCAGACCTCGTAGCCGTCGATCCCCGGCATGCGAAGATCGAGAATAACCACGTCGGGCTTCTGCGTCCCGCAGATCGTTCCGGCGGTAAATCCGTCGTGCGCCTCCAGGATTTCATAGTCCGGGTGCACCGACTTGATCGCCCGGCTGATCAACTGGGTAATCGCCGGCTCGTCGTCCACGACCAGCACCTTGGGCGGGGAAGTACTCAGCTCATCGGGAATGGGCATATTGTGCTTGCGGAGGAAGTCCAGCAGATCCTCCACAGTCACGCGCCTATGCCCCCCGGGCGTACGGTGGGCCTTTAGAAGACTCTGATCAATCCAGTTCGCCACCGACCCCGGGTCGACGTGAAGCAGATTGGCGATTGCGAAGGTCGAAAGGTGCTTGCTTAATCCACGCATCTCTACTAATCCCTAAACTTAGGTCGCCAGGCGTTTTGCCAATCTGTGAAAACCAAGAATACTATCGACGAGGCCCGCGGCAAAATACAGCTAGAAATTCAGAATTCCGAGTGTTCCAATTTCCGCCTCTCGGGCCATTCATCTCAAAAACTTATCGCCCTTGTTGTCACAACCATCTTAGGCCGACAAATCAGCCCCGGTTTGACTGCGATCCCGGGCTCTGGCATAATCCCGGTCTGAAGAAAGACCTTTTTACACGATGGGATCCGCCATGGCAAGCGCACATTTGGCTTTGGTCACCGGCGCCGCCCGGGGCATCGGGGCGGCGATAGCCTTGGAATTGGCCCGCACGGGGCTGGACGTGGCCGTCTTGGACGTGCTCGATCCGGCCGAGACCATCCAAGCCATCGAACGCCTCGGGCAACGGGCCCTGGCGATCGTCGGGGACGTCACCCACCCGCCGGACCGCGACGCGGCGCTGCAAAAAATCGAACAGGCCTTCGGGCGCCTCGACGTGCTGGTCAACAACGCCGGCGTGGCCCCCAAGGCGCGAGCGGACATCCTTCAAGCCACGGAGGAAAGCTTCGACCGGGTGATGTCCATCAATCTCAAGGGCCCCTACTTCCTCACCCAGGCCGTCGCCAACTGGATGATCCGCCAACGCCCCCAGCGACCGGCCGACTGGATGTGCATTGTAAACATCTCCTCGTGCAGTGCGTATGCAGCCAGCCCGTCTCGGGGCGAGTACTGCCTCTCCAAGGCAGGCGTCTCGATGGCCACCAAGCTATGGGCAGCCAGACTGGCGGAACACGACATCGGCGTCTATGAGGTCCGACCGGGGATTATCGCCACGGACATGACCGCCGCGGTTAAAGAAAAATACGACAAGCTGATCGCCGAGGGCCTGACGCCCATCAAGCGGTGGGGCCGGCCGGAGGACGTCGCCGCAGCGGTGGCCGCCTGCGTTCGCGGGGAGCTGAAGTTCTCCACCGGCGAGGTAATCAACGTCGACGGCGGCTTCCACTTGCGGGTCTTGTAGAGTCGCTGGAACTTCGCCCGAGGACCCAAAGGCCTTGGACCGTCGGCATTGAAATCGTTGGTCCGTACGATCGTCAGGCTTATTTTTTAAGTGCCGGAAGCATTCATGATCGAGACGACGACAACCATTGCGGGGATGACCCTGCCCCTTCGGGTCGCCAACACCATTATCGTCGGAGCCGGGGCGGCGGGGATGAACTGCGCCGTGCGGCTGGTGGAGTTTTTCCGGGCCAAGGGCGTCACGAACCCTCACGAGAAGGTGCTGGTGGTCACCGGCGGGCTTGCCCTGGGCGCCTCGCGGATGAGCGGGTCCGATAAGCAGACCTACTACAAGATGGGCACCAGCCCGCGCGTCCCGGACACGGCCGAGGACTTCGCCAAGGCGCTGACGTCCTTTGGCTGCTGCCACGGGGACACGGCCCTGGTCGAGGGCATCTGCTCGCTGAGGGGCTTCTACCACCTCGTCGAGGCCGGTGTCCCGTTCCCCCACGACCCCTGCGGGGCGTTTATCGGCTACAAGACCGATCACGACCCCTACGAGCGGGCGACGTCGGCCGGGCCGAAAACCTCGAAATTCATGGCTGAGCACCTGGAGGCCCGGGCCCGCCGGGAAGGCCTGACCATCATCGACCGGCAGCAGGTGGTGGACTTCGTGACGGTCGGAGAGGCAGAGCAGCGGCAAATCGCCGGGATGGTCTGCGTCGATCCCACACAGGTGGAAAACGAGGCCATGGGCTTGACGGTCTACGTGGCGGCGAACTGGGTGCTGGCCGGCGGCGGACCGGGGGAGATCTACCAGGCCACGGTCTACCCGCCCCGTCAGCGGGGCATCCACGGCCCGGGCTTCAAGGCCGGTCTGGTCGCCTGCAACCTCACCGAAAGCCAGTACGGGCTGGCCTCGATCAAGTTCCGCTGGAACGTCTCGGGGACGTACATGCAAGCCGTGCCGCGAATCTACTCCACCGACGCGGACAGCCGCGACGAGCGGGAATTCCTTACCGAGTATTTCGACGACCTGCCCGCGATGGCCACGAATATCTTCCTGAAGGGCTACCAGTGGCCCTTCGACGCCCAACGGATTACCGGGCATCAGTCCTCCCTGATCGACATGGCCGTTCACCAGGAAACGGTCGATCGCGGCCGACGGGTGTGGATGGACTTCCTGCAAAACCCCGTCGGCAAGTCGGGATGGGGGCCGTTCGAGCTTGAATCGCTCGGCCCCGAGGCCCTGGACTATCTTCGCAAGACCGGCGCCCTTCATGCGACGCCGATCGAACGTCTGGCTCACATGAACCCCCCGGCCATCGAAATCTACGCCGAACACAATATCGATCTGCATCGCGAGCCGCTGGAGATCGCTGTCTGCGCTCAGCATCACAACGGCGGCTTTGCCGTTGGCAAGTGGTGGGAAAGCTCCGTCCGCCATGTGTTCGTGATAGGCGAGATGGCCGGCACGCACGGGGTCAAGCGTCCTGGCGGATCGGCCCTGAATGCCGGGCAGGTCGGCGGGCTAAGGGCCGCGGAGTACATCGCCAACGTCTATGGCCCGGACGGACCCGACGCCCAGGCGGTAAGCGGCAGGGCCAAGCAAGGACTCACCGACATTGTCGCCCGGCTCGCCCGTCTGCTGGAGAGTAATCAGGCCGGAGCGGTCAACCCGCGCCAGGCGATGGACCAGATCGCTCGACGCATGACTCAGTTCGGCGCGCATCTGCGCAGCCGACGGGGCGCCGCCGAGGCACTGTCCCAGGGGCGGGAGCAATATCGCCAACTTGTATCGGGCGGGCTGGCCGTCGGGTCGCGTCGCGATCTGCCCGACGCGTTGGCGGCGCTGCAGCAGTGTCTCACCCATGTGGCGATGCTCAAGGCCATCTGCGGAATGTTCGACCGCCGCGCCGGCAGCAGGGGCAGCCACTGCATCCTGGACGAAGAAGGCATCGAGATGCACCCGGCGCTGATCGACCCGCAGACTCACAAGCCCTATCGATTCCGGCCGGAGAATGAATCGCTGCGCGAGAACGTGCTCTCCATCCGTTATGCCCCCGATACGGAGGAGCTCTTCGAGCTATGGGACGAGTCAGTTCGGCCGATCCCAGACCGTCAGATCGCCTTCGAGCCGGCGTGGGCCGAGTTCCGCAGCAGCAAGATTTATCTCGACGGAACTCCAAACGGCGCATCGAAGGCATGAGTCCGGCAACTATACTAGCAATCTCGGCCGGGCTGGGGATGGACGCGATGAGCGTCTCGGCGGCGGTCGGAGTCAAGTGGCATGGGCCAAGGCAGAAATTCCGGCTGGCCTGGCACATGGGGATGTTCCAGTTCTTCATGCCCCTGATCGGTTCTTCTCTGGGCAAACCCCTGGCTGAACGCTTGGCCCGCGTGGGGACCTGCGCAGCCGGTGCGCTGATTCTGGCACTTGGCCTGAAAATGCTCTATGAGGCCGTCAAAAGCCATCCCGGCGCCGCAGCCGAGGGAACTGAACACTTCATCGAAGCCCGGGCCCACATCAAGCCCAAAGACCCGACGCGCGGCTGGTCCCTGCTCGCCCTGTCGGTGGCGACCAGCCTCGACGCGCTGGTTGTGGGCTTCTCGCTCGGCCTGGCAGGAGAAGCGCACATATGGCGGACAAGCATGGTCATCGGGGTCGTGGCGGCAGTCATGTCACTTCTGGGAGTGGCGATGGGCAAGCGTGTCGGCAAGGCTATCGGCAAGCCCGCCGAGATCGTCGGCGCGTGCGTGCTGATGGCCCTGGGCGTGATGTTCCTCCTTAACTAAGCACGCCCCCAACGACGCCTCGATCGCTCGCCGACTAGTCGCTAACGCCCTTGCCCGGCCAGGCGCCGCTCAGCCGCAGCCATGATCTCCGCCGTAAGTCGGGCCGCGAGCCCCTCCTGGCCCCCCAGGGGCACAATGTCGTCCCCCCCATCGCTTGGCCACTCGGCGCTCCGCCGATCGGCCAGGTTCACTGGAACCGGCTCTTCGCCGGTGGGTATGAGGAAAAGATCGAACGCATCGGACGTGCTGGTGACTTCCAGGCGATGGCGATCGCTGCGCGAGACAACGACCTCGACGATCGGCTTGTAGGTTTCCTCCCCCGGCTGCGTCGGGGCCAGTCGCACCGTCACCTGGCGGTAGATCTTCTGGACGCTGCTTTCGGCCAGGTCGTACGGGGTGACCGCGTCCTTTCGCCAGAACTCGAAGAAATGTTTTCCGACCATCGGGTGGGTGGTCAGCACGCCGGCGCGGAAATCCTGGCGATCGAGACTGAAGCCGTACCCCCCCAAGACGTCCCGGCTGGCTTCCCACAAACCCCGGCGCTGCGTTTCCGGCGCCGGCGCCTGCTCGGTAAGAACAGGCTCGGTGTAGCGGACACAGCCTGTCGCCAGGCTCGCAAGCAAGATCGCAAGACCAAGCCCCAACCGAATCCGGTGATCTGGAGGCATCTTCAATTCCTTTAGGAAGATTCTCTGGCTCACTGAAGATTGTATCGTATGTTTCCATTGAGACAACGCCGCACTCACAATTTGGGTAACCGCACACTGGCCTGCCTAATGGCCCCGCACCAATGCACAGCCCCGGCCGAAACCTGCCCGCGCCGGGGCTCTTTTTTTTGTCCGCGGGGCTCGCCCCAGCAAGCTCCATCGAAAACCACCCCTGGCAAGGCTGTCTCCGCCGCGTAGAATGGCGCCTGTCGCCGGCCCCTGAGCTCTCCAAAGGCGGGCCGACCGGCTAGAGACAGGCACATTCATGCAAATAATTGCCGGCAAATACAAGGGACGAAAGCTTTTGTCCCCTCCGACCCCGGGGCAAACCCGCCCAATTACGGGCCTGGCCAAGAAGTCACTGTTCGATATGTTGGCCGGGCAATTCGAGGACGCCGTCGTAGCCGATCTCTACTGCGGAACCGGCACGCTGGGCCTGGAGGCGCTTTCCCGCGGCGCGTCGACCTGCTTGTTCGCTGACGCCGACCTTGCCGTAATCAAACGCCTGCGAAAGAACATTCAGACCTTCGGCGCCGACCAGCAGTGCATCATACGGAAAGGGGACATTCTTTCTCGCCTGAAGGGCTGGTTGTCACAACTGAACCTAGCCCTGGATGTGGTCTTCGTGGATCCCCCTTACCAGGCCGTGCGGGAATGGTCCTGGGATCGGGCCGAGGGCGTGCTCTTTCGCCCACTGGCATCGCGCCTGGCCAAGGGGGGCGTTCTGGTCCTCCGCTGGCCCGCCGACGCCCCGCCCCCCAGGCGGCTGGGAGCCCTTGAAATAATGCGAACTCGCCGATACGGCCAGATGGGCGTGGCCATATTCTCACACACCGGCGAATCAACCGACTAGCCGGCGCCGGCCCGTCGCCCAGGGCGCTGGCACAAATCAAGCATCTCAGCGGTGTTCAGCCTCGCCTGAGGCAAGTAGAATGTGCCGCGATGGCACGAGCCGCCACAAAATCCATCGCCCTGTGGGTGTTGCGACGCCTTCGGGAGGCCGGGTACGAAGCGTT
>SDBT01012870.1_pt1 | contig 13426 bp, 12 predicted proteins | sample 2277101 | NCBI WGS metagenome assembly SDBT01 (sample SAMN10404973, study PRJNA504765) | marine sediment metagenome | isolation source: marine sediment core GS10_PC15, 103 cmbsf | place: Arctic Ocean: Southern Knipovich Ridge | collected 2010 | reverse complement strand
ATGCGGAAGCGATGGCCCGCCACGTCCGGCGTGATGCGTGGGCGCTTGAGGTGCAGCTCGCCGACCGGCTCCATCCACACTGTCTGCCAGATGCCCGTGATCCGCGTGCACCCGCCGCCTTCCACGCCGGCGAGGCTCTGCTTGCCGTACGCGCCGCGCTTGCGGGTGTCGTGGCGGGCGCGGAGGACGATCGTCGCCCGCTGCCCGGGGCCGACCACGCCGCCGAGGTCCACGGTAAACGGCGTCCACCCGCCGCGGTGGCGATAGACTTCCTTTCCGTTGACCCAGACGGTCGCATCCGTGCTGACGCCCTGGAAATGCAGCAGCACTTTTTGGCAGGGCCCGGCCCACTCGGCGGGGATGTCCACCTCGCGGCGATACCACACGACTATCATGAAGTCCGTGTTGCCGATGCCGCTCATCTTCGTCGACGGCGAGAACGGCACGGTGATTTCGCCGGTCAGTTCGCGATTCAGCAGGCCTCGGGCAATGCCGCTGTCGCCGGCGTCTATTTCGAACTGCCACAGGCCGTTGAGGCACAGCCAGTCGTCACGAACGAATTGCGGGCGGGGGTATTCGCTACGGGGGATCGTCATAAACGGACCTTTCTTAAGCTATCCGGCAAGGGACCAGTCGCAGGATTATGACGATGAGGCCACGTGGGAGCAAACCGAAAAGTGGCCGCATGGCCCGCCTCCGGTAGCCGTGAACCGGCGCGAAAAGTCGGTTATCGCAATGGGTTTTCTTCATTTTCTTCTTGGCGCAAGCGGGCGGGCATAGGTAGAATACACTCCATGTGCGGCCGTGGAGTGTATTAAGTAGCCGCTAACACGGGCGGATCTTCGGGATTGTCACTTCGTACCGTTCGTTCGCCCACGATTCTGGCCTGCGCACACGGAAGGCGTTGGGCTCGCGAGGTCCCAGGAGACGGAGGCACGATTCCTGAACGTCGCGCGTCAGGCTGTGCGCACATGGAAAAGGAGAGAGCCACGATAAAAAGGAGCAACGTGGCGGTCAAGCGAGGCGGGTCCACCATCCCGTTTATTGACGGCATGGACCTGGAAGACGGCGACGAGATCAGCACCGACCGTCACTCCGGCGCCGTCTACGAACTGCTGGATCGCAACGGCGTAGCTGTGCTGCGGAAGCGAAGGAAGGGGGCATCATAGGAGGTGACACCTTAGCGGGCGGCCAGGGAAGGCCCGCCTCCGACAGGTCATGGACGGCAAGAGAACCAGAACAAGAAAGGAAAGAATCATGAACAACGCGCAATCAAGAAACAGATGTCATGGCCTGTTGGCGGCGGTCATCGTTTGCACGCTCGTGAGCGGCCTGTGCTCGCAGGCGACGGCGGCGCCTCACGTGTTCCCCGACCCCACGCTGCCGCCGGTCCACCCGGACGACCCAACCATTGCCTACTACGGCAAGAACCTGCACATGATATTCCCGCAGGGCGTGATCATGAACGATCCCATCCACAAGAACTTCAGGAACGTGCAGCGAGAGGCCGTCGCGTTTGATGAGCATGAAACGTTCACCTCCACGCTGGAAACGACTGTGGACGTTCCCGGCATGGAGATATTCGCCGCGCCGGTAACGCTGACCGGGCCGGTGACCGTCAGGGTGCGCGACTACACCAGCGGCCAAACGGGAACGTTCGCCACGGAGATCATCGCTATGAACCTGACCGGCAGCATCGGCCCGACCACCGTGGTGGTGCGGGAAAGCCCGTCCATGCAGTCGCTGGGTTCGACGACGATCACCGACCTTGGCGGCGGACTGTACGAGATTGACAGCTTCTTTGACGTGTTCACCGAGCTGTCGGTCGACGGCGGCCCGTTCTATGGCGACCTTAGTGGCGGGCCGAGCCGCATGGAACTGTGCCCCGAGCCGGCGACGATGAGCCTGCTGGCCCTGGGTGGCCTGGCGCTACTCAGACGGCGGAAGAAATAAGGATTTGCACTTCAACAGAGGCGAGCCCAAAAGGGCCGCCTAAGAGATCGAAAGGAGCAGTGTGATGAAGAAGGCGATTTTACTACTGACAGTACTGGTTTGTGTGCTCGGCGTGGCAGGCAGGGCTTCGGCCCAGCCGCTGACCATGCCGGACTACTGGGACGACGTACTCGACGGCTGGGTCTTCCTCAACCAGCGGCCGTTCAACCCGAACGATAGTAACCCGCCGGCGAGCGACCCGTGGTACCTCACCGGCATGCGATTCCAGATGCTCGACCTGGACGACGGCGACGACTACTGGTTCACGGGTTTCGGGTTGCCCGATGGCTGGGGCTTCGACGGCATATCGTTCGAGGTGTGGGTCGACGAGGACCTCGTCGGGACCGTGACGCCCGGGCCGCGCGGGGCCGTGCCGGGCATGCCGCCGGCGTGGTTCCCCCTCATCCCCGCCACCAAGACGTTCGAGATACGCGGGCTGGGCCAGTGGATCAATGTGCCGGGCGACTGGAACGTATTTCCGACCTGGCTGGACTGGACGCCGGGCACGTGGGGGACTAACCCTGACTTCGGCGCGGACTACGCCATGATCCCCCTTGGCTACGTTCCCGAGCCGGCGACGATGAGCCTGCTGGCACTCGGCGGGCTGGCCTTGCTGAGGAAACGGCGGAAGTAGAGGCATCGTATCGATTGACAATAGGTCGCCCGGCGGCGGGCCATTTCCCGAACGTATGGTTTCGCCGGGGCTGCCGTCGAGCGGCCTATTGAACAGGAGAACATGCAATGAGAAGGCACTGGATTCTCATCGCCACGGCCGTCGCGGTGTTGTCGTTATCGGCCGGCGCGGCCCGGGCGGAAACCATCGCCTTGGCTCGCGGCGGCCTCTACTGCCGGATCGAGCAGTTTGGCTCTTCGCAGAATCTGTACTCGGCCGTCTCGGAAAGCAGCCTTAGACCTGATACCTATCCTCCTTTGGAGGATCTGGACTCGGAGTCGGACGTCACAGGGTCGGCCGGCGCCTACTCCCAGGTGCTCAACGATGAGATCTGGGCCAGGGCCTACGGCGAGGGCGGAGCGGCGTTGGACTTTTGGGGCACATTTGCATCCGCCTCTACGCGTAGCGAGGTACGCGACCCCGCCTATGTATGGACCGAAGCGGGTAATCTCGCGCAAGGGTTTGCGTCGCTGACGAACGTGACCGAAACCACAACCGTGGACCTGACCGTGAGCCGTTCTTACCTGCTCGACCTGGTCAACATGTCCCCGCCGGTCGGATCCCTACACGGCCCGGGGAATTGTCCACCTGGAACTCGCCTTTAGCCGGGTAGGCGGGTCGATGCTGCTGAACCCCAAGGGCGGCTGGTCGCTCGTGGGCGAGAACCTGGTCATTGAAGTCGAGAGCCAAACGCCCGGCTTCTACGAGGAACAGTCCTCCCAGCAGACGACTTGGACGGTCTCGCTGCAGGCGGACCAGACCTACATCCTCAGCGCGGTTGCGTACTCCTCGCTCCAGGTCCCAATGGACATCCCCGAGCCCCCCGGGCTGTTCGTTCCGGTTGGTCCCGACCAGGGCGGGCAGGTCAACGGCGGCTCGGGGGAGACCGGCGGCATCGACGCCCTGTTCGATGAGATTACGCTCGAGGGCGAGTTCACCGGCCAGTTCAACCCCACGCTCATTGCGGACGTTACGCGCGAGGAATTGAAGTTGATAACGTTCTTCATGCCGACCGACCCGATGATGATATGGGACATCCAGTTCACCGGCGAGTTCACGGGGCTAGTGGAATTGACCTTCGGCTACGACGACAGCCTGCTGCTGCCCGGCTTCGACGAGGCCGACCTGTGGGTGTGGCACACCCTCCAGGGCCCGCCGGTGTCGTGGGAGAAACTAACCGTCACCGATCGCGACCTGGTCAACAACACCATCACGGTGCTGACCGGCAGCTTCTCGGAGTTCGCCATCGGCTCACCAGTGCCCGAACCGGCGACGCTTCTTCTCATGACGGCCGCAGGCCTTCCGATGGTGTTGAAGCGCCGGCGAAGCCGGAGCTGAAATCCCGAGCTTGCCTCGGGGCTGACCGCGGGCGCCTGCCTGCCGGTTTTCCGCAGGAAAAGGCGGCAGGGGATGGCGCTCTTGAGACGGCGAAGCCGATAGGCGGAGACGCTTGCGGCGTCGCAGGTCGTAGATCCGCCGGCGGCGGGAGCAGTCGAAGATAGTACATGCCCCGGCTGGGCTTCGTCGGGCGGTCTCCCCCCGCCGCCCGTGTCCTGAGCGACTGACTCCCTTGTCGCTCTGGTGAGAAACCGGCCGGGGTTTCTTGTGCGCTCAACGGGTCAGCATGGCCCATCTCGGCCCCGAACATAATGCCCTTGCGCGCGGCTCATGACGGTCGGACGTGGTCGCGTCGCCACGCTCCGCAAACCACGGCACCCATGTTCGCCCATTTGTTTGCGCTCTGGTTCGGGCCGGGCTTGCTGCGGGGGCCGGTCCGGTCGTATCATGACTGTTGAGGGCGGTGGGTCGCGCTGGCGTCGAGCGTTGGCCTGACAGGTCATCGGTAGAAGAAATGAGAGCCAGGGAGCTTGCCAACTTGGGTGTACCGCGGGGGGTGATGAAGGCGGCTGTCGCCGCTGCCGATGAGGCTACGCACGCCGGCATGACGCACAAAGTGCTGCGGCAGGTTGTGGCGTCGGTGGTGGCTAACCCCGATGGCTACGAAGGCGACGAGGTCTTCGGCGAGCTGGCTGCGGCGCTGGTCAAGATGAAGGGCGCTCAGGCGAGCTTCGTCGGCCGGGATAGCCCGGCCCCGTGGAAGCAGTGGGGGACCGGCCTGGAGCAGTCAGCCATTCAGCAAATGAAGAACGCCTGTGACCTGCCGATCACCGTCTGCGGGGCGCTCATGCCGGACGCCCACCAGGGCTACGGCCTGCCGATCGGCGGCGTGATGGCGACCGACAACGCCGTCGTGCCGTACGCCGTCGGCGTAGACATAGCCTGCCGAATGAAGATGACGGTTCTGGACTTGCCGCCGGCTGCTCTTACGGGCCAGCAACATCGCCTGCGCAACGCCATCGAGCAAGAAACGCGGTTCGGCGTGGGCGTGAGCTTCACGTCGCGACGCCGGCACGACGTGATGGACCGCGACTGGTCGTTCGCCAAGGTGGTGGCTGGGCTGAAGGACAAGGCCCACAGCCAGCTCGGCACCAGCGGGGCGGGCAACCATTTCGTGGAGTTCGGCACGCTGACGCTCGATCGCGACGAGCTTGGCTTGCAGGCCGGCGTGTACCTGGCGCTGCTCAGCCACAGCGGCAGCCGGGGGGCCGGTGCGACAATAGCCGACCACTACAGCAAGCTCGCGATGAAGCGCCACTCCGAGCTGCCCCGCGAACTAACGCACCTGGCGTGGCTGGACCTGGACAGCGACCTCGGCCGGGAGTACTGGCAGGCGATGGAGCTGATGGGCCTGTACGCCTCGGCCAACCACGAGCTGATCCACCGGAGCATCGTTCGCAACCTCGGCGCGGAGGTGCTGGCGGATATCGAGAACCACCACAACTTCGCCTGGCTGGAGACGCACGGCGGGCGGGAAGTGGTCGTCCACCGCAAGGGCGCCACGCCGGCCGGCCGCAGCGCGATGGGCATAATTCCCGGAACGATGGCGACGCCCGGGTATGTGGTCCGCGGCAAGGGCAACGCCGAGTCGCTCAACTCAGCCGCCCACGGCGCGGGCAGGCGTATGAGCCGGTCGGCCGCAAAGCGGCAATTCACCTGGCACGACGCCAAGCAGTTCCTCGCCGCTCGCGGCGTGACGGTGATCTCGGCGGGTCTGGACGAGGTGCCGATGGTGTACAAGGACATCGAGACGGTGATGGACGCCCAGCGCGACCTGGTGGAGATCCTGGCGCGGTTCGATCCGAAGCTGGTCAAGATGGCCCCGGGTGGGCGAACGAGGCGCTAGTGCGCTTCGGTGGATCGGCAGCGGCGGTCAAAGCCCGGCCGCCAGCGGCAAGTAGCGGCAGTGGCTGGCAGGGCCTCGACACACCGGGGCGGAAACTAACGTCGCCGGCGGGCCAGGGACACCAGGCCGCCAATTCCCATCAGCAGGCACGTTGCCGGCTCGGGGGTGCCTGATACGTCGCCAACGGAATAGTACTTAGTGGCGAGGATGGTCAGGTCGGTCGTATCGATGACTCCGTCGCCGTTGAGGTCGCCTTCAGCGGCGGTTTGGCCGGCCTTGCCGAAATTCTCCGCCAGTGTCTCGACGTTCAGGACGACTTCGACAATAAGGACGGCGTCGAACCACTGGCCGTCGCCGTCGGTTGTGCGGATCGTCAGCTCAGCCGTGCCGACCAGCTCGTCGGTAATGTCCAGGTCCAGCGAAGTGCCTGCGAACGCCGCCGTCACCAGGTCGGAGTTGCTGTTGCCAACTATTTCATACGTTTGGCCCGTCACCTGAGAGATCGAGCTGAAGATGACCATGTCGCTCTCTGTGATGGATCCGCTGACAAAGTCGTCGCTCAGCGGGAGATTGTCGAATGGAGAGGGCAAGGTGAAGGTGCGCAGGCCTGCGATGCCGCCTCCCTCGCCGTCCCGGCCCACCACGTCCATGCCGTCATAGAGCACTTCGCCGAAAACCGTGTAGCCGCCGTTGTTTGCCGGCAGGTCGAGTGTGGGGTTGTCAGACGTGTTGAAGTACCACTGGCTGGTGCCGGTGCTGGGCCCAGCCCCCGTCTTGGCCAGGGCGATCGTACCTTGGTCGTTGGCGATGCCAGGCTCGTTGAGGACTGGCGGATCGGTAGCAATGGCCGACGGGCTACCCACGGCGTCACTGAAGGTAAAGCCACCCCCCTGGACGATCCCGATGCCGGAGGTCGCCGTCGAGATGGACCGATGGATGAACATCTGGTCGTAGTCGCCCCGGTCGGCGTAGCGTCTCAGGTTGGCGACTGTCGCCGGCGTGCGCTCGTCGAACATGGCCACGTCGAAGGCGCCGAACATCGGCATGACGAATCGGTAAACGGACAGGTAGTCTTCGATATCCACCGACTTTGAGCCCACACCCATGTGGGTGCTTGCGTACCCAATGTGATTCGCCATCGTTCCGTCGGCGGACGCCCCCCCGGCGAGGGTGACGGCCATGATCGCCACAAACAGCACAGAAATGAGATTCACCTTCATTGCACATCTCCCACAGGCGCCCAACCAAGCACAAGACGGGCTGTTGGGGCTGACTTGAAGACCACAGGACCATCGCACCGATCCTTCGGGCCCTATGCGACCGAACAGTGCAACCTGATCGCCGCCTGCCTTCCATAGCCTCCTGGGAATTTCGAAGTGCAGCCAAGTATTAAAGTGCAAGTATACCCCATGACTCGTTTTCCGTCAATAGAAAGATTCATGTTAACGGGGAAAATTGTTCAGTGCGGATCCGACCGTGCGCCATGGGGCAACACACCGACGGAATCGCCCCGCCGCCCTGGACGCATCAACTTCGAGCCGACGACTCCCGCCCGTTGCCAGCCCGCGGCCGAGACGCTACCTTGTTGCCATGCGAGACCGTCAGCCGGCCATCTGCCTGCGGGTGAGCGACTACAGCGAAACGTCGCAGGTCGTCGCGTTCCTGACGCGCACCGCCGGCGTGGTCCGCCTGCTGGCCAAGGGCACCAAGCGGGCCAAGAGCAAGTCCGGCGGCGCGATCGACCTGCTGAGCGAAGGCGATCTGGTGTTCACACTGGGCCGATCCGGCAGTCTGGGCACACTGGTGGAGTTCACCGAGACGGTCTCCCACACGCCGTTGCGTCGCCAGGCGGTGCGCCTCAACGCGGGGTTGTACCTGATAGAGCTGGCCGGCGAAATGCTCGCACAGGACGATCCGCATCCAGAGGTGTTCGACCTGCTTCACAACGCACTGGCGCGGCTGGCGCAGGAGGGCGCGCCCATCTCGGCGGTGGTGGCTTATTTCCAATGGCGGCTGCTGCGGCACGTCGGTCTGCTGGGCGGGCTGGACGAGTGTGTCGGATGCGGGAAGGCGCTGACTTCACCAGGCCGGCAGGGGGCGTGGTTCTCCTCGTCGATGGGAGGCATGCTCTGCCGGGCGTGCGCCACCGGGCCCGTGGGCCGCGTTCGCGTGGACGGCAAGACCATGGCCGCCCTGGCGGCGCTGGCGGCTGCGGAGTCGGGCAAGAAGGCCGCGCTGCCGGATGACCAGGCTGAGCGCGTCAATGGCCTGCTGAGCTATCACATCACCTATCAGCTCGGCAAGCCGTTGAAGCTCGCCAAGCACGTGATCGCGCGAAAAAAGATGTGACCCCCACCGGAAGCGGCGCGATATCCGCACTGCCTGGCGGCAATGTTCGCCTTGCAGCGGCGGTGGGGATGGGTATAATAATTCGGTCGGAAAGTGGAGTGCTATCGGAGCGCCCCTAACGCGTTATGAGACAAAAAGCTAAGATATTCCTGCTCCTTGTTTCGGCGGCCCTGGCCGTGTGCCTGCCCGGCTGCGGCGATAAAATCGGCGGCGAAGAGGAGGGGGTCGCCCTGGAGTGGGTCGACGGGCAGTGGGTCCAGCGGACCCAGCGCGCCAGAGGCGCGGCTGAAGCCTCGCTCGAGAACGTTCGCAGGCTGTTCGAGAATGGCAATTACTTCCGGGCTGTTCATGCTGCCAAGCGGCACGTCAAAAGGTACGCCGGCGACCCCACCAACGAGGAGGTCTACCACCTGGCCGGGCGGAGCGAGCTTGCCCGCAAGCGGTATTATCAGGCCTACGAGTTCTTCGAGTATCAGTTGGACCAGTTCCCCGGCGGGACATTCTTCGAGCGAGGCCTGCAGGGCCAACTGACCTGCGCCGAAGCATTCATGGCCGGCAGACGCCGCGTGGTGTTCGGCATGTTCCGGATCAAGGCGGACGAGGAGGCCGTTATCATCCTCGAAGGCATAGCCGAGCACGCTCCCGGCACGCGCATGGCTGAACGCGTGCTGCTCCAGGTGGCGGATTATCAGTTCGACAGGGGCGAATATGAAGAGGCGGCCGACGCATACGACCGGTTCATGGAGTTGTTCCCCCGGAGCGTTCACGCCGCCCATGTTCTACACCGGGCGGCTGAGTCGTCCCGCAACATGTACCTCGGCGCCGCCTACGATGACACGCCCCTGCTGGATGCCGTGCAGCGCTACGAGATGCTGGCGGAGCAATTTCCGGAAAGGGCGGCGGAGATAAATGTCGATCTAATATTGGAAGACATCCGCGAAGCGCGGGCGGCTAAGGTATACGACTCGGCGGCGTTTTACGAGCGGACCAACCACCCGAGGTCGGCCGTCTACTATTACCAGCAAGTGATAGAACGTTTTCCCGGCACAGAGTGGGCCGGGCGCAGCCGGCAGGCTTTGGCAAGGCTTGACGGCAGGCAGATGGACGTGCCTATTGGATCGGTCGATACGGCCCATCGGCCCAGGCGTAGGCTTCCGAGACCATCGGCCCCAGGCCCGGACATCGGCCCGGTGGGCGCACAACAAAATTGACCGGGCAGGCGCCAGGGACCTGCCAGAAGGCGAACGATCATGCCAATATCACACAAAATCGCGATCGTCCTACTCGCCGCGGCGGCCTGCGGGCTGAGCAGCTGTGACAACGACCCCAACAACGCCTACACGATGAGGGACCAGTACGTCCAGGGCATCCGCAGCGTGTACGTGCCGATGTGGAACCGCAACAGGGACGTCTTTCGCAGGGAGCTGGAGTTTCGTATCAGCGAGGCGGTGATCAAGGAAATCCAGACCAGCACGAGGTACAGGATTTCCGACGAAGCCAACGCCGATACGATGCTGACCGGCGAGATCGTGGAAGTCAGCCAGGCGGTGATGGCCTTCAATCCTGATTCCGGTAATCCTCGGGAACAGGAAATCACAATCACGATCGCCTTCGTGTGGCAGGATCTTCGCGACGGCACGGTCTGGGCTGAAGAGGATGCCTTGGAAGTGACCGGCACCTACATACCCGACTTCGGGGAAGATTTCTTCCAGGCCAGTCAGGATATCTTCGACACAGCCGCCCGCCGCGTCGTAGAACACATGGAGGCCGATTGGCCCTTACCCACGCCGAATGAATAGCATCGAGCCCTCCGCACACAGCCGGCTGCCCGGTGCGATAACCAAAAAGCCATGACTGACCCCCAACGCGACAACCCCAAGAATCAGCCGCCCACGCCGACACAGCCGCCGCCCAACCGCTTCGGGCGGTCGTTGATGAGCTGGGTGTTGATCATCGGCGTAGTGCTGCTGGTGTTCTCCATCTTCAGCCAGATGGACAAGCGGCGGGAGATCACCACCAATGAGTTCTGGACCTACGCGAGGAACAACCAGCTTACCGGTGAAATCCTAATTCGGGAAGATCGCATCGAGGGAGAAAACCCCAGGGGCACCGTTGGCCTGGAAGCCAAAGAGCCCCTGAAGTTTGTGGTCTACTTCCGCTACGCCACCGACGAAAACTTCGACGACAAGCTTATCGCAGCATTGGCTGAGGGCGGCAGCCCGGTGAAGCACCTCTACAAGCCTACCAGTTGGTGGGAGGGATTGCTCCCGAACCTGCTGTTGATGGCGCTGGTGTTCGGGGTGATATGGTTCCTGCTGTTCCGGCGAGCGGGTCAGGCAGGCGGCGGGGGGTTTATGGGCTCGTTCGTCCGGTCCAAGCATCGCCTGGTGACCAAAGAGCAGTCCAAGATCACCTTCGACGACGTGGCCGGCATCGATGAGGCCAAGGAGGAAGTCACCGAGATAATCGAGTTCCTCAAGGACCCCAAGCGGTTCCAGAAGCTGGGGGGCCGGATCCCGCGTGGCATCCTGCTAGTCGGCGAGCCGGGCTGCGGCAAGACGCTGCTGGCCAAGGCCATCGCCGGTGAGGCCGACGTGCCCGTGTTCGTGATCTCCGGCAGCGACTTCGTGGAGCTGTTCGTCGGCGTGGGCGCGTCGCGCGTTCGCGACCTGTTCAAACAGGCTCGCGACAGCGCTCCGTGCATCATATTCCTCGACGAGATCGACGCGATCGGGCGGCGTCGTGGCGAGGCGTCGCACATGGGTGGCGGGCAGGACGAGCGGGAGCAAACGCTCAACGCGATCCTGGTGGAGATGGACGGCCTGGGCACGAGCGACCAGGTCATCATCGTCGGCGCGACCAACCGCATGGACGTGCTGGACCCGGCGCTGACCAGGCCTGGCCGATTCGACCGGCAGATAGACGTGCCCCTGCCGGACCTGAAGGGCCGATTCGAAATCCTCAAGATCTACGCCTCAAAGGTGAAGATCAGCGCTGACGCCGATCTGCATCGCCTGGCGCGGGGCACGCCGATGTTCAGCGGCGCCGACCTGGAGGCCCTGGTGAACGAGGCCGCCCTCGCCGCCACAATGGAAGGCAAGGATCAGGTTGAACAGGAAGACCTGGAAGAGGCCCGCGACAAGGTCCGCTGGGGTCGGGCCCGCAAGAGTCGCGTCATCGACGAAAGGGAAAAGCAGACCACCGCCTACCACGAGGCCGGCCATACGCTGGTGCAGGTGATGGTTCCCGAGGCCGATCCGCTGCATAAGGTGTCGATCATTCCTCGCGGGCAAATGGGCGGTGCGACCTTCTCCCTGCCGGAGCAGGACCGATACCTGTACACACGCAAGTACTGTCAGGCCTTGCTGTGCGTTTCCCTCGCCGGCCGAGTGGCCGAGGAAGTGTTCTGCGGCGACATATCCAGCGGCGCCTCCAACGACATCGCCCACGCCACCGAGATCGCCCGCCGGATGATCATCGACTGGGGCATGAGCGATAAGGTGGGCATGATCAACTACGGCGGCGACAGCACCAAGCGGGCGCTGTTTGGCGACCTGGCGGCGAAGGATTATTCCGAGCACACAGCGCAGCTCATCGATGCCGAAGTCAAGCAGCTCATCGACACGGCCCACGACGAAACGCTGAAAATCATTCAGGGAAACCGCGACGCGGTCGCCCGGATCGCCGAGGCCCTGCTGAAGTATGAAACGCTCGAGGCGGAAGAGGTCAAGCGGATCATCGACGGCAAGCCCCTGGAAAAGACCAGCGTCAACGATCTTCTGGCGGCCGAGCAGGCAAAGGACGAATCAGCCCCCCCCGCCGAGTCTCCGCCCCAGCCGTCATCGCCGGACGCCGATCCGCCCGTCTTGCCCGAGATGGGTTAGCGAGGCATGGCCATTTTGGCCATGCGTCATATGGTCACATCTCCCACGAGGCCCCTGGGCCTTGGCCGGAAAAGCAGTTCCTGGTCCGGCGACGGCTGCACGGTCCGTGCGGGAGGCGCCCCACGCCGCTGAGTTCGCCCGCCCGCCCGTTGGCGCTCGCCACCGGCTGCCCTAGAATGCTCGCATGGCAGCTGCGCTCGAGGACATCCTCAACTCGCACCATACCCGCCGGCCAATCGTCATGGGCATATTGAACGTCACGCCGGACAGCTTCTCCGACGGCGGGGAGTTCTTCGACCCAGCCGACGCGATCGCCCAGGCCGACCGAATGATCGCCGAAGGCGCCGATATCATCGACATCGGGGCCGAGTCCACCCGGCCAGGAAGTGATCGCATTTCATCTCGCGAGCAGATCACCCGCATGCAGCACATCCTGCCGGCTGTTGCCGCTGCGAGCGTGACGGTCAGCATCGACACGACCAGCAGCGAGGTGGCGGCCTTCGCCATCGACAATGGCGCGGCCATCGTCAATGACGTATCGGCCGGGCGGGACGACCCGGGCATCCTCTCCCTGACGGCCCGGCGGGGGGCAGCCCTGTGCCTGATGCACATGCGGGGCGAGCCCAGGACCATGCAGGCCGATCCGCAGTACGACGACGTCGTCGCGGAGGTCAAGGCGTTCCTGGCTGAGCGTGTCGAAGCCGCATGTGCGGCTGGGGTCCGGCGGGAACGCATCATCATCGATCCGGGTATAGGTTTCGGCAAGAAGCTCGCGCACAACCTGGCGCTGCTGGCCGATCTGCCGGAGCTTTGTTCGCTGGGCCTGCCCGTGCTGATCGGCCCATCGCGCAAGCGGTTCATCGACGACGTAGCCGATGCAGCCGACGCCGCCGATCGCGCGGGCGGCAGCATAGCCGCCTGCCTGGCTGCCTGGCGGGGCGGGGCCACGATCTTCCGCCTGCACGACGTCGCAGAAACTGTGCAGGCGCTGAAGGTCGCCGCAGCTATCGACGCCGCCGGAGGATAGCGCCCGGCGACATCCTGTCGCCAACTGAACGCCGCGTCACGCGAGGAGCGTTTCTGTTTAGCCGTCGTCAGAATGACGACGAAAAGAGGAAGGGGAAAATCCTTCGCTTATCCTGAAGCAAACGCCCTCTGCTTGACGATGAGAACAGGGTCTATACGCACGGATGCTTTACCCATGGCGATGGAGCGATGAACGAACTGCTGCGCGCTGTTACTACGTATGTGGACCGGGTGACCATGTCCTACAACCTGGTGGTG
>SDBT01012869.1_pt1 | contig 13426 bp, 8 predicted proteins | sample 2277101 | NCBI WGS metagenome assembly SDBT01 (sample SAMN10404973, study PRJNA504765) | marine sediment metagenome | isolation source: marine sediment core GS10_PC15, 103 cmbsf | place: Arctic Ocean: Southern Knipovich Ridge | collected 2010 | reverse complement strand
GTTATTACGTCTGCGTTTTAAAACACAAACATCCGGTCACGTTCAGTCAAAAAAAAAACAAAGTCATCGATAAAATTATTAGTAGTGATTGGTAAATAAATAGTAAAAATGTATAATCATAGAGAAAAGTTAAAACTAGGTCTTATACCTCTAAAAATTGACAATTTCGTTAAATTTTTGTTGAAAAATCATAGAACAAAGTTAGCCAAATGTTTAACAGATAATTTTCCCAAAGAAGGTTTAGAGTTTGTTAATATTCCCAAAAATGCAAAAGATCTCGTCGACATTTTATTTTCACCGATACCTCCACCACCACCTACGGTATTACCGTCTCCACCATCGCCATCACTACCTCCCCAAAAATATAGACTTTTGTTACCTAAAAATCCATTGAAATCTTTCAAATACCCTCAGCTGGTCATGCTTGATTATCCACGCAAGTGTAATCAAAAAGGGTGTTTACATAGACCCAGTTCGTTGTCAAATTTTAACAGGCACTTGTGGCAAATCCATGATATAAATGTAAATGGAAAACGAAAACACTACGTGTGTAATACAAAAGATTGCTTGTATAAATCTAAAGCATCGAGTGATCGTGATAGACACCTGTGGCTAGTTCACAACATCAATAGAACTGGAAATATGGAAACTTTCAAATGTAATGAGTGCTTATTCGAAACTAAATTAAAATCAACGCTCAAAAATCACAAAGACCGCAGCCACAACAAGACAAAACGTAAAAGAAAACGCAAACCAACCAACCCCAAAAAAACTAGAGCAAAAAGAAATAAACTCAGTTAACAAAGTTAGTAACTCGTCGTCACTCTTTGAAACCATTTTAATATGTTTTTTAACATATTAATCTCAAAATCATTTAAATCCCACCACTACTTTTTGGCATATCTTTTATTGATGTAGAGTAAGAATAAAATCAAAACTAACAAAATGATGAACATGAACATCAAATTGATAACTTCTTCTCTGGCTCCACCTCCACCGCCATTAAGTAGCTCACGGACCTTCGTTCTCGAATTTACCAGATTACTCATATTATTATTTATTTTGAATTTGATTGATTTAATCCAAACACTGCCACCAGAAACTTTAGAAACATGTACTTTAGTTAGATTAGTTTGACTTTCCATAGCAACACTAACACCACAGGCAAACGGTACATTTGTATTTTTGGTTGGCCCGTATTCTAGTTTGCTCGCTGCTCCAGCTAAAATGTAAGAAACGTTAGAATTAAGAATAGACCCAATCGATTTGCCGTGAATATCAATTCCTACGCTTTTACCATAATGAGAAACCACCTTTTTGATATTGACGTCGTTGAGAACAAATCCGTTAACACAGAAAAATCCAATACCACGAGCGTCAGCACCAGTATATCCCAAATTTGGGTTGTTGCCACTTTGACTTGGGTGACCACCATCTTTGCTACTGACGTAATACTTATCATAAATTCCATCTTTACCATGGTTAAAGGTTTCAGTTATATTTACTTTGTTTAATACCACACCAGCAACACCATCCATACGTATAGCCAGAACTGCCTTTTGTTGATGATTCATACTGTCTCCATTTCTGACGCGTCGGTAATCACCACTTTCCAGATAACGGGAAATCGAATCACCAGAAGCAGCCCATTTGCAAATCTCATCGGGAATGAATAAAGTACCGTAATGTTTTCTTCTTTCTTGGGGTAATCGGTTTACATATTTTGCCAAGGAGATTTTGTAGTCCGATATAATGGTATATTTGTATCGACCATCCGAATGTAAAATTTTGTTAATTTGCAATATACTACCAGCAACATCGACTAAGTTTTTATACGTAAATATGGGTGGGGTTTTATCCACTCCCGGGACTACCACTACTCTTTTAGCCAAAGCTACTATTTCGGTAACGTTGGCTCTAGTATTTTTAATATTAACTTCGTGAAGGTATATATTCTTAGTTTTGTATTCTTCTACGTTTTCAAGGAAACTATTGACAGCTACGCCGCTATGATGATGTAAAATTCCGTAGGCATTACCGTCAAACAATCCACTGGGGTTGAGAAAGTTTTCATCTATTTGTTTTCTCAACTTAGCGTCAACGCCGCATATAAGTCCCTTTTTCTTTAATATCACATTATAAAAGATTTGTTGTTGGGCCAAACGTGAAATTTTCAATTTATTAAGTAGTTCTTTACACTCACTTTGCCTAAGATAAGCCAAGACAAAGTGATCCATAAATCTCAGAGCTGAAAATGTTCCTATTACTGGAATATTCGTATCGTTACCTTCTAAATCTACTTTGTAGTAAGTTACTCCCTCGGCACCATTGAGTGATATACCAGCAGTTTCATATTCTTTAAGTTTTAAGTCATAGAATAGAATATTTTTGTTGTTATTGCCGTGAACGGAGTGGTGACATGAACGTCCAAGTGTTCCACCAGAAATTACAACGTTTTCAGCCGGATCAACATCTGGACCAAAGTGAGCGGGTCCTTGTTTAGGTAAAAATGGTTGATCAGTCAATTCGATGTTACTGTAAAATCTTTGCATGAGTTTATGTTCCAGACTTTGTTCAAGTGTGAATCCGTTAAGATCAATCCAAACGTCACTAGTTTCTACTGCTATTGCAGTGAAAAATCCCAACCTATAAGCATCTTTATCATATTTCTTTTTAAGTTGTTTGTGAGTAGGGAACCAATTTTTACCATTGCTCAAAGTGCTATCGCATTTAAGTATCTCTGGAGCAACACCACAATCAAACCCTCGGTTGGGATTAAATGAGATGTTTTCGCCAAGTTGTAACCAACAACCAGCTTGAATACGCAAAGTACCACTAGCAAAATCTTTTTGATAAACTATCACACGTCTACCACTATACTTTATTAGGTTTTGACTAAATTCTTGCCAACTAACTGGTGTTTGGTTGTCCGGGTCGCATTTGAATTTGCTTATTTGTTTCAAAAAGGGAGACAATCTTTTTTCTATCGTTTCCATTTTAGTTTCTATATTTTAAGTGATCACTTTTTTTTACTGGAGTTGAGTTTTAATTAATATGCTAAAAGCATATTAAAAATAGATAAACGTCGTCTACAGTGGAAAGGAAAATTAAAAGAACTATCTGTGGTGAGGTGGAGCGAGGTGGGTGGAGGTGGGTTAATATACCCTGGGTCTTACTCGTGGTCCTACCATCCCCCTCGTCCCTCACCCACCGAAATCAACGTATTTAACTTCTTTTTCTGGTTTATTTTGAAAACTAGTTACGTTGATGGTGTCTCCTACTGTCCAAAATTTTTGGTCGTTTAAGCTTAACCATCTCTCAAAACCTAAGGTAAAATCGTGTTTCCCTAAATCTTCTATATCCGTCTTTCCTACGTACATAACATTAGCAACAACCTTTTCTATCTTTTTAGTTTCTTCATTCTCACACTCCGACGATAGTGTTACGTATAATCCGCTTGGGGAAGACGACTCGTCATCGAAAGTAACGGTGTAGATATGGTCTTTCAGGTCTTTCAGACCCGACAACCACGTTTTGAATGTTTTTTGATATCTAGTCTTTCCAACTATCCAACCTGGCCCACCGAGAAGATATGGGTTGTATTTGGCTCCGTTTTCTTTTAACTCTTTTTTTAAAGAAATAGTTGCTTCTTTTCCAGAGATCTTGTAGCTATTAGAAACATCGACCCCTTTTTTGTAATATTTTTCAACTTTGAGTGGAAGTAACGACGACGACATAGTAAATTCAGTACTGGTAAAACTTAATAAATTTGGTAAACTTAAGTGAATGTTTTTTTATTCACATATCTTCTACGTCTTCATTTTTGTTTGAAGCTACTTCATCAACTTCATCATTTAGTTTCACCCCATTTACTCCGTCTATTTCCCAGACTTCGTATACTTCACCCAGGTCTACGTAGACCCGGTTTACTTCGACCAGGTCTACTTCCATATCACTCAGAGATGGCAAATCAGCCTCAATTTCGTAGTTACGAGATATGGCTCTTAGAATTTCTCTAATCCTAAGTTCGGGATTGGAAATTGAGTCACAATCCATATCACTGACGGTGGACGTAAGAGTGGACATAGTGAAGGAAATGGTAGAGGAGTAGTTTTTTAATACTGGTTAAAAGTCCGGTCTATTTGGGAAAAAAAATTTAAAGAGAATTCATTTTTATCTCAAAGTAAATTCTAAATTAATATGTTAAAAAACATATTAATTCTCTTTAGTTATTTTTCTAAATTCGATTTATAGTTATTTACTAATTCGGTCTCAGTTATTTACTAATTCGGTCTCAGTTATTTACTAATTCGGTCTCAGTTATTTACTAATTCGGTCTCAGTTATTTACTAATTCGGTCTCAGTTATTTACTAATTCGGTCTCAGTTATTTGGAAAATACGATAACTATATATCCACTGGCACCGTCAAGTCCTACGACACTACTTTCGCCGGGATCACCGGATAGACCACCATTACCACCATTTGAACCGTTGCCACCATGTCCTCCATTACTGATATTTGAATACTGAATCTGTAATCCACCAATACCTCCCAAAGAATTACCACTTGTTCCGGCTAGACCGTTTATACCTATAATAGAATTTCCACCAATACCTACATTTCCGTTTGCAACTCCTCCACCAAGTCCTCCTCCTCCTCCTCCTCCCCCATTAGCAAATCCGTTTGCTCCGTTTGCTACGTTTCCACCTATACCGCCTGTAGCAAAATCTTGTGAACCTTGACCCCCTCCTCCACCTCCGCCGCCATTTCCGCCAGCCAAAGCCAATATCAAATTGGGCCCGTGATAGATGGATGTAGTACCTCCTGAATTCCCAAGTAATCCTGCAGTACCGTCTCCAAGAGGATTACCTTGTCCCGGATTACGGCCGCCTATACCGCCTAGGCCGCCATTACCCCCATCTCCAACAATTATTCCTATTGGAATACCTGGCGATAATATTAGTTGGATTGTCGAATATCCACCAGGTCCTCCACCTCCACTGCCACCACCGCCACCTCCAGGGGGTGTGCCAATAGTTGAATCACCACCGCCGCCACCACCTCCACCACCGCCACCTCCACCAGAGGCTGTGATTGTCGCTACAGTAAAACCAGTCGGTACATCTACCATATGAGATCCCGTAAAACCGATAGAACCAGTTGGAGAGTTAAAAACAAGAATTTCTGACTGGTTGACTGAACTAGATCCTGTAGGTCCGGTAGGTCCTTGATTTCCCGGGGAACCCGCAGAACCGGTGGGACCCACCAAAGCAGGAGAATATATTTGCAAACAAACTTCATCTCCTGGTTTGGGTAGTAGATTTTCTATACCGGGAAGAGATCCAGTGATATTATAAACATTACTACCGGGATTAGATATAAAACCAACTGTAACATCAACACTATTCGTTTTAGTTAATATATTATTTCCAGTAGGCGATGGACCGTAACAATATCTTAAAGTGTCGCCTTGTTTAAGACAATCTAAGACGCATCTTGAGTCGATACCATCTTTTGTTATAGGATTAACATCTAGGAAAAAGAAAGGAGGGAACGGGGCGGCAATATTTATTATACCCGAATTTAATGTTGCATCCTGAGAGGAATCCTGTTTCCAGCATAAACAAACCGTGCTGGATCCGGTAGGCCCGGTGGGTCCAGTAGGTCCTACGGGCCCTCCAGACGAACCAGTCGGTCCTTGATTACCTGTAGGTCCTATTGGTCCATCAGAAGGCCCAGTTGGTCCCGTGTTCCCGGGTTCGCCCTTCATCCCCGTAAGCCCAGTGGGCCCGGTAAGCCCAGATGGATGGAATTCGAGACAAACCACCTGATCTGGAGATTGTGTGATTGATGGAAATCCATCTAAAAACAGCTGATAAAAATCATCAAAATCACTTATATTTGTTACTTTAAAATTTTGTTTTGTTTTGCTCAATAATCCTGTGGCACCACGAAGACCATAACAAAATCTGACTGTGTCACCGATTTTCACACAATCGATTATACATCTCGCGTCTAGCCCAGCATTGGTAATCGGATGTATAGCTAACCTTTCATTAAAAAGTGCTATTTCTCCTACATTTGGTTGTACGTTGCCTAAAACAAAGTTCCAACATGCACACAGTGAATTGGGTCCGGTAGGTCCGGTGGGTCCGATAGGTCCATCCGACGGCCCAGTAGGTCCTGTGTCACCCTTCATCCCAGTACCCCCGGTAGCCCCCTCACCAGTAGCTCCTTTTATTCCCGTAGGTCCAGTAGATCCAGTTAATCCTTGATTTCCAGTTGGTCCCCCCAGCGGTCCCGTTGGGCCTTGATTACCCGTGGGACCTATAGGTCCATCTGACGGTCCAGTGGGTCCTTGTTCCCCGGTGTCTCCTTTACAACCTTTCAACTTAACTATAGTCCAACAGGTCGAGTAAGCTGTCACCTTTATATCAAGGTCAATTCCTGCGGAAATCAGTAAACGGGATGTTAAACTAGTATTAGCACTAATTTCGACGGCGGAATGTACTGATAATTTATCATAGTCAACTACAATTAATTTTCTTTCATCTATACAACCGATAAAGTTCGTACCGTTGTGAATTCCCAAACTAATGAGACTACCAATTCCTACAGAACCAGAATTGATGATTATCTTATATCTGACATCACACGTAATTAGATAATGACCATCTTCGTTTACAGTTATTGTGTCAGGTGATCCAAAGGTATATAAGGATGGGTTAGTATTAACGACACTAAGGTTAACTGCAAGGTCTTTAATAAATTCGTTGTTGTTAAGAATATCAACATCAAATATTTCTTCGCTGCCATTGGATCTGATAAAATCTTGGTCACAGGGTTCACATACTCCAGTTGGGCCGGTAGATCCTGGGGGACCCGGGGGACCGATAAGACCGGATGGATGGAATTCAAGACAAACCTGATCTCCGATTTTTGTGAATGTTGGAGATCCGTCCAAAGCTAGAGCATAATTTCCCCCAGACATACCCAAATTCGTTATTTTAAAATTTTCCTTTGTTCTGGTAAATAATCCTGTAGCACCGTAAGGACCATAACAAATTCTGATTGTGTCACCAACGAACAGACAATCAAGTATACATCTTGCGTCTAACCCAGTATCAGTTGTTGGATTTATAAATACTTGTGGACCAAGACGTTTTATTTGTCCTGTGGCAGGGATCCCGATTCCAGCAAAGGTCCAACATGCACACAGTGAATTAGGTCCGGTGGGACCCGTACTTCCAGGTTCTCCAGTACTTCCAGGTTCTCCGGTGGGTCCATCAGATGGTCCAGTTGGTCCTATATCTCCGGGTTCACCAGTAGATCCCTGTCCAGTTGGTCCTTGTTCCCCAGTACTTCCAGTAGGTCCGGTAGGTCCGGTTAATCCCTGATTTCCAGTTGGTCCACCAGATGGTCCCGTTGGTCCTTGATTACCTGTAGGACCCATAGGTCCATCCGACGGTCCAGTGGGTCCAGTGGGTCCTATATCCCCGGGTTCTCCCGTAGATCCCTGTCCAGTTGGTCCGGTGGATCCTATATCCCCGGGTTCTCCAGTAGATCCCTTCATACCCGTAGGTCCAGTATCCCCAATTTCTCCAGGTTCTCCAGGTTCTCCAGGTTCTCCGGGAACTCCACTACCAGTAGGCCCGGTAGGTCCAGTAGATCCTTGTGCTCCACCACTTGGTCCAGTAGGGCCCGTATCTCCTTTTGGGCCCGGAGTTCCTTGGCCAGTAGGCCCAGTCGGTCCAGATCCGTCTCGTCCAGAAGATCCAGTAGGCCCGATCACACCAGTATCTCCCCGCCCGGTAGGTCCCGTCGGTCCAGTATCCCCCACACTTCCAGTAGGCCCGGTTACACCAGTATCTCCCCGTCCAGTAGGTCCTGTCAGTCCAGCTCCGTCTCGTCCGGTAGGTCCCGTCGGTCCAGTATTCCCCATACTTCCGGTAGGTCCTTCAATTTCTATTATCTTAAAACAAGGATCACTATCATCACAACTTTCACAACCGTCACAACCTCCGCGATTCCCGCGATTTTTGCGATTCCCGTGATAACTCATTTTATTTACTTTTATTTACGTAATTTTTATTTACGTAAAGTTAAGTTCCAACTCTAAAAAATGTCCAAACCAAAACTAATCATTCGATAATATATAATCGACTAAAACAGTTGAATCATCAGTTGTTCCATTTTTCTTGGCCCATTCTATTATTTTTTTATGTCCACCATTCACCGAGGCCATTCGATATATATCTTTCATGGTTTTATTATCTCTTCCGTAAGTGATAGCCTCTTCTATACCATCACTCATTAAGACTATATATTCACCTTCTAAATCAGATATGTAAATGTCAGGTTGATAACTTATATACCTATTTTTACGTTTTCCGTATTTTTTAACGGTAGTGTCTTCTATTTTCAAATCTCCTATAGCTCTAGTTACAGCTAAAATTCCAGCTATTCTATCTTTTACTAATGATTTACCCAATCTTTTTACCTCGACCGAGTTGTGATAGTCATGATTTGCTGATTGTTTTATTTTTCCTTTTTCAATCCACAAGGCTTTAGAATCTCCGATGTTCACTACCACTAGTTTTTCAAACTTTAAAAGTTGTATTGATATGACTGCAGTACTGCCCCCTCTATAAAAAATACTTCGTTCCCCCGTTTTTCTCGATTTTACATAAATTTGAGAAATGTAACCAGTAACTATAGTTTTCACCAAATCCTTAACTTCTTCGACTTCGAACTTTTTTAGTTTTTCGACCGCACTAAGTATTATAATGGGTAATTCATTGGCTAATTTTTGAGAAACGGTGTGACCAGTTTTGCCATGGCCATCAAAAACACCACAAACTCTAATACTGGAATCGTAATTTTCTACACATTTATAACTATCTTGGGATCTGGGATATTTTTTATATCTACTACCTTGAATTCGATGTTTAAAAGTTGGTGATCTTCTTCTTCGTATTTTTGCGACTTTTTTAGTTTTAACACTACCGCTCAGTATTTGATTCGCTTTAAGGTCTCCATTTTTATATTTTTTATAATAGTATGAAAAGTTAATACCAGTTCCCTTAAATTTTTTCCTAAATTCATTCCAATTCATTTTATTATATTATTTTTTTAGTTAGTCTAAAAATGACCAAACTAAATATGAACTTTTTAGTTTTGGTTTTGATATTTTGTTTATCGGGCCAAAGTTTTGGCTTGTCTTGTGATAATGTATATCAAGAAAAAATAATAGCCGGCCAACATATAGATGCAGGTGATGCTAAAATATATAATACTGATGGATTTTTACACCTTGAACTTACAGGACGAGATGGTTGGCAAATAAAGGCTGTTCACGTTTACATAGGTGATTCGGGTGGTTCGGGGGATTTAGGTGGTTCGAGTTTAGCTCCTGGAAGCTTTAATTATACTGATGAATTTGAAGCTGCTTCGTCTAGATCAGTCGTTTTACCCTTAGGACCAGGGTGCGGTAACACTTTAACGGTCGCCGTTCATACTGAAATGATAAAAATGGTTGGCTTTTCAGTTCAACAAGAAACTGGTTGGGTTAATGGAATTCCTTTTACTGGTAGTAGGTGGGGATTTTCGTTCGATTATACTACCACGTGTGATTGTCCCGATGATTCAGTATTTAATGAAAATCCAGATTCACATATTGAACAATGTTGTTCTTGTGGCGGAGATGCTCAAAATAACATTCCGGTGGGCTGTGAACCAACTTTGACTACACCTATTTACGCTGGTCAAACTATACACTCTGGTGATTTATTGATAGAAAATGGAAATCCGGACGAAAACGGCGGCATCGCCGACCTTACTTTATCTATCCAAAGTACTGAAGGTTGGCTTATGACTGAAATTCATATTTTTATTGGCACTGACTATCCAGGTACACTTTCCCCTGGTAAATTTTCGTGGCAAATCTCGTTTTTGGAGGGAATAGCATATTACAAACTTCACATAAATATAGTAGATGGGTTTTTAGTCTTAGATGACGGAACTAAACCAGAGTTATGGAATCAAAAATTCGATCCTACTTTTGATTTCGGAGATGATTTGAGAATTGCAGTTCACACCACAAATATTAGAGTTGTTAGGGATGGTGGTGGAGAGGGTGGGGATTCGAGCGAAACTGGTTGGGCTTTTGGTCCTTGGCCAATCGATCCTAGAGAAAAACGTTGGGGTTGGGGCTTAAATTATACTTTTTGTAAAGTCCAAGAATCTACTAACTCTCCTTCCACCTCCACCTCACCCTCTTCCTCGCCCTCGCTCCCGCTCGGGTGCACCTACACTCAAGGTTATTGGAAAACTCATAACCGTTATTCGAAACAACCACAAAAAAGAATCAATTGGCCAATTGACGAAGATACTATGGTGTGCGATCAAACCTATTATCAAAATCTCAAAACTCCACCAAAAGGTTCAACCTTGCTTGTTTTGTCTCACCAATATATCGCAGCTTCATTAAACGTTGCTAATGGTGCCTCTTCTTCAGAAGTAGATACTTTCTTATCCGATGCTTCTACTCTATTAAATCTATGCACTGAGCCCACAGGAGAATCTAAAACCGACGCTTTGGATATTTCTCAAAAACTCGATGATTATAATAATGGACTTATTGGTCCGGGACATTGTGATTCTAATACAACTTTCGATAGTTTTTGTGAGTGTAGATGTGTAGATCAAAGCTCTGAGTTACCAGAATTTGAATTAAATGAAGGTGAATCTATAATTAATAACTTAAAACTCGGTGATGATGCTGGAGTAGAGTTAGTTTTGACCTCTGGATCAGCCGAACTTAAAAAAGACAAAAAAAGAAGCTTAGGTACTTATGTGGTCGTAGGTACTAGTTCAGAAGTTGCGACAGGCCACCTAAAAATAACCTACCCAGTTAGAACTGATGCTCCGCAAACCCCTAAAACTTCACCTTATCAGCTGAGTACCCACACCACTACTAGTAGTAACCACGCCGGTGGTGCAAATCTAGCTGATATTATTATGGGTGTTACTATTGGAATTGTTGCTCTAGCTATTGTGGGATTAATAGTAATTATTATAATTAAAAAAAGAAAACCAAAAACTCCATTCTACATTATGAAAGAATATAAGTAAAATTTCATCATAGTTAGTTAGAATCTACTTAATTAATATATTGTATTTAATATATTATAATAAAAGAAGATGGGAAATAGTAATAGTGCTATAACTATTAAAACATTTTTTTATGTTCCACATCTTATTTTGAGTGATGAAAAACAAATGAAATTGTTTGTTAATTATAAAGGCATGATTTATGTCTATTTTATTCCAAGAGATAAGTATTACCACAGGCTGGAAAATTATTTGGATGGAAAGATGTATGATCGGGACATAGAAAATGGAAAAATCACTAAGAAGAAATTAAGGTTGTGGTATACTGAGGGAGCGGGTGCTGGAAAGAAAATAAGTTTATCCCACGGTTATGCCAAAAGTATACGAATAAACGGTATCGGTATTAAATATAAAAAAGTAAACAGAATTCTTTTGGCAGTTAAGAATATGCAAGAAAAATTTTGGCACTATGGCGTCTGAGCGAGATTAGTGGTGAATAGTACCAAAATTTTTACACTATGTATTTTAGTGATGATTTCAGTGATGAAGGTAGTAAAATTTTTACGCTATGGATTTGAGTGATAGTTCTCCTTATTTTACCTTATTCTTAACTATAATATATCTTTTGATATATTATTTACTCTTAATTACTTACTTATTTTCTATGGAGGTTAAAGGGCTATGCCGTTGAACACTGGTCCATTTAGTTCTCCAAAATCTTGACTGTTGGTTGTTCTGTTGATTGATACTAGGAAATAATGATTTGAGGTATTCAAAGTAACTGTGGTATCTATTACTTGTAAAGAATAATTTTGATTAATTTGGGCACCCGCTCCTTTGTAGAGTTGGGGATTTCCTAACAAAACTCCAGGTTGGTAATAACCAGTTGGTCCAGTCGGTCCTCCTCCTCTATATATTCCGATTTGACCACCAAATTGACCCCCGGTACTGTTGACATCGCCGTAGGCCATTAAAAGAGGATTATTGTTTCCTACACTTAATATGAAATCTGAAAGTATGACTTTATCTGTACCTACTGGTCCTGATAATGGTCCTGTTACTACGTCTTGCTGGTATACCATCGTGGTAATACCGGTAGGACCTTGAAGTCCCTGTAAACCCTGAATATTTTGGGGTCCAGCGGGTCCTGTCGGTCCCGTGAGACCCGCTGGATGGAATTCCAGACAAACTTCATTCCCCAGAGCCGGTCCGGTTACCGTGTCAGAACCCGTGATTCGATAAATGTCATTATTAGGTCCAAAACTAGATATTACACCAACCGTAACATCAACACTAGTTTTAGTCAATACATTAGTTCCAGTAGGCGATGGGCCATAACAATATCTTAAAGTGTCACCTGGTTTAACACAATCTATAACACACCTAGAGTCGATCCCATCTTTTGTTCTCTGATTAAAGTTTATTTGGTAGCCAACCCCGTCAAAAAATGTCATTACACCTAAATTAGCAGTTTCGCCTAGGTTTAGACTTTGTGTCCAACATAAACATGGTGTTTTCGGTGGATGAAATTCAAAACAAACTTCGTCTCCGTTGGCTGGTAGACTCAGACCAAGTGGGACAAAACTAAATCCATAGATGCTACTAAAGTTTTGGATTGCTGAAACTGTAGCATCTACACTTGTTCTTGTCAATATATTAGTTCCAGTTGGTGATGGACCATAACAATATCTTACATTATCACCTACTTTAACACAATCCAACACACATCTGGCATCTATTCCATCTTTTGTTGTGGTGGGAATGTTTGCAGTTATCGAGGTGGATGTATTGAACATATTAAGTCCCGACCCTTGTATAAAGCATAAACACAACGTAGTTGGTCCAGTAGGCCCAGTTAATCCTTGTATTCCTTGAAGTCCTTGTTGACCAGTAGCACCAGTACTTCCATCAATTCCATCTTGTCCAGAAGCTCCAGTTGGTCCAGTGCTTCCATCTTGTCCAGTTGGTCCAGAAACTCCAGTTGGTCCAGAAGCTCCAGTTGGTCCAGTACTTCCGTCAGTTCCATCTTGTCCAGAAGCTCCAGTTGGTCCAGTGCTTCCATCAATTCCATCTTGTCCAGTTGGTCCAGTGCTTCCATCAATTCCATCTTGTCCAGTTGGTCCAGTTGGTCCAGTACTTCCGTCAGTTCCATCAGTTCCAGAAGCTCCAGTTGGTCCAGTACTTCCGTCAGTTCCATCAGTTCCAGAAGCTCCAGTTGGTCCAGTACTTCCATCAGTTCCATCTTGTCCAGAAGCTCCAGTTGGTCCCTTCATACCTGTTGGCCCAGTACTTCCATCAGTTCCATCTTGTCC
>SDBT01012868.1_pt1 | contig 13427 bp, 12 predicted proteins | sample 2277101 | NCBI WGS metagenome assembly SDBT01 (sample SAMN10404973, study PRJNA504765) | marine sediment metagenome | isolation source: marine sediment core GS10_PC15, 103 cmbsf | place: Arctic Ocean: Southern Knipovich Ridge | collected 2010 | reverse complement strand
TTGAGGGTTGTTGAAAGATCACCTTTAGTTGGAAAAAGTTTAGCTGAAATTGAGCTGAGAAAGAAATATGGAGTTACAGTATTGGCAATACGTCGAAACTCACAAATATTATCCAATCCAAACGTAAACATGCCATTGTATGCTAACGATGTGCTTTTTGTCCTTGGACCACCAGATAGGGTCGCCGAGGTCGCTGGTTTATCCCAAAATCCAGAAGAAGGGGATGCAAGTTAATGAATCCAATATTTTATGCAGTGATTAGCACAATTTTTCGCCTTAAGCGGACATGTCCTAAATGTAAGAGCGACCAAGTTGTCCCTGCGAGCAAAAGACTGGAAAATGTGCGTTGTAAATTCTGCGGCGCAGATATACCACCACGCAAGTAGTTTATGATGTCCAACAACCACGAGAGGTTAACGAATCAGGTCTGGTAAAATGCACTTAATCGGGTAAGAGGGAGTCTTTCTTTCCCCCTCCCCACACCACATAGCAAGCTGGTCTCCCTCGACTTGCTCGGGACAAGCTCACCGATGCGGTTCACAAAGCCTATCGGGCCTTGGCCGGATAATGAATCCGCCTTCGTTTTAGAAACTTCGGCGGGACAAGTGTTAACCCTCTGTTCTTTAATAGGATTTCCATCTGGGTCGGGCATTTCAATGACGTGCCGCATGTCCACTCCTCCGGTCGGATTCTTCATGTCATGTGAACTAATTGATGCTCCTTTCCCTGCTTCATGTTCAGCCCTTCATCCCGCCTCCCGGCGGGACTCATAGCTTCGGAGTCTTCGCTTACCTGCACTCCGGGTTGCCGCTCCTTTCAGTCGCTCTCGCCTGCGGCTCGCCTATCGCTTTGCTCCAGCCCTTCAGACATTCCCTCACGGTTTCGCCTCCCGCTCAGAGTCCGGGATCTTCGACTTGCCTTAGGCTAATACTTATGTTAATAAATCTGAGAACTTATTAACCGGGTTTACGTATAGGGGACTTCACCCCATAAGTTCACGCCCCCCGATAAGCTCGGGATCTGCGACATGCCGGGCGTACACAAACAAGTGGAGCAGACGGCAATAATCTCGCGATTCAGTCAACTCAAGCTTTTCTGATTTCAAAAGCAGTTTTGAGTTTTCCAGCTTTTAAGCCGCCGCTCATCTCGCGCCCGTTAGCTGGGAAAAAATGGAGAAAAAAGCAATGCCGCAAATTGACGAAACCAGTTTGTCTGGGTTGCTCTCAAAAGGTGTAAGTCTTAGGTCGGTCGAACCACATATCTATTCTGTTCTTCCAAATATTGAAGTTGACAGTTCTTATGACAAAAAGTTTGGTGACATTTACGATTGGGTGGCATGCAACCCTATTGCAAGTGAAATAAAAGATATGAACTATCCGGGTTCCTTTCTACGCCAATTGAGTGGAGATAAAAAAGGCTAATATGCCCTCAGGGTATCAGGCAATTGGAGGGTTTTTTTGAATTTATTGACGGTGATGCCTTCATCGTCGATTATGATGATTATCATTAAGAGGTGAAGCCATGCGAAAGATGAAAAGGTAACATTAATCACTTTTCACAATTCAAGACACGACGTCAATAAAATTGATTATGGAAAGCGGGTGTAAGAAATGGAAGAAATCAAACAGTACTTTATGAAAAATGATAAATTCGCAGAGTATGTTGGAATTGAGTTATTAGAGGTTGCGAAGGGAAAAGCGAAAGCCAAAATGGAAATCAAGAATCACCATTTAAATGGTATAAAGACTGTTCATGGAGGAGCAGTATTCGCTTTAGCAGATCTAGTTTTTGCCGTTGCTTCAAATTCACACGGCACTATTGCCATGGGAATCAATGTTAGCATTTCTTATTTGAAAGCAGTTAAAGAAGGAGTTTTATTTGCAGAAGCAAAAGAGGTCTCTATAAACCCAAAATTGGCTACTTACAACGTCCACGTAACTGACGGCAGTGACGAGCCGGTAGCAGTTTTTCAGGGTATGGTATATCGAAAAAAAGATGTCCTCCCTGTTGAAGGCGAGTAAGGGTTGGCCCGAATTTCTCATGAAGAACATCAAACAGAATGGAAAAATAATACGATATTAATAAATTATACATTAATTTATCTCAAGTTCGGAATTGCAGACTGTAATAGTGTAAAATAAATAAAGGGCATTTGATGTTCTTCATGAGAAATCCGGGTTGGATCAGCTTTTGTGTGTTATGGTGATGTCTCTCTTCGGGTACGGTATCTCGATTCCCTCATTATCAAACTCTGTTTTTACTTTGTCTGTTATATAAGAAATTGTATCCATACGTTCACGTGCATCATCAATCCACACACGAAGCTGGAGATCCACAGAAGATTCTCCGAAGTTTCTCACAACAACTTTGGGGGGCGGGTCCTTTGCAATCCATTCGGCTGAATCTGCAACGTTTAAAATAATATCCTTTGTTTTATCGATATCTGCGTCATATGCAACCCCGATATTAACGCGGACTCTGATCTTTGAAGTAATGATGGTGTAGTTAACAATATCCCGTTTCATGATTTCATTGTTGGGTATGATAATCACTATATTATCGGTTGTTTTGATTTTGGTTGCTCGAAGGCCGATATCAACAACATCTCCCCATGAAGCACTTCCTGCGGGGGCGCTCCACACTTCGATCCGATCCCCAATTTCAAAGGGCCGATCGACAATAAGCAATATCCCGGCAATAAGGTTCGATAGAGTATCCTTTGCAGCAAAGCCGATTGCAATCCCTGCCACGCCTGCACCGGCCACAAAGGGCATCACATTTACGCCTAAAACATCAAGCGCCAGTATAATTGCGATTGAATATACAATCACGCCTGCAAATTTGTTGAGAAGATCGATAATTATATCATCAATCTTGGTTTCTGTTCTGTCCGCAAGTTTATTTTCCAGGTATTTTAGCGCGATGATAAGGAAGTCTGTCACAGGTGCAGCTATAAGTATAATAAGGAGCGCATAGAAGACTTTCTCAAATAGTTGAACTTTTAAAAGCCTGATAAGATAGGTGCCGGTTACAAGCACCAGAGCAAAAAAAAGTGCTTTTCGGATGATGCCAAAAATTTGGGTGTTAGCCTTTACAAACTCGTATTTCTCGACTTTTTTTCCAACAGAATGAAGGATGCGTTTTAATATCAGCCAGATTATAAACGCAACTGCAAGGGCAAGGACGGTCTTAATCAGGATATTCAGGTAAACCGAATTTTCAGTTATTGTCTTGAACTTGTCAAAGTATGATAACAAGTTGTTCATAATACACCTCATCAGGGGCCGTGTAAGAGTTGGTATTGTAATTTACAACTCTGATTTTGTTTTGTCAAACCTTGAGATAATTCTAGTTTGCTACGGTTTTTATCAAAAGGAAAATTTGACGATATCCCACACGATTAAACTTGATATTCTTGTAGATAAATGTAATAGGATTTTACAAAAAATTGCAGCAATTTTATATGAATGGATGTCAATAAAAAATGTTGTTCAAGCATTAATTTTTTCACATTATTTTCTGATATTTTTATAAAGTAGAACTCAGTAAAAGTGAATCAAGTCGAGATCAGACGTATCGCCAATAAAGGAGAAAAGGGCAATGCATAATATGAGCAACTGGGATTGGGAGATAGGCAAAAAATTAATTGCGGATACAGGCAAGTGGAAGGATATGTTCGAAAATATTGAGGAACCCTATGTCAGCCCGGATGGAGAAAAGATAGCGGCAGTCGTAAAAACAGGTGAAATGGAGTTTAGTGCCTGTGAAAATGATGCTTCATGGGAAAGAAGGTTTGATAAAGTATGGTATTTAAAATTCGGGCCTGATAACCGGCTGACAGCTCTGGTGTCGGATACGGGAGCGTGGACAGTAGCGGTAGACGGCGATGTCTGGAAAAATACATTTGACTTTGTTTGGAATACTAAGTTCGGGACTGACGGCAAAAATATCACGGTGGCAGCTCAAAAGGAGATGGAATACTTTGCTGTGACAAACGATATACCATGGGAGACGGGATTTTCATCCCTGAGCAATCTTGCTATCAGCCGTGACGGAAAAAGAGTTGCCGGTGTCGTTCCAACGGTCGACGTATCGGAAGGAGAAATTTTTAAATTTCAGGAAGGCTGTTATTCCGCTGTAGTGGACGGCAAGCCGTGGGATACAAATTTCGTTAACGTTTGGGACATGGCCTTTTCCAATGATGCTGAGCACGTGGCGGCAGAAGTGAGAACATCCCTTTATGATTACACAATTGCCGTTGACGGAGTGCCCTGGGATCAAATTTATACTTCGGTCTGGATGCCGCAATTTAGTCCTGCAAACGGTTCTGTCACCGCGCCTGTCAGGATAGCGGGAAAGTGGACTCTTGCTCAAGACGGAAACCCGTTTTGGAATCGCTCCTTTGCCCAGCTATGGCAACATATGTATAGTCCTGACGGAAAAAAGATAGCTGCCATTGTGGCGCCCAAATTCGGTCGGTGGACTATAGCGGTTGACGGGGCTCCATGGTCTCTAACCTTTGGTGACCTCGTAACCGAGGCGGTTTTCAGTCCGGACGGAAACAGGGTCGCCTGCATTGGAAAAGAAGACGGAAAGTGGACCATTGCTGTTGACGGTAAAGCATGGGGTGGTGCGTATGACATGGTCTGGAAGCCTGTTTTCAGCCCTGACAGCAGAAGCGTTGCAGCAAAGGCAGAAAAGAACGGACGCTATACTCTTGTTATAGACGGCAAACCCTTTAAGGATTCGTATAAGGCATTGGGTGATCCTGTTTTCAGTCCGGACAGTGAAAAAATTCTGATAAAAGGCATCGAGGGTGATGCCGATGGCGGTAAGTATTACCGGCAGGTTTTGCCGTTAACCGATATTACCGGCTAAAGGAGAAAAAAATGCATGATATTTATGATTTTGTCAGCGGACCACTTGTCTGGGTCTCCTTTATCATTTTTATCGGGGGAAGTTTATACAGGCTCATTTCCATGGCCGTGCTGGCTAAGAAGAAAGATGTAATTGTATATGAGTACATGAGTTTAAAATATGGGCTTCGCTCAATTCTGCATTGGATCATCCCCTTCGGAACAGTAAAATGGCAGAAAAACCCGATTTTTACAATCGTCACATTTACATTTCATATATGTCTTATTTTTATTCCGATTTTTCTTTTTGCACATATAATTCTCTGGAAGGAATCGTGGGATATTAGCTGGTGGTATATTTCGGACATTGCTGCCGATGTATTGACTATAGTTGTTATTGCTTCATGTGTTTTTTTTCTTATCAGAAGAATCGTTCTGCCGGAAGTCAAGTACTTAACATCTATTTCTGACTACGTAATACTTGCCGTTGTTGCTGCACCCTTTATCACAGGTTTCTGGACATATCACCAGTTTCCGGGTTTCAGGATCATGGGAATCATCCACATCCTTGCAGGTGAAATCATGCTGGCGGCCATCCCCTTTACCCGGTTGAGCCATATGCTTTTTTTCCCATTTACAAGGGGGTACATGGGCTCCGAGTTCGGCGCTGTCAGGCATGCAAAGGATTGGTAATAAAGGGTTACATAAAATCGTAAAACGATTTTGTGAGAGGAGGATATATCGTGGCTGAACCTGCAATCAAAAATAACGACCAGATTGACAAAATTGTTGATGAAGGTATTGATACGGGCATCGCAAGGCTGACACCGGAAAAAATCGAGCAGGTTATAAACAAGGTTTTAACGACGGAAACAGGCGCCCGGCTAAAAACATATGTTGAAACCTGTATGCACTGCGGGCTTTGCTCTGAAGCCTGCCACTATTACCTTTCCCATGATAACGATCCGAAGTTTTCTCCTGCAGGCAAGGTTAAGCAAACCATATGGGAAATATTAAAGAAAAAAGGAAAAGTTGACCCTGAGTTTATAAGGCGCGTCTCCCGGATTGCATCGACAGAATGTAACCTGTGCCGTCGCTGTGCCATGTATTGCCCTTTTGGTATCGATGTTGCTTATTTAATAACTATTGTGCGAAGGATCTGTCATATGCTGGGTGTTACCCCCCGGTATCAACAGGATACCGCTCACAGCCATTCAGCCAATTTAAACCAGATGTGGGTAAAGGAAGATGAATATATCGATACGCTTCAGTGGCAGGAAGAGGAAGCTCAGGATGAGATACCGTATTTACGGATCCCCATTGAAAAGGAAGGGGCTGAAATTTTCTACTCGGTCATTGCTCCTGAGGTGAAGTTTCGTGCACAGCTTATATACCAGGCCGCAGTCATCTTGAATGTGGCAGGAGTTGACTTCACAATGCCGGCGACACCAGGATGGGACAACAGCGATCTATGCATGTTTACCGGTGACAATGAAATGATGGGCCGGTTAAAAAAGGCACATTTTGAGACAGCAATGCGGCTCAAAGTAAAGCGGATTGTAATGGGAGAATGCGGTCATGCATTCCGATCCGTATATGATGTAGGCAACCGATGGCTTGCATGGAAGATGCCGCCCATACCGGTTACACATGCAGTCGAATTCTATTACGAATTGATCAAAGAAGGAAAGATAAAGATCGCCAAAAAATATGAAGGGGCTGTTACCTTCCAAGATCCCTGCAACATATCTCGGGGAAGAGGCCTTCATGAAATGGCACGTTATGTGGTTAACGCGACTTGCGAAGAGTTTATCGAGATGCACCCGAATCGGGAACATAATTACTGTTGTTGTGCAGGAGGCGGGGTTATAAACGCCGGTCCTCCATACAAGATGAAACGTATTAAAGGGAACAGGATCAAGGCAGAGCAGTTGTTTGCTGCAAAGGCCAGAGGTGCAAAGGTCGTAATAGCCCCTTGCCATAACTGTCATGGCGGAATTGAAGATATTATTCATCACTACGGCCTTGATATGGAACTCTATTTTCTGGGTGATATTATATATAAAATCATGGAGAAACCGGCATAAAAAATGAGTTCAATTCTGCCGGGCTCATCACAACAGGGAGGAATCCTGATGGAAAAAAGGACGGTGATGCTATATATTATAATAACCCTGTTTGTTTTCTCATTTGCTGTTATATCCGGATTTTCACAGGAAGATGTGTCAACCGTACAGGACAGTTCCTTTGAAGAGAAGATGAGGCCTCCTGTACGTTTTCTGCATGATGAGCATAATGAAACGGCAGAGATTGAGGAATGCAATACCTGTCATCATGTTTATGAGGACGGAGAAAAAGCTGATGATGAATCTTCAGAAGACATGGAATGTTCAGAATGTCATAAGTTAGATAACAGCAAAAATCCCATGTCCCTTGTTAAGATATATCATGTGCAATGTAAAAGATGTCATCAGGAAAGGAAGGCCGGTCCGATCATGTGTTGTGAATGTCATATTAAATAAGTGCATAGTTCACAATGATGGTCTCGTAAAAAGTCATAAATGCCTTTTTACGAGTGTTTTAAGTTTTAGGTGTTAAGTTTTAAGTATTTGCAAACAATGATAATTCCTAACCTAAAACCTAAAACTTAAAACCAGATGAATTCGACTTTTTACGAATTCATCATAATTAAACGCACAGATTTTTGGAGCATTGATACGCCCTGTTAAGGCATGGCGGCATGGCCGGGATGAACCATGATATCGTGTTTTTAAATGCTCAACCCATTCGGGCGGATGTATTGCTGCTTCGGAAGGATATTCGAAGCCTGTTTTTTCTCTTTTATTGTCCATTTTAGCTACCCCCTTCACTTTTTGCCGAGATCTCCTTTCAGGAAGATCTGTGTAATCATCTTTAAGTGCAATAAAGATGCCATATATTAACGAAGATATTGTTGAAGGCTTTACCTGCTGAAATCATTGGATTTTTACTGTGCACGACTGCCGGAGATGAAAAAAAGATGAGTTAATGGAAGAATAGGATGTGATTAAATCGGTTACACTGTAAAAAGATTCAACGATAAATAATATAAAATATTATGTAAAATCAATCCGTTATAATACTGTAGCTTTTTGATACAGATGCTGTAGCAATTGTTTACATAATAACTTTCTGTTTTTATCCGTTTAAAATCAATTGAAAAATATTTCTCTTGACTTGATATGACATTTCCCTTGACTTGATTGAGAATTGTAACTATTAACGTTCTAAAACTGATAGCCCGCGCTCAAAATTTTCAGGAATCTGGCTCTAAATCAATCAGTTAGCAGTTTCGCACCAATTCAGGGGTGCGAAACTTGAGTCTTTACTTATAGCAGGAGATTCCTATGTTTTTTTCTTTCACCCTCTACCTTTCGCTCACCATTTTCTTCTTCGGTTTGGTTTATCGAGTCTGGACATGGTTCAGGATCAGAATCGGGCCGGAAGCTGCGGATTTTTCAGTTTCGGACAGAGCTGCCGCTTCATTCAAGGCTATAATCGCTACCTTGTTCAGCCGCCGGTTCTTCGTGATCTGGAAGGTGCTGGTGGTCGACGTTATTCTTCAAATACGGTTTCTCCGAGAAGATTTCCTGCGCTGGTTCATGCACATGTTAATCTTTATCGGCTTTATGCTGCTTCTCCTGATGCATGCCTTAGATAACTTCATCTCCGAACCCCTGTTCACCGATTACTATTCGACGATCAATCCTTTCATGTTCTTGAGAAACTTCTTCGGGGCAATGGTCGTGTTGGGGGTGGCCATTGCTGTTTACCGGCGTGTGACCCTCAAGGGTCTCCGTATAATCACCAAAGCCACAGATATATACGCCATTTCCATCCTGGCGGTGATCATGATTTCAGGTTTTGCCCTGGAGGGCGTGAAGATTGTTTCTTTTTCCATCTTCGATCAGATGGTCGAGGATTACGCAGGAACTGACGACCCGGAGGAGATCAAACCCCTAAAAGCCCTTTGGGCCAAGGAGTATGGTGTCGTTTTTCCCGACTTTTCCGATTCCTTTGAACCAGATTTGCTTGAAGAGGGCCGGGAATTGAATGAAGAGAGCTGTGCATCGTGCCACACCCGACCAATCTGGTCATTCGTCTCTTATCCTCTGGCCAAGGCCTTGAAATCGATTGCACTAAGTTTGACCCGGGCCGGCGCTGATGTCTGGTTGTGGTACATTCATTTTTTGGCCTGCTTTGTGGGACTGGCCTACTTGCCTTTCAGTAAATTTTTCCATATTTTCTCCACTCCAATCAGTCTCCTTGTAAACGGAGTTAGTGACCATGATAGAGCCGAACCGGCCAATGTGGCCACCCGACGGGCTATGGAGTTGGACGCCTGTACGCGCTGCGGCACATGCAGTCTCCACTGTTCCGTGGCCCCGGTTTTCAGTAAAATTCCCAATGCAAATATTTTTCCCTCCGAAAAACTCATGGCCCTCAAAGCATTTGCCGCCGACAAACAGTTAGGAACCAAAGAGCTTCACTCCATTCAGGAAGGGAGCTTTATCTGCACCAGTTGCAACCGCTGCACCACCGTTTGCCCGGTGGGGATTAATTTGCAGGATCTGTGGCTTGCATCCAGAAAAGACCTGGCCGCAAAAGGTTTCCCGGAACCTCAGGCCTGGGCCAGAGAGACCGGGGCGGCGGAGGTGGCAGCCATAATAAAGGACGTAAAGGATCAAAAGACTTGTTACTTGCCTGGCGGCCATTCAATGGTAAAACATCTGAATCTCTCGGATCAGGCCAGTACCTTTTCCGGCTGCTTAAAATGCATAACCTGTACCGTTGAGTGTCCTGTTGTGGCCAATTACAAGAAGCCGACCGAAGCCCTGGATCTTATGCCTCACCAGATTATGCACGCCTTGGGACTGGGGCTTAAAGAGTTGGTTTTAGGTTCGCGGATGATCTGGGACTGCCTTGGCTGTTACTTATGCCAGGAGCATTGCCCTATGGGGGTCAAGGTTACCGATGTTTTTTATGAATTGAAAAACATATCCTACGAGCGGTTAAGAACGGCTGAGTTGCCCAGAGGACTAGAGAAAAAAAGCCCGATAATGCCGTCTGACCGGTCGAAGGGAGCCACGCTATGAAGTTCGCGTTATTTTTAGGCTGTAAGATTCCTTTCTTCCTTCAGCACTACGCCTCGTCTACCAGAGCGGTCCTGGATGCCCTGGGCGTCGAACTGATCGATATTGAGTTTAACTGTTGCGGCAATCCGATTTCCGGCCTCAGCTTAGAATCGTTTATTCTTTTAGGAGCCAGAAATCTGGCCCTGGCACAACAGCAGAATCTGGACATTCTCACTCCGTGCAAGTGTTGTTTCGGCAACCTCAAACGCACCGCCTACTTTCTGAATGAAAACGATTCTTTGAACAAGGAGATTAACGGGCTGCTGAAGGATGAAGGCCTCCAATGGGACGGCCACACAGAGGTCAAACATCTGCTGTCCGTTCTATCCCACGACATTGGCCTCGACGCCATAGCCGCACAAATTAAGCATCCATATGATGGTCTTAAGGTTGCAGTCCATTACGGCTGTCAGGCATTGCGGCCAAGTAAGATAATGAATTTTGATAATCCGTTTGACCCGACCATATTTGAAAATCTGGTGGAAATAACCGGAGCAAAGACCGTTGATTGGCGCAGGCGGCTGGACTGCTGCGGCAACCCTGTGTGGGAAATAAACAATCGGCTTTCTCTTGACCTGATGCAAAAGAAGCTAAGCGACTCCAGGCAAGCGGGGGCGCATTACCTTTGTGCTGCTTGTACTAATTGCCAGATACAGTTCGACACTAACCAGGGAACTGAGGTAGCCCAACAAGGTTCGAATGATAAACTGGCGTCCATACTCTTTCCCCAGCTTATGGGCCTCAGTATTGGGCTTCCCGAAGCTGACCTGGGATTGGAAAACAACAAGGTGGATATCAAAGGGGTTCTGGAATTTTTGTCATAGCTCTTTACAAATTTCCTCCCCACATCATTTATAGTATAGGAATTTCCTTTTTATTTGTATCATATTAACAGATTAGATTTCAGACAAGGTTAACGGGATTTGTCAGATTAATTAATGTTCCGCCTGAAGGCGGATGGCTTTATCACATTTTCATCAGGAAAATGGGATAAAAAATATCCTGTTGATCCTGTCAAAAAGTCCGCCCGAAGGGCGTTAAATTTATGGAAAGGTGGTTATGAGCGAACATACAAAACCTATTGGTTCGGTTATGGTGATTGGCGGCGGCATCAGCGGCATGCAAGCGGCTCTTGATCTGGCTGATTCAGGATATTATGTTCATCTTCTTGAAAAGGGTTCCACCATCGGCGGGACCATGGCCAGACTCGACAAGACTTTTCCCACCAACGACTGTTCCATGTGAATTATCTCTCCCAAACTGGTCGAGGTCGGCCGGCATTCAAATATTGAACTTCTAACCCTTTCCGAGGTAACTGCTATTGAAGGCGAAGAAGGCAATTTTTCTGTCACAATAAAGAAACACCCCCGCTATGTGGACATGGGAAAATGCATTGCCTGCGGTACATGCGAAGAAAAATGTCCAGCCAAGACCGTTGATGAATTCAACGAGGGACTTTCCAAAAGAAAAGCGATTTATGTCACCTATCCCCAGGCAGTTCCCTTAAAGTATGTAATTGATGCAGACAGGTGCATCTATTACAAGAAAAAGACAAAAGGTAAGTGCAAGGCATGTGAAAAGTTTTGCCCCACAGAAGCCATTATATTTGACGACAAGGAAGAAACGATTACTAAAAACGTGGGTTCGGTGATTATTACCACCGGGTTTAAACCTTTTGAGCCGTCCAATTTTGACAATTACCAGTACAGCAAATTCCCCAACGTCGTTACAAGCATAGAGTTTGAACGGATTTTGGCTGCCGGAGGACCCACTGCCGGGCACGTGTTGCGACCATCAGACAATAAAGAACCTGCAAAGATAGCTTGGTTCCAGTGTGTGGGTTCCCGTGATTTGAACAGATGTGACAATGATTACTGCTCGTCTGTCTGCTGTATGTATGCGATCAAAGAAGCTATGATTACTAGGGAACATATCGGCGGCGATTTTGAGCCTGCCATATTCTTTTTGGATATGCGGACCCACGGAAAGGATTTTGAAAAATATTACGAACGGGCAAAGGCCGAAGGTGTACGATTCATCCGTTCTAAGGTCCACACCATAACCGAGGCAGATGAGACGGGCACGCTGAATCTTAATTATGTGACCGAATCGGGCGAGTTGACAAATGAAGAATTTGACATGGTTGTGTTGTCTGTTGGTATGGAGCCTTCAGTTTCCGCAGTTGATTTGGCTAAAAAGCTGGGGATTGAACTTAATGAGTTCAATTTTGTCAGGACAGAGGGCATGACACAAGTTGCCACATCGACGCCGGGTATTTATGTAGCCGGTGTTATGCAGGGAGTTAAGGATATTCCCGAGTCTGTCATGGAAGCCAGTGCAGCAGCATGCAGCGCTGGTATTGGTCTTTCGTCTGCCCGTGGTTCCCTTGTCAAAGAGACGGTCTTTCCTGATGAACATGATGTAAAAGATCAGGAACCTCGAATCGGTGTATTTGTTTGTAATTGCGGTGTCAATATCGGCGGTATTGCCGATGTTCCCGCCATTGCCGAATACGCAAAGGGCCTGCCAAATGTTGAATATGTGGAAGAGAACCTCTTTACATGCAGCCAGGACACCCAGGATAAAATGGTGGAGGTGATCAGGGAACAAAACTTAAACCGGATTGTTGTAGCGGCATGTACACCCAGAACACATGAGCCGCTGTTCCAGGAAACCCTGCGCAATGCCGGTCTTAATGCCTACCTGTTTGAAATGGCTAATATAAGAAACCAGTGCACATGGGTTCACTCAGATGACAAGGAAAAGGCTACGGAAAAATCGAAAGATCTTGTGAAAATGTCAGTTGTCAGGGCTTCTTTGCTGGAATCTATTCCTGATATATTGGTGGATGTTAACCATTCTGCCCTTGTTATCGGTGGTGGTGTTGCCGGCATGACCGCGGCACTCAGCCTGGCTGACCAGGACTTTCCTGTTACTATTGTGGAAAAATCCTCCGAACTCGGCGGGGCGGCAAAGGATCTTACCAGGACCTGGAAAGGCCAGGACGTTAAAGAATACCTTTCCGGCCTGGTTGATAAAGTTGAAAAACATACTGATATTGAAGTTTTTTTAAATGCCGAAGTGGTTGGTGCTTCCGGGTTTGTGGGTAACTTTGAAACCCAGGTGGCTATAGGAAACGAGACAAAGACTGTCGAACACGGGGTTACCATCATTGCAACAGGCGGCAAGGCAGTTGATACAGATGAATACCTTTATGGTAAAAATCCCAGGGTGACCCGCTGGCATGACCTTGAACAGAATCCGGAAAAATTACAGGATGCCGAAAGTGTTGTTTTTATCCAGTGTGTCGGATCAAGGGATGAAAATCGTCCTTACTGCTCCAGGATATGCTGCACGGCATCCGTATCACAGGCGATTTCAATTAAGGAAAAGAACC
>SDBT01012867.1_pt1 | contig 13428 bp, 10 predicted proteins | sample 2277101 | NCBI WGS metagenome assembly SDBT01 (sample SAMN10404973, study PRJNA504765) | marine sediment metagenome | isolation source: marine sediment core GS10_PC15, 103 cmbsf | place: Arctic Ocean: Southern Knipovich Ridge | collected 2010 | reverse complement strand
GAGATGTCAGGGTCTGTTCCAAACGCCATGCCCCCCCCATCCACGTTCGGGCAGGAGATGTTCACCTCGATTGCCGATATGCCTTCCACCCCTTTGAGACGGGCCGCTATTGCCCCATATTCATCCATAGTGTGACCATAGATATTGACAATCACAACGGTATCCAACTCCCTGAGCAGGGGAAGCCTTTTCTCCAAAAATGCGTCCACCCCCATATTTGCCAAACCAATGGCATTCAACATGCCACAAGGTGTCTCAACAGTCCTGGGCGGCCTGTTTCCGGCCCGAGGCTTCAGAGAAAGACCCTTTACCACGATACCCCCCAAGAGATTCGGGTCCACAAGGGATGAAAATTCCTGGCCATAGCCAAATGTCCCTGAGGCCGTGAGGACCGGGTTCTTGAGTGTGAGGGATCCCAGGCTTGTCTTTAGATCCGGTTCAATTTCCTTCATAATCTTCCCCAATCAACGGTGTCTGCGTCAAAGACCGGGCCATCGTGGCATACGTGGTGATAGGGTTTTTCCTTTTCTGAAGAGCTCTTCACCGCACAGCCCTGACAGGCCCCCACACCGCATGCCATGGATGTCTCGAGAGAGACCTGGCACGGAATGTTCCATTTAGAAGTAAGGGCTGCGACCGCTTTCAACATGGGCAGCGGGCCGCAGGCAAAGACAATTGCCCTCCCCTCCCCGGCCCTCTCAACCTTCGCCTTAAGGAGTTCGGTGACCGGCCCTCGATGACCTGCCGTGCCATCATCGGTTGCGATAGAAACCCTTGTATCAAGGCCAACCTGCTCCGCGGGAATAATCCCCGCCGCCGATTGATACCCGGCCAGAAATGCCATGTGGTCTTTATCAACAACCTGTGCCAGGGAGATAAGGGGGGCAATTCCAATGCCGCCCGCCACCAAAAAAGATCTATCCCCCGGCGGGGGGAGCTTAAACCCGCTTCCAAGGGGTCCCAAAACCGACAATCGCTCTCCCTGAACAGCCCTGGACATTATCGCAGTTCCCCTACCCACAACCCGGTAAAGGAGATAAAAGATACCGTTCTCCCCAACCCCGCATATGGATAAAGGGCGTCTCAAGAGGGGATCGATCCCGTTAAAGACCCTGAGCATTACAAACTGTCCGGGTTTGGCCGCAGCAGCGATTAGAGGTGACTCCAGCCCCACATGGTAGATCTTATCAGCAATCTGCCTGTTGAATACTATCCCTGCCTCTTCTTCAATCATGGGAATGCTGCCTTTCAATGAGTTAGGTAGCTTACATTGGGACAATCCTTGAGGGGGCCTCGTCATCAATGCCGTACTCTTTGACCCGTTTTTCGTCAAAAGGGGCCTTTCTTCCCTCACAGCGTTTGCGGGAGCAGAGTTGACAGCTGTAGAACGAGACCTCTGTGGGGAAATAGATACCGGACACCGATTTTTTTGGGATCATAAGAAAACTTTTATTCAGCCTTACGCCGCTGATGTCCTCCACACCTTCAAGCAGTGAAAACAGGGGCCCCTGCTCTTCGATGGGCCAGTCTCCCAATGAACCCGGGCTCATAAGCGACACGCTGCTCAGGGAAAATCTCAAGCGAAGTTGGTCTTCCAGATATTTCCGAGCCTGGACAAGTGCCACATTTCCGATGGAATCAAAAAAATACTTTTCCATCATGTCTTTGCATGACCCAGCTATTTCCTCCAGTTCCTGACCAATCGTAACCACATAGGCAAAGACCCGCCCCACTTCTTCCAGGTTTTTTCTCAAGACCCGGCTTGTAAAACAGATCCCGTCTATGATTACCGCTCCTTTAAGTTTTTCCTCCACATAGCAAACTTTATAAACAGCCCTCGGCTTGATCGCTAACCTCGCTGTCTCAAAAAGAGACGCATCCAGCTCCAGACCCTCTATTCGGTCCAAATGGAGTTTTTTCTTGATTTCTTCAGGGTTCAACCTCACCGGTATGTTTTCAAGCTTTTCCATCCGGAGAACTTTAAGGGAACTGCCCTTTTGTGTCAATGATGAATCGCGGTAGCCGTTCACGGGTTCAAAGCCCGCCCTGGTGCGACTCCTGGCATGATTCCAACCTGTGATTGAGTAGGTTAAGACTGTACTCCTGGCATGTATAGTGCCGATGATCGGTCTGGGCCAGGGGTTCAGAGGTTCAAGGTTACGTTCTTGTCCCCGGACTCCATTTTGGAAACGGCCAAGCCCCACGGTGGCCAAGGTTATTGAGAGCTTACGTTTTCTGAAACGGAAAACATTTGTATTAGCGTCTATATTTTGGTATCGATAATCCCCAAATTTTCGAAAGATATCCTGGTTTTTTGCGCAACCGTTTCTCCCAGGGCTAAAAACGGTTTTGCCCCAAAGCACCAACCATTCAAAAATGGATTTCAAAGAAAAATACAGCAGCTACAGGGAACTAAAACAAGACGAGAAAGAAGGCAGGGACTACCTGATCCTTTCCAGACAAGGTACATCAGGAATTGCAGTGATGGCACCCCATGGCGGAGGCATTGAGCCTGGCACCTCGGAAATAGCAAACAGGGTGGCGGGTGATGAACACGCGTATTACAGCTTTGAGGGGCTAAAACAGACGGACTGTTTTGACCTGCATATAACGAGCAAATTCTTTGATGAACCCGGCGGGGTCGATATCGCAAAAAATTCCAGAACCATCTTGGCGATACACGGTTGCAAGGGGAAAGAACACGGAATCTATATTGGGGGTAGGGACACGACCCTAAAAGAAAAGCTGAAAACCTCGCTGGTCCGGGACGGTTTTTCGGTTCAGGAAAATTCCAGTTATCCCGGTATGGACCCTTTGAATATCTGCAACCGAAGCCGGTTTGAAAAAGGCGTACAAATGGAAGTCTCTATAGGGCTCAGGCGATTAATGTTTTCCGATCTCTCCCGCACCAGACAAATGGACACCACGAAGCTTTTTGAAAAATTTGTCACGGCATTGAGAAGGGTACTCTCCAATCACCATTAGACCAAATGTCAGTCCCCCATGATGTTCCTTAAGATCTTCCCCTGCCTGTTTGAAATACCCTCAGCCTCAAACGGAAACCGGGTCTATCGAACCAGGAATACTAATTGGAAGCCAGGGCCTTGACATACCCCTCGGCATCACTGACCATTCGTTCAAACAGCTCCTTGATTGTGGGGATGTCGTGGGCCATACCGATTCCCTGGCCGCAGGAAATAATCCCCACATCCAGATCACCCTCGTCATACATTTTTTTGGCCTTTTCTCCGGCAGCCATCTTCAGGATCTCCTCAAGACCCGCCTCATCTGTCTCCAGCTCCACGACCTTTCTGGCAGCCGAGTTGTTCCATACCCTATGCGTGGCCCCAATGGAACGCATGACCAGCATGGTATCCAGTTCGCTTGCCTGAACCAGAGCCTTTTTCAGATTTTCATGTATGGGAGCTTCCTGGGTGGCCAGCAGTCGGGTACCGATAATGACACCCTGAGCGCCAAGGGCCAGGATCGCGAGAAGCCCTCTCCCATCTGACACACCGCCGCCGCCAATAACAGGGACCTCAACACTCTCTACAATCCTTGGCACCAGGGCAAGGGTCCCAATATCCAGCTTTCCAGTGGCGCCGCCATTCTCGTAGCCTACCACCGTTATAATATCCACCCCCATATTCTGGACCTTTAAGGCATATCTGACACCCACGCACTTGTGGATCCAGGTGAGACCAGCCTCTTTGAAACGGGCGCACAGCTCTTCTGGAGCAGAGTGTCCGGATGTCTCCACGATCTTTACACCCTTTTCCAAAAGGATATCCAGATAATCATTGTTGTCAATCGGCCGCATCATGGGGAAAAGATTCAGGTTGACTGCAAAAGGTTTATCAGTCAGCTCCAGAGTGCGATCCAGGGCTTCGGCAAATTCCTCGCGGCTCTTGTAGATGGCTGAAGCAAGGATACCAAGACCTCCAGCCTCAGAGATCGCCGCTGTGAATTCTGACTTTGAGATCCACATCATGGTGCCCCCAATAATCGGATATTGGATACCTAACCTCTCTGTAACCTCGTTCTGAAACATGGAGAACCTCCTGTTTTTGATTATCTCTTTTGATAGTGTCCGAACGAAAGCTAGGGTTTTTCGTTCAGACACTAGATAAGCCGATGGAGTTTTTGGAGCAGATCAGAGTATTCCTCTCCCCGGAAGCAGTATTGCAACTCCATAAACCGTTCCCTGAGGGCTGTCACCCCCTCGATCACTTTGACATCCTTTATGACAGCATCACGAATCAGCTCGGCCAGGGTCTTGAAATCATCACCTTCCATGCCAAAACGGGTCATCTCGGAGACACCCATTCTCAAGGCCCCTGACGCAGTAAAGCTTTCTTCTTTCGGGCTTGCCTGATAGTTACATATAATGTTGTTGGCCTCAAGTCGCCCGGCGATCTCCGGTCCACGACCATATCCCACTTCCACCACCACCTGGTGGGTCTCTGTAAAATCTATGGTCGGATCACCGGCAACATCCAGACCGCACTCTTTCAGGGCCCTGGCAAATATCTTTGCATTGGCGATGACCTTGGGCTGATATTCATCTTTGAAGTGACTCATCTCATACATGGCCATCAGAAGCCCCACGAGTGTTCCCAGGTGGTGGTTGGAAACCGCCCCGGGAAAGGTACGGCGACCCATCGCCTCCCACAGTTCATACCGCTCATCACCCTCTTTAAAGCCCCCCCCCACGATACCACGCTGTGTACCAAACAAGGTCTTGTGGGTGGATCCGGTGACCAGGTCTGCCCCCTCGGCAAACGGCTGCTGAAAGTGCGGGCCCACAAGCCCCAGCACATGGGCCATGTCGTACATTATCACACTGCCTATTCCTTGATCCTTCAGGAACCGGGAGATCTCGGCCACCGGCTCCTTGTGGAGGACCATACTCTTTCCAAAAACAATCAACTCAGGCCGGTATTCATCGATCAACTCCAGCGTCCCCGAAACATCCATCTTGTAGGGGTTATCAACCAAAACAGGAAAATTTATAACGGACGGGCGCTCTGTATGCGGGTCGCGGGCCACAAAGTCTTTGAGCGCCCCCATGGGCTGGGCGCTCAGGTGCCCCCCTTTTCCAATATGGTTGTTCATAACCCCGCGAATCCTGCGCGGTTCCTGTTTGCGGTCGGTGCGATTTAGGTAGTCCACCATAGCGCTAAAGACTGTTGCATTGGCCATCTGCCCGCTAATGAGGCGCGTCTCCACCTTCTCACAGCCAAGAAATTTCTTCATCTCAGCTTCCAGCAACCTCTCCACTTCTTGGATAAACCCGGTTGCCTGGTAGTAGAAAATTTCGGCATCATAAAACGCCTTGGACTTTTTGTGCTCGGCATAACGGAAGGCCGGGTCCATGACAGAGAGCATCCTGACCATGGGTGAGAGGGTCATCTCGGAGGGGATAAGATTGATGCACGCACGCTGTCGCCATAGGGTATTTTCAACCGCCTTTTCAAGGAGACTGTGTGCTTTGGCAGGAGCGTCTTGGGATGATGGTTTTTCCTTTGGAATCTGCCGATCAAAAACAATGGGTCGGGAATAGGGTGGGGCGTCAGTCCTCAGGTGATAGGGTACCACAACCGCATCAACCGATTTACCCCGGATCTCAACGGTCAGTTTGTCATGCTCAACGATGTCGCTGTCCAAATACCCCAGGCAAATGGGTCGCAATAGACGCTTGTCAGTCTGGGCAGAACCCAGTCCTTCCCCATCAACGGTCCACATGGGGACCATGGTGCCGCTGGTAATGTATCCCACTTGTTTTCCATCCTTAAACACCTTTACACCTTCCCTGGCAATGCCCCGGCCCAACACGGCAACAGCCTTTATCAACCGGGGGAGGTCACGGATGAGGGAATAATCCCCCGACATAATCCTCTTGAGGGCCTTCTGTTGTTTGACCAGGGCCTCTCGGCCCACAAAATCCCCTTTGAGTGGGGAGAAGCTCACGGCAAACTTGGACAAAGGACAGGCCATTATGGGAATTTCGTTGTCCTCCGGGTCTTGCCCCAACTCATGCCCATATAAGGGCAGGCTCGCTTCCAGGCGCAGGGTGTCTCTGGCCCCCAGACCAATAGGCGTAGCGCCCTTCGTCACCAGTTTGTCCCAGAGCGCCGGGCCGTCATTTCGATCGAGAAAAAGTTCAAAACAGAGCGGCTCACCGGTATATCCGGTACGCGCAACCCTGACCGGGACACCTGATATGTTTACACTGCTCACGGCATTTCTCGTAGGCTCGGGGAGTAGGCCTGATGTTATCATCCCCTCGAGAATCTCTCGGGACCTGGGTCCTTGTAAGGAAATCATGGCGATTTCCTCGGAACGGTCCACCAGTTCCACGTCGTCAAAGCCCTTTAAAAGATCCTGAAGATGATTCCAGTCCTTTTCAAGATTGGCCGCGTTTACCACCAACAGGTATTCCTCTTCTACAAAACGGTAGAGATAGGCATCATCCACGGCCCCGCCGGTTTTAGTCGGAATAATCGTATACTGGGCGCCGGCCACTCTGATATCCAGGGCTTCGGCGTTGTTGCTGAGGACATGCTGAAGAAACCCCAGAGCCCCTTTTCCACTAACTATAAATCTTCCCATGTGCGAGACATCAAAAAGCCCGGCCCTCTTGCGGGTGGCCAGATGTTCCTCAACGATCCCGGTGGGATAAAATATGGGCATTTCCCAGCCGCCAAATTCCACCATCTTGGCGCCTAACCCTAAATGGTTTTTATAAAAAACGGTTTTTTTCAGTTTGCTCATCAACTGTCTCCTTTTCTCTAAAAAAAAAGACCCTTCTTTTCAAAATCATTTCAACAGGAGGTCTTATTTCCAATCTTTATTTCCTCTTATATTATCAGCCCCACACACCTCCGTCAACTCAAGAAAAAGGTCCTATTAGGTCCTGGCGGCCTGCCCTTTAGCAATGGAATTGGGAACTTCTCGATAAGTCCGGAAGAAACAATAGGATTCCTGGAGTGGGGTTCGGGTGTTTCTTGAAGGCGCTCTCTCAAAGGGGATTTACGTTGCACTTTCGCAGTGGTTGATATTTGGGGTTTTCTCCTCATGAACCCCTATTGGCTTCTCCAAACTTTCAGCAAAACCCCAAATATCAACCACGCTACGACAACTGGTTTAGAGAGCGCCTTCAAGAAACAGCTGAACCCCACGGTACCCGAACTTATTGAGAAGTTACTGGAATTGATCCAAGATTGGAATTTTCCCAGCCGCAGTAGTCTATATCGCCTGATTGCGTTTTCGGTCATGAAAAGAGGTTCCCACAATCCAGGTTTCTTTCAGAGAGCTAAAATGCTACCAATTTTAATCGGGTTTGGTGTATTTGCATTAACACTCTCGATGTGATAGTTTCCTCTTCTTTGTTTATAATCCATACCCCTATCTTTTTGGTCTTCCTCTTGAGGGAGAAACACCCAAAAAAGAAAACTTTACAAAGGAGAATTGCTCATGAAAGAAATCAATGAATTGATCTTACCCGATGATCTTCGTTATGCAGAGGATCATGAGTGGGCCAAAGTGGAAGACAACACGGTAAGGGTCGGGATCGATGACTATGCACAGGACCAACTCGGGGACATCGTCTTTGTAGAGTTACCCCAAGTGGGTGATACCTTTAAAAAGGGACAAGAATTTGCAACAGTGGAATCCGTCAAAGCGGTTGTGGAATGTTACCTGCCGGTAAGCGGAGAAATTGTCTCCGTAAACAAGCAGCTTGAGGATTCTCCGGAGCTCATGAATGAGAGCCCGTACAGTGACGGATGGATGGTTGAGGTCACCCCCAAGGATCTATCGGAAATTGACGCTCTGATGGACACCGCCGCCAACCTGGAACGACTGAAAGGAGCAGAATAGATGCACTTATTGCCCCATACAAATGAAGACATAGCGTCAATGCTTGAGGCCGTGGGGGTAAAGGACCTGGACGCCCTTTTTTCAACAGTCCCTGAAGATTGTCGTTTGAAGGGCGATCTGGATCTCCCGGGGCCATTGAGCGAATGGGAACTGAATCACCATATGGAGGGCCTGTCTTCCACCATCGGCGTAAGCCCTGAATACAAGGTATATATAGGGGCAGGCAGTTATGAGCATTTTATCCCTGCCTCGGTTTCTTACCTCCTGACCCGCTCCGAGTTTGTGACGTCCTACACCCCCTATCAGCCGGAGATGAGCCAGGGGACACTCCAAGCCATCTATGAATACCAGACCCTTATCGCCCGTCTCCTGGACATGGATGTGGCAACTGCATCCCACTATGACGGCGCCACTGCTCTGGCAGAATCACTGCTCATGGCCATCAGGGCAACAAAACGGACAAGGGTTGCCGTATCGAGCCTTATCCACCCCCTGTATCGACGGGTTGTCCGAACCTATTTTGAGCCAACCGGTTATGAGATTCTCGAACTCCCTTCTCACAAAGACGGGGGGACAGATCTTACCGCACTTAAGGAAATGGATGATCTCGCTGCTGTTGCGATCCAGTCACCCAATTTTTTTGGATGTATTGAGGACCTTGAGAAGGCTGGGCGTGACGCCCATGAAATGGGTGCCCTCTTTGTGGTCGGCTTTACCGAGGCCATTGCCTACGGTCTTCTCAAAACCCCTGGAAACCAGGGGGCCGACATCGTTTGCGGAGAGGGTCAGAGTCTTGGTATCCCCCGTTCTTTTGGCGGGCCGAGTCTGGGGGTTCTTGCAAGCAGGCAGAAATTTATGCGAAGCCTCCCCGGACGGCTGGTGGGGCAGACAAAAGATCTGGATGAAAAAAGGGGCTTTGTCCTCACCCTTGCCACGAGGGAGCAACATATTCGCCGGGAAAAGGCCACTTCAAACATCTGTACGAACAACAGCCTTTGTGCCCTGACAGCTGCCGTGTACATGGCCTCCCTGGGGGGTACGGGTATACGGGACCTTGCGGCCCTAAACCATGACAAGGCCGAATACCTCAAGAGTGAATTACGCGGTGCAGGGTTCACAATCACTTTCGACCGGCCCACATTCAACGAATTCGTTGTGGAATTCCCGCGAGGGTTTGAAGACACTTACAACCGTCTCCTGGAAAAAAAGATCGTGGCAGGGCTTCCCCTTGCTCCCTATTACCCCAATCTGGCCAATCACTACCTCATGTGTGTTACGGAAACCATTACCAGGGAAGACATGGACACCCTGGTCAGCGAGGTGAAATCATGAAAGAGCCTTTGGGTACGACAGGTCTTTTGCTAAATGAGCCGCTTCTCTGGGAAAAGGGTAAAAAGGGGAGGCGCGGGTTTTCTCTGCCCCCACGCGATGTTGAATCCGCCCCCCTCGATAAGGAGTTCACAGGTGAGGGCCCGGACTTTCCGGACTTGAGCGAGATGGACGTGGTGCGCCATTACACAAGGCTCTCCCAGTGGAATTTTGGAGTGGATACGGGGATGTATCCTTTGGGCTCCTGCACCATGAAGTACAACCCCAAGACCAATGAAAGACAGGCAAATCTTCCGGGTCTTTCAACCGCCCATCCCCTGCTTCCGGCCGGTTTGAACCAGGGGGCTCTGAAACTGATGTTTGACCTGGGAAAAGACCTTGCCGAAATCACCGGTATGGACGCCACAACCCTTCAACCCGCAGCCGGGGCTCACGGGGAACTTACCGGGATGCTTCTTATTCACGCCTTCCAAAAGGCCAAAGGGTCGGAGCGGTCAAAGATAATTGTCCCGGATACGGCACACGGAACAAATCCTGCGAGTGCCGCCCTCTGCGGATACAAACCAGTGGTTGTAGACTCTGATGAGAAGGGCATCCTTTCCCTGGAAGCGATTTCCCGGTTAATGGATGAGGATACAGCCGGGATTATGATAACCAATCCCAACACACTTGGACTCTTTGAGGAAAACATCAGAGAGATTGCCCAAATCGTCCATTCAAAAGGCGGGCTGGTCTACTGTGATGGTGCAAACCTAAATGCCGTCATGGGTGTGGTCAAGATGGGAGACATCGGGGTTGACGTGATGCACCTGAACCTCCACAAGACCTTTTCTACACCCCATGGGGGCGGGGGTCCCGGGTCAGGTCCCGTGTGCGTAAAAAACCATCTTGAACCATTTCTGCCGGTCCCGCGGGTGGCGGAAAAGGAAGGGAAATATGTTCTTTCCGAAGATTACCCTGAATCAATCGGCAGGGTTCTGGCCTTTTACGGAAATTTTGGGGTCATGGTAAAGGCCTATTGCTATATCCTGAGTATGGGGCCGGAGAACCTGAAAAAAGCGAGCCAACTTGCCGTGCTAAACGCAAACTATGTAAAGGAAAAATTAAAGGGGACCCTGCACCTTCCCTATGACAGACCGTGTATGCATGAGTGTGTGTTTTCAGACAAATATCAGATGGACAACAAGGTCTCCACCCTCGACATGGCCAAGAGGCTGATGGATTATGGGTTTCACCCCCCAACGGTCTATTTTCCTCTTGTAGTTCACGGTGCCATCATGGTGGAACCCACTGAGACCGAGTGCAAGGAGGATCTGGATCAATTTATCGAGGCATTCGAGGCCGTGGCAAAAGAGGCCATTGACGACCCCGATCTTCTCCACCAGGCCCCAAAAAACTGTAAGGTCAGAAGGCTTGATGAAACAATGGCCGCCCGGAGACCTTGTCTTGCAGGGTAAGAGGCCTTGGGATTTATGATTGTTGATTGGTGATTGGCGATTGGCGATTGAAAACAATCAGACAACCAAGGAGATGGCAGGTTAGAAGACTAAAAGCCTATTCCTTGAAATTATAGGCTTCCTTTGATTGCTGGGGAAGGGTTACCTCAAATAATGGATGAACCATTGGAAATAGTCATTGTCGGACTGGGTGCCGGCGGGCTCTATGCCTCAAAAAACGCCCTCAGCCACAACCGAAAGTGCCATGTCACAATCATTGAGAAGCGCAATTTTGACCAGTTTTCGCCTTGCGGGCTTCCCTTTGTCATCGAGGGAGTGGTAACCGACTTTGATGATCTAAAATACGATGTCCCTGAAATTAGAAACAAGCTGACAAAACTCCTCAATCATAAAGTGGTCTCTATTGAGACAGAGACCAAAACAGTTAAGACCATAGACCTCTCCTCCTCGGAGATAAAATCAATCCAATACGATTCGCTGATACTCGCAACCGGGGCATCCCCAATCAGCCTCCCCATCCCCGGGGCAAAAGACTTTGAGGGAAAAGGGGTCCATTTCGTATCAGACATTGAGGACTCCAGGGCCCTTCTGGATGCAGCTAAGGCATCCGCTAAGAAAAAGGCCGTGGTCGTTGGCGGTGGGGCTACGGGTCTCGAGGTCGCTGTGGGGCTCAGAAAACTGGGATTTGATGTGGCGGTCACCAAAAGGACAGCCCCCCCGTTCCCCAGAAATCTGGACCCTGAGATGGGGAAGATTATCGTAAAACATCTGGAGAGTTTGGGAATAAGAGTTCTTTTTGGTAAAGGAATCGATCGGATTAACGGCATAGATGCTGTGGAATCGGTGGAGATCGCCGATGAAACCATAGATTGTGACGTCGTGGTCATGGCCGTGGGGATGCGGGCAAATATTGGTTTGGCCAAAACCATGGGCGTAAACATAGTAGATGGGATGGTCTTGGTGAACAACCGGATGGAAACCTCGCTCCAAAACGTCTATGCGGTTGGGGATCTTGTCCAGACATATTCACGAATAGATGGGACACCTGCAACCATGCAGCTTGCCACATCCGCCTACCGACAGGGGATGACGGCGGGAATAAACGCGGCCGGAGGAAACACCCCATACCCGGGGGCCCTCAACACCCTGCTCACTATGGTGGGGGGGTTGGAAATCGCCGCCACCGGATATACCCTGGAGACGGCCCTGAGGTTGGGCTACAATGCCAGGGCATTTTCGACCAAAAGGGACATAAGACCCCATTACATGCCTTCTCCAAAGAAAATGAACCTGAGGGTCGTTGTGGATAGCAATGACGGCAGGATACTGGGGGCACAGGCCGTTGGAGAAGAAGGCGCCGGCTGGCGGATCAATATCTTTGCACTGGCAATACATGGCAATATGACCCTTTATGATATCATGGATACGGAGCTCTCTTATAACCCTCCGGTCTCCCAGATGTATGACCCCATCTCCCAGGTGGCCGAGGTCGCCCTCAAACGGCTCAGGCTTCCCCCCAAAGAATGTGATAAGGTCTTTTTCCCTGAATCAAGACAATCAAAATAGAACAAAGGCAAAATGAGTCAAAGCAAAGGACATTGACAGTTTGGCGAACGCACCGACAGACAAAAAGTGGTTTTTAACCGAACTTCCCATAATTGATTATGGAAAGGCGTGGGATCTCCAACTCGGACTTGTGGATAAAAGAAAGACAGGCGTCATCGATACAGACATTGTCCTGTTGCTGGAGCACCCTCGGGTTTTTACCCTCGGCCGGAGGGGGGGGATGGAAAATCTCATTGTCTCAAAAGATTTTCTCGAAAAGGAAAAGGTTTCCGTAATCCAGGTAGAACGGGGTGGAAATATCACCTTCCATGGCCCGGGCCAGATCGGGGCCTACCCTATTTTAGACTTGAACGAGGCACGGCTGAGTGTGAACGATTATGTGGATCACCTGGAAGAGGTCATGATTCGTACAGCAGCCCACTGGGGGGTCATCGCAGAGAGAAACCCCATAAACAGGGGAGTCTGGGTTGGTCTCAAAAAACTGGGAAGTGTCGGAGTAGCCGTACGCAAGGGGGTCTCCTTTCATGGTATGGCCCTCAACGCCAATCTGTCTCTTATGCCCTTTAGCTGGATAAATCCGTGCGGCCTTGAAGGTGTTGCGGTGACCTCCCTGGAAAAGGAGGTGGAACAAAAAGTATCCACAGATCAAGTGCGCCAAAGGGTAAAACACCACATTGAAACGGTCTTCGGGGTTGCGCTTGTCCCAAAAAACCTCGCGGAACTGCCGGGTTCACCCGGTCAATGACGGTAAATTTATTAGAGGTAATTAGAAAAGAGGAGAAAAAATGCCTGAAAAATTTTGGACCTACGCCATGGAAGAGATGTCATTTCCGGATGTTCAAGAGATTCTTAAAAGAACAGATATTGTCCTGATCCCTATCGGGAGCCAGGAAAAGCACGGCCCCCATATCCCGCTTGCCTGTGATTCCATTGCCACGATCGAGACGACCCGCAGGGCAGCAGTCAAGGCGGAAGTCCCCTACACGCCGTTGATCCCGGTGGGATACTCACCCCATCATATGGGAAGGATGAATGAGGGAGTTGGGTCCCTGACCTTTACCGGAGAGACCCTCAGACGGATCATATACGAGTTGGGGAAAAGCCTGGTTTTTCATGGATTTAACAAATTGATCTATACGAGCCAACATGCATCCAATACCAAAGTAGTTGATGAGGCCCTCCGTCGGCTGCGGTA
>SDBT01012866.1_pt1 | contig 13428 bp, 15 predicted proteins | sample 2277101 | NCBI WGS metagenome assembly SDBT01 (sample SAMN10404973, study PRJNA504765) | marine sediment metagenome | isolation source: marine sediment core GS10_PC15, 103 cmbsf | place: Arctic Ocean: Southern Knipovich Ridge | collected 2010 | reverse complement strand
TCTTCCGCCTTGTCGCTTCCGGTGTAATCCAGGGTGGGGCCAATGCCCCAGGCAATATAACCGCCCCGGTTGATAAAGCCGGTAATCTCCTTGGGATAGAGCAGGAAATTGTCAAGGAAACCATAAGCGTCAAAATTGATTACATCCAGACCGGTGGACATAATCATTTGCCAATCAGTGTTTCCGCAAATGTGGACGCCGATCAAAACTTCACCGCCCATACGGGCCGTTTCAGCGGTCTCATTCAGCATACCGATCACATCTTCGCGGCTCAAAGTGGAGAAAGCCGAACCAAAACCGGTCAAGGCCGGTTCATCCAGGAAAATCAACGGGAGGCGGCCCAGCGACCTTATCTTTTCGGCTTGCCAGGCGGCCATGGCTCCGAGGCCCTTGACCACGGTATCCTTCAATTCAGGATTGTCCAGCAGTGACGTTCCGTCCCCATTCCGGACAGCCTGGCCAAAGGTGATCGGGCCGGTTACATGCCCTTTTAAAAAATCAGGGCCATACTCAGGGTCGGCTTTGGCTCTTTCAAGAAATGTGTAAAAACCCTCGGCGGAATCCACCGGCAACGCAAAAAAATCCAGGTCATCAGCCATAAGGTGTTCGTAGAATTCGGTCAGGGCCTGTTCCCTTCCTTCTGTCTCGACAACGATCCTCTGCTCATCGAAATCGACGGTTAAAGACGGCAGGTTAAGGGCAAACTGGAAGATCATGTCCGCGCCCTTATGGAGACGAATCATCTGCGGCCAATATGGAAGAACAGGACAATCCCGCGCAATCCGGTCCAGAGTTTCCTCCAACTCCAGGAACGGGACGGAACCGATGCCGGTCGCGGCCAATGCCGGTAAACCTTTCACTGACTCTCTCCGTGGTTCAATTGGATTCTCTTTCCGCCGATCCGGCTAATTCTTAACCCGCTCCATATACTCGCCGGTCCTGGTATCGATCTTAAGCCGGTCACCCTCGTTAATGAAAAAAGGGACCTGGACCACAAGCCCGGTTTCCAGGGTGGCCGGCTTGCCGCCTCCGCTGGCCGTGTCGCCCTTAAAACCTGGATCGGTCTGAGCCACGGCCAGTTCCACGGTAAGCGGCAACTCAAGACCTATGGGTTCGCCGTTAAAATACAGAACGCTTATGTTCAAATTCTCATGTAAAAAATTCGTATAATCACTAACCTGTTCTTCGGATAAAATGACCTGTTCGTAAGTATCATTATCCATGAAACAGTAACCATCTCTATCTTTATAGAGATACTGCATGTCTTTTTCTTCAAGATCAGGCCGACCGATCTTATCCTGCGACCGAAACGTTTCATCCAAGACCCTTCCGGTAATCAAATTCTTCAATTTCGTCCGGATAAAAGCCCCACCCTTCCCCGGCTTTACGTGCAGAAATTCGACGATAGCGTAAGGTTCTCCCTTGAACTCAATCTTGAGCCCCCGGCGAAAATCACTAGGTGAATACATATTGATTAACACTCCTTGAGATAACTATTTTTCAGGTCCTAATCCGGTCCGATTCTCGAACATTTTTTGCGGCCAGGTGGAGCCGGGTTAATTTATTTATGTAACGCATCCTGGCGCCCGAGGAAGACTTTAACGCGGCCCGCGCGGCTTCTTCCGAAAGCGGCGCGGGAAGATCCTGAAGCTCTTCAATTCTTTCGCGTATGCTAATATTGTCCGGATTCGCTTCCAGAATCTGGTTATAAATATCGAGCGCTTTTTCCACTGATCCCTGTTCGAGATAAATTCCGGCCAGGGTTTCAGTCGGCACGGCTCCCTCCTGAACGGGGTTCGAATCCTCGGTTAATTCCATCCCAAAATCTCCGGCGCCTCCCGTCTCCGCTTCACTGATTAGGGCTATAGCGGCTTTGTGCATCCGCGCTGCCTGGTCAGTATCTCCAGTGGTCTCGTATAAAGAAGCCAATTCCTTAAAGATGAGCGCCATCTCTTCCAACCGGCCCGAAGTCAGGTCAAGAATCTCTTTTACGGCCTCCAGGGAGTTCTGTTCCAAAAGTGCCTGCGCCGCGAGAAGGGCTGCCTCTAAATGGCCGGGATGCGCGCTTAAAACCTCCTGAGACAAGCGAGCGCTTGACTCCGGGTCGCTCTGAGCCAGATAAGCCCTCGACAGTCCCAGCAGCGCCGGTGAACTTGGATCGGTCCGAGCCAGGCGTTTAAGGAACTCCTGTTCAGATTTATCCGGTATTTGGAATCTTTTTTCAGATGGAGCCATGTTAATTCTCCCTGAATTTCGGAACGTAATTCAGGTAATTAAACATATTGTTTTAAGACAAGTCAACCGGGACTTAAGGATTGGTGGAATTTATTTTTTTTGAAGCGGTTTCGGGATCTTTTTCAAGCTTGTATATCATCTCATCCGGCCTGACCAACCCTAGTTTCTTTCGGGCTACGTCCTCGATGTATTTCGGATCATTCTTGATTCGTTCAATCTTTTCCAGAAGCAGTTTATTCTCTTGCTTAATATCCTGGTTGGCCGATTCAAGTTTTATTTTTTCCGCCTCAAGCCGCTTAAGATGAAAAAATCCCTGATTACTGTAGAGGAGAGTCAAAGTGAAGGCGATGGCCAGAAAGAAAAGCAGGAATAACACAGACCTGCGCTTTTTAAGAAGAGGCATTTCTACCTTACCTGAGGTTCCTTTTCCCAACGGGCGGCGAAGACCATCTTTTTCAGTCCAAGATCGCGCATAATATCCATCATGGAAACAATCCGTCCGTGCGGTATGCTTTTATCAGCGCTTAAGACAACCACGGTCGATTCCGGGTTCCGCGCCGCTTTCTCGAGGACGAATTTTAGATTTTTTTCGGCGACAGGTTCTCCATCGATATATATATCACCGGCCGAGGTTATGCTGACATCCAGCTTCACCGCGGTTGTCACCGGTTTTCCGGTTTTAATCTCAGGCAGGCTAATCATAAGTCCGGGTCTGGCGGAAAATTCAGTGGAAACCATGAAAAAAAGCAGGAGGAGAAAGACCACGTCAATCAGAGGGGCGATCTCGATGCTCGGTGTTTCCCGCTGCTTGATCTTAAACTGCATCTACCCTTCCAGCCCCTTCAAGGTATCAACCAGCTTAATGGACTGTTCCTCAAGATTTAAAATCAAATTATCGGCCTTGCTCGAAACGAAACGATAACCTACCAGCGTCGGTATGGCTACGGATAATCCAGCGGCCGTGGTTATCAGGGCCTCGGATATGCCACTGGCCATGGTCCCGGGATTGCCCACTCCGTAATAAGATATCAGATCAAAGGTCTTGATCATGCCGGAAACGGTGCCTAACAATCCCAATAGAGGCGCGATACTGGCCACCGTTGACAAGACGGACAAATACTTTTCCAGACCAGCCGCTTCCCTCCGGCCCACCTCCTGTATAACCTCTTTGATTTCCTGGCGGGAATGACCGGAAATATTCAAACCGGCATGATAAATCCGGGCCATAGCGCTGGGATGGCCTCGGCAGAGATTCACCGCGTAAGGGTATTCACGCCGTTTGATGAGGTCGTTGACCTCCTGCATTAATTCAGGTGGAAGCACTCGCGAGCGTCTGAGCTTAATAAGCCGTTCGAGAAATACGCCGAGTCCGATAACAGAACAGAAGATGATTGGATACATCAACCATCCCCCTCTTATGATCAGGTCAGGCAAGAAAAAACCCATAAAATGCGCCGATCCAGAGAATATTAATCAAGTCCGATGATAGAATATGCCCTCGATGAAGTCAAGTATATTGGCGAACGAGCCCGGCCAGGCACCGCCACAATGAGAAGGCTGATCTATAATGGCGGCTTCTTAAGGCGCCAGGCAATTTTAAGGAATTTGAAACGAGGTATTGAATAATATGATGGTGGGGCAACAGGCGGGATTTAAGTGTTCCACCAACCCTTCTTGCCGGAATCGGTCGGCTTTTTCGGTTTTTTTCTTGAAAGGCTTTGCTTGGAGGTGTTGCCTGGCATGCCGCCCTCTTCCGGTTTTCCCAGGCCCAAAAAGCCTAGAGCGGCGCGGGTATCGGGAGATTCTTGAGCCTCTCGTTTGTTAGTCTTTTTTTGGTTTTTTGGAACCGCGCCTGTCTTAGGAGTTGAATCCTTTCTTTTAAGCACTTCGAGTAACGCCTGATAACGCTTTTCACCTTCGGGGACATAAGTGAAACGGTCGCTGGCCAATTCATCGGCTGTAATATTTTCATTCAAGCCGGTCAGCATAAACTCATCGTTTAGTAGAGTGATCTTGACGTTTCCGTCTTCCTGGAAATCGGTCATCCAGAAATTCCGAAAGCTGGTGCTCCGAGAAGTACTGCCGGTGCCGATTTGGGTTTTCTTAACTTCTAAATAAATTCCCGGTATAATTTCGCCCATATTATTCTCTGAGTTAGAATTCATATTTTTTAGAACGTACACAGTATAGATTATAATAATATACTGTACTTGATTAAAATATAAGCTTATATATTTATTATCAAATAACTATTTGAAATATTCAAGGAAAAACTGGAAGTTAAGCTTCTCTCTCATGAAAAAAGAGACTTATTTTGATTGAAGTAATATTGTATGAACCTGAGATCCCGCCCAATACCGGAAGTGTGGCCCGGATGTGCGCGGCTACCGAAACCCGGCTTAATCTAATCGAACCCCTGGGTTTTTCTCTTGAAGACCGCTACTTGAAACGCGCCGGACTCGACTATTGGCCGGCGGTTGACCTAATGGTCTGGCCTGACTGGTCCTCTTTTCAGGAAAACTGGCCCGGGACCAGACTGGTTTTTACCTCGGCCCGGCGTGGCAGTCCCTACCATAGGTTTTCCTTTAAACCCGATGATGGGCTGGTATTCGGACCCGAGACGCGGGGATGTCCGCCCGAACTCCTGGACCGTTACCCGGACCAGATCGTGAATATACCCATCTGGGGCCCTGTGCGCAGTATCAACCTGGCAACGGCCGTGGGTGTGGTTCTTTACGAAGCGTTCCGCCAGACCGGTGTTTTAGATTTGCCATAAGCAGCACGCGGTACGCTTTGGTTATTGGAAAGGCACACGGCCAGCCGTGGGGAATTGAACTCGATCTTCCCGTTAAACGCCCAATCCAAGCAACTGTCCTGTCTGGGCTACGATCAGGGCAACAATATAGGCCAGGATGGTAGTGTAGGTGACCGCAAACAGGGGCCATTTCAGACTCCTGGTCTCCCGGCCGATGGTAACAAGAGTGACGAAGCACGGAGCGTAAAGCATCACAAACAGCAGGAGTGTGAAACCTCCCAGGGCGCTCCAACCGGGAGTTCGGGCGATTTTGGCTGACAAAGGTTCTGATTCATCAATGTTTACTTCCCCGAGAGAATAAGCCGTGCCCAAGGTGGAAAGTATCACCTCTTTGGCGGCAAATCCACCCACCAGGGCGATATTTACCTGCCAGTCAAAACCGAGCGGATCGGTCACATACTGGAGACCCACGCCCATGCGGCCACCCAGTGAGTTTCGAAGCTTTGTTTTAGCCTGCTCTTCTTCGAGTAGGTTTATCTCTCGCGACCAATTTAGATACCCTCGGGCCGTGGTCTGATATCTCTTCAGGTCCGGCGGCAAAGGTTCTCCTTTTTCAAGCAACATGATTGCCGGAGCCAAAGCTGAAAAGCTATGATTAGTTTCCTTAAGGTTTAGCCGGCCCCCGTCCCCGAATTCGGTTTTTAACAGCTGAAACTCGGCTAGGGCGTCTTCATCAGCTATTACTCCTTTTCCCGGTCCGGATAGAAAGGCTTCGGTCACCTGAACGCGCCGGGTTTCGAAACTCAGCTTTTTATCTTCCGGCAATCCGGGAAAAGTCATCATGGCCCAAATCAGAATCGAGATGCCGAGAACAATAGTCCCGGCTTTCCTGATATACTGCCAGGTACGGTCCCAGGTGTGGATCAGCAGACCGGTTAAGGTGGGAAGCCGGTAAGGCGGAAGTTCCATGATAAACGGCGTATGGCTCCCTTTCAGTATTGTCCAACGAAGGATTCTGGCCGCCAGAAGGGCCATGGCCCAGGCAATCAGGGTCAGGAGGAACATCATCTGTGCTTCATATTTCATGAAAAAAGCCGCGATGAGCATAGCGTAAACCGGTAGCTTGGCCCCGCAATTCATAAGCGGGGCAACCAAAATGGTAGCCAGCCGCTCTTTGGGATCCTTCAACGTCCTGGCGGCCATAACGCCGGGTACAGCGCAGCCTCCCGAGATACCACCGGCGACGATCAGGGATAGGACAGAATTGCCGTGAAGGCCAAAAGTTCTCAACACACGGTCCATGATGAAGGCTATCCGGGCCATGTAGCCGGAATCCTCGAGGATGGCGATGGCGAAGAACATGAAAAAAATCAATGGCACGAATCCGAGAACACCGCCCACGCCGTCTATAATGCCGGAAACAATGAGCGACTGAAGCAGACCCGGCGGGATAATAGCCTCTGCTGTCCGGCCGAACCAGTCAAAAAACATCTCGAACAGAGCTACCGGAGGTTCGCTGGCCCAGAAGACGAATTGATATATGGCGTACACGATCATAAGTAAAAAAATCGGCCCAAAAAGACGGTTCAGTAGAATCTTATCCGTAACATCGGTGATCGTGCGCCGGTCTTCGAGGTCACTGCTGACAGATTGCTTTACCACGGAAGTGATAAACCCGTAACGGTAGTCAGAAACGATCCCTTCCGGCTCATCATCCAAAGTGGTCCGTATATGGTTTGAAACCTGATCCACCAATTTGTTGATACGTGGTCCCGCCTGGGTATTTCGATCTATCATTCCCCTTATCTGGCCGTCCTTCTCGAGGACCTTTATAGCCACCCACCGGGCGGGATACTTGTTTGTTTCTATCCCATCTTGAAGCAGTATTTCGATGATCTCCTCAATACACTCGTCCAGGTCCGCGCCATAAGAAATCTCGCGCGGCTGCCAACCGTTTCCGTTAGCGACCGTGTCCAGTACATTATCCATCAATCTGTCCAGACCCTGACTGCTCCTGGCAACCGTGGGAGTTACTTTGACTCCGAGGAGTTCCCCTAGTTTTTCGTGGTCTATCTTAAGTCCGCGGGCAATGGCCACATCCATCATGTTCAGGGCCAGGACAATCGGTACTCCAATTTCCATTAGCTGGACGGCAAGATAGAGATTTCGTTCGAGATTTGCCGCGTCAACCACCACAACTACCAGGTCCGGCTTTTCGTCAATGATATAGCTTCGAGCCACCAATTCTTCGGGAGAATAGGCCGTAAGAGAATAGGTCCCCGGTAGATCCACAATATGGACCTGCTTACCGTTTCGGGTTATGGTGGCTTCTTTTTTAGATACCGTTATGCCCGGGAAGTTGCCCACTCTGGCGTGGGCTCCAGTCAGTTTGTTAAACAGGCTCGACTTTCCGGAGTTGGGATTTCCGGCCAACGCAATTCTTATAATTTCCGGCATTTTTCTCTAGACAACTTTCATGGAGAGAGATCAGAAACTTGAGACGCTTTTTATCCTTGCTCGGTCTGTGCCTGGGTTGTCCTGGCAGGCTGTCGGGAATGGTTGAGATAACTCAGTACGATGCCCACGATTAAAGTGGCTTCCAGGGTTTCTCTGAAGGAAATTATGAAATTCGGTATCATTGTTTCCCTTCTTTATTTTGCCGGTCGACTTCCACCTGAATATAGTCGGCCTCATTATTTCTCAGGCTCAGGTTATTTCCCCTGAGCTTAATGTTGATCGGATCGTAAAGTGGAGCCCGGCCCTGAATTTTAATCTGTGTGCCGGGAACCAATCCCATATCCCTCAGCCTGCGATTCATTTCACCTTTAGCCCCGATTTTAACTATTGTCCCTTTTTCTTCCGCCCGCATCTGTCTAAGTGTGGTGATAGTCATCACTGCTTCCTTCTCCGGTTTAAAAGCGCCCGCGTATTATTATTGAAACTCAATTGCAATGGATTGCAAAAAAAATATACCGCTAATGACTCAAATGGCCAGCCTGGATGGTGATTTGTCTTTATTTTCACTGACTGACCCATCACCGCAGGACTGACGATCCAGAGAATCCAACTCCGGAACCGCCGCGCAACCATCCTCACAAGACCCGCAGGCCGGTACTTCCTTTCTGGTCAATTTCAGGAAGAAATTACGGCCCAGAAAAAAGAAGGCCCCCCCAACAATCAGGACAACGATTATTGTTTGCCACATATTCTTGCTCCAATCTCAGGCCGATGGTTCGCATCCACTATCAGCCTCTTAATTTAACTCATGATCCAGTTCTTGCCTGGAAGGAGTGACCGTTATTTTCTCACTCAATCCCTTACCCAGGGCCAATCTCGAACCCCGGCAGGAAATCACCATGGGGCCTTCATTCTGGCTCAGCACCTCGACCTCAATGCCCCGGGTCAGGCCCATGTCCCGAAGCTGCCGCTCTACTTGATCTCCACCGCTGTGATTTAGAATTACCACCCGTTCCCCTGCTTCGGCCTGGCTCAATCTTACGGCCGGTCCACGCTCCTGGGCGCACTGGGTGCAAAGACCGTAAATTTCCATGCGGTGCTGTAAAGGAACAAAACCATTCTCACGGGCCAGTTTCACCTGTAGTTCCTCCATATCCGGATTGGTGAATTCTTGAATATTACGGCAACGGGTACAGATAAGGTGATCGTGATGCTGCCCTAGATGGAAGTGTTCGTATCTTGGTTCCTGATCTTTAAATTCCTTGATTTGAGCGAAACCGTATTTACAAAAAAGAGCCAGCGCGTTTCTCATGTCCCGGTCTTTAAAAACCATGCCCCGGATCTTAAGATTTCGTTTGAGATCACCCAGAGTTTGATGGTTTTCCGTGGCGAGAAAAGTGTCCAGTATGGTCAGAATGTCCTCGGATTGAGCGTACCCCGCCCGAGTAAGTATTTTTTTTAATTCTGTTTTTTCTCTTTGGTGTAACCCTGGCATAAAAGCCGAATCCTAATTAAGATTGTTTCTCAATAACAATAATATGCGTCAGAAAAAAATTTGTCAAGAATTATTTCCTTTTCATCCGAAAATTATTGAAGGTGGAGTTTTTCAAGGGAAAAAAATAAAATCGGATTCTTAGAAATAAAATTAACTAGTGTCTGTCCAGAAATGAGATAATTTTTTACCGAAGGCAAAGAAATGCCCGTATTTTCTTCAAGATCGAGGAATGCGAGAATTTAATCCGCAGGAATACTGTATGTATTTCGAGGATTTAAATTTGAGCATGACTATGAGATTGGAGAAAATAACCATTTCCGGACAGGCACTAACTAACAATCCGGTAAATATTGATTATTATAGTGATTTATTTTGAGGCGCAGGCGGAGCAAAGCCCCAGGATTTCCAGACGGTGACCATCCGGATGAAAATTGAATTTTTTCCCTACATCTTCTTCGATATCATGGATCCTGGGGTCGGTGAACTCGAAAACCTTGCGGCAACGATTGCAGCGAAGGTGGCAATGGTGATCGCGGCCGTAAGCCGGTTCATAGTGCATATGGCCGTCTTCGCGAAAGACTTCCGATATCAGCCCGGCCTCGATTAAGAGGGGTATGGTCCGGTAAATGGAGGCCTTTGATATCCCTGTCTTAGCCTTCATTCTGATGAAGAGTTCATCCACGTCAAAATGCTCGGATGAGGAAAGGATCTCTTCAATAATAGTCTCACGCTCCGGGGTATAGCGCATACCTCTTTTCTTAAGGAGGTCTCTGAATATATGCAACTCGTCTTTCATATTATATCCTATCCCGCAACTGTCCGGAAAGTTACAAGACAACATTAAATATGTCAAGAGGTGGTTGGCTTGCTCGAGCCTTTGCCTAAAACATGTTCCTTTTTCTATTTAGCAATTAGTTAATGAAATTCAATAGTCCTTATTAAAGTACCCCTTCCTCTTCTAGTTCGGCCAATTTATCCCGGTCGTAGCCCAACAGTCCCTGGTATATCTCCACATTGTGTTCACCCACCCGGGGAGCCCTTGTCACCACTTTACCCGGAGTCTTGGACATCCGAATCGGTGTCCCGGAAACTGGCACTTTCTCCAGGCCCGGTTCCTCCTGATCTACAAACTCAAGCATCTCCGTTTCTAGTATGTGCGGGTCGTGGGCCACTTCATCCAGGCCGAAAAGCGGTCCGCATGGTATACGGGCTTCCTGAAATTTATCCTGAACCTCCTTGACTGTTCTCTCGGCGCACCACGTGGCCACTAGCGGATCGACCTTCTCCCGGTTTTCATACCGGTCAATGTCCATCTTAAGGTCCGGGTCTTCAATAAGCTGCTCCTGACCGATAAGACGGGCCAGTCGGCGCCACAAGGAGTTGGTAATAGTGGCGATAAAGACATGGCCGTCCTGGCATTTGTAAAGATCCGTCGGCCCAAGATAAGCGGCTCGGTTTCCTATTTTCGGCCGTAAACGGCCAAGCACTTCGTATTCAGCGATAACCGGCGCGTTAAAGGACACAGCCGTCCGTAACAGAGCCAGATCCACCATCTGACCCTCTCCGGTCTGGTCCCGGTGACGCAAGGCCAGGAGCACCCCTATAACGGCACAGAGACCGGTACTGAAATCCATCGGGTTCATAAAGGCTCTGATAGGCCCTTTGTCTTCGTAACCACCCAGTTCCAAAGAGCCGGACATGGCCTGGGCGATAAAATCAAAACCCTGCAGGCTGGAATAAGGCCCTTCACCGCCAAAACAAGAGATCGCGGCCAGTATGATGTCCGGGCGTATTTTGCACAAATCCTCGTAAGCCAGCCCCATAAACCTGGCTGCGTCCGGGCTGAAGTTGTGTATGACCACGTCGGATTTTTTAATCAGCTCGACCAGCACTTCCTTACCTTTTTCATTCCTGCTGAAATCCAGGGTGACGCCCTTTTTATTTCGCGCATAACTGTAATAAGATAAATTCTGACCATTCTCCCCCAACAGACCATGAGTGCGATCTGCCTCGCCTCCTGGACGTTCGATGCGAATTACCTCCGCGCCCATGTCCGCCAGGATCATTCCGCAATAAGGACAGGCAATGAAACGGCCAAAGTCTAGAACCCTGATACCTTCAAGTACTCTTTGCATTACGCACCTCCGATAATAAAAATTTTACTTTTACCCTTCATAACCAATAGTAACTTTGGCATAAACTGTACCGAAATTAAACCTAACCACTAAGCCGATCCATTTTCTCGAAAAACGTGATGAAGATCAAGGCTATTTAAAGCGGACTGATGAACAATTTTTTTAAGCTAAAATACATAAGGCTCAAAAAGGATAGAAACGGAACATGGCCTGATCGTGAAAAGTGAAGCGTGATTCCGGACAGGCACTATTTAATGGCTTGAAATTCGATGAGGTGCCCGCCGGTTGAATCTGGTGGATGCCTTTTTCTTGTATGGTTAAAATTGGGATTTTAAAGTTGGTATTGCCAAAGCCGGTCCAGGTAAGTATAATCCATGAAGTAATTATCCACCGGTCTTCCTAAGGAACCGATTTGCGAGTAATCAGGAATCCTAATGAAGGCTTAATAAACGCTTTCAACAAGAGAATAACTCTTTTGAAAATACTTAACTGCAGCCTCGACGCGTCCGATGCGGGGAATCCTGCTTACACTGGACACGAAGAAAGGAGATCACCATGAAGATACTGCGTGTAAACATGAGCAGCCTGACGACTACCTTTGAAGACCTGCCCGAGGACATGATTGCCATGGGCGGAAGGGGCCTGTCGGCCAAGATACTCGCAGCCGAAGTGCCTCCGGAAACGAACCCCTTGGCTCCGGAGGCGAAACTAGTTATCGCCGGCGGCCCGGTGGCCGCTACGCTGGCCCCCTCCTGTGGCCGGATTTCGGTCGGGGCCAAGAGCCCGTTGACCATGGGAATCAAAGAGGCCAACGCCGGAGGTCCGGCCGCCCAAAAGATGGACCGGCTCGGTATACGGGCCATCGTGGTGGAAGGAGCGGCCGCCGAGGGTTCTCTTCACCTTCTCAAAATAGACAAAGACGGCGTCACCCTCGAGAGCGCTGACCAGTACAAAGGCATGAAAACCTATGACCTGGCGGCGAAGCTCCAGGAGGCCACTGACAAAAAAGTGGGGATTATCTGCATCGGGCCCGTGGGTGAACGAAAAAATAAATCCGCCGCCGTCACCTTTACCGACAAAGACGGCGACTGTTCAAGGCATGCGGCGCGTGGCGGCCTTGGAGCGGTCATGGGCTCCAAGGGACTAAAAGCCATTCTGCTCGATGACCGAGACGCGCCCGCGGTTGAGATGGCCGACCGGGACGCCTTCAGCGCCGCCATAAAGGACTGGGCCCAGCTGGTTAAAGAAGACGGCAATCTCCAGAACATGGGCCGGTTCGGAACCCCCGGCATCATCGTACCTTTAAGAAGTATGGGAAGCATGCCCTCGAAGAATTATAGCAGTGAGGGTACCGAAGGTTTTGAGGCCCTGGCCGGAGACTCTCTGGAAAAGATAAATGAAGAACGGGGCGGCCGCATGGATGGTTGCATGCCTGGTTGTCTGGTGCGGTGTTCAGTGGTGTACAACGACGCGGATGGGAACCACTTGACCTCCAGCTTCGAATACGAAACCATTGCCCTTATGGGTACCAACCTCGGGATCACTGACCCGGACGTGGTAGCAAAATTCGACCGGATCGCGGACGAGTTGGGTATCGACACGATCGAGCTGGGGAGTTCGATGGGTCTGGCCGCCAGCGCCGGTAAGATGGAATTCGGGAACGCTGATTCCGCTTTCGCCCTCCTTGATGAAGTGGAAAAAGGAACAGAGTTCGGACTCACGATGTCAGACGGAGTGTATGACACCGCCAAAGCTTTGGGCATTGACCGGATCCCGGCCTTTAAAAAACAGGCCATACCGGCCCATGATCCCCGGGTTACCAAGGGCACGGGTGTGACCTATTCTACCGGTCCCATGGGCGCGGACCATACAGCCGGTGTGATCTATGACAACCCCATGTCCAAAGACGGGCAGGTGGAAAAGTCTCTGAAATCACAGATAGCCAACGCGATGATGGATTCCCTCGGCTACTGCAACCTCGCCGCCCCCGGGAACCGGGCCGCGCTGATCGATTTCCTTAAAAATCTGATCAACGCCCGATACGGGCTTTCTTTGGAAGGCAAAGACCTGATAGACATCGGCCGGAAAACACTCAGAACAGAACTCGACTATAACAAGGGAACTGAATTCGGACAGGATCAGGGTAATCCGGAATTTGTAACCACTGAAGCCCTGGCTCCAACGCAAAACGTCTTTGATGTTGACCTGGACGAGATGGCCGCCATCTGGGATCAGTTGGACAGTATCGAACTAGATTAATTGTTTTTTAAACAGACACCCTTGCTTCTTTTCTTTTAACTAGTGTCTGTCCAGAAATGAGGTAATTTTTTACCGAAGGTAAAGAAATGCCC
>SDBT01012865.1_pt1 | contig 13428 bp, 13 predicted proteins | sample 2277101 | NCBI WGS metagenome assembly SDBT01 (sample SAMN10404973, study PRJNA504765) | marine sediment metagenome | isolation source: marine sediment core GS10_PC15, 103 cmbsf | place: Arctic Ocean: Southern Knipovich Ridge | collected 2010 | reverse complement strand
GGATCTCAGCCCAAGCAGCGTCCTCATTACCGGCTTCGAGGCGGACCAATTTGATTCCAGTACCCATGTAGGCCGTGTTCATGATCCAATACTCTCACGCTGCCGTTAAGTGCTGGCCGTCTCGGGAGTTGCCAACCTTGCGTCTACAGGTTACCGAGTCTCGACACCGGCTGTCAATGTGTCTCCACACCGATATCAAGGCCGTCACGCCCCAATCGTCGCGCTCGCCGTTTCGCTCCAGGGGCCGGCTTCGCCGCGGGTGCTGAGCCACCTTACCACGTAGCGGGCGACCTTGTTGGCGTCGGCGGTCCGCGCGCAGGCCTTTTGCGCGGTCCGTACAGGCCTTGTGCGCGCTGCCGACAAGCCTTCTGCGCGCGCTCGACAAGCCTTATGCGCGCGGCGCGCACCAGCTTGGCGCGCGCTGCTCAACATCAACTTGATGCGCGCCGCCGACATCAACTTGGCGCCCATTTTACGCTACCCCGGTCCGATAATAGCCGGGACCCGTCCACTCCGTAGCGGGTGGCTTATTGGCCACCGAGACGCCCGCCCTGCCCGCTCACTTACGGCGGCTCCGGGTCGATGGGGTCGATGCCCCCACCAGTTCACACCGTCAGCACCGCGTCCAGCGTGCCGGTGCGGAGGTCGGCCCCTGCCCGCCATCGGTGATTCGACGGCCCGGAAACGGCGGGCCATGCCCGCTGCACAGAACTCCGAGATTGAGTCATGGTCGTATCGCTCGATAGTGTCTCGCAGGCAATCGTCGACGTGATGGAGATGAACGATTACGCCGTCGATGTCACGCAAGACGCCGAGACATATCATGCCGTCGCGAGACGTGCCTCGTGTTCATGCCAGCGCGTATTGCGTTGCCAGGCGCGGTTCGGGGGGGTATTGTAAGGTCGATCGTCTTCTTCAATGATTCGACGGCTGGACGGGAGCCCCATAGCGCCATGGCAGACGAGTTCACCGCCGGAGCACTGAGGCCGTACCTGAGAGGGTGTGGCTACAAGCAATCCCTGGTGAAAACCGGTGCGCGCTATGCCGACAGGCCGGACGTCGCGCTGATCGCTTTCGCCCACGAACCCACCGATGCGCTCTCGGCATGTATCGCCGCCCTCAATGTCGAGACCGACCCAGTGCAGGCGGTCGCGGAATGTCGGCCGCTGGGGGCGCCAGTCGTGTTCGCCTGCCATCGCAATAGCGTGCAGGTGTTCAAGCAAGCTGTGCCGACGCCCCAACGGGTCGGCAACCCGATGGCGCCCGACAAACTCGGCCAGTTCTTCGATAAGCACGGCGAGGAACTTGACCCCCACGAGGTTTATCGCCTCAAGACGCGCGGGCTCTTAGACCCGCCGAAACCGCAGCAACTGAAGTTCGTTGACGTGGGCCTCATGCGGCTGGTCGACGAAGATATCGGAAGAGATCTGACACGGCTCGTGGAGCGTATCGTCAAGCAACTCGCGGCCGCGTTTGGCCGTGAGGCGTCGACGAAGGCGCAGGGCACCTGGATTCTGAAGTGGGCGTTTCGACTGTTGGCGGGAAAGATCCTAAAGGACAAGGAGGTCGATGCTTTTCAGGCTCTCGACCTGCTGGCGTACGAGCGGGTTGCCGAACTCGTGGGTAAGCACTACGCCAGAGGCGGAAACGGTCTGCCCGTCGGCACAATCGGGCAACGTGAAGCTTTGCAGGAAGCGGCGCGTCGAGTAGGCGGGTACGCACATCTGGGTCGTGTGACGACCGAAGCACTGGCCGACGTTTATGAGAGTACGTTCGTCACCCGAACGACGCGCAAGGCGCTCGGGATCCACAGCACGCCCGGCTACCTGGCGGACTACATGGTTTGGCAGCTTGCCGACTGGATTGAGAAGATCCCGTTGGACAAGCTACGCGTGTTCGAACCCGCGTGTGGCCATTCCGCATTTCTCGTGTCGGTGATGCGCTTCATTCGGGAAGCGCACCCCGCCCTACAAACGGGCCGACGCAGCCGGCTCTATCGCGAGCGTTTTTCCGGCATCGAGGTCGATGCGTTCGCCGTGGAACTCGCGAAGCTGTCGCTCACGCTGGCGGATGTCCCCAATCCAGACGGCTGGGAGCAGATTGTGCACGGTGACATGTTCGCCAATCGCTGCGCACCGCTCAGACAAGGTGCTGAGCAGTGTACGCTGCTGTTGGCGAACCCGCCGTTCGAGGAAGCCAAGGCGTTCCGCGTGTTGAAAGAGACAATCCCTCATCTACGGCCGGGCGCCGTGTTCGGGTTCGTGGTGCCGCAAGCCATCATCTACAGTCCGAAGCGCTCCGTCAGCGAATTCCGCAAATGGCTCCTTCGCAACTGCCAGATATCCGAGGTCTGCGCGTTTCCACAGGGAATGTTCAGGTTCTCTGACCATGAGTCTGGGCTGTTGCTCGGACGTCGAATCGATCGGCGAGTGGGCGGGTTGACCCGCGCGACATTTCGCGCAGTGCGTGATAAAGACAAGGAGCGCTTCAAGGAGCGCTACGGCACGACCACACGCTACGATGTGCCACAGCGGCGTTTTTTTGAAGCGGAGGATTCGAGTTTCTGGGTGCCTGATCTGGACGAAGTCTGGACGTGGTGCGCGAGCATGCAGACTTTGGGTTCGATTGCTGAAGTGGGGCAGGGGCTGGTGCACAAGAGCAAGGACCGCGAGGAGAAGAAAGGCGGACTTCCCAAAGGTGCGATTACGGTCTCGCAGAAGCGTCCAAAGGATTTCAAGGACTTCCGGAGGGGCTTCACGACCTGCTTGCGCCCTGACCGGAACGTCGTCAGAATCCATGAGTTGCCGGACAGGGACTGGCTAAACCTCGATCCGAAAGTCATTCGCCGGCCTGGTACCGGGGCGGGCGGCGAGCCGCAGGTACTGGTGAATTACGGTCGTGTCACTCGCGTGGGCACTTGGCGCGTGGTTGCGTATCTCGACTGGCGGGGGCACGCGTTTACGAGCCGGTTCCTAAGCGTCAGACCCAAGGCAGGGGTCTGTCCGCTCGAGTATCTGTGGGCGTTGTGTAATTCGCCGGTGGCGAGTGCGTTCGCGTTCTGTCACACGCTGAAACGCGACAATACGAAGCATATCGTGGAGAGAATTCCGGTCCCGCGGGTATCGGATCGGGACGTTGAGCGGGTGGTCAGGACGGCGAGACAATACCTGGATGCGGCACCGAGCTTTGATGAGACGCGTGATGCCAAGGCCCCGGGGCTGTACGATCAACGGTCCGAACCTGTGATCGACGCGGCCACATTACGACGGCTACTGCTTGCCGTAGACGCCGAGGTGCTCCGGCTTTACGCACTGCCGGCCTGGGCTGAGCGCCGGTTGCTCGATCTGTTCGCGGACTCGCGCCGCAAGGGGGTCCCATTGGACTTCGGCCCGTACTATCCCGCGGATTTCAAAGAGATTCTCCCACTGTATGCCTACTTGTCGGAGACCTATCAGCGGTACTTGGAGACCGGGGATCCGGAGGTGGCCGACGACGTCCGCAGGCGCTACGACGAACTGATTGACAAGCGCTTGGCCGGCGAACTAACGCCGGAGGAAGGCGACCAGCTGCGCCGGCTCGAGGCGGAGATGGACGGCAGTGACTACGCCGCGCAGCCGCTGGACGATTCGTGGCGGGAGGCTCGCGAAGCCGAGCGGCGAGCGGCCGGAAAGAGGCTGGACAGGATCGCAAACAGGATTGTCGATCTCGCGCAGACCGGGGGCTCGGCCGATGCGAATCATTCGTAGCCCGGACCCCGGGCCGTTTAACGACTACCGCGATTACAAGCCCCACCTGCGACCCTTGTTCCGTTACCGGTGCGCGTACTGCGTCTCGCACGAGGACATTATGGGCCGGTCCGATGCGATGGAAATCGATCACTTTCGCCCCGGAAGCAGACCCGAGTTCAAGCACCTCGAGAAGGCATGGCCGAACCTCTATTACTCGTGCCGCCTATGCAACGGTCGCAAAGGGTGCCGTTGGCCAACTGAGGAAGAGGAACACCGTGGTCTGCGCTTCGTTGACCCCTGTGTCGAGGATCCCGACGACCATCTTCGACTCTCCCGCCACCCGCGTCACGGTGACTTCTGCTGGGTGATATCTCCGACGGGAGCGGGGCGGTATACGATCGACAAGATCGGGTTGAATCGGGACCAGCTAGTTCAAATCCGTCGGTCGCTGGTGGCTGAGGAACGCGAAGAGCAGGCACTCTTGAGTCTTATCTCGCAATCGATCACGCGCTTGTCCGTAGAGGTTGAACGCAAGGGGCCCTCGGCCACGATCGAGCAGGTAATGCGTGATCTGAGAGAGGAGCACCAACTGCGCTCAGCAAGGTTGACGGAGATTCGGTCCCTGCGCCCGTTCCCCGTGGAAGAGGAGTCTAAATCGTGAGGGGTGGCCAGGCGGACTGAACGTCGCCCCAGCGCGGCGGTAGGCGTTACGCCACTCTGCCGGCCGGACCTTTGCCTAATCGTCGGATTCGCGACCCGGCGGTTGGAAGATCATGCTCACCTGGGTACCGTAGACGGGGTAGTCCACGCGGCAGCGGTAGCCCCGGAAGCGGGTGCTGTCCCAGCCGAGTTGGTCGCAGACGAAGCGCACCATCTCCACGTATCCGGCGACCTCCTTCGTCCGAAACCGTTCCATCCGGGTGCCGATCTCCTGGATCGATTCCAGCACGTCGATGCGATCCATGTCGCGTGAAGCATCGGTAGGGTTGGCGACGCCTCGGCCGGCCGTGTCGTACATCCGCAGCTCGGGCTCGACACCGGGCCAGACGTCTTCGTGCACCAAGATGTCCACGATCAGCGTCTTGACGGGGATGTCGATGACGGCTCCTGGGGTCGCCGGCCGCGGACTCACCCGCGCATGCGTCGGATAGCGGCCGCGCATGACGTCGGCGAAGAACAGGTCCACCATGGAGCCCAGCCCCACGCCATCGCCGCTGAGTACGTAATGCACCGTGTCGCCCTCGACGCGGACGTCGAATCGCGGCGTCGGTTGCGAGGAGAAGTCGCCCAGCAGAGGAGCGCCGTGCCGCGGGTCGATCGGATCGCCGTCCAGGGAGAGCCGCTGGGTGCCGGGCGGCGGCGCGATCGAGCTGCCGTGGAGCAGGCCCATCGGCGCGCCGGGCCGCAGACGCTTCATGCGGCAGATCCCGGTAATGCCCGCGCGATCCACCCAGTCCGCATTGGCGCTGCCGGGGTAGATCAGCGTGACCGACACCTCTGCGTCGGCCGTGACCCCCTTAATGACGCTCATCGCCTTAAAGGCGGTCTGCCGATTCGCCATTTCGACCTGCTCGCGGGCCTCGGGCAGCCAGCCCGAGATTGCCGCAGTCAGGTCTTTCCATTCGCCGAATTCGGTGGCCACCAGGTTCTCGAGGTCGGTCAAGGCCTCTTCGGTCCGCCGGACGGCTTTCTGGTCACCGACGGCCTTGCCCGCCGCTCTCAGCAGCAGGCGGACGCCGTGCGGGCCGGGCAGCCGGTGCAGGCAGGCGAGCGGGTCGTGCATCCGAATCGAGCGCAGGATGCGGCTGGAGAGGCTGCGGTCGAGTTTCAGGACGCGTTGAAACTCCGCGGGCTTCTTGACACGTACCGGCAGCAGGTCGATCACGTCACTGAGTGCCTGGCGTAAGCGCTCGGTCGCCCGGCCCAGACGCTGTTCGACCGATTGGGCGGTGTTCGAATTCGCCGGTTTTGTCGACATAGCTTCTTTTATTATAGGGTCTTGGATCGCGACGTAAAGACCTTTTTCCGTGTCCAGGACATGTTTGCTTGACCTTACGTCCTTGGTCCGCTAGGGTCGGAGACACAACGCCTGCCGTTTTCGCTGGCCGACGAAGATCCGCCGCGTCGGCAATTATATCAAGTGCCGGGCTCCGGTTAAGGCGCCGGGACAGGCGATTGCGGATTCGGGATTGAAAAGCGATTGAGACGTTGCTGCCGCCGGCCGGACGCCCGGTGGGAGATTCTGGATGCCTCCGCCTCCGCTTGATCTCGGAGGTTCTTCCCGCCGGGCGTGCGGGCAGCCAACAGAGAAGGGTCTGATCGCACATTGCACGTGGAGAAAGCAACCTGTGGATGAAGGGCAACTGACGGAGCGCGACGCGGACAAAGAGATCCTGAAAAAGGTGTTCGACTCACTGGGGTTCGTGGAAATCGGCCTGGATGCGTTGACCCCGCCGGGCAAGTCTGAAACGATCGACCTGGTTCTGCAACTGCGCCGCAAGATCATTGAGGAGTTCTCACACGTGGAGACCGACGCACCCTGAGGCTTGCGGGGTTATCGTGTGTTCGTGCATCGTGCACGGAAGGTGTGAAACCCCGCGGGGATCGTCACCATGAACCGCTTGAGCCAACGCGTGTTGCTGATCGGCTGGGACGGGGCCGACTGGAAGATGATCGACCCGCTGGTCGAGAAGGGCCAGATGCCCAATCTGAAGCGGCTGCTCGAAAACGGCGTCATGGGCAACGTCGCCAGCCTGACGCCGATGCTCTCGCCGATCCTGTGGACCTCGATCGCGACCGGCAAGCAGGCCGACAAGCACGGGATTCTCGGGTTTGCCGAGCCGGACGGCGATAGCGGAAAGATCCGGCCGGTGACCAGTACGTCGCGCAGGTGCAAGGCGCTCTGGAACATCCTCTCCGAGCGCGGCTTGGTCGCCGGTGTGGTCAACTGGTTCGCCAGCCACCCGGCCGAGCCGATCAACGGCTTCGTGGTGACCGACCGCTACGCTCCGGCCGTGGGTGCCCCGGACAAGGAGTGGCCGGCGGTCGAGCATTCGGTGCATCCGGCCGAGCTACTGGAGGAGGTGTGCAGCCTCCGCGTCCATCCGGCAAAGACGACGCCGATGCAGATTGCTCCGTTCATCCCCAAGCTGGCCAAACTCGATCCCCAGAAGGACGCCAACCTGCATCAACTGCGCATCCTGCTAGCACACTGCGCCACGGTGCACGCGGCGACGACTTGGCTGATGCGGGAGCGGGAGTGGGATTTCGTCGGGGTGTACTACGACGCGATTGACCGGCTTTCGCACACGTTCATGGAATACGTGCCGCCGAAGATGGACCACGTCAGTGACGAGGACTTCGAGCGCTGCAAAGACGTGATGGCCGGCTGCTACCGCTTCCACGACATGATGCTGGGCCGGCTGATGCAACTAGCGGGCGAAGACGCGACGATCATCATCCTGTCCGACCACGGCTTCCACAGCGACCATCTGCGGCCCGCGGGCAGCGCGAAGATCAAGGACGGGCGGCCTGTGGCCTGGCACCGGCAGCACGGGATCCTGGTGGTCTCCGGCCCAAGCGTCAAGAGGGACCAGCGGGTCTACGGGGCGTCGCTGCTCGACATCACGCCGACCGTGCTGTGGCTGCTGGGCTGCCCAAGAGCGAAGGACATGGACGGCAAGGCGCTCACGCAGATCCTCGACCGTGACGGCGTCGAGGTCGAGGAGATCGAAACCTACGAGACGGAAGGCGAGGCGCCGGCCGCCGGCGATGCGGAGGCCAAAGGAGAAGACCCCTGGGTCGCCCAGCAGATGCTGGAGCGGCTAGCCAGCCTAGGCTACATCGAACCGAACGAGAGTGTCGAAGGCGTGGTGCTGGATCGGGCCCGCAATCTGGGTCAGGTCTATGCGGCCACCGGGCGTCCCGCCGAAGCGATCGAGCAGTACGAACAGGTGCTGGCCAAAAAGCCGGACGACAAGGGCTGCAAGATGGCCATCGCCACGTGTCGGCTGGAGATGGGCAAACTTGACGAGTGCGAGCAGGCCGTCAAGGAGATCCTCAGCGACCAGGCCGACGCCCCGCAGGCCAACCTCTACATGGGAATCATCAACTTCCGGCGCGGCGACACCGAGACGGCCCTCAAGCACCTCAAGGAAGCTGAGAAGGCCGACCCGCGGATGCCGGGCCTGCACTGCCAGATCGGCAACGTCTACCTGCGACGGCAGCGTTGGAAAGACGCCGAGCGGGCCTTCAAGCGGGCCTTAGCGATCGACCCGGACAGTGCCGAGGCCCACGACGGGCTGGGCGTGGCTTATCGCTGGCAAAAGCGTCCCGCCGAAGCCGTCCACGAGCACATGCAGTCGATCGGGCTGCTGCACTATCGCCCGCAAACGCACATCCACCTGGGCTTGGCCCTGGCCGAGACCGGCCAGATCGACTGGGCCATCCGGGCGTTTAACGTCGCCCTCGAGCAGAACCCCAGCAACCCCTTCCCACACCGCTGCCTCGCCCAGCTCTACGAGCGCGAGAAGAAGGACCCGGCCCAAGCGGACGAGCACCGCAAAAAGGCCGACGAGCTGCGCGCGGCGATGGGCAATGCCAGCGGCGATGCAATCGAACCAGCCTCTTCTGATTCTCAGGAGTGAGACCTCTTGATGACAAAACGTGTTTCCGGTCCAGCACTTGGACAAGGAAAGAGGAGAACCATGAGACAGAAGCCAATCCTTACGTGTGCAGTGTTTATGTTGCTGGCAGGTTCGGTGCCGGTCCGGGCGGATGATCCCGACTGGCCGACGATGCCGTTCACGCCGCACTCCGACTTTCAGGCGGTGGACGGGGACGGGGCCGGGACGTTCCCGCTCACGGATCCTGTCAAGCTGCGGGGGGGTCATTCTCAATGACCCGAAGGACATGCTCGATCCGACGCCGGGCTCGCAGGCGTTCATGGGCGGCCAGTGGCAGATCTTCATCCAGACCACCGACGGGGGCGACTTCGGCGGCACCGGCGGCTGGATGGGGCAGAACCTCGGTAACATCTCCGGCGACCCGAATGACAAGTACTCGGACGAAGAGTGGCTCGCCGAACTCGACCGGCTGAACCATGACCCCAACAGCGGGCACGCGTTCCAGCGCGGCGACCTGGTCGAGCTGCGCGCCCGGGCGCCGGGTCTGTTCTTCCGCGGCAAGACCAACGTCAACGAGCAGCATACCAGCAATCCGGAGGCCAACTTCGACGTGGGTCTGCTCGAAGCGGATTATGGTCTGCCGACGCCGGAACTGATCAGCCTCTCGGACGTCAAGGGGCCCAACGACGTGTTCATCTTCGGTCAGCAGCGTCTGGCGGGAGCCGAGCACTACCAGGGCACGCGGGTGCGCGTGAACGACGTGGGGTTCGTCGACCCGAACGGCTGGGGACCCGAGGGGGAGCTGGTGATCCCGGACGGTAGCGGGCGGACGCTGCCGGTCAAGCTCGGACGCGGCGGCGGCTTCAGCGTTTACGACCCGCCGCCGGCTCCGTTTGACCTCATCACCATCTTCGACCAGGAAGACACAAATGGGGAGGACGGCTGGAGAGACGGGTATCGGCTGTGAGTCGTGGACTACGACGGCAACGGTGAGGTGATCAACGGTGAGGCGTGCACAGGCGACCTGGACGGCAACGGAAACGTCAATCTGTCGGATCTGGGAGAACTCCTGGGCCACTACGGGATCAGCAGCGGTGCCACGTACCCGGAAGGCGACCTGGATCGCGACGGCGACGTGCAGCTCGACGACTTGGCTGAGCTGCTGGGTTCGTACGGCAACTCCTGCTGGCCAGAGACGTCTCGGCATGGACGCCGATAGAACGGGCCGGCGGCCTGCAGGATTGGCGATGCGTCAACGCTTCAACACCGATAGGCGTCAGCGCGGCAAGTACCTGGCCTGCCGCTACGGCATTGGTTCTACGCTGATCGAACTGCTGGTGGTCGTTGCGGTCATCGCGCTGTTGCTGGCCATCCTGCTGCCGGCGCATCGCCACGCTCGCAGGAAGGCGCGCATCGTCGTGGCCCACTCTGACCTCCGCCAGATCTGCCTGGCGCTCGACGCGTACGCCATGGACAATGACGACGCAGCGCCCCCGACGCGTTCGGCGTGTGGCAGCAACGTGAACTATCAACTGCCGGTCGAACTGGCGCAGCAGGACTACCTGCCGCGCAGCACGAGCAAGATCCCCCAGGCGCAGTTCTGGGACGCTTTTGATCCGCGGGTTCCGGACGACGCCGAGAATCCGCGGGCCACCTACAAGTACCGCGCGCCCGGTGCCATCTGGTTCAATGGTCCGTTCTTCGGCTTCCCGGACAGCACCTGGCGGATGCGAGCGAAGATCTGGGTTCCCGACGACTTTCCGCACTGCGAGGATCTTGAGGGGCGCTTCTACGCCAGCCGGTCATTCGAGCCGCCGAGCCCGGTGACCTACGCGGTCTGGAGCGTCGGCCCGGATCCGGAGTCGCGCAAGTTCCCGCGCTACGAGAACCTGGATGAAGTTGATCAGTCCAAGTTTCCTCTGCCCAGGCGGTTCTGGCTGCTGGATGCCGGCGACACGGGCCTGATCACGCACTTCAAGTGTCGAGCGGGTTTTACTCATGTAAGTCCGTAGCATGTTCGTATCCAAGGAGACCACGCAAAGGAGCTGTTGCTGGCATGTTCACCCACCCAAACATAGGCCTCGTGAACGTGGCTTCGGCCGCGCGGCGGTCGTTTCCGACCAGAGCGTTCGCCTTCCAGGGACTGTTGTTCGGCGTTGCCCTCCTCATGGCCGGTTGTCACGCGGGGCACTTTCATACGCACGGTGACGACCGATCGGACCTGAGTAAGCCTCGCAAGCCGTTCGTCCGCCCGTTGCCGGACGTTCAGGAATACGTACGACTGCTGGAGGACGGCGAGAGTGTGGCCGTGCGCAGCGGGCTGCTCGCGCTGCAGCGGGGAGAGGATTGTGGCTGGCACAGCACCGAGAATCATGAGGAGCTGGTCATCTGCCTTGCCGGCGAGGGTCAGATCGAATCGGCGGGCATGGGGCGGCGGAGGCTTGCCGCGGGGCAGTACGCCTACAACCCCCCGCACACCCGGCACAACGTCTTCAACACCGGCTCGCAGCCGATGCGTTACATCTATGTAGTGGCCGCCATCCCCGGGGAGTGACCGGCATGCGGGCCGACCGGCACCGGGTTGCATTTACACTGATCGAGCTGCTGGTGGTGATTGCGATCATCGCGCTGCTGCTGGCGATTCTGCTGCCGTCTCTGGCCATGGCCCGGCGGTCGGCCAACGCCGTCGTCTGCGGTAGCAACCTCAGACAGATCGGGACGGCGTCCAGCGCATACCTTAGCGATCATCGGGACCTCTATCCTGCGGCCGATGATCCGGTGAGGGACGATCCGCACTTCTGGCTGTGGATGGGCCGCGGGTTCCGCCGCTTCATCGGTCCCTATAGGGTCGAGGACATCGACGCCGAGAACCCGAGCGTGCTGGTCTGTCCAAGCGATCCGACTCCGGCGGAAGTGTTCGAGCGGGCCAGCTACGCCCACAGCGTGACGTTCTACCACAGTCCGGAGCAGATCGACGCGATGTCCAGCCCGTCCGACACCCATTGCAACCCGCAGCCGGCGATCGGCCAGTCGATCAACGATGTGGTGTACCCGGCCGAGAAGATTCTCTGCGGCGAGTGGAACAGCCATCACGAACCAATCGAGGACGACCAAGGTTGGTGGGACACGCGTGGCAGCCACATATTCCTGTTCGCCGACGGCCACGTGAAGCGGCACGCTGCCCACCAGGTCGAACCGGCTCGCGACGGACTCCCCGATCCGAACCTCACGAAAGGCGATGTGCGCGGCTTCGACGTGCGCTGACCGATCACGCGATCCGATTGCCGACGCGAGTCCGTGCGTTAAGAGCCGGGACGCCAGACGACCAAGACACGCGACGGGCGCAGACCAGCCAGAGGGGTATTGTGTCATCGAAGGCATGCCCGTACCCTCAGCCGGTATGAAAGCAAGAACAATCGCGTGTGCCGAAAAACAATGGATCGGCCAAGGCGCGCGGGATCGACACGCGCTCGTCTGGGTACGCGCGGTAGGCGTCGTGGGGTTCGCCTTGGCCACCGCGGCGGGTGCGTGCGTCGCGATTCCGCTGCCGGGTACGCCGGTGCCGCTGACACTGCAGACGCTTTTCGTACTGGTGGCGGGGGTGACGCTGGGGCCGCGACTGGGGACGCTCAGCATGGCGTTCTACCTGTTGCTCGGCACCGCGGGTTGTCACGTATTCGCCGGAGGAAACTGGGGCTTGAGCACCGTCTTCGGCGCGACCGGCGGGTATCTGCTCGGTTTCGTGCTGGCGCAGCCGGTATTGGGCAAGCTCGCGCGACCGGGGGAGTGCCTTGGGTCACGATTGCTGCTGGCCGTATTGGCGGGGAACGTGGTCATCTTCGCGTGCGGCCTGACGTGGCTGGGGCTCTGGTCGGGGGCGGGCTTGCGACAGACGTTCATGTGGGGGCTTTGGCCATTTGTCCCCGGCCTGGTTGTGAAGACCGCCATCGCATTGGCGGTGGGGCACTTGGCGTTGAGAAGAGCTCGCCGCTGGTTCGACGCCGCTTGACGGCGCGGGCTCCGCTGGGGGCGGGACGGGTACTGTGATCTGGCATTGTATGTTGTTTTATGCCGCGTCTTCCTGCTGGCGCGCGCCGGAAAACACCGGACGTTTGTCCAAGAAAGCTGGACAGAAGCGGGCCGTTTGAGTCCGGTTGCGCCCAGTCGAAAGGAAGCTCGAACGCCGGACGACTCGCGTTCGAGGCAGGTCGAAGCGTGTCACGATCCGGCCGACGGTCAAGCTACCGAGTTCCCCAGGGCGCGCTCGCCACATGGCAAATGTCGTCGCACCGGATTCGGGCAGGTTTAGCCCACGGCGGGATTACCAGTACGCGCGGCCAGTGACGCGTGACAGACAAGGCCAGTACGGATCCGTCACGCGTCGACTCGTGGTCCGCCACATCGGTTCGGTGCGAGGCACTCACCGTCGTTGGCAGACGGAACGAACGGGGCGATCGTCAAGGTCGCCCGTTCTTCTGGACCCTGGTTCGGCGTGTGGGACACGAGGCCCTCTCAGCCGGAGTGCCGGCGCCGGCCGAGTTGGCCCGTCCGGAGCCGATGCCGCCCGGCCCATCTGACCCCCCCGGTCAAGGGCGAAACGGTTCGTTGGCCGCCTCCGCGTGGGGCCGCGGGGCTGGTGCCGCACTCGTCGGCGGCACAGTCCCTGCCACTCCGATTCCGGCAAGCCCAGAGCGTCGCGGCTGGGCCAACCATCGAAGCGACGAGGCTCATCGGGACAGGACGGGGCGAACCTCCATATCGCCGTTTAGGCAAGTGCGTGGTATGCTGATGTCGAGCTTGGCGCAAGTGACGGTGAGATGGTGACCTGCACATTCTCGTCTTCTGAGGCGTAGCAGCGGCAGTGCTGGAGAGCCTCAAAGAGGGCCACGGGTGTCAGCTCCGTGGGCCAGACCCAGAAACGGGCGTGCGTCGCGCTGCCCGAGGTGTGCCAAGGCTAGAGCAGATTCAAAAAACCCCTTGCGCCGGGAGCGCGCACGGAAGTATAGATGATCGCAGCACAAGGAGGTGTTGCGATGGCAGCGTATTCGATGGACTTGCGCAAGCGGGTGTTAGCA